>Ga0308166_1005231_pt1 | contig 9973 bp, 7 predicted proteins | sample PhyCR2_2_FD_202137 | JGI IMG/M metagenome (GOLD analysis project Ga0308166, IMG submission 202137) | Phyllosphere microbial communities from UC Gill Tract Community Farm, Albany, California, United States - DLSLCC.R2 | ecosystem: Host-associated > Plants > Phyllosphere > Unclassified | place: USA... | reverse complement strand
CTGATCTGGTCCAGGATCTCTTGCGGCTGGTAATCCTTGGTCGGCGCACCGACGCGGCTGGTGAACAGGCCCGGCCAGATGTGGCGGCCCATCGTGTTCTGGCCGATCCAGTAATCGAGCAGGACGTCGTAGGATTGCGCCTTCTGCGAGCGCGCCCAGTACAGCTGGGGCGTGAAGTAATCCAGCCAGCCTTTCTGCAGCCAGAGTTCGGCGTCCGCGTACAACTTGTCGTACTGCGAGAAGCCGGCGATGCCGGGCGGGCGGCGGTCCGGGCGGCCCAGGCCGAACGGGCTGATGCCGAAGCGCACCCAGCTCTTTTCGCGGTGGATGCCCTTGTACATGTCCTCGATCAGGTGGTCGACATTCTGGCGGCGCCAGGAAGCGCGGTCGAGCCTGCCGCCGCCGGCCAGGTAGCGTTCCCACGCCGGCGTGTCCGGAAAGTCGAGCTCGGCCTTGCTGGCGGGCTTGCCATCGAGGGCGGCCTGGTTGCCGGCCACGGCCGGGGTCGCTTCGATCGGGTAAGGGTAGAAGTAATCGTCGATGTGCACGCCGTCGATGTCGTAGCGGCGTACGACGTCGAGGACCACGTCCAGGGTCTGCTTCGATGCCGCTTCCTCGCCCGGGTCCATCCACATGAACTTGCCGTAGCGCTTCACCGCGGCCGGATTGGTGCGCGTGATGTGGTTGCTTGCGGCCGGCGAGCGGGCGCCGTCGTGGCGGGCGCGGTAGGGGTTGAACCAGGCATGCAGTTCCAGGCCGCGCGCATGCGCTTCGGTCACCCAGAACTTCAGCGGGTCGTACCAGGGCTGGGGCGGCTTGCCCTGGGCGCCGGTCAGGTATTCCGACCAGGGCTCGATCTGCGAGGCGTAGATGGCGTCGGCCGACGGACGCACCTGCAGCACGATGGCGTTCATGTTCATCAGCTTGGCGCGGTCGAGGATGGCGATCGCCTCGGCCTGCTGCTGGGCCGCGTTCAAATTCTGCTTGCTCGGCCAGTCGATATTCGCCACCGTCGAGACCCAGGCGGCGCGGAATTCGCGCGGCGCGGCCGGCGGCGTGTCGCTGCTGCCGATGATGCTGCCGTCCGGCAGGGTGGCGTTGCGGGTGGACGGCGTCGAGCAGGCGCCCAGGAAACCGCCCAGCGCCAGCGCGCCGGCCATACCGGCCAGCGTGAACGCGCGTCTTTTCTTATCAGCTTGCACTACCAGTCCCCTCATTCTTCGACTCGTTTTTCAATATTCATACTTTGACAAACCACTTCCGGCGCCACATGACCCAGGCCACCGCGAACATGCAGGCGTTGAACAGCAGCGCATGCAGCAGCGAGCTGTTCACCGCCCCGATCGGCAGGTCGCGGATCGGCGCATACAGCACGCGCCCGAGCGACACCGTACCGCCATCGGCCTGCGTCAGTTTGATGAAGCCGAGCATCTTGGCCAGCAAGCCGGACAGGGCGAAAATGAACAGCGCATTCATGCCGTAGATCTTGAACGGGTGGGCCCAGCGCGCCGCCGCCTCGCGCAGCGCGCGGTAGGGGTTAGCGTCGAGCAACCAGAAGAAGGCGCAGAATAGTATCAAAGCCCAGCCTGTCATCAGGAGACAGTAGGAAGGTGTCCACAGGCTTTTGTTGATCGGCATGAGGATGGTGTCGAGGATCACGCCCAGCCACACGCACAGCAGCCCGGCCAGCAGCATCCACACGGTCTGCTCGGTGCGCTCCAGCCTGGTCAGCAGGAAGCGTCCGGCCAGCACGCCGAACAGCTGGCTGCACAGGGCGGGCAAGGTGGAGAACAGCCCTTCCGGGTCCCAGGTCTTCGATTGCACCCACATGTGGCCATCGAGCAGCATGCGGTCGATGTACGCGCCGAAGTCCCGGCCCGGCTCCAGCACGCCGGCGCCGCTGCCGGGTACCGGATAGAACAGCATCGGCACGCTGTACAGGGTGAGCAGCAGGGCGATGATCGCCAGCTGCATGCGCCAGCCGCAGTACACGACGATGGGCGCGGCCAGCAGGGTGCACAGGGCGATGCGCTGCAGTACGCCGGGAATGCGCACCGTCTCCAGGTCGAAGCGCGGGATCCAGTTCAGCAGGAAGCCGATCAGGAAGATCAGGCAGGCGCGCTTGGCGAGCTTGCGCAGCAGCTGCGGCTTGTCGGCGCCGGCGGCGGCCAGGCGGCCCAGCGACAGCGCCATCGAGACGCCGCCGATGAACAGGAAGAAGGGGAAGATGGTGTCGGTGAAGGTCCAGCCGTGCCACTTCGCGTGTTCGAGCTGGGAATACAGGTTGCCCCAGTCACCAGGGTTATTCACCAGCACCATGGCGGCGATGGTGAAGCCGCGGAAGGCGTCGAGCGAATCGAGGCGGGCGGGTGCTGGTCCACCTTGGCCGCTCATTGGACCGGACCCGTCATCATTTCTTGCCGAACTCCGGATCGATCTTCACCAGCGCCGCCATGATGAAGGCCGGGATCGTGGCCAGGCAGGTCCAGATGAAGAAGTTCCTGTAGCCCAGGTATTCCTGCAGGGCGCCGCTCCACATGCCCGGCACCATCATGCCCAGCGCCATGAAGCCGGTGCAGATCGCGTAATGCGCCGTCTTGTGTTCGCCCTCGGCCACCATGATCATGTACAGCATCATGGCGGTGAAGCCGAAGCCGTAGCCGAACTGCTCGACCGCCAGGAAGGCCGAGATCAGGTAGAAATTGGTCGGCTGGGCCTGCGACAGATACACGAACACCAGGTCCGGCAGGTGCACCGCGAACACCATCAGCCAGAGGCAGCGCTTCAGGCCCAGGCGCGAGATCAGGTAGCCGCCGGCCAGGCCGCCGATGGTCAGGAAGATGATGCCGATGGTGCCGTAGGCAATGCCGTACTCGGCCGTCGTCAAGCCGAGGCCGCCTTTTTCGAGCGGATCCTTCAGGAAGGGCGCCACCAGTTTCAGCAGCTGCGATTCGCCCAGGCGGAAGGTCAGGATAAAACCGAGGATCAGCCAGATGTCGCGCTTGGCGAAAAAGGCGCCGAAGGTGCCGAAGAACTCGCGCAGCGGGTGGGCGCCGCGCGCCACGGCATGGTCTTCCTTCGGGCGCGGCAGCACCAGCTGGTGCCAGGCAAAGGCCAGGGCAAACAGCCCGGCCAGCACGAACAGCACGATCGACCAGGCCTGGTGGGCGTCGCCCAGCGACACCGCCAGGTAGCCGGCCAGCACCACCAGCGGGCCTTGCCCGGCCAGGGTCGCCAGGCGATAGAAGGTGCTGCGCACGCCCACGAAGGCGGCCTGCTCCTTCTGGCGCAGGCCGAGCATGTAGAAGCCGTCGGCGGAAATGTCGTGGGTCGCGGAACTGAAAGCCATCAGCCACATCACGGCCAGGCTGACGCTGAAGAAGGCCGGCAGGTGCAGTACCGCGCCCACCGCCACCAGCGAGGCGGCAATCACCAGTTGCAGCAGCACGGTCCAGCCGCGCTTGGTGCCGAACATGTCGACCACGGGCGACCACAGCGGCTTGATGACCCAGGGCAGGTAAAGCAGGCTGGTGTAGAAGGCGATGTCGGTATTCGAGATCCCCATGTCCTTGTACATGATGACCGATAAATACATCGCCACCACGTAGGGAATAGCCTGGGCAAAATAGAGCGAGGGCACCCACAGCCACGGACTTTTCGCTTGCGAAGTTTGCATAACTCTTTCGTGATCGGTGAAGAGAACCGCCGTGGCCACCGGCGCCGGCCCTACCGGCCCTGCGCTTACCCGGCCAGGGCCTGGCGCACGCTGCCGCGCGCCGCGTCCAGGGCGACGCGCGCTTCCTCGACACCAGTTTGTCTGGACAAGGCCACGATGGCGGTCTTGACGTGGAAATCGCACTGTTCCAGCACGGCGCGCGCGGCATCTTCGCTCGCTCCGGTGGCGAACGCGGTCAAACGGATGGCGCGGCGTACCAGCTTGGCGTTGGTAGCCTTCAAGTCTACCATCAGGTTCCCGTAAACCTTGTTCAAACGCACCATCAATGCACTGGAAAAACTGTTCAGGGCGATCTTTTGCGAGGTGCCGGCTTTCAGGCGGGTGCTGCCGGAGATCACTTCCGCGCCGGTATCCAGGGTGATGCCGATCTCGGCCTCGTTGGCGATCGGGGCATCGGTATTGTTGGCGAAGCCGATCGTCAGCGCGCCGAGTTCGCGCGCACGGCGCAGGGCGCCCAGCACGTAGGGCGTGCCGCCGGATGCGGCGATCAGCAGGACGACGTCGTTGGCATTCAGGCTCACCGCGTCGAGGTCGGCCGCGCCCTGATCGAAGTCGTCCTCGGCGCCTTCGACCGCCACGAACATGGCGTCGCTGCCGCCGGCCAGCAGGGCCACGGCACGGCCATGCGGCCAGGAAAAGGTGGGATACAGTTCCACGCTGTCGAGCAGGCCCAGGCGGCCCGAGGTGCCGGCGCCGACATACACCAGGCGCCCGCCCGCTTCCATGCGCGGCACGGCGGCGGTGACGGCGGCCGCCAGGCGCGGCGCGGCGGCGCGTACCGCATTGACCGCGTTCAGCTGGTCATCGACCAGCGCGTTCACCAGCTCCGTGGTCGGGTACTGGTCGAGCTGGGCATGATCCTGGGCGGGGGTTTCGGTCTTGAGCATGGTGGCGGCGGCCTGGCGGGATTATCGATAGAACCAGTGTAATACCAATTACGCAAGACCTCCCATGAAAGGAAGGTCCGTCCTTATTCCGAAAAGTTATGCAGTGCTTATGCGGGCGAGCGGCGCAGTTCGGCAACGAAGTCGTAGTAATCGCTGCGGCAATACGAGTGGGTGAGCTCGACGGCCACGCCCGATTCCAGGTAGCCGACGCGGGTAATGAACAGCACCGCCTGCCCCTCCGGCAGGCCGAGGCGCTCGGCCAGTTCCGCGGGGGCGTTCATGGCGCGGATATGCTGCAGGGCGCGCACCGGCATCTGGCCGCTGCGCTCGAGGTGGGCATACAGGGAGTGCGCCACATCCTGCGGCTGCGGCAGCACCGAGGCCGGGATCACGCTGGTTTCATAGGCCATCACCACCTCGTCGGCCAGGCGTAGGCGTTCCAGGCGCGCCACGCGGGCGCCGGGAGACAGGCCCAGCGCCAGCTGCTCGTCGGCGTCGGCCGCCACCACCTCGCGTTTCAGCCAGTGCGAGTTCGGCGTGTAGCCGCGCTGCTGCAATTGCTCGGAAAAGCTCGACAGGTTCGACAGCGGCTGTTCGATGCGCGGTGCGATATAGTTACCCGAGCCACGGCGGCGCACCACCAGGCCCTGCTCGACCAGCTGGTCGATGGCCTTGCGGGCGGTCACGCGCGAGACGTCGAGCGTTTCCGACAGGGTGCGTTCCGACGGCAGGGCCTGGTCGGCCTGGTAGCGGCCCTCGCGCACGTCCTGCATCAGCTTGCGCGCCAACTGCATGTACAGGGGAGAATTGTCGGTCAGGTCGACCTTGAAATCGGTAAATGGCTGGTTCATGAACGGGAGTGTAAGCCAGCGCCGCGCTCGCGGCCGCGAAATTTGTGGGCGCGTGTGCAAGCGCCATAGCGAAAACTTATGGTCCGTTCACGGCATTTCATTGGCAAGCCGGGCAAACGCTGCCTATGCTCGGGCAACGATACGAAAGGACAAGCATGGACCAGGGCAGGCGAACGATGTTGGGAATGGCGTTGCTGGGCGTCGTCGAGCCCCTGTGGGCGGCGGCGCCGGGTGGCGCGCGCGCGCATGCGCAGCTCGAGCGCGAACTGGCGGCGATTGCCGCCGATCCGGCCTGCGAACTGGCCAGCCTGGCCGTGCTGGCGATCCGCGACGGCAAGCTGGCGTATGAAGGCGGCTTCGGCCGGCGCCGCATCGCTGGCGGCGCTGCGTCCAGCATTCCCGACCTGCCCGCCACGCCGGACACCCTGTACCGCATCGCCTCGGTCTCGAAACTGATGACCACGCTCGGCCTGATGCGGCTGGTGGAAGACGGCAAGTTCGACCTCGATGCCGACGTCTCCCGCTACCTCGGCTTCAACCTGCGCAATCCGCACTTCCCGCAGCGCGCCATCACCCTGCGCCACCTGCTGACCCATACCTCTTCCTTGCGCGACGAAGCCGGCTATTCCTTCCCGGCGGGCGCCACGCTGCGCGATTTCCTCGGCGCCGGGCCGGGCGCGATGTATGCGCGCCAGGCGGGTCCGGGCGAGTTCTACGCGTACTGCAACCTCGGCTGGGGCATCATCGGCACCATCATGGAACGTGCCAGCGGCGAGCGCTTCGACCGCCTGATGGCGCGCTTGCTGCTGCAACCGCTCGGCCTGGACGCCGGCTATTACCCGGCCGGGCTGCCGCCCGCGGCACTGGGCCGTCTTGCCACCCTGTACCGCAAGCGCACGGTCGATACCGAAGTCTGGAACGCCGCCGGTCCCTGGATCGCCCAGGCCGACGACTACGGCGCCAGGCCGCCGGCGCCGGTGCCGGACAACTATGTCATCGGCGAGAACGCCACGCCGTTCAGCCCCACGGGCGGCCTGCGCATTTCGGCGCGCGGCCTGGGCACGGTCATGCTGATGCTGATGAACGGCGGCGTGCACGAGGGCCGGCGCATCCTGAAAGCCGCCACCCTGGCGCAGATGTTCGCGCGCCAGTTCACGGCCACCGACAAAGACGGCAGCTACAACACCGCCGATGGCCAGTTCACCGCGCGCGGCCTGGGCAACGCCCATTATCCAAACCAGCCGGGCAAGCGCCTGGTCGAAGGCTTCGACGCCGTCGGCCACCTGGGCGATGCCTATGGCCTGCGCTCGGTATTCGCCTTCGATGCCGCGCGCCGCAATGGCATGATCGTGCTGGTCGGCGGCACCTCGGCCGACCCGGCCAGCCGCCCGGGCCGCTCCTCTTCCCTGGCCAGCTTCGAGGAAAACATACTGACCAGTATCTTTCGACACGCTATCGTCGCTTAAAACCATGCAAACCGCATGGAAATACACATGACTGGCGGTTATGGCGTGGCTTGTCACTTTCATTGGCCGGCATGCGCGCCTGCCCCTAAGCTTTCCGCTTATGTCAGCTCAGAGAAAAGTGTGTCGGGATGCAGCAACGAGGGCAACAACGAGGGCAGCAAAACGGGCAGGAAGTGATTGTCATCGGCGGCGGCGTCGTCGGCCTGACCTCGGCCTGGTGGCTGCTCGAGGCCGGCCATCGCGTGAGCCTGGTCGAGCGCGCGTCCGACGTGGCGAGCGGCGCCAGCCATGGCAATGGCGGCCAGCTGAGCTACCGCTACGTCTCGCCGCTGGCCGATGCCGGCGTGCCGCTGAAGGCCGTGCAATGGCTGTTCCAGGAACACGGCCCGCTGCGCTTCAAGCCCGCGCTCGACCGGCACCAGTGGACCTGGCTGGCCAGCTTCCTCGGCCAGTGCACGGCCGCGGCCAACCGCCGCACCACGGCCAAGCTGCTGGAACTGGGCGAACTGTCGCGCGCCGGCATGCAGCGGCTCGGCGACCTTATTTCTCCTGACGAATTTGCCTGGCGCGATGCCGGCAAGCTGGTGGTCTACCGCTCCTCGAAGATCTTCGAGCAGGCGGCCGGCAAGGCCACCGCCGGCGAGATCTGGAGCGGCGCCGAATGCGCCGAGCGCGAGCCTTCGCTGGCGGCGGCGCGCAGCCTGCTGGCCGGCGGCATCTACAACGCCGGCGAGGCGGTGGCCGACTGCCACGCCTTTTGCGTGGCGCTGGCCGAACGCGTACGCAGGCATCCGCGCTTCGGGGGCTTCGTCCACGCCGAGGTGCGGGGCCTGGCCGCCACCGGCGGCCGCGTCGTCGGCCTCGACACCAGCATCGGTGCGCTCGGCGCCGACGCCTATGTGCTGGCGGCCGGCATTGGGAGCCGCGCGCTGGCCGAGCACGTCGGCATCAAGCTGCCCCTGTATCCGCTCAAGGGCTACAGCCTGACCGCGCCGATCCGCCCCACCGATATCGGGCCGCAGATCAGCGTGACCGACTTCGAGCGCAAGGTGCTGTACGCGCGCATCGGCGACAAGCTGCGCGTGGCGGCAATGGTCGACATGGTGGGCGAAGACCTCAGCCTGAACCCGAAGCGCGTGGGCAGCCTGACGCGCCAGGTAAGGGAAACCATGCCGCATGCGGCCGACTACAGCCAGGTCAGCGCCTGGGCGGGACTGCGCCCGGCCACGCCGAACAGCGCGCCGATCGTCGGCGCCACGCCGCTATCGAATTTGTGGCTGAACGTGGGCCATGGGCCGCTGGGGTTTACGTTCGCGGCCGGCACCGCGCAATTGCTGACCAGTCTCATGCAAGGCAAGGCCACGCCGTTTGCACTGGAAATGCTGGCGCTGCGGCATTGAAACCACCTCGCTTCTTGGCTGAATTGTCGTACCGAACTATCCATTCATTTTTACGGTGTCAGTCCCGAGAAATCTAGGTAGGCATTCAATTCAAGCTGAACAATTTCTCCGGCCAATCCCGGTGCTACGGGAACAAATATGTTCTTTGGCCCAACGCTCATCGCCAGGGCATCTCTGGCCCTTGCAGCTGGCACCCAACGAGCAAGGAAATCATCGTTGAAACGCGCGTTGATTTCCTTAAGAAAATCGGCAAGCGCCGTGTGCGAGCTAATGATGTTGGCGTAAATAGGACGCCCTGCTCGAGTCGTTGTAATCGCGACCGCGCTCCTTCCCACTACGGCCAAGTGCAAATGTTTCTGCGTGAAATAAAATGGCGCTCTACGATTTCGCTGATCAAACATGCGTACGTTATCCGGCATGACGCCATCCCATTGATCGCGCAATGCCCAGGTGCCGAAGGATGGACCACGCATCAGCTCAGCCTGGTCTGAGCCATCGGGAAGAAAAGCACTTGCCAATAGCGTGTCGACGGCCGTGAAATGATCGTCATCGAATTCGATAAAGGTACGAGGCATGATCTAGGCAACCAACGATGCGGTCCAATGGAAACTCGGGGAATCTCGGCGCTTCCCGGTACGCTTGTATTTGCCGGTATGGGCAAAGGTATCGAAATCGCAAATGCCAGGCCCATATTCCCAAGGATCGGAAATCATGAGCACATCGAACGGTTTGTTATCGAAGGTGATCTCGAAAAATCCATATATCACCGAATAGTGAGCTTGCTTGCCAACGCTGCAGTAAGCACCGATCGGATGCGAGTTCAATACAGCCTTGACGTTTGGCGCTTTCGGCTCTCCGGAACTTCCACTGACCGCCGACGTGCGCGACGCTGACGAAAGCTGCAAATTGAACTGTACGGTATGCACGTCCAACTTATATGAAACGCCTTGGACGAGATGACGTAACAATCGAAGCTTGCATGTCAGGCACAACGGTGCATCTGGCAGGGCCACAATGCCCCCATGTTGGTGTACTACACAGTCGCCATAGGGGCAGTTCGTATGCGGCGTTTTTCCCAAAAAAGAGCTCGCCAACGCGTGCGCGTTCTGTGTCGAGCCTTTGTTTACAGTGTTCCCGATCATCCAAGCCGAAGCTGCCCAACATCCGTTCTCTCCCGTTTGCATCAGATGAACCAACGGATGTTTAATCACATTCTTCTTGTTTCTCTTAAGAGGCTTGGTAAGGATGAGCGATAACATGGACCTGATCCTAGAGATGGCAAGAACACTATACGAGTTTACATACCGAAGCATGTCCCTGCCAGTGTCATTGTTGACAGCCAAATACGAAGTGGATTCCAGTGTGTGTCATGCGAAACGGCATCTGCTAAATTTCCGATCGCCGCGATTACCTGCTCGAAATCCGGATCGCCGAAGTTTTCCTAAGCGCTGATCAGTTCTACCAGCACGCGCATGGCGCTGCGCTCTTCCGGGCGCTGGTGCGAGTCCAGCAATCCATCAGCAGCACAATGCGCGGCAGCGGTGTTGCAGGTACGGCGGAAGCGTTCATGCTCATCTGAGTGACGTGCAGGAACGTGGTGGTGCGCAAATACCGTACATGCGCGTATGTACGA
>Ga0308166_1005227_pt1 | contig 9977 bp, 7 predicted proteins | sample PhyCR2_2_FD_202137 | JGI IMG/M metagenome (GOLD analysis project Ga0308166, IMG submission 202137) | Phyllosphere microbial communities from UC Gill Tract Community Farm, Albany, California, United States - DLSLCC.R2 | ecosystem: Host-associated > Plants > Phyllosphere > Unclassified | place: USA... | reverse complement strand
TTTCGGCCACATCCATGCACTTCTGGCCTTCGTACGAGAACGGCTTCGAGACGACGGCCACGGTCAGCGCGCCCAGGTTCTTGGCGACTTCCGCGACGATCGGTGCGGCGCCGGTGCCGGTGCCGCCGCCCATGCCCGCGGCGATGAACACCATGTGCGCGCCGCGCAGCGCGTCTTCGATGCGCATGCGCGATTGTTCGGCCAGCTGGCGGCCGACTTCCGGACGCATGCCGGCACCCAGGCCGGACTCGCCGATCTGGATGATGTTGTGGGCGCTGGATGCCGACAGCGCCTGGGCATCCGTGTTGGCCGCGATGAACTCGACGCCAGCCATGCCCTTGTTGATCATATGCTGGACCGCATTGCCACCCGCGCCGCCAACGCCGACGACCTTGATGACCGTGCCCAATGCTGCGTTATCGACCATATCGAACTCCATGATGAACTCCTAATCTCGATGAGCCGTTTCCAAGCCCGAATCCTCGCACGATTGCGAGGACTCGAGATTGGAAACGCGCCACTATTTTAAAAATGTTTCGTGTCCGTTACCAAGCAAAACCGTTACCAGCTGTTACCCCAACCCCGAAAAACCCGCCACGCGTTGCGTTTACGTTATTCAGATCCTGGCCCACGCGCGCTTTGGTTCTCCGCCGCCTCAGAAATTCCCGAGGAACCACTCTTTCATTCGTTGCCACACCGCCTTCACCGAACCATCCTGGCGCGTGACGATGTGCCCGCGCAGATACTGCTTCTTCGCTTCCAGCAGCAAGCCGAGGACCGTCGCATAGCGCGGGCTGCGCACGACGTCCGCCAGCTGGCCGCGGTATTCCGGCGTGCCGAGGCGCGCCGGTTTCAGGAAGATGTCTTCGGCCATCTCGATCATGCCCGGCATGATCGACGAGCCGCCGGTCAGCACGATGCCCGACGAGAGCACGCCCTCGTAGCCCGATTCGCGCACGACCTGGTGCACCATCGCGAACAGTTCTTCCACGCGCGGCTCGATCACGGCGGCCAGCGCCTGGCGCGACAGCGCGCGCGGACCGCGGTCGCCGAGGCCCGGCACTTCCAGCGTCTCGCCCGGATCGGCCAGCACCTGCTTGGCCACGCCGTAGCGGATCTTGATCTCTTCCGCCTCGCCCGTGGGCGTGCGCAGGGCCATCGCGATGTCGCTCGTGATCTGGTCGCCCGCGATCGGCAGCACGGCCGTGTGGCGGATCGCGCCGTCGGAGAACACGGCGATGTCGGTGGTGCCGCCGCCGATGTCGATCAGGACGACGCCCAGTTCCTTCTCGTCGTTCGTCAGCACGGAGTCGGCCGACGCCATCGGCTGCAGGATCAGGTCCGACACCTCGAGGCCGCAGCGGCGCACGCACTTTACAATATTCTGCACGGCGGACACCGCACCGGTGACGATGTGCACGCGCACTTCCAGGCGGATGCCGCTCATGCCGATCGGCTCGCGCACGTCTTCCTGGTTGTCGACGATGAATTCCTGCGGCACCGTGTGCAGCAGCTGCTGGTCGGTCGGGATGTTCACGGCCTTGGCCGTCTCGATCACGCGCGCCACGTCCGTGGCCGTCACTTCCTTGTCCTTGATCGCGACCATGCCGCTCGAATTGAACGAGCGGATATGGCTGCCGGCGATGCCGGCGTAGACGTTACGGATCTTGCAGTCGGCCATCAGCTCGGCTTCTTCGAGCGCGCGCTGGATCGATTCGACGGTCGCTTCGATGTTGACGACAACGCCCTTCTTCAAACCCCTGGACTCGTGCTGGCCGAGTCCGATCACCTCGTGGCGCCCATCGGCCATCACTTCGGCCACCACCGCCACCACTTTCGAGGTGCCGATGTCGAGGCCGACGATCAGGTTCTTCGCGTCTTTTGTCATTTTGCTGTCGCCTGCTTAAATTAAGTCTGCTTTGTTGTTTTGGTATTCGTTTTCTTCTTGACCGCCGCCTTCACCGGCTTGGTCGCGTCGGCCGGGATGCTCAGCGCCGCCGACGACAGCGCCAGGCCGTTCGGATAGCGCATGTCGATCGTATCGATGCGCCCTTCCTGCAGCCGGGCCACCAGCTGCGGGTAGACGCTCACCAGCCGCTGCACGCGCGTATGCAGCGTGTCCTTGTCCTTCTCGCGGCCCAGCTCGACGCTCATCCCGTTGTTCAGCTTGACCGTCCAGGCATAACGGTTCGACAGGCTGATCGACTCCGGCACCAGCTGGACGGGGGCGAACCAGCCGCGCAGTTCGGAAAAGCGCGTCAGCACTTCCTTCTCGCTGCCCGCCGGGCCTTCGAACGCCGGCAGCGCGTGGTCGTCGTCGGCCTCGGCCAGGTTGGCGGTGAACACCTCGCCCTTGACGGACAGCAGGCGGCCGTCCTCGCCCCAGGTGCCGAGCGCCTCGTGCTCTTCCACCGAGACGATCAGCTGGTTCGGCCACTCGCGGCGCACGCTGGCCTTGCGCACCCACGGCACGGCCTCGAAGGTGCTGCGCACCTGTTCCAGGTCGGTCGTGAAGAAGTTGCCGCTGATTTTGCCGACGACGCCGTTACGCACCGTCAGCTCGTTCACGTGCTGCAGGTCCAGCCCGTACATGCTCTCGACCCGCACCGCGCGCAAATTGAACATCGGGCGCTGCGACAGCCACCACACTCCCGACGCCACGCACGCGAGCACCGTCAGCGCGGTGATCGCGCTGGCGGTTGCGTTCAGAGCTCGCACGTCATGCCACATCTCGTATCCCTAGTCTTGTACCGCTTGTGCTTCTTTAGCTTCTCGTGCCCCGGCCTTACGCGGCCCGGCTGCCCTTCAGGCTGGCCGAGCGCAGGATGTCCACGCACAGGTCCTCGTAACTCGTTCCTTCGGCGCGCGCCGCCATCGGCACCAGCGAGTGCGTCGTCATGCCGGGCGACGTGTTCACCTCCAGCAGGAACGGCGCATTGTCCGACGCGCGCAGCAGCACGTCGATGCGGCTCCAGCCTTCGCAGCCGAGCGCGCGGTACGCGTTCACCACGTGCGCCTGGATCGCTTTCGTCGTCGCTTCATCGAGCGGCGCCGGGCAGTGGTACTTGGTGTCGTCCGTGAAGTACTTGTTCTGGTAGTCGTAGTTGCCTTCCGGCGCCACGATCTCGACGATCGGCAGCGCGCGCGCGGTCTCGCCGCTGCCCAGCACCGGCACGGAGAACTCGCGGCCCTGGATGAACTGCTCGGCCAGCACGACGCGGTCGTAGCGGCGCGCCAGCTCGACGGCCGCGCGGAAATCCTCGGCGCGCGTCACCTTCGTGATGCCGATGGTGGAGCCTTCCAGCGGCGGCTTGACGATCAGCGGCAGGCCCAGCTCGGCGACGATCGGATCGAGCGCCGTGTCCAGCTCGGCGTGTTCGCCGATGGTCGCGTAGGTCGGCGTCGGCACGCCGGCCGCCAGCCAGACGATCTTGGTCGTGATCTTGTCCATGCCGACCGACGACGCCATCACGCCGCTGCCCGTGTACGGAATGCCGAGCAGTTCCAGCGCGCCCTGCAGGCAGCCGTCCTCGCCGAAACGGCCGTGCAGCGCGATGAATACGCGGTCGAATCGTTCCGCGGCCAGGTCCGCGAGCGTGCGCTCGGCCGGGTCGAACGGGTGGGCGTCGATGCCCTTCGATTGCAGCGCCTGCAGCACGCCGTTGCCGGAGATGAGCGAGATCTCGCGCTCGGCCGACCGGCCGCCGAACAGCACGCCGACCTTGCCCAACGCTTTCGCTTCGATGTCAGTGATACTCATAATAGACCTTTTACTGCGCTACCTTCTGATTCGCAGTCAGTTGATGGGGAACGCCGCCGATCGAGCCGGCGCCCATGGTGAGCACGACGTCGCCGGCGCGCGCCACCTTGAGGATCGTCGCCGGCATGTCGGCGATCGATTCCACGAAAATCGGTTCGATCTGGCTGCCCGCGCGCAGCGCGCGCGCCAGCGCGCGGCCGTCCGCGGCCACGATCGGCGCCTCGCCCGCGGCGTAGACTTCCGCCAGCAGCAGCACGTCCGGCGCGGCCAAGACCTTGACGAAATCCTCGAACAGGTCGCGCGTGCGGGTGTAGCGGTGTGGCTGGAACGCCAGCACGAGGCGGCGGCCCGGATACGCGGCGCGCGCGGCGGCCAGGGTCACCGCGGCCTCGACCGGGTGGTGGCCGTAGTCGTCCACGAGCGTGAAGGTGCCGCCGTCCGGCAGCTCGACTTCGCCCCAGCGCGTGAAGCGGCGGCCGACGCCGCGGAATTCGCGCAGGCCCTGGTTCGTCGCCTCGTCGGGGATGCCGATCTCGCGCGCGATCGCGATCGCCGAGCAGGCGTTCAGCACGTTGTGCATGCCGGGCTGGTTCAGCACGAATTCCGTGTCCGGATAGCCTTCCTGGCGCACCGTGAACCGCATCAGGGTACCGTCGGCGCGCGCGTTCAGGGCGCGCACCTCGGCGTCCTCGGAAAAACCGTAGGTCGTGACGGGTTTGGTCACCTGCGGCAGGATCGAACGCACGTTGGCGTCGTCGATGCACATCATGGCGCGGCCGTAGAACGGCAGGCGGTGCGTGAAGTGGACGAACGCGCCCTTCAGCTTCTCGAAGTCGTGCTCGTACGTGTCCATGTGGTCGGCGTCGATGTTGGTGATCACCTCGATCATCGGCGACAGGTTCAGGAACGACGCGTCCGATTCGTCCGCCTCGGCGACGATGTATTCGCCGGTGCCCAGTTTCGCATTGGCCCCGGCGCTATTGAGCCTGCCGCCGATGACGAAAGTCGGATCGAGGCCACCCTGTGCCAGCACCGAAGCGACGAGGCTCGTCGTGGTGGTCTTGCCGTGCGTGCCGGCGATGGCGATGCCGCGCTTCAAGCGCATCAATTCGCCCAGCATGATCGCGCGCGGCACGATCGGCACCTTGGCCGCGCGCGCGGCGACGACTTCGGGATTCGCTTCGTTGACGGCGGTGGACGTGACGACGGCGTCGGCGCCCGCGATGTTCTCGGCCGCGTGGCCGATGCGCACGTCCGCGCCCAGTTCCTGCAGGCGCTGGCTGGCCGCGTTCGACGCCAGGTCCGAGCCCGACACCCGGTAGCCGAGGTTGAGGAGCACCTCCGCGATGCCGCTCATGCCGCTGCCGCCGATGCCGACGAAGTGAATATGTTTGATCTTGTGTTTCATTGTCCGCCGTTCGCCAGTGTTTCAAGTACTTGCGCGATCGCCGCATTGGCGTCGCGCCGTCCCACGGCCTGCGCCGCCTCGGCCATCGCCAGGCAGTCGTCGCGCGTGGTGTCTTGCAGCAGCCGTGCCAGCCGCTGCGGATTCAGTTCGCCCTGCGGCAGGTGCACCGCCGCCTTCTGCTGCCCCATCCAGACCGCGTTGTCGCGCTGGTGGCTCGTCGTGCTGGCCACGAACGGCACGAGCACGCTCGCCACGCCCGCCGCCGTCAGCTCCGAGATCGTGATCGCGCCGGCGCGGCAGATCACGAGGTCGGCGTTGGCGTATTCCGCCGCCATGTCGTCGATGAAGTCGACCACGTTCGCCTGCACGCCGGCCTGGGCGTACGCGGCGCGCAGCGCGTCGATGTTCTTCTTGCCCGACTGGTGCGTCACGACGGGACGCAAGCCTTCCGGGATCAGCGCCAGCGCGGCCGGCACGCTGTCGTTCAGCACCTTGGCGCCGAGGCTGCCGCCGACGACCAGGATATTCAGCGGGCCGCTGCGGCCGGCGAAGCGGTGGCCCGGCGCCGGCATCTCGAGGATTTCCTTGCGCACCGGGTTGCCGGTGACGACGGCCTTGCCGGCCGCCTTGCCGAAATCGGCCGGGAAGCCGAACAGCACGCGCTGCGCGATGGGCGTGAGCGTCTTGTTCGACAGCAGCAGCGCGGCGTCGGCATTGACCAGCGCCAGCGGGATGCCGCGCGAGCGCGCCATCATCCCGCCCGGCACCGTCACGTAGCCGCCCATGCCCAGCACCACGTCGGGCTTGCGCAAGGCGAGGTACTTACGGCAGGAGGCGAAGCTCGCGACCAGCTTGAACGCGCCGGACACCGTGTGCGCCAGGCCCTTGCCGCGCATGCCGGCGAAGTCGATCGAGTCCATCGCGATGCCGTGCTTCGGCACGATCTCGCGCTCCATGCCGTGCATCGTGCCGAGCCACGAGACCTCCCAGCCGCGCTCGCGCATCGACTGCGCGATGGCGATGCCGGGGAAGATGTGGCCGCCGGTGCCGGCGGCCATGATCATGAGTCGTTTGGTCATTGGCGGCCTCCCCGCATGCGGACGCGGTTTTCGTAATCGATGCGCAGCAGGATCGCCAGGCCCACGCAGTTGAACAGCACGCCGGAACCGCCGTAGCTCATCAGCGGAAGGGTCAGGCCCTTGGTCGGCAGCAGGCCCAGGTTCACGCCCATGTTGATGAACACCTGCACGCCGATCCAGATGCCGATGCCCTTCGCGGCCAGGCCGGCGAAATGCTGTTCCAGCGCGATGGCCTGGCGGCCGATGTCGAAGGCGCGCTTGACGAGCCAGTAGAACAGGCCGATCACGACGAGCACGCCGGCCAGGCCCAGTTCCTCGCCGATGACGGCCATGATGAAGTCGGTGTGCGCTTCCGGCAGATAGTGCAGCTTCTCGACGGAGCCGCCCAGGCCCACGCCGAAGATCTCGCCGCGCCCGAACGCGATCAGGGAGTGCGTCAGCTGGTATGCCTTGTCCAGCGCATTGCCCTCTTCCCACGGGTTCATGTATGCGAACATGCGCGCGCGCCGGAACGGCGACAGCGCGATGATGGTCGAGAACACGAGGACCAGCACGGCGCCGATGCCGCCGAACCAGATCATGTTGAAACCGCCGAGGAACAGGATGCCCATCGAGATGCAGACGACGACGCCGAACGCGCCCAGGTCGGGCTCCAGCATCAGGAGGCCGCCGACGAGCGCCATCGCGGCCGCCATCGGCATGAAGCCCTTGGTCAGCTTGTGCATGTACTGCTGCTTGCGCACCGTGAAGTCGGCCGCGTACAGCACGACGACCACCTTCATGATCTCGGACGGCTGCAGGTTGAACACCTTCAGCGACAGCCAGCGGCGCGCGCCGTTGACGACCACGCCCACGCCGGGGATCAGCACCATCGCCAGCAGTACCAGGGTGGCCACGAACATCAGCGGCGCGAAGCGCTGCCACGTCGCGACCGGAATGCGGAACACGAACAGGCCGGCCAGCATCGAGATCACGATGAACATGGCCTGGCGCACCAGGAAGTAGTTGTTCTTGCCCGCGAGGTAGGCGAACTTGGGCGAGTCCGGCAGCGCGATCGACGCCGAATACACCATCACCATCCCGAACAGCATCAGCAGCAGCACGACCCACACGAGCGGCTGGTCGTACTCCATCATGCGCGACGGCCGCGCGCGCGACGCGATCGTCGCGTCGTTCGAGCCGCCGCCAAACTTGAAGGGGATCTGGAAAGCCATCAGAGATCCTGCCCCTTCTCGAGCGCGATGTCGCGCACGGCGTCGACGAACACCTGGGCGCGATGCGCGTAGTTGGTGAACATGTCCAGGCTGGCGCACGCCGGGGACAGCAGCACGACGTCGCCGGATTTGGCCAGGCCGGTCGCGCGGCGCACGGCTTCCGGCAGGCCCGGCAGGTCGAAGCACGGCACGCCGGACGGCGCCAGGGCCGCGGCGATGGCGGGACCGTCGCGGCCGATCAGCAGCACGGCGCGCACGTAGCGCGCGCATGGGCCGGCGAGCGGGCCGAAGTCCTGGCCCTTGCCGTCGCCGCCGGCGATCAGGAGGATCTGGCGACCAGTCTCGCCGAATGTCTTGCCGAGGCCTTCCAGCGCGGCGACGGTGGCGCCCACGTTGGTGCCCTTGGAATCGTCGTAGTACTCGACGTTGTCGATGCTCGTCACGAGTTCGACGCGGTGCGGCTCGCCCTGGTACTCGCGCAGGCCGTGCAGCAGCGGCGCCAGCGGCAGGCCCACGGCGCGGCACAGCGCCAGCGCGGCCAGCGCATTGGAGGCGTTGTGCAGGCCGCGGATGCGCAGCGCGTCGGCCGGCATCAGGCGGTTGAGCGTGACCTCGACCGGTTCCGGCACGTCGTTCGAGGATGGGCCACGGCGGCGCTTCTTCTCCGGCTCCTCGGCCGGATTCGCATTGGCCAGCCACAGCACGCCGCGTTCGTTCACGAGGCCGAAGCTGCCCGGCGCGTCCGGCTCCCCGGTGCCGAACGTGGTCACGTGCGCGCCCGGCGCGGTCATCGCCATCACCGTCGCGTCGTCGCGGTTCAGCACGCGCACGGTGTCGGCACCGAAGATGCGGGCCTTGTCGGCGGCGTAGGCGGCCATGCTGCCATGCCAGTCGAGGTGGTCCTGCGTGATGTTCAGCACCGTCGCGGCGTCCGCGTTCAGGCTGTACGTCGTGTGCAGCTGGAAGCTCGACAGTTCCAGCACCCACGCCTGCGGGAGTTCGTCCGCATCGATGACTTCGCGCAGCACGTCCAGCGCAGCCGGGCTGATGTTGCCGGCGACCTTGGTCGACAGGCCGGCGCGGCGGCACAGGAGGCCCGTGAGGCTCGTCACCGTCGTCTTGCCGTTCGTGCCCGTGATGGCGATGACCTTCGGCGCATAGCCCTGCTGCGCCTTCAGCGCGGCGAGCGCCTGCGCGAACAGTTCGATCTCGCCCCACAGCGGCACGTGGCGGGCGCCGGCCGCCGGCGCGATCTCGGCCAGCTCGCGGTCCGGAGCGAGGCCCGGGCTGACGGCGACGAAGTCGACGCCGTCCAGCAGCTGTGCCGTGAACGGACCGGCGACGAACTGGGCGTCCGGCACTGCGGCGCGCAGTGCCGACAGACGCGCAGAGGGTAGACTAGATTCGGCACGCGTGTCGGCCACGCGCACGCGCGCGCCGCCGCGCGCGAGCCACAGCGCGATCGCCAGGCCCGATTCGCCGAGCCCCAGTACCAGTGCGGTCTTGCCTTCGTAGTTCATCGTCAGCCTGTCGTCAGCGCAGTTTGAGGGTGGAGAAGCCGATCAGGACGAGGATCATCGTCACGATCCAGAAGCGCACGACGACCTTGGTCTCCTTCCAGCCCTTCTGTTCGAAATGATGGTGCAGCGGCGCCATCAGGAATACGCGGCGGCCCTGGCCGTAGCGCTTCTTGGTGTACTTGAACCAGCTGACCTGGATGATCACGGACAGCGTTTCCGCCACGAACACGCCGCCCATGATGAACAGGACGATTTCCTGGCGCACGATGACGGCGATGGTGCCGAGCGCGCCGCCCAGCGCCAGCGCGCCGACGTCGCCCATGAACATCTGCGCGGGGTGCGCGTTGTACCACAGGAAGGCCAGGCCCGCGCCCGCCATCGCGCCGCAGAAGATCAGTAGTTCGCCGGCGCCCGGGATGTGCGGGATGAACAGGTATTTCGAATACGTCGCGTTACCGGTCAGGTAGGCGAACAGGCCCAGTGCGCCGCCGACCATCACGGTCGGCATGATGGCGAGGCCGTCCAGGCCGTCGGTGAAGTTGACGGCATTCGACGCGCCCACGATCACGCAATAGGTCAGCGCGATGAAGCCCCACACGCCGAGCGGATAGCTGATGGTCTTGAAGAACGGGACGATCAGGTCGGCCTTCGGCGGCAGGTCCATCGAGAAGCCGGACTGCACCCAGGCGAAGAACAGCTGCCACACCTCCCACGGCGTCGCGGCCGAGACCGAGAACGCCAGGTACAGCGACGAGGTGACGCCGATCAGCGACATCCAGAAGTATTTTTCGCCCGAACGCATGCCTTCCGGGTCCTTGTAGACCACCTTGCGGTAGTCGTCGACCCAGCCGATGGCGCCGAAGCCGAGTGTCACGACGAGCACCGGCCAGATCAGGCGGTTCGACAGGTCGCACCACAGCAGCGTCGACACGCCGATGGCGATCAGCACGAGCACGCCGCCCATGGTCGGGGTGCCGTGCTTGGACAGGTGGGTCT
>Ga0308166_1005217_pt1 | contig 9986 bp, 14 predicted proteins | sample PhyCR2_2_FD_202137 | JGI IMG/M metagenome (GOLD analysis project Ga0308166, IMG submission 202137) | Phyllosphere microbial communities from UC Gill Tract Community Farm, Albany, California, United States - DLSLCC.R2 | ecosystem: Host-associated > Plants > Phyllosphere > Unclassified | place... | reverse complement strand
AGCCCAGCCCACCGAACAGGATCCGGCTTAATACCAGAATCCCCAGCGCCTGCCAGAAACCGATGGCTTTCACGCCAAGAATGGCCGGGAGTAAGGCATTCCACAGGGTCATGACCACCAGTCCCAGTACAAGGACGATTACCGCACCTATCACCAGCCCTTTACCCATACGGTGACGGCCAAACCCGCGTCCGTGCCCTCTTCCGTGCATATCGAAATCTCTCATGGTGTTTACCTCATTTACAGTGATTGAGTATGGCTTGTGATGAGGTAGACGGATGAGGCAGGGAAATATTGCTTGAGAAATGGAAAATTTTTTGAGGCTTGTGGAAACGCGGTTTTTGCTAGGTGACACTACGCTTACCTGGCCCCCTGAGTGAAACTAGCGGGATCAGCAAAAACGGCGTTAAAGTATCTGCAAACTCGTGCACCTGATGCATGCACAAATAACTTCATGCACCTATGTCTTGCGCCGCTAAACCTGCTGAATTTGAATGATTTTCTACTCAAGGTTGAGTTATATCACTAAAAATATAAGTTGTCATGAGCCCTACTATCTTTGTGCTTGAAACACCCACAGACTTAAGATAGAACTTTATGATTTAGGGGGCTAATGAGCAACCTAACACTACACACAAATCATATATGACAAATGAAGCGTAAACATGGAACTTAGGCTAAAAAACGTCACAAGTTATAATAAAAATATTTTCACAAATGTAGACCTCTCAAAGAAAATAAATATTCTATATGGTCAAAATGGTTGTGGAAAATCTACAATCTCAAATTTCTTTTACAATACGACCCACAAAGATTTTGCAGAATGCGAATGTCCATTACTAAACGACTATCGCCCAATCGTTTATAATTCAAAATTTATTGAAGATAACTTCTATCATGCAAAAGAACAAAAAGGTGTATTCACACTTAGTAAGAAAAATGCAGATATAGAAAAAGACCTAGCAGTAAAAGAAGGCTTAAGACAAGATTTAAAAGATCAATACCAGAATAAAAGAGATGCAGCAACAAAACATAATACCCAATGATAAACAACAGAATCAGTCAAGGTATGAAACTGGCACCACCCTCAATCGAAATAAATACTGAAACACAGCTTCAATTCATTACAACGAATAACTCAAAGGGGGCTATCATTACCCCCTACCATCAACTTCCTTAGGAGCAAAACTCCTTCAAGATTTCAAATCTACGCTGCCTATTATGAGTTTTCTTTGACCCTTCCTGACTTAAATCTCTATATTCCTCAACAAGATCATTAGAATTACTAGGGTCACTTGATTCATATATATCGAAAAAGTTAACAAGCTTTACTCCAACAGATTCCATATCAACTTTTTTCACTTGACTAAGTTGCAAGAAATAATAAGCCAGAACGAATATGAAATAAAAATGACCTCTTTTCCTAACAACTGATTTCAATGCTGACTGACCATCAATAAGTTTAGAAATAGTACCTAACACTTCATTAAAAACATTCTTATCATCGCTTGCTTCCGGATAGTTTTCATTATACTGATCATACACTCGATTGATTGTTTTCTGCGTATTATCTTGTTCAATACCCATACGCAAGAAGATTAGCAAAGTACTAATATATTGAATATCCTGCATGCGACGAATATCGGATGGTGAAAAAATATTGTACTTAGACCAAAACTCATGCTGCGAAATGTTTTCAGCTAATTTTAGAAACTCGCCATTAAACTCAGCATTACGAAGTTCTTGCGGGTTGAGGGTTGTACTAGTCCTATTTAAACGCAAAAATAATTTAGCAATTTCCTCATACTGTAATGTTTCATTGATAAATCTCGAGGAGAACTGGTATCGCCAAAACTCACGTTTGTTTTCTACCGATAGTTCTGAAAATAACTTTCCACTATAATCAGATTCTTTATTGTCCAAACTGACCTTATTTAACTTGAACTCATCATTTAAATACCTTTGAATTGTAGTCAATCTTTGCTGTCCATCGACTATTGAATATTTTGTATCACCCGTATCAGGATCAGTATCGTTCGCCCATAAATATATTTCAGGTATTGGGAATCCAAGCAATATAGTTTCGATCAACGCAACTTGATCTTTTAACTGCCAGATATATTTCCTTTGATATGAATTATCGACCGTAATAATTCCAGATTTTAAATTATCTGTTAACCACTTAATGTCCTTTGATTCTACCCTAATTAAATCAATAGCTCTCATAACAACATTCCTTATAATCCATCTTTTAGGCTACTCAACCCAGCTATATGATAACGCTCAACTGACTCCCACGAATCATAAATTCTGTAGGTGATTTCATTGGGTATCCCAAAAATAGTTTGAATATCTTTCTTTAATGGCTCAACTTTTCTTGACCAAACGTCAAAAAAATCCACCCTAATATCCAACTCTTTTAAAGACACAAAACCCTTGAAAATATTCTTTGCTACAGGAGCATATGAAGGCATATAGTTCTTTGAATGCAATTCAATAAACGCCATCCAGGATGCCTTAAAGATACCCTCGGATACTATAACAATATCTATATCTGAATCGTCATTGAAAACTCGATAATTCTTACTGGGACTTAAGCTAAATCCCATTTTCGCACTGCCAACTATTGCAATATTGTTTACATGTATCCCAAGTTTTTTAGACATGTACAATTTAAAATCATCATAATCTTGAGCAAAATCCGCAGACCCTTTTTTTTCTCGAAAATACCAAATATCATGACCCAAAAGATATCGTTGATAAACATCGCGAATATCGTCGGATAGCAATTTTTCCTTAAATTCCTCTAACATTGTCCAATGCACCTTATGAACAGGAACCACGAGTTGATATCTATGTCAACTCAGAATATCTTTTAACTACTCATTTGACAACAAACATATTGGGATGACTCAGGCCATAGTATTAATATGCTTCAAAGTAAATTTACATACTAGTTCTTTATCTGCTTGGCTAAACCCGGCTAATCGTCGCTCAGGATATTGCACGTCCTGAGCGTGTTGGTTTGGTCGGTCTTTAAGCCCGTACTGGTGAATCTGTGCGATGCGTTGCACCTTCCCGGTAAACTCCACTATGGCAACACCACCGCGGCCACTGGCTTTCATATAGCGACTGGTGCGTAGCTTCTGAAACATCGCCCTTTTTATGCGGCCTTTCTTTGCCCTGAGTGGCTGGCGTTTCCTCGCCAGATACGGCGTGCCATCGGGTGCGATTTGCTGTTTGATGCGTTGCTGTTGTGCTTTGCGCAGTTCTTTCGCCACCTCTGCGGCAAGCTTTCGCCGCCCCGCCGGTGACAGCGCGCCAATCAGCCCGGCCAACTTGTCGTCAAAGGGTTTAAACTCACTCATCCCACTTACTCACCAGTTCGCCATTGATATACAGCTCGGTCGGACGCATCACCTTCTCCGGCAGCGGCGGCTCAGGGGAATAGCTCACGTGCAGCGCACCGTTTTCCTCTTTGATAAGGGTTCGCTCGTTGAGCTGCAGGCTGATGCTGATATCGACGCTGTCCCGTCGTTCAAATCCATCTGGAAACGATAGCCCTTTTTGCGGCCGTCATCGAGCGTGCAGATATCCGGCTGGTTTTCCCTGAGCCATGCGGCCACCGGCACGAAAATCATGTCAGGGTCGCCCACAAAATCACACACGATCACATTCAGGGTATAAATTTTCTCGTGCGACAGCGAGGCCGCGAGACGCGCATCTATATTCCCCTCATCGGCAAAGATGCGCATCATTTCGGGGTTTATTTCAAGCTGCGGAACGGCTTTAATCAGCGCTTCGCGCAGGCTGCGTGCTTTCTTCATCGAGTTTATCCTGACAGTCTTTGACGGTTTCAACCTGCAGCGCGCAGGCGGCGCGGGTGTGCAGCCGACGCACAACATCAGGCAGTTCAGCGCTATACCAACGGCGTAAGGTTTCATTCTCATTTATCAGCCTCGTAATGGTTTCTTCACGCCGCACGGCCATCGCACCGGCGGCCAGCAGTTCGCCGCGTAAACTGACCTGCGCGGTTTCATTTCGCCTGGCAATTCCCTGCGAAACGGAAAGCTGATTTTTCAGCATTCCGATCGCGGTTTTTTGTTCGGTAGCGACCCTGTTTGCCCGTTCAAACGAGCACATCAGGTTGCCGTTTTCATGACGCGGCCAGTAAAAACAACATCACTTTCATTGAATCCCCCTGAGACAGTAGGCACGCTCACGCGCGCGGCGGTTTTCCAGCCCTTTGTTAATTTCGCCGTTCACGTAAACCCAGCGGATGAGCTGGTCGCACGCCTGCGGCCATTGCTGGCGTTTGATAAACGAGACCAGCGTCGACCGGCAGGCCGCGCCGGTTCCCACGTTGAATGAAAAACTGACCAGCGCGTCGTAAACCTGCGGCGGCATTTTCACCGGCGCGCATACGGCCAGACGTTTCTCGACGTTCAGCACATCCGCGACGAGATTCGCCGCCGCCTGCCGTTCGGTGATTTCTCCCTTTGGCACGACGCCTGCAGTGTGGCCGATGCCTGACGTCCACACTCCCGCGCTGCACTGGTAAGGCGTCAGGCGACAACCTTCGAGGTCGGCAATCAGCGCCAGCCCCCCGGGCGAGGTGTTAAGCAGACGAAAGTCAGGCATCAGTGCTGCCAGCGCCAGCACGGCGGCCACACTGCATTTTTTAACGATTGATTTCACGAATAGCCCCTTTATCGAGTCCGTGCGATGTCAGATAGAGGTACGTCTTGCGCTTAAACCAGTAGTTCGTCAGCGCGGTAAAAATGGCGCATCCGCCGCCCACGTAAAGCGCCATCTTTTCGGGTGACATTGCCCCGACATACGCCAGCCCCACGGCTAGCCAGTAGGCAATAAACGTGGTGATTTTTTCCATACTCAGTCCCATAGATTCACCGTTTCGGTTCTGGCCGCGCTCTCGGTCTCGGGCAGCTCTACTGCCGTGCCGTACGGCAGGATCGCGCCGAGCTCAGACAGGCCGGGATTAGCCTCTAAGACTGTTTCGACCACGCCCTCAGTGCGCCCGTAGTACCGGGCGCAAATCACGTCGAGGGTGGCCTCGCAGTCGCACCTGTGCACCACCTATTTTTCGACGCCGTCCACGCTGGCGCACGGTGCTTACCCGTTCTGGTCAGGCGAGCTGTTTAACCGTGGGCGCAGTAACCGCGACGAACGTGTCGACATCGATATCAGTCATCAGGCGCTTGCCGGTGGCATGTTATGCGGGGACGGCCAGTGGCGGCAGATTGTCACCATTGAGGACGCGCTCGTCGGTGGCTGCACCCTGTTTAACCTCGACCAGCTTAAGCAGGAAAACAGCGCGGATGACTTCCGTAACCTGTTTATGTGCGAGTTCGTCGACGATAAGGCGTCGGTATCCGCAGAACCATGACCAGCAGTGGCCGCAGCGCCACCTATGAAGCCAGCCGCAGTGAGGAAGTCAGCCACGCAGATATCGCGTGGGCGACCATGCACGCCCTGTTAAACGAGCCGCTTTCCGCAGGTAGCGGTATGCAATCAAGCTCAATTCTGGACATTAATTAAGATGAAAAAACGCCAAAATAAACAGCCAAAACAGACCAACATGACCGCCAGCGCACCGCAGAAAATGGAGGCATTCACCTTTGGCGAACCGTCACCCGTTCTGGATCGCCGCGACATCCTCGACTATGTCGAATGCATCAATAACGGCAAATGGTACGAGCCGCCGGTCAACTTCTCCGGGCTGGCGAAAAGCCTGAGCGCCGCGGTGCACCACAGCTCTCCGATTTACGTAAAGCGCAACATCCTGACGAGTACCTACATCCCTCACCCGTTGCTGTCACGTCAGGATTTCAGCCGCCTTGTGCTCGATTATCTGGTCTTTGCCAACGGCTATCTCGAAAAGCGCATGAGCGTCACCGGCCAGCTCCTGAAGCTGGAAACCTCACCGGCCAAATATACCCGCCGTGGCGTCGAGGATGGCGTTTACTGGTACGTGTCTGACTTCACACACCCGCACCAGTTTGCGCCCGGCTCGGTATGCCATTTGCTGGAGCCCGATATCAATCAGGAGCTCTACGGGATGCCCGAATATCTGAGCGCGCTCAATTCAGCCTGGCTGAATGAATCCGCCACGCTGTTTCGTCGCAAGTATTACCAGAACGGCGCGCACGCGGGTTACATCATGTACGTGACTGACGCGGCGCAAAGCAGCACCGACGTCGAGGCGCTGCGATCCGCGATGCGCGACTCGAAAGGACTCGGGAATTTTAAAAACCTGTTTTTCTACGCCCCGAACGGGAAGCCAGATGGCATTAAGATCGTGCCGTTGAGTGAAGTCGCCACGAAGGATGATTTTTTTAACATCAGGAAGGTGAGCGCCGCCGACCTGCTCGACGCGCATCGCGTGCCGTTCCAGCTCATGGGTGGCAAGCCTGAAAATATCGGCTCGATGGGCGATATCGAGAAGGTGGCGCGGGTGTTTGTGCGTAACGAGCTGACGCCGCTGCAGGAGCGGTTTAAAGAAATTAACGATTGGTCAGGAATGGAGGTGATCCGCTTTAAGGATTACAGCATCGATACCGACTAAACCCGCCTAAAATGCCGCCTCCGGGCGGCACACTCTCAAAGCACGTTAGACGGCGCACACGCGACGCAATCACTACCGCATCACATTGACCGCCTTCCACAGCGCAGCACGCCACCACGACGCGCACAGACGCGCAAAATAAATCCTGTCACCACCTCTGGCGCGCAGTGCTATCCCCGCCTCGCCTGCGCGCTTGATGAGCCGTTATTAATGCAAATGCATTATTCGTGAAACTCAAGACGTGACAGGAATCACACTCAGAAAAAAAACTAATGAAATTCATGCAAAAAAATGCACCATAAACACATCCAAAACTCATTAGTCATAACATCAAAGGACTGCTTTATGCTCAGTGAAATCGTTATCACTGCTACTGTAAAATCTATCGCTACAAAACTTATCGACGTAGGAGCAGGAGCATTAAAACGGCAGTCAAATAAAATACTCCAAGCATTGACGAACGATAAGATAATTGAGCATTATACTCAAAACGCAGTTAATAGAGTTTTTGTTTTTAGAACTTTAATACATGGCGACAGGAATGTTTATTTAGATGAGGTTTACTACCCATTAAAACTCGATTTTTATGATGACGCCCCACCCATTGTAGTAACTGAAGAAACAAAACTTCCAGAGCACAGTCCAATTTGCATAGTAGGAATTGCTGGGCAAGGAAAAACAACTGTAATGAGAAAGTTGTTTTTAGAAGAACTTATCCGCAAAGAATCCCTACCTTTTTTTATCAGCCTACGACAAGTCAAAAACTATGAGTCTTTAACTTGTGAGGGGTTATTACATAACCACCTGACATCAAATGGTATTGACTGCGATATAAATGATGTATGTCATTTATGCAAAAGCAAGAAGATTTCATTTTATTTTGATGGTTTCGATGAAATACCTTTTAATCAAAGAATCTTTGCACTCGAAATAATAAACACCATATATGAACGCTATAGATGCCCTGTCACCGTAACAACAAGACCGGAAACTGAAATAACCCGAGCCCCAGGGTATGACACTTATAAGGTGAATTTTCTCGACGCAACTGACATCTTTGCAATATTAAGGAATACAGTTACCGATAACAATGCCCATGATTTTATCACCAATCTGTTACAAACTAAATCTTTCTTAATGGAAAGCATTCGAACACCAATTTTATTAGATATTTTCATCATCACCTCAACAGCATTAAGAGAAGATCCGAACTCTATCAGTGATTATTATGATGGATTGTTTTCTGCATTATTACATCGTCATGACTTAATTAAAAATTTAACTCGCACTAAAAAATCGAATTTACCAGATAGAATACTAGAGCAGTGCTTTGCATTATTCAGTTTTTTCTCGCTCATGAATTCCAAGGGAGATTTTTCAAGGCTTGAAATCAATGAGTTATTCGCAAAATCAGCGACAGCATTAAAAATTGACAAATTACCGGAGGATATTGCTGACGACATCATTGATGGCACAAATATTCTTGTCAAAGATGGTTATGATAATTATGTTTATATACATAAATCAATACAGGAGTATTTTGCAGCAAAATGTATATCTACAATGAATGATGCAGCTAAAGAAAACATATATAATAATTTTAAAAAAATGAATTATTATGAGTTAGGGACCAGCTTCATGATAATGGTAAGCTATCTTGACGGTTTTTCATTCATTAAGTTTTATATTTTAGAAATGTTAAATAACGCACAATGCCTTAGTGGCAACACAATTAAATTGCTATCAAAAGAAGACTACGTTCAACATCTAGAATCATGGACATTAGAAATTGATCTGGAAGATTTAGGATGCAGCTCATTAAGCACTCAAAAAACAGGGCCTTGGGAACAAATTCAATATATAGAACAAATATCAACCTATATTTCAGCAAGTCGGCCAATCCTATCTATAGAGGCTATGGGCAATGACATCATGATGGCGAATGGTGAAAGAATTGCGGATCTCGTTAGCAAAGAAACCATCAAGCCATTACCTAATAAAGATCCTAGAATTGAAGACTTGCCAACTGTTAATTCAACAAGTGTTTTTATTGGCATAGCTTCAACCAAGCAACACATAGATAACTATGATACTATTTTCGACACAGCTTACAATAGTTACATTGAAATGGTTAAAATCATCAACAAATATATAAAAGAGAATTACCATGATAAAATTGAAAGCAACAACATACTCAATTGCATGATTGATAATATAAAATTCAAGTAACTCTAAAGCCGAGCAGTTTTACAAAATGCTCGGCCTTAATAAATATACACTCACTAAAAATCAATCACTCATTATCATAACTTTCTTACTACTACGTAGTAATTTCTTTACTTATCAGTATTGGTTGCATCATCTCCACATTATTAGCAAATTGCACGCTATCAGTATGTGACTTAGCCCGCGCGACATCTGAGTTTCGATGTGCTTTTCCACAGTTATTGACAGGACTCCGAGGCGCGGCAATGCCGCTTTTTAAAGTCAAAGGCTCAACGGCCAAAAGCTTTGGAACAATGCGCCATTCGGCTGTCCGGGTAACACGTACCAGCTCAGAGCCCAAGTGCGGGGCGTAGATGCCCACAACTCTCTCTATATCCTCTTCGTAGGCGTTGACCTCGTCAGCCACGTTACGAGCCACGCGGACGGTCTGGCTATCGAGTGGAGCATTCGCCCCACCCTGCGCTATGATATACAGGTCAAATTCACCTGCATCAGCTGCAGCTCTTGCCGCCTCGACACGTTCATCGAATTCATCAGCAATACTTACCCCGCGAGGCAAATTGCGCAGACAATGGTCTATGCGCACTTCGCTCCTCAGTACCTGCAGGACGCGATTTCGCTTAACCCGCTGAAGGGTGCTAATGGTGGTAAGAGTGTCCACAATGTGTCCACACCCTAGCCGCTTTTTATGGCTTTTGGCTGCTAGTAGTAAAACGTGAAGCCTTGTCTGGCGTGGCTTTCCAGTTACGTCAGACATTAAAAAGGCTCCCTCAGGAGCCTCTCATTATCAATCAAGCCTGCGCCGGCAAACTAAAGCTCGAAATACTCCTTGAGAGCTGCTGCGCCTGCTCTTCCAGGGAAGCGGCGGCTGCGGCGGATTGCTGAACCAGCGCGGCGTTCTGCTGGGTCACGCCATCCATCTCTGTCACCGCCTGTCCGACCTGGCTGATCCCACGGCTCTGCTCTTCAGAAGCCACGGAGATCTGCTCCATCAACGTATTCACTTTATTCACGGAGCTGATAATAGAATCAATGACCTCGCCTGAGCGGTTCACCAGTTCAGCACCGTTTTTGACGCTGGAAACCGACTGGGCAATCAGGCTTTCAATGTCTTTCGCGGCAACCGCGCTTTTCTGCGCAAGGGTGCGCACTTCACTGGCCACCACGGCGAAGC
>Ga0308166_1005214_pt1 | contig 9990 bp, 10 predicted proteins | sample PhyCR2_2_FD_202137 | JGI IMG/M metagenome (GOLD analysis project Ga0308166, IMG submission 202137) | Phyllosphere microbial communities from UC Gill Tract Community Farm, Albany, California, United States - DLSLCC.R2 | ecosystem: Host-associated > Plants > Phyllosphere > Unclassified | place... | reverse complement strand
TCGCGGTCGCCACGGCAGCAGCGTCCGCACTCGCGTCCGCCACCACCACGGTCGCCTGCCGGGAGGCCCGGGTCGACTCCGGCGCGTCACCGCCGTCCGGCGCCTGCCGCTGTTCGACGTCCGTGTCGACCGACACGTCGCCCTCGGCCTGGTACCAGTCGGCACCGAGCCGGTCGAGCTCGCGGGCGACGGCAGTGCTCGTGTTCTTTGCGGTCAGCAGCACCGGGACGTGGGCGCTCGCCGCAGCCTTCGCCGCACCACGGATCCCGTCGGTGTCGCCGGCCCGGGCGACGACCGCTCCGGGAGCGCTCGCGAACAGGGCCTTGCTGACGCGGACGGACCGGGCTGCGGCGTCCGCAGCGTCGGCCACCGTGACGGTGTCGGCCGAGGCCTTCGCCAGGGTCGGGCGGCTCGTGTCCGGTCCGCTCGACGTGCACCCGGCGGCTCCGAGCAGCAGCCCGGAGACCGCGATCGCGAACAGGAAGCGAGGGGTGGAACGAGAACGCATCGAGCCACCCTACGAGCCAGACGGAGAGGTCCCTGGGAATCCGACGGGTGTCGTCTCGTAGAAGGGAGGCATGCCCCACCACCCCGACGACCGCCCGCTCATCGGACCGGTCCGGTCGCCCGAGGTGCACTGCATGACGCTCAACGTGCGTCGCCGCGTGCCGCGACAGCCGACCCACCCGGACGCCTGGGATCGTCGCCGCGACGCCGTGCTCGCGCTCGTCACGTCCGAAGCGCCCACCGTCCTCGCCGTCCAGGAGGCCCTGCCCACGCAGGCAGACGACCTGACGTCCGGCCTCGGGTCGGGTTGGGAGCCCGTCGTGGCCGGGCGAGGAGCGCGTGGCGGTGGCGAACAGGTCGGCCTGTTCCTCGACCGTTCCCGCCTCGACGTCGTCGAGCGCCGCACCTGGGCCCTCTCCCGCACACCCCACCGCCCCGGCTCGCGGTCGTGGGCGACGTCCTTCCCCCGGCACGCCGTCGGAGCCGTCGTCGACGACCGCGCGACCGGCATCAGGTTCCTGGCGATCGCCACCCACCTCGACGTCGCCTCGTCGTGGGCCCGGCTGCGGTCCGCCGAACTGCTCGGCCGGATCGTCCGGCAGCGCGGCCTGCCCGCCGTGGTCATGGCCGACTGGAACAGCCCCGCCGGTTCCGCACCTTGGCGAGCCCTGGCGGAGGCGGGGGTCGAGGACAGCTGGGGGCGGGCCTCCAGGCAGGTGGGTGAGCCCTACGGGACGTACCCGCGCTACGGGAGTCCGCGCGTCGGTGGCCGGCGGATCGACGGGGTGCTCGTGACGTCCGAGGCGGACGTTGACCGCGTCGCGGTCGACGTGCGGCGGCCGGGCGGCGTCTGGCCGTCCGACCACGCCGCCGTGCACGCGGTGGTGCGGTGGGCGTCGTGATCCGCACGCTCGGACCGACGTTCCTGCGGCCTCGGTTGCTGGTGGCCGACGTGGTGCGGGCGCTGACGCTCGTGAGCGTCGTCGTGGCGAGTGTCGGGTGGGGCGGAACGGCGTTCCCGGTCATGGCGCTGGCGCTGCTCGGCGTCGTGGTGCCGCGGACGCTCGGGCTGCGTCCGGCCTTCGACGTGGCGGTGTGCGTGCTCGTGCTCGTCGCCGGGTGGTCGAGCGTGCTCGAGTGGTACACGACCGTGTTCCTGTGGGACAAGTTCATGCACGTCGTGCTGACGGGGCTGCTCGCGGCGGTGCTCTACGTCATCGGTGCGGACCTGCGTGCTGTGCCGGCGCCGCACGCCGAGCGCCGGGTGGTCGTCGCGGTGCTCGCGCTGTGTGCGGGACTCGCGGTCGGGGCGGTCTGGGAGATGGGGGAGTGGCTCGGGCACAACTTCGTCGACTCGAAGATCTTCGTCGGGTACGACGACACGATCGGGGACCTGGCGGCGGACGGGTCCGGCGGGTTGCTCGTCGGGCTCGGGTTGCCGTGGTTGGCGGCGCGGCGCGAGGTGGTGCGGCCGGGCTGAGCGTGCGTGCGTGCTCCTGTTCTTTGCCTGTGCGGTGCTCGTTCGGTGCGACTCGCCGTGGCACGGAGGGGGTCTGACGTCCGCTATGCTGGACCGGTCGCTCGCGCTCCGGTCGGACGCGGGCGAGGATCCTCCGGGATCCTGAGTTCTCCGGAACTCGCGGGCTGTGGCGCAGCTTGGTAGCGCACTTGACTGGGGGTCAAGGGGTCGCAGGTTCAAATCCTGTCAGCCCGACCGAAACGTGTCTGACACGACGACAGAAGCCCACCGATGATCTCGGTGGGCTTCTGTCGTTCCGGCGGGTGTCGTTGGGTCGTCCGCATAGGGCTGCCTCATTGCGACGTTCAGCGGACCACCTATGTGCGACACGAGTCTGCTCGCGGATCGTCCAGTTCCGAGTTGGACACCGAGGTCCGTGGAAGGACCGGCTTACGGGCAGCATCTCGCACCGCACCGCGCGGCGTTACTCGCGAGGTTGATTGAAGTTCGGTACTGCCGACGTGGCGGGCGGGAGGGATGACGATGGGTGTTGGGGTGCTCCCCTGGGTGCCGTGGGTTGGCGTCCCGCTGATCGTCGCAGCCATCGTGTATGCGGTCGTCTCGCAGCGGCGGAAAAGGTGAACGAGGTAGTGCAGTTCTCCCGGGCCACGAAGTATCTGCTGTCTGGACTGCTGTCGTTCCTCATCATCGGCACCGCCGTCCTCGCCTTGTTTGCTGGCCCTGGATGTTGATGCTGGTGGCGTTGGGTGGACCTCCTCCGTTTGGAGGACGCTGCAACGGGAGCGGCGGCGAAGTCACGGCGGTCCAAGGTTGTCTCGAAGCTCACTTCGCTCGACCTGATCGAGCGTCAACGCGCGGCAACAGCATGCAGTACCTGCTCCTCAATGAGTCCGGTAGCAAGGCCGCGTATACGCGGCCGCGGAAGGCTGCGGACGGGAACTACTTCAAGCTGCCCTACTCGTACTGGGCGGACGGCTATGACGTGTCGTTGGACCAGTCGGAGAGGCTCATGCTGCTCATCGGGCTAGATCAGCAGGACGGTTTCGCGCTGCCATTGAATCAAGTGCGGCGGTGGTACGGGGTGTCAGAGGGCACCGCCCGACGCGGCCTGCGTGGGCTTGAAGCCCGTAGCCTACTCATGTCGACCTCGATGCACGTGCGGTCAGCGATGTCTCCCACCGGGTTGGTTGAGAGCGCGAACAGCCCAGATGTGACCCCCGCGATGAGGACGACCACAATCACGGGGACGAGCATGCTCCAGAGCTGGAGGTCAGTCGATGCAGCACTAGCGGGCCCAGTCAGCTCACGTCAGGGCCCAGAACCTCCCACCGCGGTTCCGCGGCAGCCGAACGTGAGCCGTCGGTCGGCCAGGGACGTGAGGTTGGCTATCCGTCCTTGAGGGTGAGCTCTGCCGTGACGTCCCAGCCTTGGCCCTTCGTCCAGCTGAGTGTCACCCAGCATCGCTTGAGAGCGCGGTCATTCGGGTGCAAGATTACACCGATGATGCTCGGATCGACCCCATCGTCGTAGGTGACTTTCGCTGGCTTCCCAATAACCGATTTACAGTTTGACCAGGCGACCTCCGCTGCAGGTCGGTTTGCTTTGCTCACAGCGGTGACGAACTGACTCTCATCAGCATTCTTGAGTCCGTCGATGACCGCGTCGCGCACGTTAACCTGCGATGCGTCGGATGGCTCCCCTCCCGCATCTGACGGCGAGTCGGATGCTGCGCACCCGACGAGCGCCGAGAGCGAGAACATCGCGATCCCGGCAAGAGACACCGCTCGGACCAAATTGATCGATGCTTTCATATTAAATCCCATAGGGGTTCACCCAGTAAGGGCCACTCATGTGCGGGTCAAGTCCTGCCCACGTCTGGCCTCTGCCGTAAACCGGCTCATTGGTCTTGTTCTTCGAGTGCTGCGACACATAGATATTGCCTGCTGTGACCTTCGTCACGATCGCGGCGTGGTCGATTCCGCTCTTACCGCCACCCTTGAAGGCTACGTATGCGATGTATCCCGGCTTCACGCTGCTCCTACCGACGCTCACTGCCCCGTGGCTAAGCTGGAAGTTGTAGTTCTCCGGCTGGTGGCCCCAGGACATCGAGTAGAACGCATTCCGACCGAATGCTCGGTCGATGAACCACCGGTTGGAGTCGTGAGAGATGTGCTGGGTCATCTCGTTGTTCACCATGTTGGCGAATCCGCCCCAGTGCAGTGCTCGAGACACGAAGTTGGTGCAGTCCGGGCTGAACCAGTTGGTGGACTTATCCTCCTTCGAGTACTTCAACGCCCATGCAGCGACGCCGGCGACGTCCACCGTCGGTCCAGTCGCGCCGCGTGCAGCAGTCACCATGGTGCGAGTTCTGGCAACACCAGCGACGATGCTGCCGCCCTTTGGCCCTTGATAGTCGGTAGTCGATACGGAGCTGAGATCCGGATCCCCACTGGCTGCCCACCCGGCTGCGTCTTCGGCACTGTCGTCTGAGCTCGTTGTCACCGGCTCCACAAGGGCGTCCTGGTCGGCGTATCCACGCAGGGTGGGGTTCGTGCCGTCCAACGTGAAGAGGTAGGCGCCGTCGTCGTCCGATTGCCCGTCCACGTTTTCCGCTGAGCCGCTGCTCGTGTCCACGGTCGTGTACGTCTCTGTGGCGGTTGCGAACAATGTCACCCCGGTAGCGGTTGGGATCGCGAGCAGATCGGTGAGTTTGGTGACGTCGTTCGTGTCCTGCTGATCATTCGCCGACTCGGTGCCGTACTGGTCGAGGTATCCGGTGCTGAGCACGCCGAGCGCTGGGGTCACTACAGATGCTGCTGATGCGCCGCTGAGCGCATCGGACGTGCTTGCCTCGCTGCCCGAGGCGAGTTTGCTTTCGGCGTCCACGAGGTTCTTGACAGCGGTGGCGTATACAGAGGGCCCGTTGGTGACGGCGACTGGCGTGGCACTGCCGGAGACGGTCGGTTGCCCAGAACCGGCGGGATTGTTGGCGACCACACTGACCGTGTAGGCGTTCCCGTTCGTCAGACCGGTGAACACGGCACGAGGCTTGAACACGGTCTTCTTGGAAACAAGTGTTCCGGCGGAGTTGAGGACGGACGCTGTGTACGAGCTCACACCGTCGGTCGCGCCGGTGGTGTCATACCAACCGGCGCTGGTCGGAGGAGCCCACGCTGCGATCACTCCGCCGTCACCGCTTGTCACCTTCAGTGCACGCGTCGCTCCTGGAACAGACGCAGGCACGTACGTGATGGAGATTGATGCCGGCGACACTGCCGATGCAGACCCGTAGTAGTTCTCACCGGTTGCGCCGCTTGCGGTGTTCGACTCCGAGAGCACCGCACCGAAGTTGCCGGCGCCATTGCTGTCGTACCAGTCGTTGACGATGGTGGTGATGTCGTAGCTCGTGGTCGAGGCCGACTCAGGGAACGTCAACGGGCTGTCGGCCGGGGTCGCAGCGATGTCGAGTCCGGTTGTCGCCGCGCCAACATCCTGTGTCGCTTGCGCGACGGAGAGCGTTCCGCTCGAGCAGGAATCGCCGAAGCACCCATTCGCAGTGAGGTTCAAGGACGCCGACGTGATCGTTGCGCCCGTCGGGAGTGCGCCAAGGTCGGCATGCAGGGCGGTGATGTGGTCGGCGTTCTGTCCGTCCATACCAAGCGCGATAGCGCCGGTAGTGAGGTTGCACGGTGCTCCCCCGCAGTCCTGCTGCCCGTCGGGTGCCGTTGCCGTGGTCAGCGTGTCGCCGGTGACCGTCATCGTCTGCGTCGCAGGCGCGGCCGTCGGAGAAGGGGTGCCGACAACGAATGTGTGTTTGGCAGACGTGGCCTGCGCCGCGCAGGTGTCATCTTGGTACGCGTGCACCCACCACGTGTACTTCGATCCGGACTGGATGTACTCGGCAGGCAAGTGGAAGGTGATAGTCGACCCGTTGTCGACTGTCTCGGTAGCGGTGGGCGAGCCGTCAACAGCCTTCCCCGCTGAATCGACTACGAAGATCTGGCCGTTCACCCGTCCGGCAAGCGAATTGGTCAGCACCGCTGAGAGAACTGGGTCGCCTTCGGAGGCACCGACGGTCGGCGTCGTGGTGTCCGCTGCTTCCCCGAGGATCGAGTCGGTGTCGTTCGCGCACATCGTCGAAGCACCCCCGCCATACCAGCCCTCGATGTCGACGACGAAATCAACGGAAGCTGTTCCGAGGTTGTGGATCTCGATTGCGCCGTCCAGCCCGACCGGGACGGTGTTGGTGTTCGAGCGGATCGAGTTCGGGGCGTACTCAACGTCCGAGATGTTCGGTTCCGCCGTACCGTCAGCCCAGGCGCGGGCGAAGCCAGCAGTGTCGGTCGAACCGTGGATAGCGATGAGGTCGACGACAACCGACGACAAACCATCCGCCGTGCTCGGTACCCCATGGGTGCCACCCACAGAAACGGTGATCGTCTTGCCCTTCGGGACGGAAACGTGCGGCTTCACCCGCGTGTCGTAGGCGCGCCCGGAGCCCGGCGTGAATGACCCAGCAGTTGACGTTCCCGGGACGAAGTAGCCCTCGATGTCGATGTTGACCGCGATGGCGGTCCCGTTGCGGTTCCACACCTCGAGCTTCCCGTCAGCGCTCAACTGCACATGTGCGCTGATCGCAGTTGCCACGTTCGCCACACCCGGGTAGCTCAGTGAAGTCGTCGGGACACCTGACCCCGCGGGACCGGGGGTGATGTAACCCTGATCCGTCCCCTTGTTCTTCACCACGAAGTCCGCGACCACGGCAGTGGCATTGGATGGAATGCCGTTCACGCCAGTGATCTGCACGGTGTAGTTGCCGTTCGCCGCGATGGCTTGATCGCCGACGTACCGCTTCCCTGCAATCGGAACGTACCCACCGGCGGCCGACGATTCGGTGGAGTAGTACCCCTCGACATCGGCCACGAGCTGGGTGGACGCGTTGGTCTCCACCTGGATCGTGCCGTCACTGTTCACGGCAACATCCGCCTGGTTTGACGTGGTCCCCAGGTCACCGCCATCGAAAGTGCCGACCAGGGTCGCGGCAGTATTCGCGTTCGGGCGCACTGAAACCTGCCCCAGGCCGCTCGGACTGACCTCGGTCAGGTTCAGTGCCACAGCAGTTACCGAAGAAGATGACGGCACTCCTGCCTTCCCGGTCACCTGCACGGTTCGCCACGTGTTCGCCGGCATGGCGGTCTTGTAGCCGCCCGTGCCGTTCCGGGTGTCCAGGATCCGCCCCGTTGACGCGATGAACTGAGCTCCCGGAGCAGTGTCCGCAGCGGCCAGCTCCCCTGGCGCGGTGAGGACAGCCCCCATCAGCGCCGCCACAACGGTGGCGGCGACGATCACAAGACGAGTCGGCGTAAACAGTCGGCTCAGACGCACCAGAAGTCCCCTCGCTCCGCCACGTCCCTCACGGCGGATCACGCCAAGCAAAGCGTATGAGCGGTCCGTGAAGCCATGAACGCTCGCACAGGGCAGGGCTCGGTAGGGCGACGCCGATCACTCACATCTCGCAGCCCGAGGCGCGCGGATGGGTTGCGGGGTTGCTAGGAACTGCGGGCCGGTTCCAGCATTTGCAGTCGCGGTGATCGATCGCGATCCGGTAGAGGCGGTCGGCTTCGTTGCGGAGTGCGCTGGAACCGGCCGGGAGGCCGTCATGCGGCAACACCGAGCGAAGGCGTTGCTCGCCGCCGGCCGCGCGGACCGAGCAATCGAGGACTTCCGTCAAGCGGTCGAGCTCCGACGCGGACACGACACCGCTCTTCTCGCCTTAGCCGAGCAAGGTCTCGCCGCGGCCCAAGCAGCCGCACTCCGGTCATCGCTGGCATAGCAACCTGCCTCGCTGACGGATCGGCTACCGGACAGCATCAGTGCTCAGCGGCCGTAGGCAAGAAGGCTTCCCAAAGGAGCTCGCCGTCGACCAGAGCGCTCGTGGGTGCAAGCCCGGTCCGTCGCGCCACGTGCATCGAGGCGGTGTGATCGGGATGGATGAAAGCCCTGATGTGTCGGACGTCGATCGAACGCAACCACGTCACGACGGTTGCTGCTGCCTCGACGGCGATCCCTCGACCCTGTTCCTCTGGCGTGACCAGCCAGGCGAGGTCCGCCACGAGGCCGTCCTCCTTGCGCTCGAGGGTGGCCTGCACGAATCCGATCGCGGGTCCGCCGCAGGCAAAACGGACGATCCAGTTCAGCCAACCCGCGCTCCCGTCCTCGGACTGGCCCTGGGATTGGCGGCGGTACCGTGCGCCCAGTTCGTCCAGGGTTGGTGGCTCGCCGCCAGTGAACCGGTAGAGCTCTGGTGGAGCCAGGGCGGTCAGCATCTCGGCTGCGTGGTCAACGGCAAGCGGTTCCAGGGCGAGACGATCCGAATCCAGGGGATCAGCCTGTGGCCACGACATGACCCGAGCCTCGCAGATCGCGAACGGCATGGGGTCTCCCGCAAAACATCCACAGTGACCACGGCCTGACTCCGCACCTGATCACGAGAGCGGCTGTCGCCGGATCCACACGGTCACCTCGAGGTGAGCGATGCCGGTCGCAGCGAGACAGACCATGGCCCACCCGACGACGCTGTGCCCGGTGGCGAGCAAGAAGATCCCGAAAGCGAGGACGAGGGCGACCAGGAGCGCACCGCAGAGGAGTAGCAGCAGGCTGGTCACGGGGCTGGCGTTCAAGGTGAGCTGCGCGTCTCGCACCCAGGCCGGGGTCCGCACACGATTCACGAGGATCGCGACCGTACCCACCAGGACTGCGATGCTCGCTGCGAGCAGACCTGCTTCAGCCATGCCGAGATGGTACCGGCGAAGGTGCATGCTTTGGCTGGTCCGCGGCCTCGAACGCCCCGGCTGACGCTGACAGGATGAGTTCGTGCAGATCGAAGAAGTGGACGAGCGGCACTACGGCACCGAAGGCGAGCGCGACACGTTCGTCGTGCACTTCTTCCATGCACCGAGCGGCGAGATGGTCGCGCCCGACTGGGACGCCACGAGTTGGTCGGTCAGTGTGATCCGCGTCACCGACGCGACGTACCGTGCGGCGTTTGCAGAGGCCCGACGGATCGCTGTAGGAGAGACGTCGCCGACACTGTTCTCGGTGTCCCTCGAGACCGCGGGGCCGAACGGCCCGGGAATCCTGCGACTGTTCGGGACCGACCTCAACATGGAGGGACTCGAGCTCGAGCCCGATTCACACGCGGCAAAACGGGAGATGTTCGCCGAGTTCTTCAGCCGCGACCGTACTGCGCACGCGTGATCGCGGATCTGGAGCGCAACCGCTGACGGACTGGAGGCCCGGTGCCAGCTGGCACCGTGCCTCCAGCCCGTCAGTAGTCGCGCGCGATGAGTTGCTCGTGGTGTAGCTGGAGTTGTCGTCCGCATCGCTGTGCAACCCGCTCACTGTGGGTGACGATCACGAACTTGGTTCCCGCTTGCTGCAGCCGGTCGAAGAGGGCGAGCACGTCGTCTTCGGTCGTCTCGTCCAGTGCGCCGGTGGGCTCATCGGCGAGGACGACGGCAGGGCGCTTCGCGATGGCTCGAGCGATCGCAACGCGCTGGGCTTCTCCTCCTGACAGTCGTCGTGGGCGCTTGCCAGCGAGGTGACTGATGCCGACCGCCTCGAGAGCCTCATGTGCGCGGTCGGCTGAGTCAGCGCGAGCAGGAACGCCGAGCTGGACGTTGTCGAGCACGCTGCGGTCGCCGAGGAGGCTGTGGTCCTGGGTGACGATGCCGATGTGTCGGAGTCGGTGCGCCGCCATCCTCCGCGTGGTGCGCTCGAGCACGTGCCCGTCGTGCTCGTAGGTCCCGCCGAAGTCAGTGTCGAGGCCGGCGAGGATCCGGAGCAGCGTGCTCTTTCCCGACCCGCTGCGCCCGGTGATCGCGACTGAGTGATCGTCCTCGCGAAGGTCGAAATCGAGTCGGTCGAACAGTGCTCGGGTCGTTCCGTCGGGCTCGGTGATGGTCTTCGAGACGTCACGCAGCACGATCATCGTGGGGTACCTC
>Ga0308166_1005213_pt1 | contig 9991 bp, 5 predicted proteins | sample PhyCR2_2_FD_202137 | JGI IMG/M metagenome (GOLD analysis project Ga0308166, IMG submission 202137) | Phyllosphere microbial communities from UC Gill Tract Community Farm, Albany, California, United States - DLSLCC.R2 | ecosystem: Host-associated > Plants > Phyllosphere > Unclassified | place: USA... | reverse complement strand
CATGGGCGCCGAACGCGTCGAAGCCGAGGTGGCCGCCCTGCGTGCCGTCGCCCTGCACGTCCATCGCGTCGACGGGGGCCACGCGACCCATGTCGAGCGCGCCCCACACCTTCAGCGACGACAGCAGCGTGTGCGCCGTGTGGTTGAGCGCGTACACGCGCACGTCCCACGGTTTCTCGCCGCCAGCCGGCGCGGCGTCGCTTGCTGCCGGACGCGCGGGCGGCACCAGCAGCGTGACGCTGTGCCCGGCCTGCGACAGGCCCAGCGCCGCCGTCTTGGCGATCGCGCCATTGCCGACGATGCAGACGTCGCTGCGGCGGGCGACGTTGCGCTTGGATACGGAAGAGGTGGTCTGTGTGCTCATGTCGGACATTATAGACGCTTCACCTGCCCCGCTTTCCGCGTACGGGACGACCATTTGTCCTGGGGCTGCCGGGAATCTGCTCGACAGGACTTGCGGGTTCGCAAACGCGTGGCTATAATCATGCCTCTCTTGGCCTGGTAGCTCAGTTGGTAGAGCAGAGGATTGAAAATCCTTGTGTCGGTGGTTCGATTCCGCCCCGGGCCACCAAGAATTCAGTTCACAATACGCCAAGCCTTTGAAGCTTGGCGTTTTTGTTTGCGGAACAGAACGACGCGTATCCGGTCCATTGCCGGCCTCAATGTACAAGCGAAACGCCGAAGATTGGAGTGTTGAGCATGGAAGCAGGGGCGCCTTCGAATCGTCAGTTGCCATGAGTACCCTCATCGAACTTTGTGAAGAAGGCGAATGCGACAAGCTAGAGAAGTTCCTTGTGGATCGCATCTACCAATTCAACGCGCAAGCAACTGGCTTCTTCGATGCCCGCCTGCTGGGTGCTCGGGTGCGAAGTGAAGATGGCGAAGTTATCGCGGCGCTCAATGGTTACACGTGGGGCGCCTGCTGTGTAATCGAGCACCTTTGGGTGCACCAGTCACAACGAGGTCACGGACTTGGCCGAGCCCTACTTGAGGCTGCTGAAGCGGAAGCCGGTTGCAGGAACTGCGAGCAAGTAGTCCTATCAACACATACTTTCCAGTCGCCGGCGTTCTACGAGCGCCTGGGCTACGAACAGCAGGCCATCATTCGCGGGCAGCCCAAAGGTCACGCAAACATCGTCTATGCAAAGCGTATCCGGACCAACCCTGGCACGTTATAGTGGGCCGGCGTCGTGTCGTATCGGCAACGCTCCGCACCAACCCAGCGGGCTATAGCAGAACCTTGGTCCAGCAAACCGGTGGCTTGGCGGCAAACTCGGTGCGAAGATTGAAAATCCTTGTGTCGGTGGTTCGATTCCGCCCCGGGCCACCAAGAACATCGTTCACGCAACGCCCACTCATGCAAGTGGGCGTTGTCGTTTCTGAGGTTTATAGTCCTCGGCTCCGGTCTATTTCCGGGCTTGGCAACCACAGCCCGACCGCCTCTAGCTTGCCCCTGTGCACGGCTAATGGAGGCGCTGAACACGCGACCTCGACCGGCAAATTGGTGAGTTCTAGGTGCTCAAGCCTCCATCTTCAATTGTTTCGCCTAGCCGGCAGGTCTACGACCATGCCATTCCCCTAGGGTCGGGAGTATTCCGCCTCTAGCTTATTTGTGCAACAAAAGCCCTACACATATATACTACCTCCTTGCTTAACAACAACGGAAGCATCTCGCTATGCCCTCCTCCGTTTGGCTGACCGTCAGCCATTTCACAGACCGTCAGGTACAAGTTAAGTCTCAAACAATCTAGGAAAAAAGTGGATCAAGCGCAACTAAACTGGCTCACCAGCTTCATCTGGAATATTGCCGACGATGTCCTGCGGGACGTTTTCAACCGCGGAAAATACCGTGACGTGATCCTGCCTATGACAGTCCTTCGTCGCCTCGATGCAGTGCTGGAGCCCACTAAGCAGGCCGTTCTGGATATGAAAAACGCGCTCGACCGCGAGAAGATAACCAATCAGGACGCCGCGCTACGCGCTGCTTCCGGTGAAGCTTTTTACAACACTTCACCTTTCACCTTACGCGACCTCAAATCTCGTAAAACGCAGCAGACCCTCCGGGATGACTTTATTACCTATCTCGACGGTTTTTCGCCGAACGTTCAAGACATCCTTAAGAATTTCGAGTTTCGCAACCAAATTCCTAAGCTCTCTGAATCTGACGGCCTCGGCCAGCTCATCGAAAAGTTTCTCAGCAAGGACATCAACCTCAGCCCTTACCAAGTTAATGAGCTGCCTGGTCTGGATAACCATGCCATGGGCACAGTCTTCGAGGACCTCGTGCGCATGTTCAACGAGGACAACAACGAGGAAGCGGGGCAGCACTGGACGCCGCGCGATGCGGTAAAACTCATGGCAAGCCTCATGTTCTTGCCTGTGGCGGAGAAAATTGAATCCGGCACGTACCTACTTTACGACTGCGCCTGTGGCACGGGTGGAATGCTTACCGTTGCAGAGGAGACGCTCCAGCAGATTGCCAAAGACCATGGCAAGCAGGTCGCTACGCATCTCTACGGGCAAGAGATCAATCCTGAAACCTATGCAATCTGCAAGGCTGACCTCCTGCTGAAAGGCGACGGTGACGCGGCTGACAACATTGCGGGCGGCGCGGCGTTTTCCACATTATCGAACGACCAGTTCCGTTCGCAAACCTTCGACTTCATGCTGGCGAATCCACCTTACGGCAAGAGCTGGAAGACCGATTTAGAGCGCATGAGCGGCGAAGGGTCGAAGAAAGATGTGAAAGATTCGCGCTTCGTTATTGAGCACGCAGGCGATCCCGCATACTCTCTCATCACGCGGAGTAGCGACGGCCAGATGATGTTCCTTGCGAATATGCTAAGCAAGATGAAACATGAAACGCTGCTCGGGAGCCGTATCGCGGAGATTCACAACGGATCTTCTCTCTTCACCGGCGACGCTGGCCAAGGGGAGAGTAACATCCGTCGTTGGATTATCGAAAATGATTGGCTTGAGGCGATCGTCGCCTTGCCGCTTAACATGTTTTACAACACTGGGATTGCAACCTACGTCTGGGTACTGTCTAACCGTAAACCTGAGCCGCGAAAAGGCAAGGTCCAGCTAATTGACGCGACCACATGGTTCCGCCCCTTACCAAGGAACATGGGGAAAAAAAATTGTGAACTCGCGCCCGAGGACATCCGGCGCATCTGCAATACCTTCCTTGCCTTCACCGAGACGACGCAGTCAAAAATATTTTCCAATGCCGCTTTTGGGTATTGGAAGGTAAAGGTCGAGCGTCCGCTCCGCCTTCACAGCCAGCTCACTCGCCAACGTATAGAGACGCTGCGTTACGCCTCTGGTGACGAAATCATCCGTGCTGCCCTTTATGAGGCTCTGGGCGAGCCGCTCTATGTCAACCCTGCCTCCATCTACTCGCAACTTGAAAAACTGGTCAATGACTGGGGTAAAACTGACAGCGATGAGCAGGGGGAAGACGACGAGGATGATACGCCTAAGAAGAGTCTCTCGGACAAAAAGAAAAAAAAGCTGCTAAACGAAGCTACTTGGAAACGTGATTTCACGCTTATGGAAATTGCGCACCAGCTCCGCAAGGAGCTCGGCGACGAACTGTTCGAGGACCACAATATATTTCTGAAACAAATCGAAGTAACACTCAAAAAGCTCGAGCTCAAGCCAAGCGCGGCCGAGCTGAAACTTATCGTCAGTGCCGTTAGTTGGCGTGTAGAGGATGCTACTCCCGTTATCAAGAAAGTCCACAAGCCTGGCAAGGTCCAGGCCGACCCGCTTCGCGGTCTCTTCGAGAAAGAAATTGCCGGCAAGACCTGCGTCGTCGAATACGAAACTGATAGCACGCTACGAGACTACGAGCAAGTTCCTCTATTAGAAGATGGCGGCATCGAAGCCTTTATCTGCCGCGAAGTGTTGCCCTATACACCTGACGCTTGGATCGTCGAGACCGACACCAAAATCGGCTACGAAATCAGCTTCACTCGCCATTTCTACCAACCACCAAAGCTTCGCAGCTTATCCGAGATCAGCGCTGACATCGTGAACCTGGAAAAGGAGACTGAGGGTCTACTAAGTGAGATTACGAAAGGGATCATTCGCGCCGATGCGGATGAGGTTAATTCATGATAGAGGGACTTAAGCCATATACCGAGTACAAGGACTCAGGGTTGCCTTGGCTTGGGCGGTGCCCTGCGCATTGGAAGGTCCGCAGGACCAAGATTTTATTTCACGAAAGAGTCCAAAAGGGCTTCCCGAATGAACCGTTGCTCGCGGCAACACAGACAAAGGGCGTTGTCCGCAAAGAAGACTACGAAACAAGAACGGTCACCGCGCAAAAGGACCTGCATCTACTAAAGCTCGTTGAAGTTGGCGACTATGTGATTAGTCTTCGTTCATTTCAGGGCGGAATTGAAGTCGCTCACCATCGGGGAATCATCAGCCCGGCCTATACGGTATTAGAACCGCGCGGCGATGCGACGTCTGGTTACTACACAAAATTCTTCAAGTCTCGCCAGTTCATTGCCAGTCTTTCGCTATTCGTTACCGGAATCCGTGAGGGACAGAACGTGGACTATGAGAGGATGAGCCGTGCCGAGATGCCTTGCCCCCCGCCGGACGAACAGGCCGCTATCGTTCGATTTCTTGATTATGCGGACTCCAAGATTGACGGATTCATCCGGGCGAAAAAGAAACTGATTGGGCTATTGAACGAGAAAAAGCAGGCCATTATCCACCGCGCGGTCACCCGCGGTGTCCACCACAATGCGCCCCTTAAACCTTCCGGTATCCCTTGGCTCGGCGACATCCCGATGCATTGGGAAATTCGTCGTGCGAAGTATCTTTTCCGCGAAGCCGATCAACGATCAAGCGAAGGTAAAGAAACGCATTTAGCCATGAGTCAAAAGCTTGGCCTTGTTCCAAGTGACCAAGTACAAAGCACTCTACGGTCTGAATCGTATGCCGGAGGAAAGCTGTGTAAGGCTGGCGATCTCGTACTCAATCGCCTCAAGGCTCATCTCGGCGTATTTGCTGTCGCCAAACAGTCAGGCGTCATCAGCCCTGACTATTCGGTCTTCCGGAAGCGGGGGAACATCGACATGGACTACTTTGAGCAGCTTCTACGTTCTTCAGCCTGTCGTCGCGAGCTCCGCATCAGGGCCAAGGGCATAGTGGAAGGTTTCTGGCGTCTCTACACCGACGACTTCTACGACATTCGTTTGCCCGTTCCCCCCATTATTGAACAAACCAAGATCATGGAAGCCGTTGCTGAGCAAACCGCCGACCTCAATACTGCTATCGCACGCGTTGAGCGGGAGATCGCGCTGATGCAGGAATACCGAGCACGGCTAAGGACGGACATCGTAACCGGCATGCTGGACGTGCGTGAAGTTGCCGCGCAGCTCCCGGCGCGCCCCGCCCACCACTCAGCCGACCCAGTGCTCGATAACGCAGGAGAAGAACTTGACCTTGAACTTGAAGAAATAATATGAGCGACCGGCCCAAAATCTCCGTCCCCGTAAGGCGTAAGGTACTTCACGAATCCTGCCACCGTTGCGCTGTGTGCGGCTTTGGGCTGTCGATTGAAATTGCCCATATCATCCCGTGGTTTGAAACGCACGACCATCGCGCCGAAAACCTCATCGCACTTTGTGCCACCTGTCACGAGATGGCGGATCTGCAGAAGTGGAAGAAAAAAGACTTCGAGGTTTATAAGAAGGAACCCTACGCGCTCCGGACGAATGTTGGAAAACCAACAAGTGCACCGCAGAAGGCGATGGTGGACTTCATTCTTGCCCGCGACGCAGAAGACATGGGCGAGAATCAACGGGTGCAATTGGTGCACATGGTTGCCGCGTATGCGGGCGTGATGATTTCGGAAGTTAAAATAATAAGCGTGGCTCCCACGAATAGTTCGCTGGTCCGAATCGAACTGCCACGAGATGCTGCCGAGCGTCTCATCCTTGCCTTCCAAGCTGAAGATCCCCGCCTAGCCTCTTTTCTTGACGAATTTGCCCGGCCATCTCTAAGCGAAGAGGTGAACGGTAACACCACCCCTGCATTCGGTATGCAGGGGGGGCTCAAGCTTATCGAAACTGCCCGCCCCACTCCCGCCGACTGTCCGCCGGTGACGAACGTGAAGGAAGTGGGGCTCGAGTCGCTAATCGTGAGCGCGATGACTAGCTTCGGTTGGTTAGCCGGGGCGAACGCCGACTACGACAAAGAATACGCGTTGGATATGGAACAGTTAACCGTGTTCCTCGAAACGACGCAGAAGAAAGTGGCGGCCGAACTGCAACTGCACACAGATGGCCCTGTAAGGCGGAAATTTCTAGCCCAGCTACAAGGGGAAATCACCCGGCGCGGCACCGTCGATGTGATGCGTAAGGGTGTGAAGCACGGACCACACACGGTGGAGTTATTCTACGGAACGCCATCAATCGAGAACACTGAGGCAGTGAAACGCCATGCTGCGAACCGGTTTAGTGTAACTCGTCAGCTTCATTATAGCCGCGAGCAGGGGAAGCGCTCCCTGGACCTAGTGCTATTCATAAACGGAATGCCCATCGCAACTTTCGAGCTAAAGAACAACTTGACCAAGCAGACTGCGGAAGACGCTGAGGAACAATACAAGCGCGACCGCGACCCGCGCGAGACTTTGTTTGCCTTTGGCCGATGCGCTGTCCACTTCGCCATGGATGACCATGAGGTACGGATGTGCACGGAGTTGAAAGGCACGAAGGGGATGGCCAAGGATTCTTGGTTCCTCCCATTCAATCAGGGATGGAATCAGGGTGCTGGAAATCCGGTGAACCCATACGGCATCATGACCGACTATCTCTGGCGGCGCATTCTCACACCTGGAGGCTTCACGGAAATTTTGGAGAATTACGCTCAGATTGTCGAAGAGAAGAACGAGAAGACTGGCAAAATGAAGCGAGTACAGATCTTCCCTCGCTACCACCAGCTAGACGTGGTCCGAAAACTTCTAGCTGACGCAGAGTGGTTTGGCGCGGGCAAGCGCTACCTCATCCAGCACTCGGCGGGCAGTGGCAAGTCTAATTCGATCGCATGGTTGGCGCACCAGTTAATCGGACTCCGCAAGGATGGCGCGGACGTCTTTGATACGATCATCGTCATCACGGACCGACGCATTCTCGATCAGCAGATTCGCGCAACCATCCGGGGCTTTGCACAGGTGTCGTCGATCATTGGCGCGGTGAAGGACGGAGACGGAACCTCTAAGACGCAGCAGCTCACGAAATATCTTCAGGAGGGGAAGAAAATCATCATCTCCACGGTACAAACCTTTCCCTTTGTACTGGACAGTATCGGGGAAGCGCATCGGGGCAAGAAATTCGCCATCATTATCGACGAGGCGCACTCAAGCCAAGGTGGTCGCACGGCGGCAGCGATGAGTATGGCCCTATCTGCCGACGGCGCGGAGCTAGAGGAAGAGACGACTGAGGACAAGATTAACCGTATTATCAAGAGCCGCAAGCTATTGACTAATGCTAGTTACTTCGCCTTCACAGCAACACCGAAAAATAAGACGCTCGAGATGTTCGGCGTACCTTATAGGGTTGGCGACGAGATCAAACATCGGCCTTTCCACAGCTACACGATGAAACAGGCGATTCAAGAGGGCTTTATCCTTGATGTGCTGAAGAACTACACACCAGTAGCCAGCTACTACCGCCTCGCGAAACTCGTGGAAGGCGATCCCGAGTTTGACGTGAAGAAGGCGCGTAAGAAGCTTCGCGTCTTTGTGGAAAGCCACAGCAAAGCTATCCGCGACAAGGCTGAGATTATGGTGGATCACTTTCTTGAGCAAGTTATCGGCCAAAATAAAATTGGGGGGCAAGCGCGGGCGATGGTTGTAACGAGCAGCATCCAGCGAGCAATTGATTATTTTATCGCCTTCACCGCCTACCTCACGGAGATCAAGAGCCCTTATAAGGCTATCGTCGCCTTTTCGGGAGAACCGGAATATAAGGGAGAAAAGGTCAACGAATCAAAGCTCAATGGGTTTCCCAGTAACAGCATAGCTGACAAAATTCAGGAAGATCCGTATCGCTTCCTCATCTGCGCCGACAAGTTTCAAACGGGCTACGATGAGCCATTGCTCCACACCATGTATGTCGATAAGGCACTAAGCGGCATCAAAGCTGTGCAAACGCTTTCGCGCCTAAACCGGGCCCACCCGAAAAAACACGATGTCTTCGTACTCGATTTCCAGAATGAAATCGAAATTATCGAAAAGTCCTTCGCTGACTACTATAGAACAACCGTCCTAAGTAAGGAAACTGACCCAAACAAACTCCATACGCTCAAGGGCGAGCTGGACAACTATCAGGTGTATTCTCCGGAGCAGGTTGGTAACCTAGTAGAACTCTACCTAGGTGGAGCGGATCGCGATAAATTGGACCCGGTTCTCAATGCAAGTGTGGCAGCATATGTGAGTGAGCTGGATGAGGATGGGCAAGTAGCCTTTAAAAGCAAGGCCAAGACATTTACCCGCACCTACGACTTTCTCGCTACAATTCTTCCATATGGTGTGCAGGAGTGGGAAAAACTCTCGATTTTCCTTAATTTCCTTATCCCCAAACTGCCAGCACCTGTCGAGGAAGACTTTGCTAAAGGTATTCTCGAGGCTATCGATATGGACAGCTACCGCGCCGAGAAGAAAGCGACGATGGCTATCGCTCTGCCCGACGAAGATGCCGAGATCGGCCCGGTACCCACGTCTGCTGGGGGGCGTAAGCCTGAGCCTGAGATGGATAAGCTCTCGAATATCGTGAATGAATTCAATCACCGATATGCCGGTGACTACAAAGACCCGGAGCGAACGCTTCAACGCATTAAGGGCGAAATACCTGACAAAGTCTTAGCCGACCCCGCCTTCAAGAATGCGAAGATGAACTCAGACCGTCAGAATGCGAAAATTGAACACGACAAGGCGCTGAGGCGAGTTCTCACCACAATGTTTAAAGACGATGCCCAGCTTTTCAAGCAGTTTCAAGATAACGAATCTTTCCGTATTTGGCTGACAGATACGGTCTTCGGCATAACCTATGAAACAAAAAACGGGAACTGAAGTGAACTTTGAGTAGATCGTCCTATTATGAAAACGCGTTTTCTGGAACCTCCGCTCAGCGGATCAAGGCCGCTGAGTTCCGAGGTGGCGATCAGCGTTGAATCCTCGCCGCCCGGCGCCGGCCCGTTCTGATCCGATGCGATCCGGGGAACAGCCAGGCTCTCTTACGATTTTGATGGGACGAATCGCATTCGAATCTACGCGGGTTTCCTATATATATTATTCTGATGGTTGACCTCAACCAAAGCCCGACGCCTACTGGCCCGGGCTTTTTTACGTTCTAAGGCACATAAGGAATCAGAGACATGACGAACACAATTAAAAAACCAACCTCGCAGTGGTCTGGCAACAGCATCTACGCACGTTCGCTCAGCGCACGAGCGGGCAAAACGATATCCTCGCCCCTTAAGCAAGCATTGATGCCACGTAGCCTAGACTTGGACTTCTCGCTGAAGTATCGGCGCTGATCTAACTGCAAATCGCCTAATATCGCTGATAGTGCCGCATCGGCGACTTGCAAAACTTAGCCCAAAGGCCCATGACACCCAGTTGTCATGGGCCTTTCTTATTTCTTAACGACTACATCGACAACTGGAGAGAAAATGAATAAGAATACGCCCCCACACAAATCATCCGAGAGCACCCAACCGTCCTTAGCCACGACTGCAAGTGTCGACATTGCCCTTACTCCATTCTGGCTACTACATGCCGGGACAGCCAAGAAGCTGGGTCAGCACAGCGCTGGCATTCTCAACTATCACATCGTCGCGGACGGTAATCCCCCCGCAAAAAGAGTGTGTTTAGAAGTAGAATTTTCTACTTAAGACAGAAAGCTCTACATGAAGACGTCCCGCTTTACCGACAGCCAGATCATCGCCATCCTCAAGCAAGCCGAAGCCG
>Ga0308166_1005207_pt1 | contig 10001 bp, 8 predicted proteins | sample PhyCR2_2_FD_202137 | JGI IMG/M metagenome (GOLD analysis project Ga0308166, IMG submission 202137) | Phyllosphere microbial communities from UC Gill Tract Community Farm, Albany, California, United States - DLSLCC.R2 | ecosystem: Host-associated > Plants > Phyllosphere > Unclassified | place... | reverse complement strand
ACCTGGTGCTGACGACGGGCTGGTCGATGTTCTGGGGCACGTGCATGGTTGCCGCGTGGTGCCTCGCGACGGGCCAGGCCTTCATCATCCCGCGCACGGCCAGCTACGTGCTGGGCCTGCTGCACCTGTCCATCTTCGGCTCGGTCGTCGCCTTCATCTGCTACTTCACGCTGATCAACCGCATCGGCTCGAACAAGGCCGTGTACATCGGCGTGATCACGCCCGTGATCTCCGTGCTGCTGTCGATCAAGCTCGAACACTACCGCCCCGGCCTCACCGAATGGCTGGGCATGGCCGTGTGCCTGGGCAGTGTCGCCTGGGCCCTGCGCGCGCCCGCGGCCAAACCAGCCGTATCCGTCAACCTCAACGATTGCATCGAAACGACGCCATGACTCTTGATACCACCTTCGCGATCCGCCCCGCCACCCCGGCCGACGTCCCCCACATCCAATCGATGATCGTCGAGCTGGCCGTGTTCGAAAAGCTCGAGCACCTTGTCGTGGCGACGGAAGAGAAATTGCACGAAGGCCTGTTCGGCCCGCAGCCGGCGTGCGAAGCCATCGTCGGCGAAGCGGATGGCGACGTCGTCACGTTCGCCCTGTTCTTCCACAATTTCTCGACGTTCCTCACCAAGCGTGGGTTGTATCTGGAAGACCTGTACGTGCGGCAATCGCATCGCGGCAAGGGTTATGGCAGCCGCATGCTGAAGCACCTGGCGCGCCTGGCCGTCGAGCGCGGCTGCGGCCGCTTCGAATGGTCGGTGCTGGACTGGAACACGCCGGCAATCAATTTCTACCAATCGATGGGCGCCGAGATCCTGCCGGACTGGCGCATCTGCCGCGTGACGGGCGCGCCCCTGGAAGCGCTGGCCCAAGGCTAATTCTGGCAAGAAAAAACCCGCGGGCTGTTCGCAGCGCCGCGGGTGAACCCATTCGTCGATGGGGAGGGGAGACTTGAATCCAACGGCTTCAATATAGTCTCCCGGCCGCAGCATTTGCAGATTCCTTACAAATGCTTACCTCGGTAACAGAAAGCTGGGGTTTGTGGGCCGGACGCGATTGAGTGATCACAAATGCAAGAACGCGTCGAGCGGGACAATGTGCTCATTCACGAGGACATGGACATGAAAACGATCACCCGATGGGTCTACCGGGTTTGGCTCCGCTCCCGGATAGACACCTATACCCGCAGCCTGCACGCCATCGCCGTCCAGCGCGAAAACGACTTCCACGCGGAACGCATCCTGCACCGCGCAATCTCCACGACCCGTTCCAAACTTCAATCGCTGTAGCGCCGGCGCGCCACGAAACGTTCGCACAGCTCGAACGCCGCCTGGGTCAACAAGGCCAGCAACGCGGCCGGGATCGCGCCCGCCAGCAGCATGTCGTTGTCGTTCAGCGCGAGGCCCGTCGTGATGCGTTCGCCGAACCCGCCGGCGCCGATGAAGGCGGCGATGGTGGCCGTACCGACGCTCATCACGGCCGCCGTTTTCACGCCGGCGAGGATCGTCGGCATGGCCAGCGGCAGCTCGACCTCGACCAGCGATTGCCGCCGTGTCAGCCCGAGCGCCAGCGCCGCCGTGCGCAGGCCGGACGGCACCTGCAGCAGCCCCGTGCACGTATTGCGCACGATGGGCAGCAGCGCATACGCGCACAGGGCGACGAGCGCGGGAACGGTGCCGATGCGGCCGAGCAACGGGATCAGGATCGCCAGCAGCGCCAGCGACGGCACGGTCTGCAGGACGCCCGCCACGGCCAGCACGGCCTGGCGCAGGCGCGGCACGAGTGCGGCCACGATGCCGAGCGGAATGCCGGCGACGCTGCCGAGCAGGACGGCCAGCACGACCAGCAACAGGTGCTGGCGTGCAAGGTTCATGAAGCCGTTGCCGAAAGTTTTGGTAAGCAGACCGTCACGGGCCGTGGCCTGGGTATCGTGGGACAGCCACGCGCGTGCGACAGCCGCGAACGGCTGCCCATCCAGCTCGGCCGCTGCGTTCATCGCGATCATGTCGTCCGCCTTGATCGTGCCTTCCAATTTCTCGATGGCATGCCACGCCTGCGGAAACCGCTGCGGCACGTCGAGCCGGTACAGCAGCACGGCGTCATAGCGCGGGAAATATTGCTTGTCGTCGTCCAGCACGCGCAAGCCGTACTGGCGGATCTTGGCGTCCGTCGAATAAATGTCGATGGCGTCGACCTGGCGCTGCGCCAGCGCCTCGTACGCGATGCCGTGGTCCAGGCCGCGCGGTTGCTGCGCCAGGCCGTAGCGCCGCGCGAGGCCCGGCCAGCCGTCAGCGCGGCCCAGGAATTCATGCGACAGCCCGATTTTTATTTCTGGATGCGCCGCCAGGTCGGACAGGCGGCGCACATCCGCATCGCCACGCACCGCCAGCGCGTAGCCGTTGGAAAAGCCCAGCGGCACGGCGACGCCCAGCCCCAGCGGACGCAGTGCCGCGCGCATCGCGTCGAGCGACGTCGGCTGCGCATTCTTGAGGATTTCGAGGTCGATGGTGCCCAGGTATTCCGGATAGACGTCGATGGCGCCCGAGCGCAGCGCGCCCAGCACGATGGCCGTGTTGCCCAGGCCTTGCTTGTGTTCGGCCGGCCCGACGCGCGCCGCGGTCTGGGTGAGGATCTCGCCCAGGATGTACGACTCGGTGAAACGCTTGGAGCCCACGCGCAGGGGTTCCTCCGCGTGGGCGGACGACAGGATGCCGGCGCAGGCGAGCACCAGCATGGCAAATCTCAGCATGCGGTTTCCGGTGGCGTTGTGGATCAGCCGTCAGGATACCTGATCGCGCCACACGCCGGCATGGACGATGCCCCGGCACGGATTCGCGCCGATCGCATAGGCGAGATCGGCCGGGCGCGCGATGTCCCACAAGGCGAAGTCGGCGCGCTGGCCCGGCGCCAGGGTGCCGGTCTCAAGCAGGCCCAGCGCGCGCGCCGCGTTGACGGTCACGCCCCGCAAGGCTTCCAGCGGCGTCAGGCGCCATAGCGTGCACGCCATGTTCATCGCGAGCAGCAGCGACGTCATGGGCGACGTGCCCGGATTGCAGTCGGTGGCCACCGCGATCGGCACGCCCGCGTCCCGTAAGAGAGCCAGCGGCGGCATGCGCGTCTCGCGCAGGAAGTAATAGGCGCCGGGCAGCAGCACGGCCACCGTGCCCGCGCGTGCCATCGCGGCCACGCCCTCGTCCGACAGCCACTCCAGGTGATCGGCCGACAGCCCGCCGTACCGTGCCACGAGTGCCGCGCCGCCCTGGTCGGACAGCTGCTCCGCATGCAGCTTCACGGGCAGGCCGAGACGCCGCGCCACGTCGAACACGCGCGCCGTCTGGTCGTGCGAAAAGCCGATGTGCTCGCAGAACGCGTCGACCGCATCCACGAGACCCTGCGCGGCCAGCGCCGGCAGCATCTCGCTGCACAGCATGTCGATGTAGTCGTCCGCGCGGCCCGCGTACTCGGGCGGGAGCGCGTGCGCGCCGAGGAAGGTCGTGCGGACCGTCACCGGCAGCAGCTCGCCCACACGGCGCGCCACGCGCAGCATCGTCGCTTCGGATTCGAGATCGAGGCCGTAGCCGGACTTGATTTCCAATGTCGTCACGCCCTCGGCCAGCAACGCACGGATGCGCGGCAGGCTGGCTTTCAATAAGTCGTCCTCCGATGCCGCCCTGGTGGCGCGCACGGTCGACATGATGCCGCCACCGGCCCGTGCGATGTCTTCATAGGTGGCGCCGTTCAGGCGCGCTTCCCATTCGTCGCTGCGGTTGCCCGCGTAGACGACGTGCGTGTGGCAGTCGACGAGGCCGGGTGTGAGCCACAAGCCGCCGCAATCGTGCGTGATCGAGGCCGGCGGCGCCTCGGCACGCGGCCCCACCCACGCGATACGTCCGTCACGCACGGCGACGGCGCCATCGTCGAGGATCCCATAGCCATCCGCCAGCGTCGCGACGCGTGCGTTCGCGTACAGGACGTCGACGGCTTCACTCATACATGCCGTCCTCGTTGTCGAGGTCGTCCTCGTCGTCGTAGTAATGGATGTCGACGATGAAGATGGCGCCCTGCTCCGCCCGCAGCTTCCACTTCGTGTCCGGGTCGAGCACGACGGCGTCGAAGCGCACGAGGTTGATGCGCTGGTCGTCGCTGCAGAGTTCCAGGCTGTCGCCTTCGGCCAGGAACAGCACGGTGACGTCGGCGCGCGCGACGAACGTGGAGTCGCCGTCCAGCCGGCGGCGGCCGAAGCGGTGCCAGCAGCGTTCCGTCCGGGTCATCACGTTGAAGTCGGTGCTGGCGCCGCGGTTCAGCTTGGCCTCCACGCGCGACTCGCCGTCGAACGCGGCGACCGGCTCGCCCTTCGACAGCAGCGTGGGTGCGCCGTCGATGTCGAGCGTCATGCCGGGGCCGTCGACGAGCACCAGCGTGCGCTCGACGCCGGGGAACATGGAGAACGGGCCGTCGTTCGCGATCGTGGCGAGACTCACGCGCCAGTCGAAGTCGTCGAAGCCGGCGTCCGGTGGGAACACGGCGATTTCGGTCGTGCTGCCGCCGCCGTTCTTCCACGACACCGGTTCGAGGTTCGCATACGGAATCAGCATCGTCATGGCTTGCTTCCCTTCGTCGTTGGCATCAATGTGCGTGCAGTGTACGCGCTGCGGCCTTGTAGCGCTGCGCGATCGCGTCCTGCGCCTTGTGACGGCCGCCCTGCACCACCCAGTGGCCGCCGGCCAGCACGTCGCGCACGAGGTTGTCGTTGCAGCTGAACAGGAAGCGGCCCAGCACCTCGTGCGGCGGCACGCCGTCCAGGTTCGGGTGCGCGCTGTCCAGCACGAGCAGGTCGGCACGCCGGCCCTGAGCGAGCACGCCGAGACGGCGCCCCGCCGCTTGCGCGCCGCCCGCCAGCGCCTGCTGCCACAGGAAGGCGCCGACGTCGCGCTCCTCGCCTTGGACGGCGATATTGCGGCGCTGATGCGCGAGGCGCTGGCCGTATTCGAGCCACCGTAGTTCTTCCACGGGACTTTGCGACACGTGGCTGTCGCTGCCGATGCCGAAGCGCCCGCCGGCCGCGATGTAGGGAGACAACGGGAACAGGCCGTCGCCCAGGTTCGCTTCCGTCGTTGGACACAGGCCCGCGACGGCGCCGCTGGCCGCGATGCGGTCCCGTTCTCCGTCCGACAGATGCGTCGCGTGCACGAGGCACCAGCGCGCGTCGACGTCCAGCTGCTCCATCAGATAATCCACCGGGCGCATGCCGGTCGCCTCCACGCACTGCGCCACTTCGAGCTGCTGCTCGGCGATGTGGATGTGCAGCGGCCGCCCTGCCGGCAGCGCCTGCGCCAGTTCGCGCAGCTGGCTCGCCGATACGGCGCGCAGCGAATGCGGCGCCGCGCCCACTTCCAGCTGCGGCCCGCGCAAGGGTTCCAGCGCTTCCGCGATGCGCAGCACCTGCGCGGGATCCGTGCGGAAGCGTTCCTGGTCCTGGCGCAACGGCGTGTCGTTGAAGCCCGCGTACGCGTACATCACGGGCAGCAGCGTCACGCCGATGCCGGCTTCGTGCGCGGCCTGGGCGATGCGCTGCGCCGTCTCGGCCGGATGGCCATACAGATGGCCGCCCGGCGCGCGCTGCACGTAATGAAATTCGCAGACCGCCGTGTAGCCGTGGCGCAGGCATTCCGCGTACAGCTGCGCGGCCACGGCTTCCATCTGCTCGGGCGTGATGCGGTTGGCGACGCGGTACATCAGGTCGCGCCACGTCCAGAAGCTGTCGGGGCCGCTCCCTGCGCGTTCCGTCAGCCCGCCGATGGCGCGCTGGAACGCGTGCGAATGCAGGTTGATCATGCCGGGCAGGACGTAATCCGCGCGCGCCACGCCGAGCGGCGGCGACGCCTCCGGCGCGACCTTCGTCAGGTCGCCGCGCACGTCCCATTCGAGCAGCACGTCCCGCTCCCAGCCGCCGGCCAGCAGCGCGTGGCGCGCGAATAAAGCGTTCACGCGTGCCCCCCTGCCCTCGCCCACCCGACTGCCGATTCCAGCAGCTCGTGCAACAGAGGCTGCACCTTGCCGGCGACGTCGGGCTGATAGGCGAACGGCGGCGCCTCGTCCATGTACAGGCACTGGCACATTTCGAGCTGGATCGCGTGCACGCCGGCGGCCGGATCACCGTAGAAGCGCGTGATGTGGCCGCCCTTGAAGCGCCCGTTGAAGACGAACGTGAACAGGTCCTGGGAGCCGGCCACGCGCATCATCTCCCCCTGCAACTGCAGCGAGCAGGAACGGCCGTCGGCCGTGCCGAAATTCAGGTCGGGCAGGCGGCCGTCGAAGAAGCGCGGCACGACGGACGCGATCGAATGGGCATCCCACAGCACCACTTGCCCGTGCAACGCGAGCAGGCGGTCGAGTTCCGCGCGCAGTTGCCGGTGGTATGGGCGCCAGTACAGGTCCAGGCGGCGCTCGATCTCCCCGGCGTCCGGCTCGCGGCCGTCCTGGTATAACCGTTCGCGCGCGAACGTGTCGACGGGGCACAGGCGCGTCGTGTCCTGGCCGGGATACAGATTCGTGTCCTCGGGCGGCCGGTTCAGGTCGATCACGTAGCGCGACCAGCGTGCGGACAACGTGGAGGCGCCGATGCTGTCCGCGAATGCGTACAGGTCGGGCAGGTGCCAGTCCGTGTCGGCCCGCACCAGCGCGCACGGCGCCATGGTCGCCGCGATGTCGTCGGGAATGTCGGTGCCCGCATGCGGCATCGACAGCAGCAGCGGCACGGCACCCGGCTTGAACCAGAAATCCATCGTGATCCCCTGATCAGTGCAGTGAGGCGAACAAGTCCTTGCACGCGGCCGACAGCTCGCCTTCCATCACCATCCGGCGCGCCGCCTCGATGTCCGGCGCGAAGAACCGGTCTTCGTCGAACGCCGGCACGTGCTCGCGCAATTTTGCGTGGACATGTTCCAGGTGGCTGGAGCTCGTCAGCGGGCGGTGGAATTCGATCCCCTGCGCCGCCGCCAGCAGCTCGATGCCGACGATGACACCCGTATTGTGCGCCATCTGGCCGAGACGGCGCGCCGCGAATGTCGCCATGCTGACGTGGTCTTCCTGGTTGGCGGACGTCGGCAGGCTGTCGACGCTGGCCGGATGCGCCAGCGACTTGTTTTCCGACGCCAGCGCGGCCGCCGTCACGTGCGCGATCATGAAGCCGGAGTTCACGCCCGGCTCGCGCACGAGGAACGGCGGCAGGCCGGACAAGGTGGAATCGATCAGCAGCGCGATGCGGCGTTCGGCCAGCGCGCCGATCTCGGCGATGGCCAGCGCCAGGATGTCGGCCGCGAATGCGACGGGTTCCGCATGGAAATTCCCGCCGGAAATAACTTCGCCGGAGTCCGGGAACACGAGCGGGTTGTCCGTGACGGCATTGGATTCGATGAGGAGGGTCCGGCCGGCCTGGGCGATGAGGTCCATCACGGCGCCCATCACCTGCGGCTGGCAGCGCAGGCTGTACGGGTCCTGCACGCGCTCGTCGCCGACGAGGTGCGACGCGCGGATCGCGCTGCCGGCGACCAGCTGGCGATAAATCTTCGCCGCCGCGATCTGGCCCGGCTGGCCGCGCACTTCATGCACGCGCGGGTCGAACGGGGCGTCGCTGCCGCGGGCGGCGTCCAGCGACAGCGCGCCCGACACCATCGCCGCTTCCAGCAGGCGCTCCGCGAGGAACAGGCCGTTCAACGCGAGCGCCGTCGACACCTGCGTGCCGTTGATCAGCGCAAGACCTTCCTTCGCCGCGAGCACGACAGGCTCGATGCCGGCCGCGGCCAGCGCGGCGCGCGCGTCCATCAATTCGCCGCGCATGCGCACCTGGCCAACGCCCAGCATCGCGAGCGTCATGTGCGCCAGCGGCGCGAGGTCGCCGGACGCGCCGACCGAACCCTGCGACGGAATCGCGGGCATGATGCCGGCGTTGTACAGCGCGATCAGCGTGTCGATGATCAGCGGCCGCACGCCGGAATAGCCGCGCGCCAGGCTGCCGATCTTGGTCAGCAGGATCAGGCGCACGACGTGGTCCGGCAGCAGTTCTCCGGTGCCGACGGCGTGCGACAGGATCAGGTTCTGCTGCAGCTGTTCGAGCTGGGCCTGCGGGATGTGGCGCTTGGCCAGGATGCCGAAGCCCGTGTTGATGCCGTAGGCCGGATCGCCCTTGGCGACGATGGCCTGCACGGTGGCGGCCGACGTCTCGATGGCGGCATACGCGGCCGGCGCGAGCGTGAGCGGGCCGGCCGCGCCCCAGACGGCGCGCAGGTCGTTCAGGGACAAGGCGCCCGGTTGCAGGATGAGGTGGTGGTCTTGGGTCATGGTGTCGTGATGGAGCTATGCAGTCTTACTTGATCATCGGGAGGCGCAGGCCGAAGCGCTTGGCCGTCTCGATCGCGAGTTCGTAGCCGGCATCCGCATGGCGCATCACGCCGGACGCGCAATCGTTGACGAGGACGCGGGCCAGGCGTTTATCCGCGGCGTCCGTGCCGTCCGCCACGATGACGAGGCCCGCATGCTGCGAATAGCCCATGCCGACGCCGCCGCCGTGGTGCAGCGACACCCACGTCGCGCCGCCGGCCGTGTTCAGCATGGCGTTCAGCAGGGGCCAGTCGGAGACGGCATCGGTGCCGTCGCGCATCGCTTCCGTCTCGCGGTTCGGGCTCGCGACGGAGCCCGTGTCCAGGTGGTCGCGCCCGATCACGATCGGCGCTTTCAATTCTCCCGTGCGCACCATCTCGTTGAACGCGAGGCCGGCCAGGTGGCGCTCGCCGAGGCCGAGCCAGCAGATGCGCGCCGGCAGGCCCTGGAACGCGATGCGGTCGCGCGCCATGTCGAGCCAGCGGTGCACGCGGGCGTGCTGCGGGAACAGCTCCTTGATCTTCGCGTCGGTTTTATAAATGTCTTCCGGGTCGCCGGACAACGCCACCCAGCGGAACGGGCCGCGCCCTTCGCAGAACTGCGGGCGGATGTATGCCGGCACGAAGCCGGGGAAGTCGAACGCATTTTTCACGCCCTGGTCGAACGCCACCTGGCGGATGTTGTTGCCGTAGTCGACGGCGTACGATCCCATCGCCTTGAAGTCGAGGATCGCCTGCACGTGCACGGCGCAGGATTCAGCCGCGGCCTGCTTCAACGCCGCGTGCTGCGCCGGATCGCGCTGGGCCGCCAGCCACTGCCCGACGGTCCAGCCGCGCGGCAGGTAGCCGTGGATCAGGTCGTGGGCGGACGTCTGGTCCGTCACGAGGTCCGGCACCATTCCTCCCTCTTTGGCGCGGCGGACCAGTTCCGGCAACACATCGGCCGCGTTGCCGAGCAGGCCGATGGAAACGGCCTCCTTGCGCGCCGTGTGGTCGCGGATCATGGCCAGCGCGTCGTCGATGTCCTTCGCCTGCTTGTCGAGGTAGCGGGTGCGCAGGCGGAAATCGATGCTGCTCTGCTGGCATTCCACGTTCAGCGACACGGCGCCGGCGAACGTCGCGGCCAGCGGCTGCGCGCCGCCCATGCCGCCCAGGCCCGCGGTCAGGATCCAGCGTCCCGACATATCGCCGCCGAAGTGCTGGCGGCCCGCTTCGGCGAACGTCTCGTACGTGCCCTGCACGATGCCCTGGGTGCCGATGTAGATCCAGCTGCCGGCCGTCATCTGGCCGTACATGAACAGGCCTTTGCGATCGAGCTCGTTGAAATGCTCCCACGTCGCCCATTTCGGCACGAGGTTCGAGTTCGCGAGCAGAACGCGCGGGGCGTCGGGATGCGTCTGGAACACGCCGACCGGCTTGCCGGACTGGATCAGGAGGGTCTGGTCGTCGTCGAGATCGCGCAGCGACGCGAGGATCTGGTCGAAGCAGGCCCAGTCGCGCGCCGCGCGGCCGATGCCGCCGTAGACGACGAGGCCCTGCGGGTTTTCCGCCACCTCGGCATCCAGGTTGTTCTGCAGCATGCGGTAGGCCGCCTCGGTCAGCCAGCTTTTACAGGTGAGCT
>Ga0308166_1005205_pt1 | contig 10004 bp, 5 predicted proteins | sample PhyCR2_2_FD_202137 | JGI IMG/M metagenome (GOLD analysis project Ga0308166, IMG submission 202137) | Phyllosphere microbial communities from UC Gill Tract Community Farm, Albany, California, United States - DLSLCC.R2 | ecosystem: Host-associated > Plants > Phyllosphere > Unclassified | place... | reverse complement strand
CACCAGGCGGTGAACGACGCGACAGGCTTAGAGGGCCTGGAGCAAGCGCTGGCTGATGCCGTGGTGACAAACCTTGAGGAAGGCAAAGCCGACGCTCACCAGGCGATCGACGACATGAGCTACCTGAGCGATGAGCAGAAAGAGGCGGCCCACCAGGCGGTGAACGACGCGACAGGCGTAGAGGGCCTGGAGCAAGCGCTGGCTGATGCTACCAGCGATAACCTTGATGGCGCGAAAGACAGCGCTAACAAGGCGATCGACGCTATGGATAACCTGAGCCAGGATGAAAAAGACGCGGCCCATCAGGCGGTGAACGACGCGACCGATATTGCGGGTGTGGAGAAAGCACAAGCCGACGCCGCAAGCCTCAATGCCGAGAACGAACCGTCAATCCTGGAAGATATTATCAGTGGTATTTGGAATGCGATTATAGCCATTCCGAAAGGATTGCTGGAAGCACTTAAATCGGTCATTCCGATGTTAAGTGATTACCACTTTTTGCTTGAAACCGCGCCTGCGGCACTGACCGGCGCAGCTCTGATCGCCTGGGAAGCATTTGTTGAAGTCATTCACGTGCCATTAAGCTTTATTTCCAATATGGTTCAGTGGGTTACAGGATTTATCACCGGTATTCTGGGAGGGATTTGGGGACCATTAGGAACCATTCCGCAAATCTTTAATGGTATACTGATTCTCGTAGATGGCCTTGCTAACGGCTTTAAAATTATTGTAGAGAGTATCGGTGTTGGTCTTATTAGCCTGCCTGCGATCATTACCGGCGCCATCGGCTGGGTGATAACCCTGGTTAAAGGATTTACCGCTTTACTAAACGGTGATTCCTCTGCGATGGAGGATTTCGTCTCTGATTTCTCACAATCGCTGTTACAAAACCCGCTTATTCCATTAGCTCTGGGTGATTTGTTCGTCGCTATTATGGCTATTCCTAAGCTAGGCGTCGAAGCTATAAGCGTCATTGCCGAATGGATCCTGGGGATTATTACAGGCGTCATGCAGTTTATTCCAGGATTAATACCTGTTGTCAGTGTGCTTTCGGATTTCACACTGGCCATTGACGGTGTTCTTATTGCTATTCATTATGGCTTAAGTAATGTTGTCAACCTGATCACGAAACTGGGTATGGCGTTGATCATGGGTCTCCCTATCGCCATGAGTACTGGGACATCGGCGATAAACCTAATCGAAGCCTTTATAAAGGGCATGCTGGGTTTAAACACAGATTCTGATACTCCAGATACGCCGATTAATAGTTTTATTGACTCTCTTATTGACTTTATTTCTTCGCCTATTGAGGGCGTTAAAAATATTTTCTCATCTATTTCCAATAGCATTCAGGATTTCTTTAAGGATCCAGCCGCTTTTATTGGGAATATGATTCAAAGTGCTATTGATGTTATCCTTGCGCCATGTAAGTTTATTATTGATGCAGTTGGTTCCATTATTGATTTTATTGTCTCGCCGTTTGAGGCTATCGGCAAAGTTATTGGTAATCTTATAGAATGCATTGGTGACTTCCTCAGCGATCCGTTTGGCGCTATTGGCAATGTGTTCCAGGATATCATGGATATTATTCTTGCGCCGTGTAAGTTCTTTATTGACACGGTTAGCTCCATCTTTAACTTTATTACCAATCCGATTGATTCGATAGTAAAACTGCTCGGCGATCCTCTTACATTGATGGTCAAATTTATCAGTGACCCAGTTGGAACGGTCACGGATCTGTTTAACTCGGTTATTGATGGCATCTTGAGTCCATTTAAGGGAATTATTGATTTTATTTCCGAAGTGATTTATGGGATCACTCATCCACTGGAAACGATTTCTAATCTCATTAACGATATTGTCGCGAAAATTTTTGGTGGTTCCTCCAACGACAATGTGGCCGCCAGTTCGCTCAATACCTTAGCTGAAACAGTTGAAAGCGCAGCTGAGGCGGCGAAGCCAGCAGCTGAATCCCTTGATAAACTGCTCGTTAGCGCAGAAAAAGCGGTTGATAATCTTCTGGAACAATCTGTGGGAGAAGGCAGCGAGAGAAGCTTGTCTACTGATGATTTGTCCAACATTACTTCTACGCTGAATGAGTTAGCCACTTACTCTGATAGCAACGTAACTTCGCTGAACGAAATGGTTGATTCGCAAGCTTCGCAGGATTCGCAGGCTTCGCAGGATTCGCAGGCTTCTAAGGAGGCTGTAAACGAAGAGCTGACTGATGAACAGCTCGCTTCTCTGACGGAGGAAAATAATGCCAACGAGATCAATTTGGATTCTCTGGTTGGTGAAGAAAATAATTCTGTTGTGGCAGAGAACAAAGTATCTGAACAGCAACAAAATGTTGAAGATTCTGGAGAATATAACGCCCTAAATCAAGTCGTCAATCAGCTGCAGCTAAATGAAGAACATTATCAATTTGCTGCTGCTTAATCCTAAGTAATACCTTTCCCGGCAGCTACATCGGTTAGCCGCCGGGATCGGTCAGCCACATAGCTTTACAATATGTGGCTCTCCACGGTGTCATGAAGGATGTCTTCATGCCCGATACCAGAAATAAATCATCATGGAATGATAACGCGTTGTATTTATAATTCAGGGAGCTATCCAGTGGGACTTAATCATAAAGCACGACTCTATTTATCCGTTGCCATAGGAAATCTTTTAATGATTGCAAGTGCTTCCTGTGAGCTTATCACTTTTCCCGTTTCATTTGTTAATGAGGATAAATCATCGGTACCATCAGAAACTCCGAAACCTAATAAGCCACTGTCCAATGATGCCCCTGTTGTATATGCTAAACCGGTTGAAAAAAATCGTTTCTCAAAAGAAAAACTGTCTGCTGCACCTGCACCTGCACCTGCACCTGCACCTGCACCTGCTGCTACAAAAAGTATTATTTCTTCAAAAGATAAATATAATCTACACAGCGCAATGCTGATGGCCGTTAGCTGGCACCCGGAAATTAAACGGGCAATATCTGAATCGGAAAGACTAAAATCTATGATCGATGAGGTTAAATCTGCCTATTATCCGAATGTGCAAATGGGCCTTAATTCCGGTATCGCCAAAGACGATTATAGTGATGATAATAATAAAACGAATCAACTAAACTTATCAGTTGAACAGATGATTTATGATTTTGGTAGTACCAGTGACCGGGTTGAACTCTCTCAACTGAATGTCGCTAATGCGGGCTACGAAATAGAAAAAGAGATTAATGATATTCTTTATCAGACGATTAGCGCCTATTTGCAAATCGTCCGCTATCATCAACTCAGTGCTGGTGCAAAGGAACGTATTGACGGTTTTACTAAAATCAAAGACTTAACAAAAAAACGTGTCGCCCTGGGGGCCAGCGCTGAATCTGACTACTCTCAGGCTAACCTTAGAGTAGCCGAGGCACTCTCAAACTATAATGATTATATTTCGCAATATAAAAAATGGCTGGCAACTCTGGATCATCTCTTAAATAAAAAAATTTCAGCCAGTATTATCATGGAGTTCCCGACTGAAATCGAAGAACTCTATAATAATATTTTACGTGATAATCCGGTTAATTCTGACTCACCGGCAATCAGGATAGCCAGAGCTAAAATAGATATCGCTAAAAAACAAATTGATGTTCAAAAAAATGAATATTATCCGACAATAACATTGGCGCCTTACTATGAACATGATTTGACCGAGCAATCGGCCAGCAATGGCTCCACCAAAAATCGCGACCGTTATGGTGCCTTTATAAATGTAAAAGTTCCGCTATATCAGGGCGGGTCTGTATCATCAAAAGTACAGCAAGCACAAGATGCGCTTAATACTGCACAATTTAACTTAGATGCAGAAAAAAATAATGCTGAACAGAGAATAATGGAATATTCAAGCCAAATGCGAAACACCAAAATTAGCCTGGAAAACAAACGGGAAAGGGAACAAAGCGCTATAAGAACGCGTAATCTTTATATGTCACAGTATCTGGAGTTGGGGGCCCGTTCGGTTTCTGATTTAACCAGTGCTGAAGCCGAGATCCATCAAACCAAAGCCGACATCATTAATAGTAATTATACAGTATCGAACCTTGCCATGGAAAGTCTGTACTATGCTGGCAAATTAATTAATTTAATGAAAAATAAAGGATGATATAGTGCAAGATATGGATTTCTTTTCCTATATGGAAAATGACAGTGATGCCAAAGAGTACTATCTGGAACAATGGAAAAGTGCGTTAGTGACTATCGCGCACCACTATCGGCTCAATGTTTCAGAACAGAATATTCTGATAACATCTTTATGGCATGATAAAGATTCAAGCAGTAAGGTGGTAGAAATCATGAGTCGCCGGGCAGGTCTTTCTTTTAAGGAAGACGCTGTTGCGGGCTATCGATTTAATTCGTGGTTGTTTCCTCAAGTGCTGGAAATGAAAGATGGTCGTCTGGCGATTATTAAGAGTATTGATGAAGATAAAAATTTTGTTGTTTCGTTTATTGAAGATAATGAGCTGATCTCACTGTTACAAGAAGATGAGCTCCGTGCCGAAGGACGTAGAATAATCACGCTGCGCCCGGCCAAAAATGTATCCGATCCTCGCATTGATGATTACATCAAGCCGGCTGAAAAGTACTGGGTCTGGAAAATTATTTTTGCAGACATGAAACCATACTATCTGGTCATACTGGGCTCCCTGTTTGTCAATGTGCTTGGTCTGGCCGGCATTACTTACTCCATGCAGACCTACGACCGCGTCATTCCAGCACAGTCACATCCTACAATGTGGGTGCTTTTTATTGGCGTGATCCTGGCGCTTATTTTTGATTTCACCTTACGGTTAATTCGCTATAGCGTAACTGATATCTTGGGCAAGCGTGCAGACTTGATTATTTCAGACAGAGTATTTGGCCGTGCCTTGAGAATAAAAAACCCCTATCGCCCGAAATCAACGGGTTCGTTTATTTCTCAGCTAAAGGAACTGGAACAGGTTCGTGAAATGATGACTTCGTCAACCGTCGTTGCCATCACGGATTTACCGTTCTTCTTTATGTTCCTGGTAATTATTTATTTTTTGGGAGGAATTGTCTTTCTCGTACCTTTGGCTGGGGCCATTCTTATGGTACTTCCCGGTTTATTGAGCCAAAAGAAATTGTTCAGATTAGCCAACACGGCTACGCGAGAATCCAGCCTGCGTAATGCCATGCTGGTCGAAACAGTTCAAGGGCTGGACGACATCAAATTCTTACAGGCTGAGCATCGCTTTCAACAGCAATGGCTGCACTACATTAAGACGACAGCAGAAAACAGTCTGGAATTAAAGCATCTGACGCATACCTTAACCACCTGGTCTTATTTCGTCCAGAGTTCGGTGTTTGTATGCCTGGTATTGGTGGGAACTCCCTTTGTTATGTCCGGCGATCTCTCAACCGGGGCATTAGTGGCCTCATCCATTCTTAGCTCAAGAATGATGGCGCCCATTGCGCAAATAGCGGGCATCATTACCCGTTGGCAACAAACCAAAGTCGCGATGACAGGCCTCGACTCGATAATGCAATTACCCATCGATCAACCGGAACATCAGCGATTGATTCACAAGAAATTTATCGAAGGTCAATATTCGATTACCAATGCGGCTTTTACGCATCAGGTCGATGGGCAGAAAGTAGCTGTAAGTATTGATTCGCTGGAGATCAAAGCGGGTGAGCGCATTGCCATTCTTGGGCGCAACGGTTCGGGAAAATCATCGTTGTTAAACGCGCTTTCAGGGATGATGCATCAGAAGTCCGGCGAGGTAATTCTGGATGGTATCAATATTAATGATATCGACCCTGCCGATCTGCGTCGTGATATTGGATACCTGAGCCAAAACTCGAGACTATTTTTCGGTTCGCTTCGCGAAAATATTACATTGGGATCCCCCCTGGCACAGGATGAAGATATTATTGAAGCTATTAAGATTACCGGTGCCATTAATTTCATTAACCAGCTACCTTCGGGATTAGATTACATTATCCAGGAAGGGGGGCACGGTCTCTCAGGCGGTCAGCAGCAAACGATCCTGTTGGCTCGACTGGTATTGCGTAATCCTAATATTGTCATTATGGATGAGCCAACCTCCTCACTTGATGATGTTACGGAGGATGAGTTCGTCAAAAAAATGAGCAGCTGGATTTCCGGTAAAACAGTTATTATTGCAACCCATCGTAAGAAAATATTGGATCTTGTCAATCGAACTATCGTGGTGTCTGGCGGTAGAGTGGTGTTAGATAAACGCAAAGATGAGATTATTGATGACATGTAATTAATACATTGTCACTAATCATATCATTATATTTTGCCAAGTTATTTTAAATGATGGTTTATAATGAAAAATATTCCTGAAAAAATAAAAAAGAATTTTTTACTTGCAAAGGACTTTTGTAATAATGTTTTTTTTGCAACGGATAAGAATGTGACCCATAGGGTAAGAGAAACTGATGAGTTTACGCTTGCCGACACCCATGGTGGCGTTAAAACTAGCCGGGCATTGTATATTCTGCTCAGCGTTATCTTTTTTCTCAGCATATTTTTGCTATGGGCTTCCATGTTTAGTATTGATGAAGTCTCGAAAGGCGATGGCCGGGTAATCCCCAGCTCGAAAGAGAAGATCATTCAATCTCTTGATGGCGGGATCCTCGATAGCATCAACGTTACAGAAGGACAGATTGTTCAGGCGGGAGATGTTATTGCTAATCTGGATACGATAAGAACCGAGGCTGCAGTAATGGAATCTGAATCCAAATATCGGGCGCTATTGGCCAGCAAAATTCGACTCCTGGCGGAGATTAGCAATCGCCCTTTAGTATTTCCTGATGAACTACATGATTTTCCAGAAATCACCGATAGAGAAATGGTGCTTTATACTTCGCGAAAAAATAATTATATTTCATCGATGAAAGATATTCAGGCGTCAAAGGTTTTATTGAACAATGAACTCGCGATTAACACTCGACTTATGGCGCAGGGAGCGTCAAGTAAAGTCGATGTTATCAGACTCAGGAAGCAGCTTGTCGATCTGAATATGAAAGAATCAGAGCTAAACTACAACTATCAGGTAAAATCTGGTGAGGAACTATCGAGAATTTCCGGAGAAGTTGATTCGTTATATCAAAAGATCATTGGTCAGCGCGATCTACTGAAAAAATCGACCATTACTTCTCCAGTCAGGGGAATTGTAAAAAATATTGAAGTTAACACTATCGGCGGCGTCATTCCCCCAAATGGAACTATCATGAACATCGTTCCCCTTGATGACCGATTACTTATCGAGGCTAAAATATTGCCGCGTGATATCGCTTTTATTCATCCTGGGCAGCGTGCGATCGTAAAAATCACCGCTTATGACTACTCAATCTATGGTGGGCTGGATGGTGAGGTGGTAACAATTTCACCTGATACGATTTCTGACCCTCAAAAACCGGAAGTCGTCTTTTATCGTGTTTATATCAGAACAACGAAGGACCATCTGCAAACTAAAGATAATAAAAAGCATTTTATCTCAGCAGGGATGGTGGCGAGTGTAGATATTAAGACCGGCAAAAAAACAATTCTTCAGTATCTGATTAAACCATTTAACAAGGTTGGTGAAGCGCTTAGGGAAAGATAGCCAGGTGCGGCCTTCGCTGGTGATATCACCGTATGCCAAAACTAAAATATTTTTCCGCAACCAGGGGGGCATACCAGACGTGTCTCCCTGGATCGGAAGATAAAAAGCAACCGGAGGTGATGGAAGCCGTCCGGTTGCTTTTCATTAATACCCGCGAGGCGAATCATCGATCTCACTACGATTTCCCGGAATCGACTTCCACTATTGCAGACCGGTGGCCAGTATAACGTATCTGGTTGATAAAAGATTAACCAGATTTATTGCAATAAAAAACAGGCATACGATGCACGAAAATTATCGGAACATTGAAGCTGTCCCGATTGAGTTGCATGGTAATATCTTTCCCTGTCTGATAAAAAAATTCGGGGAGATGAATGTTAACATTCCCTTTCTCACTGTTATCTCCGTAAAATTTTTCTACTCTTTTACTATGAAGTGTATAAATGTTATCCATTTTCGTATAGGTAAAACTAATCACTCTCCTAATATTTACCCGAACGCCATCCTCTATCGCATAGCCATACATTGTTAACTCGCCTTTATTACCGCCAAGGATAAATCCATAACTTGCATCTAATTTAAAATCATTGTTTATTAGAGTATGGCGGCTATGGCATGAAATGGCACTGCCGGTACTGAATGGGGAAGATAAATAAAAATATGCCCCTGCAAAAGCACCCAGACATGCAATTGAGCATGCAATGGCTTTGTATTTCATGGTTTTTCCTCTAATTCTCTCGCTATGGTTACTGAGCGACAGTTTTGTTGTTTTTTATTATATGTGGCGCAGTTGATTATGTTCAGTTTTGACTGCATTGAAGACACGGTAAAAAAAACACTTTCTTTATTAAAACAGGGTAATCCAACACTTTTCATTATGTTTTTAATTTCATTTTCAGAATATTGCTTGTCTATGGTGTAGATGAAGCAATTCGTGGATGAGAGTTGGTTATAAGATTTGAAAACATTATCGTTAGTAAAAGTTATGTACATGAATCCCAATACGGCTATTAGTATTAATAATATAGCGCTGGTGAATAAAACGTAGCGAGGTCTTATTCGTAATCTATCTTTTTCCACCATCCGAATCGTTGACGTGAGGCTTGTATCAGAACCTTTTTCGGGAGAAAGCGGTGAAGGCATTTCATTGGTAATCTGTTTTCTGTCGATTTCAACAGGCAGTAATAGCTCAATATCCTTTTCCGCTGCGTCTTCTGGTGTTTGATAGCCCTCATCGTCGAGTTGAAATACCGGGGGGGTATCCTGGGTAATTAATACACTGACACTATTATTAAAAATAATCCCATGGCGCGGGACGGTTTCAATAACATCACATAACTCCAGCTGTGCCAGTTTTCTACGTAGATGTAGTATGCACTGATAAAAAGTATTAGAGCTTACGGTTGATTCCCTCTTCAACCCCCAGGCGTACAGGATTAGCTCATCCTGAGATACAAGCCGTCCTTGGTTATTTAATAATCTATCAAGACACAGGCTTGCCGGAACATGAAGTTTAATTTTCGTTCCTGTATTCATGTCCTCTATTATTCTGCGAAATGGAATAAATTTAACACGACCATTAATTATAAAGTTATGATTATTTTTTGAGCCATTTTCTGTTTCTGTGATCATTAAAAAATCCTTTTATATTAATGGGTTACTGGCTTCGCATTTAGTGGGATAAGATAACTTAATATGAAATAAAATTTCTAAATTAAGGTATAACTAATGTGAATAAGAATAAGAAATGTCTTTTCAGTGTAAACCAGTCAAAAAACTATCTATTCTTCACATTAGAAAGCGAAACGCATTATTAGTTTGCTTTGTAATAAAAAAAGAATCAACAATAACAATGAATTTCATAATGATTAAAATTGATAATGATTTATCTACTATACATTGTGCTTTGACGACGGAATATCATTTTTATGTCAAGAATCAATATGTAAAATTGGGGCTTGATGCTTTGCATGATGAGATAAGAATGGATGAGAAAAATAAAATATATATACTTGAAGAGCTAGGTTTTCTTAGTATATATACTTTATTGTATATGATTCATTTGATTGATGAACGCAGAGAGGCTTCAATCATCATACTGAGCGAGAGAGTCGTTCGGGGGGATGCATCTTTATTCTTTGTATCAAAACGTGCATCTATAGATGAGTGGCGAAAAATATTGATGGTTGATAATTCAAAAAAAATAAAAGTATTAATTTCGTATTACTATTCAATTTGCAATGGGGAAGGGTTAACCCGACAGGCTCACTCTGTACTACTGATGACCAGGGGAACTAAAACCGTTGGCTCTATATGCAATACTTTGAACCTTAACCGGAAACAAGTTTCATATTATCACTCTAAACTC
>Ga0308166_1005202_pt1 | contig 10006 bp, 7 predicted proteins | sample PhyCR2_2_FD_202137 | JGI IMG/M metagenome (GOLD analysis project Ga0308166, IMG submission 202137) | Phyllosphere microbial communities from UC Gill Tract Community Farm, Albany, California, United States - DLSLCC.R2 | ecosystem: Host-associated > Plants > Phyllosphere > Unclassified | place... | reverse complement strand
GTGCGAAGGAGACAAGTCATTCGCGCGGCCGGACAACTGTCGACTGCCAGCCAACTTGTCCGATATCGATCTTGGCTGACATGAAAGGCGCCATGACGGTCCAGAGCTACTGCCAAATTACGTGTCCGTTCTGGACGTGAACCTCAGAGACGGCAGGACCAATTGGAACTGAAGACGTTCGGCTCGCTTCGGCCCGAGTGCCGTCCATCTCAGAGGGAGACGACAGGTCGGTGCTCGCTACCCGCAAGGACGACGTCCCGGAATATGGACTCTGGGAGTTGACTAGCTGCTGCGAGTCGGTCGACCCCGAATCCAGCCTCTTCGAGCATCGCCACCGCACGTCCGACCGCGACCGGCTGCTCGCGCGGACCCAGGGGCCCTCGCTCGGGTAGTCCCTCCGCGGAAAGACGCTTATTCGCGCGCAAGTATGTTGCATCGGACCAGAGCCCTAGGCGATGGGCACGGAAGATCAAAGCGCGGAGACTGATTTTCCATTTTCGTTTCGCCGCAAGTAGCGCTTCCCAATCCGCCTTTTCCGGGAGATCCGGGAGCAGATCGTTGTCTGGCGCTAGAAACTGGGACGCGAACGTGTGTGCCTGGTCCTCAACGATCTTCGAGCCGGGCTCGACGTCCGGGTGCATGACAAGGTGCCCGAGCTCGTGAGCCGCGTCGAATCGACTGCGAGCCTTGTCGTCCTTGAAGGGCGAGAGCAGGACGAGTGGCCGGCGTCCGATGTCGGTTGAGAACGCGTCCACCTCGCGAACGTCGCTTTCCGGTGGCATTGTCAGCACTACGACGCCGGCCGCTTCGAGGGTACGAATCATGTGCGCGATCGGTCCCCGGGGAACTCCCAGAGCAGCACGCGTCGACGCTGCGATGCTGGCAATTTGGTCGACCGTCACCGCACTATCGACGAGGTGCGTTGGTACACGAAGTTCTGGAAAATCGACGTAGTCCTCGAGAACGTTGACCACAGCAGCGCCGAGCTCAGCAAACGCTAATGCTCGTTCACGAGATATTGCAGGGGTTGAGCGGAGGGAACGGAAGTGAGCGGCTTCCGTTGGAATCCGCGGGATCTCCGCACCACGCTGGAAGAAGGCAATGGGCAGTCCGAGGTTCAAAGCGAGTTGCGCAGCAACAGCGGTCGTTGGCCGGCTCTGGTTCCGCTCAAATTGAGTGATAGCCGCCGCAGACACGTCCGCGCTTCCCGCGAGGCTTGTTCGAGTGAGCCGGCGGAGTCGTCGCGCCAAGGACAGACGACCACCGTCGAAATCCTGCATTACCCCGCCAGCACGGCGGGCTCGGGCACGTCGGAGCGCGTCCGACTCAGCGCCCATTGTTGCCCTCTCGGATGTTCTTCTTCAGACGGATGTGGAGCTTCGGCTCTTCGCCGACGTTCGGCCCGAGGGGAACGTCAGGGCGGGCGTCAACGCTGTCGCCCGCGGCTTCGTCACGCCAAAGGGGCTCGGCCGCAGCCACGTGGTCGGACCGCAACGTCGGGATCGCGAGCCATCCTGCAGTAAGCGGCGTTTCACTGAGGAGCCCGTTCCAAACGAGGAAGAACTCGTTCAACGACCCGGATGCCCCAAGGCCAGAAGCGGGGAACAGTGCCTCATGCCCGTGCTCCTGATGAGGGGCTCGGTAAACATTGTCGTTACGAGACGCTGATTCGCGGCGAACGTTGCTCTCCCATTCGAGGTCTGTTGACCAGTCCGGGTGCAGACCACTGGTGGAGGGTGCTTTCACCAAGCGGATCGTCACCTCCCCGAACGAGCAGAACACAACGCCGCTGCGACGCCCGACCGTCAGGCCGGCGTCGAGGAGCACGTCGTCCCGCCGAGAACGGTAGAGCCGCTTGCCAAGGTTCTCAGAGCACTGCATGCCAAGCGACCGAGCCGTGTCGCCAAGTGCATCGTCGTAGCGAGCGACGTTCGTCGTCCACATCGACGCGACCAGATCGTGGAAGAACGCCAGAGCGCCCGCTTGCTGCAGCCGCTCGGCGACAGCCGCCGCACGAGTGGCGGCCTCAGTGTCGAACGTCATCGTCTCCCCTTCAAGCAGAATCATGCCGAGGGGCTACCCCTCCTCAAGTAGGATACGCACGAGCCCGTCGGAAAATCAAGTAGCACGCCAAGATCGGCTCCGCTCACTTCCGTGAGCCCCAGACGACGCGCTCTTGAGTGCTCTCTCTCATCCCGGCATGGACTAGGCCATGCGTACCCTTCGTCTCCCTTGGCTGAGCGTCGAGTATCGCTGCGCTGAACTTCCAGCGGACTCGCTCCGAGCGTTGAGGACGCGCCACTCGCTGATGAACGGTACGTCTGAACATCGTTGTTCTCCTCCGCGAAGGCGCGTCACCCGCCGCGACCGCTGATTATCAGTGCCAGTCGATGAGGTGATTGCCGAGCGCTCCGCGGTAGACGCGGGCGCCGTGCCAGCCGTAGGGCACCAGCACGGTCACGTCCTGGTCGGTTTTGTTTTCGTTTCGCCGAGTCATTCGCATGACCGGAAGGTACGGCTGCCACGGAACCTCGCGTAGATGCGGGTTCCAGTCGATGGGGAAGATCGGCCGGTCGGACGGGATTGGGTGCCTGCGGAGGGCCCAGCGGACGTGCTGCGGCGTGCGGTGCACTGCTGCGGCGAGGGCTCTGACGGTTGTGACGCCGGAAGTGACGTGATCGTGGAGCACCGAGACGTCGATGTCGTCAATCTCGGGGCCGAGGTTGACCCCTTCTCGTCCAGCCCATCGCTGGGGCTCCCAGACAGCGGCTGATGATGTGCCGTTGCCTTGGTCGTACGCGTTCACGGCATCGATCGCGACCGCAAGCCAGGCCTCTAAGTACGCGTCGAGGGCTGCCTGCAGCTGAGCCGTCATGCGGATCTGAAAGTCCGTGTACTCAGCGGCATCTCGTCCGTTCGCGACGATCGCCCAATGAGCGGGGAGAGCGCTGATCGGTTGTGCTGTGGCTCGAAGGTAGAGGTATCGGCGTGCGTTGAGGAGCCGTCGGGGGCCGCCGGTAAAGGTGCTGACGCTGGCGCAGATCATGTCCCAGTGCGTCGGCTTGAGGAGTTGCCACCACGGCAGGTGTTGGCGCCGGGTCGCGTAGTTGATGTGCGGTGTGGACGCTGCGAGGTAGCGGGCGAGTTCGCCGAGTTGACGCAGGATCGCGGTGGTCTGCGCGGGTGCCCCGAGCATGGTCGGCCTGAGTCTTCTTCCGATGCCGGCGATCACCTCCGGTTCGGGTGCGTCCCGGTGGGTGCCGGCGAGAGCAGCGGTAAGTCCTAAGGCGAGTGATCGTTGGAGCGTTTCGGGATCGGCGCCGCCGGCCACGCTCAACGGTACCGCCCAATTCGTCCAGAGCAGTGGTGGGATGTGGTCCGCGGTCCACTCTGGGGTCCGGAGGGAGTCGCGGGGCATCAGGAAGTCGACGTAGGCCGCGACGGCTGGTTCATCGAACTCTGCTCGCACTGCGCTACCAGTCACGAGACGTTGCATCGCGGGGAGGTCCTGATCGACGGCGCGGAGGACGCGGCCTCGGAATCGCGGTCCGACGCCCGGCCAGTAGCCGAGGAGGGTCGCGGCGCTCCCGGGACCGCGTGCGCTCTGCCCCCGCTCGGAGGGCCGCGCGAACGTGAGCCGCCGGATGATGTGCCGGACCTTCTCCTCCGGGTCGAACATGAGTGCGAAGGCGGCGGCCATGAGCGCCCCCATCGCCAACGCGTTTTTCGGAGGCGCGGTTCCGATACGTGCCGTCTCGTCGAAGAGACCGTGCAGCTGGGAGGGGTCGAGCGTGGCGAGCTCGGCGATGAGAGGGACGTCGTTCGCGGCGAGGAGTGCGATGCCGACGCCGCGCAGCGTGGGGAAGAGGTGCTGTGCGTCTGGGATGAATACGTCCAGCGTGTCCCGGTCACGTCTCCAGGCGGCTGAGATCGCGGCCTGTGCGCGGACGATGGGAGCGCTTTCGTCGAAGGGTGCCTCGTCCCAGGTGATCCGCAAGTCGTGACCACACCTGCCAGCGCCGGCGATGCGTGCACGGCAGCAAGAGGGGTCGACGGGGTGAGCTTCCATGAGCGCAGGATCTGGGATGCCTTGCCCGCAGGCAGGGCATGCGTCGTGCAGTGGCACGAGGTGCGTTTCGCAGAGGAACGACCACCACAAACGCCAATGGGCGAGGAAGACGGCTGGCCGCTCGGTGAGGCACTGTGGGCAGTATCGGGTCCCGGAACCTCGGGTCCAGTTCTTCGCATGCGCGGGGAGACCGTCGTCGCCAGGCGCGAGCGCGTCGTTGACAAAGGACCGCATCATCCCGTCCAGAAGTTCGCTCGTGTCGCAGCCGACGGCGGTTGCGATGGACTGCGCGATCTCGTTCGGAAGGATCATGTCAAGGCGTCGACGATCTTCGGATCGAAGTGCACCGAGCCCGCACCATCGACTGATCGCTGCCGGGGGCTCGCCGACGTAGGCGGCGATCCGCAGCAACAGGCTCGGCAGGTGCTCTCCGGGCACGACGGTCGTCCGAAAGCCGAAGGGGACCGCGTCGTCCGGGTCGGAGGCACCCGCTCTTGGCGGCGACGCCTTCATCTCAGCGCCAGCGCTGCCGGAACGAGAACCGGCCGGCGTCCCACAGTTGCAGGCGTTGCGCGCGGCCGTCCTGGGCGCGTTTCTCCACAGCGACCAGGTCGAGAATCTTCCGGGTGATGCGCTGGTCAGCGGTCGCAGCCGCGACGTTGATGGCGCCGGATACGAGTGTCGACACGTGGCTCATGTATCCGAGGGTCGACACCCAGAGGTATTCCTCGAATTCGCTGCTGAGTACTGCTTCTCCTGGCTCGTGTCCTCTGAGCCGGATCCGTTGCTCGATGCGTTGCAGGAGCTTCCTCCATTCGGTGATCTCGCCCTTGGTGCTGCGTCGGTACGGCTCGAGCTCGATGAGCATCCAGCGCGCTTCAGACTGGACCCGTGCTGCTTCTCGAGCGCCGCTGCGCTGTGCGGCGAGCTGCTGTCGCATGTCATGGCCGGTGAGGACGACTCGGACGCCCATGTTCTGCAGTGATTTGAAGCCGTCGTGGACGTACTTGCCTATTTGCCCGTCGAAGTTGATGAATTGGATCTCATCGACGAATACCCACCGGATTCGGTGACGTTCGACTGCGCGGCCGAATGCCGCGCGAGCGTCCTTGTCGAACGGCGCGCCAACCTGTTGGCAGAGCAACGCGAACAGCTGCTGCTCCGCCTGCTTTTTCGGCAGGTCCACGATGACGACGTCCCTGCGGGGTGCGGTGAACAAGCCGTCGTCGTAGAGCGGTGCGCTGATGCCGATCCGAGCTTCCCAAGCCGCTTGGCACATCGTCTCCGCCGCGATGCGACGCATCAGCTTGGTTTTGCCAGTTCCGGGCGGCCCAGTGATGAGTGTGATCGGGATCAGGTCGGCGGTGCGGCGGGGCCGCGGGCTACGGACGGTCCGGTACTGCATTTCGGCCTCCGCTGTCTGGAGCGTGCGTGAGTAGGGCCACGAGTGGTGCCAGTCTTCGAGTGCGATGCCGTAGCGCCGCCGCTCGTCGGGCCCGGCATCGAGTTGGGGTCGGCCGGGATCGGGAACATCTGCGCCGGTGACACCGCGGACAAACGCTTGATCCTGCGCCGTCATGAGCGCCCAGCTTTGCTCGGGGTGTGGATCTGCGCCGAAGAGTCGCCGGACCGTGGGCGGGAGGCCCAGTTCGTGGTTGAGAGTCATGCGAACCGGCCGAAGAGGTCGTCGATGTCGTCTAGATCATCGTCGAGTTCGGCGCCGTCGCCCGCGTCATTGTGGCCAAGGACTTCCTCGAGGTCGTGATCCATGTCGGCCGGGATCATCGTCCCTGAGTCGAGCGCTTGCAGCCGCTCGTAGGCAGCCGCGGTCATCTCGTCAGTCCGCGACAGCTCCGACCGGCTCCCACGGATCAGGGCATCATCAGCGCGCCACCGAATGAGCAGCTGCAGCATCCGGTCCTGGAACTCCGCCCGCCGCAAGGTGAGATCGCCAACCTGCCCGCCGAGGACGGTCAGAGAGTGGTCCGAAAACTGGGGCGTGTCCTCCGTTCGGAGCACCCAGGGCACCTCCCATGCGGCTCCGTCGGGGTCGAAGCAGTACACCTGCCGCAGGTCGGACGGGTTGTAGTGGAACGTCCAGTAGCCATCACGGGAAGCACCCGGGGTACGCAGCAGGGTTTCGATGATGGGTGCGTTGAAAACCTCGTATCGGCGGGTGATGCCGTACTTCCCGAGCTTGGCGCGGAAGGTCGGCAGGAAGCGGATCCACTCGTTCTCCCATTTAGGCATCTCGACGAACCCGGTCTCGCCGACGAGTTCCGCCCATCGCTGGTACGGACTGATGCGCCGTCCGAGCTCAGCGCGAAGGCCCCGGTGCTGACGGAAGTTGTAGAGGTCCGTCCATTGCTGGTCGCGTTCCCAAAGCTGATCCCAGGTGAGGAGGGCCTCGGTGTGGAGGCCGCGTTCGTCGATCGACCCGCCGACATAGCCGGCGCAGAGTTCCTCGAACTCGGTCTTGTAGCTGAGGAAACTGCGCTCGATGAAGGCTTTTGCGCGCGGGTCACGAACGCGAGCGAACTCGACCTCGCACCCCAAGCGGGCGAGCTGGCCGACGTGGAAGTTGGAGAGGAAGTCCTTGCCGTTGTCGGTGATCAGGCGGCGAGGCGGGATCGGCCACCGAGTGAGAGCGCGCGGCATCCCAACGAAGGGACGCGGGTATACGCGGCCATCGACCGTGACCGTCTCGCGGTCGTCGACCATCGACGCGAACGCGTCGGCCACGGCGAGGACGACACCAACGCCGGAGGAGTGCTCGCTGATGGAGCGTCCGACGATCATGCGGGTGGCGGAGTCGATGATCTTCACCAGCGTGACCCGGTATGTGCGGGTCCTTCCGGTGCGATCCTTCGGGTCCCAGAGCATCACGTTCGAGGTGGTGGCGTCGATCTGCCAAAGCGACCCGGGGCGTTCCAGATGGCGCGGCGCGAAAGACTGCTTGGGTGCTTGTGCGGTGCCGTGCTTCGTCTTCGACTTGGTCTTCAGATGCGGCATCCGCTTGTGCACTCGCCCGACGAGACGGTAGAACGTCCGCTCCGACGGCGGCTTCGTGATGTCTGGAGCGGTACCGAGGAGCCAGAGGCGGAACTCGAGGTACTGCGTCTGCGTGTGCAGGGCCGGATCGAACACGCGGTCGAGCAGGAACTTCTCCACGAGGACGGGGATGTCAGCGTCGCGGTTCTTCCGACGTTCCCGCGTGTAGCGACCGTCGACCGTGGCGGTGGGGCCAGCCGCTTCTCGCTTGATAGCGCGGCTGACGCGCTTGCGAGCCGTCTCGTAGGGGATCTCGTCGTGCTCGGCGATGCGTCTCGCGATCGCGGCGATACGTTTGCGTTCGTTGTGGATCACGTCCGGGTCGACGTCCCGTAGGGGCTTGTCGTTCTCGCCTTGCCAGGGCGCGATGCCGGTATCGATGTAGCGGATGAGCGCGCGGTGGTCGTCGCGCTTGTCGATTGCGTGGTCGCTGAGCCGGTCGTCGAGGTCGTGCAGCAGCATCGACGCCGGTGGCGGGTTCTCCGGGCTGGCGATCGCTTTCACGACCGCTCGCAGCGGTCGTGGGGTCACGGGTCTGTTCGCGGCGTCGAGGAACTGCACCCACCCGTCACCCCACGACTGCACGAAGACTTGCTCGCCGTCGAACACCACCGGCATGCCCACACGCAGCTTCAGAACCCACTCTGAGTCCTTCGTCACGATGCCACCGTCCAGACGATCGACGTTGACCGGAATGGCAAGCGCATGTCGGTACGGAGGTCACGCCGCCAGAGCATCCTGCGGATCAGCATCATCGCAAACCCGGGCTCATAGCCCCGAGCCGCGACGCGCGTCACGAGCTCGACGACGGGCATGGGACGAGAACACAGCTCCGCAGCGACCGGCGCCCAACGCAGGTACGACGGCTCAGGGACGCGTGCTTCAGTGAAGTTCTCGAGATTCGCCTGCATCAGCCGCGGCATCCCCGTCCACACCTCGTAACCGATGCCGGCTTCGGCAAGGACGTCCCGGATAAGAGACGCGCGAGCCCGCCACTTCGGCGTCGACGCCTGCTCAGCGTTCTTCACGTCCACAACCAGCGGCGGCAGCCCGTCCCCAAGAAGGACCAGATCCGGCGTGTGCAGCTTGCACAGCGCTCCTGGCTCGAACGCCAGCGTGAATGGTTGCCCGCCGATGTACCTCACGGCCGGGTGGAAGTCGGCGAGGGTGATGAAGTCGCGTTCGAGATGCGACTCGGCACCGATGAGTGAGCCAGTCGTGTGCGTCCAAACCGCTACGGGTTTGTGCGCCTGCGTTAGCCGGCGGGAGAATTCCCTCATCGGATGAGCGGCGGATAGCATCTCCGCCGTCAGATCAGCCACCTGAACAGTGCGGACGGTGCGCCCGTCCGCCGAGTACCCGGCGACCACGCCTTCGGAAGGGCTCGCTGGCTTCAAGCGGTACGTCGACCACGGACGGTGAAACCGCATCCGTAAGCCCCGCACCGAGCCGCTGACTCGCACCGTCCGGCCACGGGGATGAGCCGCCCACGAGTTGAGGATCGTCATGGGGTCGGTGTCCCACTCGGCGACGCGTGTCCGGCCGCGATGTACAAGCCGTTCGCTGTCCCGAAGAAGCGTTCTAGCAAGGTCGCCTGCCCATGCAGGAAGCACGCTAGCGATTCGTACGCGTGGCGGTCGTTGAGGTCGACTGGGTTCTTCAGACGAATTGCACACCGGTGGGCGCGATGTCATGCTCCGTTACCCCCGAGCGAAGGCGCGACCACATGGTGGCCGCGCCTGGAAGGGTGCCCCTGCACCCACGACGCGACGGGAGGGATGGACAAGGGTGCGGTCATGGCGGCACACTAATCTGACTCCGAGACAAAAAACAACCTCGGCGAGAGGATCAGTGCTGTTGCGACTTCGCCTGCTCTTTCGCCGCCCGGACCCATCTTCCGACCGCCACATTGCTCACACCGAGCGCGTCTCCGATGGCGTCCAACGTGAACCCTTCCTCGTGAGCCTGGAGCGCCAGCCGTACGCGTTCCTCGGTCGTCTCACGAAGCACACGTTCGGCGTTCCGCATTGCCTCGAGGAGAGCGTCCGCCCGCTCCTGATCCTTCACACGCTTCGGGGGACGACCCGTCCTGCGGGCAGGGGTCGATGCGTTCATAACTGCGTTCCTACGGTCGGTTCGAGCGTCGGAACGGCGCTTGCACGGCCTATGGACACGTGGAATGATCCGACGCGAACCTCGCTCGGATCAGACAGGCAGTCTCGAATTGTGGCGGGCACCACACGCGGTTTGCCGATCGCGTGCCGAGGGGTCAAAGACGACCCCTGCGAGTCGTGCCTGCCGGTCATCGTAGCTCCCCGATCTCTCCAACATCTCCCCGGCACAGAGCCGGACCAACCTCGCCATTCTCCCTCGTTTACGAGGCGAAACACCGATTTGAAGACTCTAAGAGAGGGCAAGCGGCTCGATCCGTCGCTCACCGCACCCGCAACGCGCCGGGACGTCCACGGACCCGTCAAAGCTCGTCGATCGGCAACTCAGTGACCCGCCCAGAACCAGACTCCGGTGAACCTGCTTCAGACGCCCGGATCCAGATGATCCGCGCAGCCGCCCTGCGGCTGACGGACTCGGTCCTGCGTCGGCTGCTCGAGCAATTTGCTGACGGGACGGTGTCTGCGTCCGACGCCGTCGAGAGTGCCATGAACCACGTTGATCGCAATCGTCGGAGTGACACTCATGGCGGTGACGTCAACCGGGCGATGTCGCTTGCTGATGCGGCGCTTGGCGCGGAGGGCTTGCAGGTCAGCGGCACTGCCGTTCGGGAATTGGGCCGACGAGTTGCCGAGGGGCGCATGACGGGCGACGAAGCTTCCGCCCTCATCCACGTACTCCTCGCATACGGCACCCCAAGGACGGAGGGGCCGGCTT
>Ga0308166_1005197_pt1 | contig 10016 bp, 7 predicted proteins | sample PhyCR2_2_FD_202137 | JGI IMG/M metagenome (GOLD analysis project Ga0308166, IMG submission 202137) | Phyllosphere microbial communities from UC Gill Tract Community Farm, Albany, California, United States - DLSLCC.R2 | ecosystem: Host-associated > Plants > Phyllosphere > Unclassified | place... | reverse complement strand
AGTGACATGAGTTTTCGCTCAAATGATTAAAGGGTAAGGATTAAAACAAAGCACTTTTCAATCGATTAAAAATGAGCGCGCGCACTTCTCGTTCCTTGATTACTGAGTTGAGTAGATTGGAGCTATAACGAATCAGCTGCCCTCGCTGCTCACGATCACGGATAACGTCTAAACCGTTCTTGACATAGTTTCGAGCAATCGCTGTTCTACGGTTTGGATGGGTTAAACAGACCAGTTGGCCGCGCTCGATCTGCTCTTTAATTTTTCTTCTTCTGATTTTGCCGCTGGTGGTCTTGTTGATTCGACCTTGATGCAGCAAATAAACACCTTCTACAGGTAGACCGATATCAGCCGCCACTTGCTCTTTGACCTGAGTTCTAATGGTTTCAAAATTAAGACTCTTATCTAGCGACTTCTTTTTGATCTCAAGTACAACCGTAACACCTTCAGAATTATCGAAGTTCACTGCTGCGACACAACCTTTACGTACAGCAGGATGCGCCACTTCGACGGAGCACTCGATATCTTGCGGGTAATAGTTTTTGCCACGAATGATGATCACATCCTTAAGGCGACCAGTTACATAAAGATCTCCATTTTTGATAAAGCCCATATCACCGGTTCTCAAGTAATGCACTTGACCAGACTTACCTGCTTTATTGAGGATGGTTGCAGCAAAGGTTTCCTGATTGACCTCTGGTTTCTGCCAGTAACCCGCAGTGACACTCTCGCCCGCTAGCCAGATTTCACCAACTTCATGAGCTCCCACTTCTTTGCGGGTATGCGGATTAACAATACGGCAATCAATGTGTGCAGAGATCTTGCCACAGCTCACCACTTGAACGGCCGTCTGATCTTGACTGGTCTGCACCAAATTGGCATTCAACTTTTCACGGTCTATCGAAATAGCATTGAGAGGACCAGTCACGCCACTGACTAAGAGCGTAACTTCTGCCAAGCCATAGCATGGCAAGAAAGTATCTAATCTCAATTTCGACTGAGTATTGAACTTTTCCATGAAGCGCTGCATGACGTTAGCCTTAATTGGCTCAGCACCGTTAAACATCACACGCACACGGCTCAGATCAAGCGATGCAGCGTCTTCATCCGAGATGCGATGCAAACATAATTCATAGGCAAAGTTTGGCCCACCACTAATAGTGACGCCTTTTTCACTAATGAATTGCAACCACTTAAGGGGTTTACGAATAAAATCCAGTGGCGACATTACATAGCAGGTCAGACCCACATACACGGTCTGCAAAACCGAACCGATCAATCCCATATCGTGATAGACAGGTAACCATGTAAGGCCAATATCATCAGGCTGTGTGCCAAAAGCTTCAGCAATCATGACTTCATTTGCCATGATGTTTTTATGGGTAACGATCACACCTTTAGGCCAACCAGTTGAACCTGAAGTGTATTGAAGGAAACAAACATCATCTTCATCAATATGCGGAAAATCTGTTTCCACCAAGTCACGCTGCAATTCAGCATCAACGGCATGTAATATTAAATTTTCATTTTGAGCTTTTAATGTAATAAGACCTGATAGCTCAAGAATCTTTTTAGTTGTAAGTACTATCTTTGGCTCACAGTCATTCATAATATTCAAAATATTAGAAAAACCATTGCGGTTAAAAGGCAAGCTGACAGGTACTGCGATAATTTTAGCTTTTAGGCAGGCAAAGAACGATACGATAAAGTCCAAACCAGGCTCAAACAGCAACACAGCGCGATCGCCGCTATCTACAAGATTCATTAAAATTTGGGCCTGACGTTGAACCCGTTCGTTCAGATCCGCATACGTCAGAGATTGAATACCACCAGATTGGCGTCCCAAATACTCGAAAGCAACCTTAACTCCATTTAAATTTGCGTGGGATTCCAATGTTGCAATGATATTGTCCGCACCCATTACAGCCATAACTTACTCCGATTAATTATAATTCACCCTTAAAACTTGCTAATTCAGAAACTAAATTTCTAGCTGGGGGGCTTTTAATAAAAAATGAATATACTTTTTGCTTAAAATATAAATTCACATTATATTTTATGTGCGAGTGTTTTTTATTACACCTGTAAGGGTTTACAGGTTGGCCTGTATTTATTGAAAATTAAGACACTAGATCTCTTCCATGAATTATTTTTATTCAGTTCAATATGGTGAACCTTAACAATCAAATTAAATATCAAACCCGATATTTTTCTTCTATTTCAATAATATTCAGCAAGATTTTTAAAGATTTTAGCCTGCCAACTATATGCCCAATTGCTATTCTTATTTTGTTAATATCTTAACTATAGATCGTATATTTAGGATCTAATTTACCGTATTTTTCCTTTTTTAATACCTATAAACAATTTAGATAAAAGTCTCTAATCTCCTTTAGCTACAAGGGTTAAGCTCCTAAAGGAATTTTCTTTAAACTGTATTTGAATAGCTCAGAATCGTGATTAATACCGTGATCAATCTATAACTTTAGAGTTGATACACCCCATCCATAGATAATATATAAAATATGAATAATAATTTTCATAAAACATATTAGAAAAAATATTATTATTTATAAAAAATTTATTTTTATCATCAACGTTAAAATTTAAAATAAAAAATTTACATAAATAAATTTATATAAAGAAATCTTTAATTAAAACCAAAAAATTCCAACTAAATTATTATTTTAAATATAAATTAAATAATCATTTTATTTATTAAAATATAATATTAAACTTCTCTATTATTTATATATGTAGTCTTACAAAATACCCAACATCACAGCTCGAATAGCTGCTGAAATTTTATTATTCACATTTAACTTTTGCATTGAATTACAGAGATGGAAATTTACGGTTCTTTCAGTAACTCCGATAATCTGCGCAATCTCTGCTGATGTTTTACCCTCAGCAGTCCAACGTAGAACCTCTTTTTCTCTGTTCGTTAAATAAAGATTAAACTGAGCAAACTCTACGTCATTCACAATTTTAGCAATACTAGAATGTACTGTTTGAGACAGCCAGAACATATTTGTATATTGAGCTTTCTGCTCTTTTTCTGATAATTGGTCAGTGGATCTTGCCAGTGTTAACATCCCTCTTGTACCAATAAAATCACGGCTTGACTGTGCCCAACCGACATTTAAGCCATAAGAACGTGCCTCCTCCCAAAAATCTTTTTGAGATTGTGTCTTTGCAGATTGGCTCGACCAGACAAGAGGTTGCAGTGACGCCATACAATGCTGCACGGTTGGATCTATTTCCACATACTGCTGTTCCACATAACGCTTCTGCCATGCGTGTGGGTAATTATTCAACATAATCGTTTTTGGTTCAGCAATAGATAATGGTGCCTGCATACCGTAAGCACAATAATCAAATCCCAACTTTAAAGCTGTAGATTTTACAATCTCAAACAGGTGGTATTCATTTTTTGCGATCAGAGATGCTGATATTAAATCCTCTTGCCAATTTTCCATTTCTCCTCTCAAACCTCGGTCATAAATCATTTTTGTTGAGTTGTATATTGTGAATCGCAGCAATCAACTTTTAGCGTGAGGCTAATTACACCTATTTCAATAATGCGCTACGAGAATCTAATAGGGGTTTAGGCTGCCAAATACATTTTCAACACCTACTCTTCTTCTGTTGATTCCTTGATTATCGATTTCGGATTAATCATCTAACTTCTCCTACTTTCAACCTTGGAGGATCGTAAATTACTCAGATAAAATACTTTTCAGAAAGCTTTTTGAAGTTGTTATATTCCATGCACAGATTATGCTTGAAAATCTCAAATTTATAGGATGCATTTTATTCCAAAAAATGAATGTTTTTATTTATAAAAGAAGCCTATTAATTACTTTTGATTGCATTTTTCTATTAATTTAACTAAATAATATCTTCTATTAATAATAAAAACCGTATAATTTTCACACCCATTATATAGAGAATCTAAAAATAATTATAATCGCGGCGCAAAGTCTTATTTTAATAATAGAGATAGATATTATTTAAAATTTATATAAAAAAATAGACCCTTTTTATAATTTTGAAGATTGGTATTTTCATATTAAAGCTAAAAAACACTCAATTTCCGCATAGGTAAAACTCATGACTTGAAGTACCTTCTAAAGAACAGCTTAACGTTGTGTGTCACCAGACTAAAGTTAACCTGTTAAACATAACAGTATTTTATTGGCAATAATTTATGTTATTTATCTATAGAACTGTAATTCAAGTCACTTGAACAGGTAGCATGCTCACAATGCCCCCCCACTTTTCAATCTCAATAGATGGTTTTATTCGAATAAACGAAAACCAGCTTATGAGCTATCCACTCCAACACATTACTTCTATGGTTGAATCAACACACTTTGAAGAGTCTCAAATTCTCTATTATGGTTTTACTGAATGGGCAACGTCACTTACTCCAGCTCTAAGTACTGGATGGGACTGGGAGTTCATTGAGCAAAATGGCATCGCTAGCTTAAAGCGAATTGGTCTACCTCGCAGCAATATCATGATTGTTGATGTATCTGGTACAGATATTGGATTTGATGTTACTGAAACACTGATCGAAAAAAAAATAGATACTTTGTTTTGGGAACAGTTCATTTATGCTCAAATCAATACAACGCAAACAAAGATTAAATTAAGTCCAAACTTCTCTTAGAAACCTGTAAATTCTTACAGTTACCACCTTTCCAGCTGTCGAGTAAAGTCGCCTGAAAAATAAGTGGAAGCGCTTGTAATGAATGTTATTGTTGGATTCCAAAACAATTTTTCAGAAGGCCTATATACCAAATTTAAAAGCTACCGCTACAGGGTATTTGTTGAACATTTGGGCTGGGAGTTAAACTGTCCAAATAATGAAGAACTAGATCAATTTGATAAAGTCGATACAGCTTATGTTGTCGCTCAAGATAGAGAATCTAATATTATCGGCTGCGCTAGACTTTTACCCACCACCCAACCTTATTTACTTGGTGAAATATTTCCTCAATTAATGAATGGAATGCCGATTCCTTGCTCACCAGAAATTTGGGAATTATCAAGATTTTCAGCCGTAGATTTTTCGAATCCACCTTCCTCTGCTAGTCAAGCAGTATCATCCCCAGTCTCTATTGCAATTCTGCAAGAAGCGATCAACTTTGCAAGAGAACAAGGTGCAAAACAACTCATTACGACCTCACCTCTTGGGGTAGAGCGGTTATTACGTGCCGCGGGTTTTCGCGCCCATCGTGCAGGTCCACCAATGGTTATCAATGGATATGCTATGTTTGCATGCTTAATTGAAGTGTAGTTCTTTATGGGACTTCACTGAAGGAATAACTTTTAAAATGCTCTACTCTTGCTTAAGAGGACACCACACAACTATAAATAATTTAATATATAAAATATCGACAACCTTACCATTAAGGTCGTGAGTTTGAGTCTCGTTTTCCGTTCCAAATTTAAAAAGCCCTAGTCTTTCGACTAGGGCTTTTCTATCTAAACTTTTATATTAAGAATGCTCAGTAATTTTGGTTTTCAAATTTAAGTTTGCTTTTTTATGATAAGACTCATCATTTTTATAGCTCCAATCACGCGGCATAAATGAAGTCGAGATAATTGCAACGATAGCCATAGACCCAATATAAATCATAATTAAGTAAGGATTACCCTGCCCGATACTTAAAAGTTTGGTCGCAATTAACGGCGCTAAACCACCACCAAGCACACCAGCTAACTGTACTGAAATTGAGATTCCGCTATAACGGATTTCTGCTGGAAATTGACGTGCAAAAAGCTGAGCTTGTGGTGCGTACATAATGGGAAAGACCACGCCAATTGCTAAGACAATTGCTGTCCAGACCAATACCGGATCTTTAGTGCTGAGCATGGTAAAGAATGGATAGCAATAAAGTGCCAATATGCATAACCCAAACATAAACATATTGCGTTGACCTACTTTATCTGACAAATGACCACATAACGGCGTCATAAATAGAATAACTACAGCACCGCAAATGGTGGCAAACAAAATATCTTGGCGTGGAATTCCAAGTTGGGCAGTGGTATAGGCTAATGTAAAGGTGGAAGCAATATAGAACCATGCATTCTCAGCAGCACGTGCCAAAATAATTGTGATGAGTTGCTTTGGATGATTTTTAAAAACTTGAAAGGCAGGAACTTTGACTTCTTCGGACTGCTGTTTTACTTTCTCAAAATCTGGTGACTCAGGGACTTTCACTCGAATATACCAGCCAACTGCCAGTAAAATAATGCTGGCAAGAAATGGTAGACGCCAACCCCAACTAAATAGAGCTTGTTCAGGTAATAACGACACCATTCCTAATGCAATTGAGGCTAGCATTAAGCCACCACCTGTACTGGCTTGAGGCAAACTACCCCAGAATCCTTTACCACCTTCAGGTGCATGTTCAACAGCCATGAGTACAGCACCACCCCATTCACCGCCCATTGCCATGCCTTGAATAAATCGCAAGACAACTAAACAAATTGCAGCCCAGTAACCAATTGATTCGTAAGTCGGCAGTAAGCCAATCAGTACCGTTGGGATCCCCATGAGCATCAAGGTCAGCAGCAACATCGATTTACGGCCAATCTTGTCACCAAAATGACCAAAGACTAAACCGCCTAATGGTCTCCCAATAAACCCAACAGCATAGGTTGCAAATGCAGCAAGCACGCCCGTAAGGGCATCCAGATTTGGGAAAAATAATTTATTAAAAATCAGCGCCGCTGCCGCACCGTAAATAAAAAAGTCATACCACTCAATGGTAGTGCCGACCATGCTAGAGATACCTGCTAATCGATGTGACGACTTTTTAGTATGTGAACCGTTTCCTTGTATTGTTTGCATCGCAATTTCCTTTTTTGGATTTTCTTGTTTTGTCTTTTTTATGCTTATGACCACTCCTGACCATAAGCATTTTCAGGTCACGCTTTATCTCCTTAAGCTTTTTATGTTGTTGTAATACGGTTTAGCTCAATTTTTCTAAAATTTGTTCTAGCTCCGGATTACGTTCTTGCCATTGTGGTTGTTTGTCTTTATCGACAATGAGAGCACGGACACCTTCAATAAAGTCACCATGCTCAAACCAGATATCCTGTAAATCACGTTCAAGCTGCATACATTGTGGTAAAGAGAGTCCACGTCCTAAATGTTGCAGTTTTAAACTGGTTTGTTTGGCAATAAATGAGCGCTGCTGCAAAATGTCGAGCATCTTGCTTGCCCAAATCTTTAAGTTTTCATCTTGTTCATTTTCAAGACTTTGCTCGATTTCATCTAAATGCTGATATCCAAAGTGTTTACGAATACCTTCCACCAATTGTTTTAATTCACTTTCGGCAGGGCGGGTAATAAATCCGGTAATGATGTGTTCAATTCGCTCTTTGCTTAAACTTGGCGCTTCAACGAGAGCATCTTGCAAAGCTTGTAACTGTTCGCTTGGCACATGGTAGTCAATTAAATCGAGGTAAAGCGCATCGCTACTGCTGATCTGCTCACCCGTAATTGCCATATAAACGCCGATATCATCGAGTCGAGACAGGAAATGCGTTGCACCAACGTCTGGGAAAAAACCAATAGCGGTTTCAGGCATAGCAAATCTAGACTTTTCGCTGCTCACAACAATGTGACAAGCCTGAGCCAAGCCAAAACCGCCACCTAATACATAACCATCGAGCACAACCACAACTGGTTTTTCATATTCACGCAGTGTAGTCAGCATTTTATACTCGGCACTGAAATAACCTTTATGATCAGCTGTGCCATTTTTATAACTGTCGTAGAGATAGCGGATATCTCCACCTGCGCAGAAGGCTTTTGGACTGTTCGATTTAATCAAAATAGCCTGAACAGCAGGATCATTTCGCCATAATTCTAACTGGGCACCAATGCCTTCAATCATGTCTAGCGACAATGCATTGAGATGAGTCACGCGATCTAAGGTAATCACGCCCAACTTACCTTGTTGCTCAATCATTAAGTGATTTTCTGTATTCATTTTATTGATCTCTTATTGATTTTTAAAATTTGCCTTTCGTTTTTCAACGAAGGCCTGCATTCCTTCTTTTTGGTCAGACGTTGCAAAAATTGAATGGAACATACGTCTTTCAAAACGTAAGCCTTCGGTAAGGCTCACTTCAAAAGCTCGGTTAATCGTTTCTTTGAGCATCATGTTCGCAGTTAAAGATCGTGCAGCGATTTTCTCTGCTGCTTGCAGAGTTTGTTCAAGTAGTTCTTCTTTACTAAAAATACGTGCAACCAAACCACTTTGCTCTGCTTCTACAGCACCCATTTGACGAGCGGTAAAACACATTTCCATTGCTTTGGCTTTACCAATCGCATGGGTTAAGCGCTGTGTGCCACCAATACCCGGAATTACGCCTAAAGTGACTTCGGGTAAGCCGAACTTGGCATTGTCAGCACAATAAATAAAGTCACACATGAGTGCCAATTCACAGCCACCACCTAAAGCATAGCCGCTGACTGCCCCAATTAAAGGTTTACGGCGCTGTGCAATACGGTCTGCAAGATGAAAAAAGTCATCAAAATAAATATCAGGAAATACTAAATCGGCCATTTCTTTAATGTCTGCACCTGCGGCAAAAGCTTTTTCAGAGCCTGCCAACACCATACAGCCAATTTCACGATCTTTTTCGAGCTGATCTAATGCCTGATTAATCTCACTAATTAATTCACTATTTAAGGCATTGAGCGCTTGAGGGCGATTTAATGTAATCAGTCCAACCCCATTACGCTTTTCTAATAAAATACTTTGCCACTGCATTATTTATTCCTTGTTCTGGTTTTATAGACTACGGGCGATGACTAAACGTTGAATATCGCTTGTACCTTCATAAATTTGACAAATACGGGCATCACGATAGATACGTTCGATCGGGAAATCTTTGAGATAACCATAACCACCAAACACCTGTAAGGCGTTTGAGCACACACGCTCTGTCATTTCCGAAGCAAATAACTTGGCCATTGAGGCTTCATTTAGACATGGCTGACCTGCTTCTTTGAGACGAGCAGCGTAATGAACCAGTTGTCTCGCTGCTTCAATTTCGGTTGCCATACTGGCAAGGCGAAATGCGATGGCTTGGTGCTCAAAAATCGGTTTTCCAAAAGTAATACGCTCTTTTGCATAGTGAGTCGCTTCTTCAAGTGCTGCACGCGCTAGACCCACTGCTTGCGCAGCAATACCAATACGACCACCTTCTAAATTCGCAAGTGCGATTTTTAAACCTTCACCTTCTTTGCCTAGCATGAGGCTTTTGTGAATGCGTACATCTGTCAGCGCAATCTGACAGGTATCTGAAGCATGCAGACCTAGTTTTTCTTCAACACGAATAACTTCATAGCCCAGTGTCTCGCGTGGTACTAAAAAGGCGCTAATGCCCTTTTTGCCAGCGCTCGGATCGGTCACTGCAAACACAATAATCACACCTGCATTATCACCCGAGGTAATAAACTGCTTGGCACCATTTAAAATGTAATCATCGCCATCTTTCACCGCTCGGGTTTTAAGAGCTGCCGCATCTGAGCCTGTATGTGGTTCAGTTAACGCAAAAGCACCGATCATTTCACCTTGCGCCAAAGGCTTTAAGAAACGCTCTTTTTGCTCATCGGTACCAAATTTTAAAATAGGCACACAGCCAACCGAGTTATGTACACTCATAATGGTTGAAGTCGCGCCATCTGCTGCGGCCACTTCTTCGAGGGCCAGTACATAGGCTAAGTTACCTGTATCTGAACCGCCCCATTGCTCTGAAACAAGCATACCCATAAAACCGAGCTGTCCCATTTGAGCTAAGGTGTCTTTCGGGAAAGTTCCATCTCTATCCCAATCACTAGCATTGGGCTTGATTTGTTCTTGGGCGAAACTTTTCGCCATATCACGAATAAGTAATTGTTCTTCGGTAAGTTGCATTGTTATTTCCTTTACCCTGCTTTAGCTTGTTGTTTAGCAATTTCTTGATTACGCAATAAAAAGCTC
>Ga0308166_1005193_pt1 | contig 10021 bp, 7 predicted proteins | sample PhyCR2_2_FD_202137 | JGI IMG/M metagenome (GOLD analysis project Ga0308166, IMG submission 202137) | Phyllosphere microbial communities from UC Gill Tract Community Farm, Albany, California, United States - DLSLCC.R2 | ecosystem: Host-associated > Plants > Phyllosphere > Unclassified | place... | reverse complement strand
GTTGGGTAACATTAAAAATATTTATTCTTCAAAGCCTTCACATGCTATTTCGAACGTTTTTGCATCGCATTTACCCTTGTTTTACATAGGGCTATTTTCTATTCGTTCACACTTTGTCCGGTCTTAATGCGCTTGCAGAAGGACATCGGTTACGCATATCATCCGACGTTCATAATAATAATTATCGTTTACATTCCCATTCAACATCTCCAGAGAACAGCAAATGGCACATCAGCGCACACTTTCATTGACTGCATCTAAAGGGTCTTTTCAGCGTGGAACTTTGGCGTTAACTATCGCCGCCGCATTGGGAACGACAGCGTTTCAAGCCACCGCGGCTGAGACCAGCACCACCCCGGCGAAAAGCGATACTATCGTGGTTACCGGCAACGCCGCGGCTAACGTAGCACCGGAATCAGCTTGGGGGCCGTCGCCAACCATCGCGGCAAAGCACAGCGCCACCGGCACCAAAACCGACACGCCGATTGTTAAAACCCCGCAGTCAATTTCAGTTGTGACGCGTGAAGAGATGGACATGAAGCAGCCTACAACGGTGAAAGAGGCGCTGGGCTATACGCCGGGCGTGTTCGCCAGTCGTGGCAGCTCCGCGACCTATGACGCGCTAGCCATTCGTGGGTTTACTTCGGTAAACACCAACCAATACCTCGATGGCATTAAGCTTCAGGGCGATAACTACTCTGAAGTGTCTATGGACCCGTATTTCCTCGAACGCGTTGAAGTACTGCGTGGCCCATCTTCCGTGCTCTACGGCAAAAGTAACCCCGGCGGCGTAGTGGCGATGGTCAGTAAGCGTCCGACCACCGAACCCTTGAAAGAAGTGCAGTTCAAAATGGGTACAGACAACCTGTACCAGACCGGTTTTGATTTCAGCGATGCCATTGATGATGCAGGGGTTTATTCCTACCGTCTGACCGGCGTGGCGCGTAGCCAAGATACCCAGCAGGTGATGTCCAAAGAGCAGCGTTACGCGATTGCTCCGTCATTTAGCTGGCGTCCGGATGATAAAACTGACTTCACCTTCTTGAGTAATTTCCAGAACGACCCGAATACAGGCTTCTATGGCTGGCTGCCGCGTCAGGGCACCGTCGTGCCTTACTATGATGCCAACGGCAAGCCGCACAAGATTTCTACTGACTTCAACGATGGCGAAGCAGACAACAAACTGTCGCGCAATCAGAAGATGGTCGGTTACAGCTTCGCCCATGAATTTAACGATACGTGGACCGTGCGCCAGAACCTGCGTTACACCACAATCAGCAGTGATTTTCGTGGCGTCTATGGCAATGGTTACATCGCACCGGGCCAGATCAGCCGCGCATTTGTGCAGTCGAAAGAAGAACTTAACAACTTCGACGTTGATACTCAGGCGCAGGCCAAGTTCGCGACAGGTTCAGTGGATCATACCTTGCTGACCGGTGTGGACTACATGCGTATGCGCAATGACATCGACGCATACTATGGCAGCGCGAACCCGCTGGATTTGGGCAATCCACAGTACGGCAATGCTGATGTGAAGTTGAACTTCCCGTATCAGGTCCTCAACCGTCAGGAGCAAACGGGTCTTTACGCACAGGATCAAGCTGAGTGGAATAACTGGATCTTGACCTTAGGCGGTCGTTACGACTTCGCTAAAACTTCAACGTTGACTCGGGGTAGTAACACAACCGCTGAGATCAACGATGAGCAATTCACTTGGCGTGGCGGTCTGAACTATCTGTTTGATAACGGTATTTCGCCATATTTCAGCTATAGTGAATCCTTCGAGCCAAACCCTGGTTCTTCTGCTGAACGTAAGCCATTCGATCCTTCGATTGGTAAGCAGTACGAAGCTGGGATCAAATACATTCCTAACGATCGCCCAATCAGCCTTACTGCGGCGGTCTATCAGCTGACCAAAACTAAAAACCTGACGCCTAATCCGGACCCAGAATTATCTGCGTTCAGCGTGCAATCGGGTGAAATCCGTTCTCGCGGTGTTGAGTTGGAAGCCAAGGCAGCGGTTAACGCCAACATTAACGTCACGGCGTCTTACACTTATACCAATGCGGTATACACGCAGGACACCAACTATCAGGGCAAGCGTCCGGCAGAAGTGCCGCGTAACATGGCTTCTCTGTGGGCTGATTATACCTTCCACGAAACGGCACTTAGCGGCCTGACTGTTGGTTCTGGTGTGCGTTATGTGGGTGATAGCTCCAGCTTCTACACCACCGGTGATAAAACTAACGATACATTCGATGTCGCGGCGTACACCTTGGTTGATGCGACCATTAAGTATGACTTAGGTCGCTTCGGTATGCCGGGCTCGTCTGTTGGCTTGAATGTGAACAATCTGCTGGATCGCGAATATGTCGCCAGCTGCTATCGTGATTATGCCTGTTATTGGGGTTCTGACCGTCAGGTCGTTGCCACAGCAACATTCCGCTTCTGATAGCCTGACGTAATAACGGAAAGTGGGCACGGAACCTCGTGCCCTTTTCCGTTTCTTGTTTCTTCGAATCTGACGTAAAGAGCTGCTAACTGAATGTCTGAAAATATTATGCCAAACAACGCCGTGAATCGTTCCGCCGCGCAAACTGACTCTCATGCGAATGACAGTACGTTCAGCCTGAAAGAGGTGAGTTTCACCGTTCCCGGACGCACGCTGCTTGCGCCGCTGTCGCTGACTTTCCCGAAGGGAAAAGTGTGCGGGTTAATTGGTCATAATGGCTCGGGCAAATCTACTTTGCTCAAAATGCTGGGTCGCCATCAGTCGGCTTCTGCCGGGCAAATTCAGTTGAATGACACTCCGCTGGAGCAGTGGGATAGCAAAGCCTTTGCGCGTCAGGTCGCCTATTTACCGCAACAACTGCCCGCCGCCGAAGGCATGACGGTGCAAGAGCTGGTGGCGATTGGTCGTTACCCGTGGCACGGCGCGCTGGGGCGTTTCAAACATCAAGATCGTGAGAAAGTCGAAGAGGCTATTTCACTGGTTGGCTTGAAGCCTTTCGCCCATCGCTTGGTGGACAGCCTGTCCGGCGGCGAACGCCAGCGTGCATGGTTAGCCATGATGGTGGCGCAGGACAGCCGCTGCCTGCTGCTCGACGAACCGACTTCTGCGCTGGACATCGCCCATCAGGTTGACGTGCTGGCCCTGATCCATCGCCTCAGCCAAGAGAAAGGGCTGACGGTGATTGCCGTTTTGCACGATTTAAACATGGCGGCGCGCTACTGCGATTATCTGATGGCGCTGCGCGGTGGCGAATTAATTGCCCAAGGCACGCCGGAAGAGATGATGCGCGGCGACGTGCTTGAGCAAGTTTATGGTATCCCGATGGGCATCCTCCCGCACCCAGCCGGTGGCGCACCGGTAAGCTTTGTATATTGATATGTCTGAGATTTTCCCTGCACCTGACTTAAATCGCCGCCGCCTGCTACAGGCGCTGGCGCTCTCTCCGCTGCTGGCGGCTATTCCTTCTTTCGCCGCCACGCGCCCTGATTTGAGCAAAATTATTGCCCTTGAATGGCTACCGGCCGAGCTGCTGATGGCCCTCGGTGTGACGCCAATGGGCGTGGCGGATATCCGCAATTACAACCTGTGGGTGGATGAGCCAAAGCTGCCCGCTCAGGTGATTGATGTCGGCCAGCGCATGGAGCCGAACATGGAGCTGATGCAGCAGCTAAAACCCTCGCTGCTGCTGGTGTCCCAAGGCTATGGCCCGAATGCCAAACAGCTGGCGCCGATAGCGCCGGTGCTGGGGTTGACGGCCAACGACGGCAGCCCGAATCCGCTCCAGCAGGCGATTCGCTCGCTCAATAAGCTGGCGAGTTACCTCGACTTACAGGACCGCGCCGCCCAGCACCTAAAGATTTATCACGACTTGCTGGACACCACCCGCACTCAGGTGCAGCCCTTCGCGCAAAAACCTATCCTGCTGTTCTCCTTCCTCGACACGCGCCACGTTTTGGTTTTCGGCAAGGGCAGCCTGTTTCAGGAAATCATGCTCGACTTAGGTTTGACCAACGCATGGCAGGGCGAAAGCAGCTTCTGGGGCAGCGTGAGTGTTGGCATTGAGCGTCTGGCGGCGGTTAAAAACGCCCATGCCATCTGCTTCGGGCACGGCGACGCCGACGTCTACGAGCAGGTTTCTCGCACGCCGCTGTGGCAATCCATGCCCTTTGTGCGCGAAAAGCAGCTGAGCATGGTGCCTGCCGTCTGGTTCTACGGCGCGACCTTCAGCGCCATGCGTTTTTGCCGCATTCTGACCGCTACGCTGGGGAAAGCATCATGAATCGTCGCTCTCTCAGCGTAACGCTAAGCTTACTTATCCTGTTGACGCTGGTCAGCGCGGTCCTCAGCTTCTACAACCTGCGCCAGCAACTGCCTTTCGACCAGTGGCATCAGGCGCTGTGGCAGCCGAGCATCGATAACGTCAATCAGATGATGTTCCATTACAGCACGCTGCCGCGCGTGGCGGTGGCACTGCTGGCCGGTGCGTCCTTGGGGCTGGTCGGGCTGTTATTCCAACAGGTATTGCGCAATCCGCTGGCCGAACCTGCCACCCTTGGGGTCTCGGCGGGGGCGCAGTTGGGCCTGACAGTATCCATTTTGTGGGCCCTGCCGGGCGGCGAGCTGACACAGCAATTTGCCGCGATGATTGGCGCGATAGTTATTGGGCTGCTGGTATTTGGCATTGCGTGGGGTAAACGCATGTCGCCGGTGACGCTGATCCTCGCCGGATTGGTGCTCGGCCTGTACTGCGGCGCGATAAATGGCCTGTTCGGGCTGTTCAATTACCAGCGGCTGCAAAGCTTATATATGTGGAATACCGGCTCGCTCAACCAGCAAGACTGGAGCGTGGCGAGCTTCCTGCTGCCCCGGCTGATCATTGTCTGGGTGCTGGCGTTTGTGTTGCAGCGCCCAATGACCCTGCTCGGGCTGGATGACGGCATTGCCAAGAATTTGGGGCTGGGGCTGAACGTCGCGCGCCTCAGCGTGCTGGCGCTGGCGATTTTGATGAGTGCGCAGATTGTTAACGCGGTGGGCATTGTTGGCTTTATCGGCCTGTTCGCGCCGCTATTGGCGAAGATGCTCGGGGCGCGCCGCCTGACTTCACGGCTGATCCTCGCCCCCCTGATTGGTGCTCTGCTGCTGTGGCTGACCGACCAAATCATGCAATACCTGACTCAGGTGTGGATGGAAATCCCTACTGGCGCGGCTACCGCGCTGGTCGGCGCGCCGCTGCTGCTCTGGCTGCTGCCGCGCCTGCGCAACAGTATGTCACCGCCGCCGATGGATCAGGGCGACCATGTCCCAGAAGAGCGCCACCACTTGGTGCGCTGGGTTGGGCTGGCGCTGTTATTGCTGGTGGTGGGCGTTGCCGTCGCGCTGATGGCCGGGCGCGATGCTCATAGCTGGAACTGGTCTACCGGCGCGCAGCTTGATGCGCTGCTGCCTTGGCGCACACCGCGCGTGGTGGCCGCACTGTCTGCCGGGCTGATGCTGGCATCGGCCGGCGTGCTGATTCAGAAGCTGACCGGCAATGCCATGGCGAGCCCTGAAGTGCTGGGGATAAGCTCCGGCGCGGCCTTCGGCGTGGTACTGATGCTGTTTCTGGTTCCCGGCGACGCCTTTGTCTGGCTACTGCCGGCGGGGAGCGCAGGTGCGGCCATTACCCTGCTGGTGATTCTGGTTTCGTCCGGGCTAAAAAGCTTCTCCGCCGAACGCATGCTGCTAACCGGCATCGCGCTCAGCACGGCCTTTAGTACCCTGATGGCGCTGCTGCTGGCCAGCGGCGACCCGCGCATGGGCGGCCTGCTGACGTGGATCTCCGGCTCGACTTACTCGGTGACCATGGCACAGGCATGGCGCACGGCGGCCATTGCCGCTGTGTTACTGGTATTGGTGCCATTCTGTCGCCGCTGGGTGAGCATTTTGCCGCTGGGCAGCGTGACGGCTAGATCGGTGGGCATGGCGCTGACGCCTTCTCGCTCGGCGATTTTGCTGCTGGCTGCGGTAATGACCGCCGCCGCCACGCTGACCGTCGGGCCACTGAGCTTTATCGGCCTGATGGCGCCGCATATGGCGCGGATGCTCGGTTTCCGCCGCGCTATCCCTCAGTGGATGGTCGCCAGTATTTTGGGGGGACTGCTGATGGTGTTTGCCGACTGGTGCGGGCGAATGATCATCTTCCCAGACCAGATTCCGGCCGGGCTATTGGCGACCTTTATCGGCGCGCCGTACTTTATCTATTTGCTGAGGAAGCAGGGTAGGTAAAGCTCAACTCAGAAATACAAAAAGGGGCCAACTGGCCCCTTTTTTAATGCTTTTGGTAACAATCAAAGCTTAGCGAAGCAGCGGCGCGCCGCGTCAATGGTGCGCTGAATGTCTTCTTGGGTATGAGCCAGAGACATAAAGCCAGCTTCGAAAGCAGAAGGGGCCAGATAAACGCCTTCTTCCAACATCAGGTGGAAGAACTTCTTGAAGCGCTCGACGTTGCACTTCATCACGTCCTGATAGCTGGTGACGGTTTCTGCGTCTGTGAAGAACAGGCCGAACATGCCACCAACGTGGTTCACCACGAACGGAATGTTCTCTTTCTGCGCGGCATCGACCAGACCTTCGGCCAGACGGGTAGTCAGCTCGGTCAGGGTCTGATGCACGCCCGGCTGGGAAACCTGCGTCAGGCAGGCGATACCGGCGGCCATGGCAATCGGGTTACCGGACAGCGTACCGGCCTGATAAACCGGGCCTGTTGGCGCCAGCGCGTCCATCACTTCACGGCGTCCGCCGAATGCGCCGACCGGCATACCACCGCCGATGATTTTGCCTAAACAAGTCAGGTCCGGCATCACATTGTAATGCTCCTGAGCACCACCCAGCGCGACGCGGAAACCAGTCATCACTTCATCGATAATCAGCAGAGCGCCAAACTCGTCGCACAGCGCGCGCAGGCCCGGCAGGAATTCTGGCAGCGGCGGCACGCAGTTCATGTTACCGGCCACTGGCTCGACGATAATACAGGCCACGTCGTCAGGGTATTGCTCGAACACCGCGCGGACGGAGTTCAGATCGTTATAGGTACAGGTCAGGGTATGCTTGGCGAAATCAGCCGGAACGCCCGGCGAGTTCGGCTGGCCCAGCGTCAGTGCGCCAGAACCGGCTTTCACCAGCAGGCAGTCGGCATGGCCGTGATAACAGCCTTCGAATTTGATGATTTTGTCGCGATGGGTGAAGCCACGGGCCAGACGAATGGCGCTCATGGTGGCTTCAGTGCCGGAGTTCACCATGCGCACCATATCCATGCTTGGCACCAAATCGGTAACCAGCTCGGCCATTTTGACTTCCATCTCGGTTGGCGCGCCAAAGCTTAAACCGCGCTGTGCGGCTTCAATCACGGCATTGCGGATGTCGGCGTTGTTGTGGCCGAGCACCATTGGGCCCCATGAGCCGACGTAGTCGATATACGCCTTGCCATCGGCATCAAACAGGAAAGCGCCATCAGCACGCTCAATGAATAAAGGGACGCCGCCCACGCCGGAGAACGCGCGAACCGGTGAGTTTACGCCACCTGGGATTAGCGCCTGCGCCTGCGAAAACAGACTTTCTGACTTACTCATATACGGCTCCTGGATTGTGCTGCTTTTTTAGAAAAGGGAAATAATGCGCCCATTCTAAAGAAGTGGGGCGCGTTATGAAATCGCTTCACGTGCTTGGGCGGCCATTCCGTTTTCCGAAATCGGGCTTTCTGTGGTTAAATCTGCCCATCTTATTAGCCTATTTCTGCAAACTCATGACTGACACTTCGTCCCACGACTCTGCTCAAGACGCTGCTCTACGCGGGCCCCGCAAGCGCAGCGATGTTCTGCGCTATTTTCTGCGCCGAGATAAAACGCCCGTCGCGATTCTGGTGGTCGCGGCGATCGTCGGCACCGTCGCCGGGCTGCTTGGCGTGGCGTTCGAAAAGGCGGTGGATTGGGTTATCCATCTGCGCCAATCGGGTTTAGGCGTGTTCAGCGATCATTGGATCTTGCTGCTGCCGGTGGCTTTCGTCGCCTCAGGGTTACTGGCGATGCTGGGCTATTTTCTGGTTCATCGTTTTGCGCCAGAGGCCAGTGGTTCAGGCATTCCTGAGATAGAAGGGGCGCTGGAAGAGCTGCGTCCGGTGCGCTGGTGGCGCGTGATCCCGGTGAAATTTATCGGCGGCATGGGCACGCTCGGCGCGGGCATGGTGCTGGGTCGAGAGGGGCCGACGGTGCAGATGGGAGCCAATATCGGCAAGATGATGGTGGATATTTTCCGCCTGCGCAGTGCCGAAGCGCGCCACTCGCTGCTGGCAACCGGCGCGGCGGCGGGCCTCTCCGCAGCCTTCAATGCGCCTCTGGCGGGCATTCTGTTTATCATCGAAGAGATGCGTTTGCAGTTCCGCTACAGCTTGATCTCCATTAAAGCGGTGTTTATCGGCGTGATTATGTCGAGCATCGTGTTCCGCATTTTCAACGGCGAAGGCGCGGTGATTGAAGTCGGCAAGCTGGCCAACGCGCCGCTCAACACCCTGTGGCTCTATCTGGTGCTGGGCATGGTGTTTGGCATGGTCGGCGTGGCGTTCAACGCGTTGATTTTCCGCACTCAGGATATGTTCGCCAGAATTCACGGCGGCAAGCTGCGCAAGGTGCTGATCATTGGCGGCCTGCTGGGCGGGTTCTGTGGGATTTTAGGACTGTTTATGCCCGAAGCCGCCGGTGGCGGTTTTGCGCTGATCCCCCTCGCAGCGGCGGGAAAATACACGCTGGGCATGCTGCTGTTTATCTTTATTCTTCGGGTCGCCACCACATTGCTGTGCTTTGCCTCAGGCGCGCCCGGCGGGATTTTCGCCCCGATGCTGGCACTCGGCACATTGCTCGGCACGGCCTTTGGCAGCGCCAGTCTGGCGATGTTTCCGCAGTACGGCATTGAGCCAGCCACTTTCGCGATTGCTGGCATGGGCGCGCTTTTTGCCGCCAGCGTCAGAGCGCCGCTGACCGGGATAGTCTTGGTGTTAGAAATGACGGATAATTATCAGCTGATTTTACCGATGATTATTACCTGTCTGGGGGCCACGCTTCTGGCCCAGTTCCTTGGCGGTAAGCCCTTGTATTCCGCCATACTTACCCGCACTTTACAGCGGCAGGAGCGGGAAAATGCTGCCAAGGCAGAGAGTAAAGAAGCCGAGCAGAGCATAAATAGACAGGACGACGGCGCGAAAACCGCTCATACTTGAACCATAACGCTACCTATTAGATAATTAGGTCATTATTCAGACAGTCAATCCGGCGGCCTGAACAGAATACGGATTGGGAGTAAAAAAGATGAGTGAAGCAACAATGAGTGATCCAACCGAAGTGGAAACCAGTGCCTTGCCTCTGCAATTCACCGAAGCGGCTGCCCATAAGGTTAAAAACCTGATCTCTGATGAAGAGAATCCAGACCTGAAACTGCGTGTTTATATCACCGGCGGCGGCTGTAGCGGGTTCCAATACGGTTTCACCTTCGATGACAAAATCAACGATGGCGACATGACGATTGAGAAATCCGGCGTGGCATTGGTCGTTGACCCAATGAGCCTGCAATACTTGGTGGGTGGTTCGGTTGATTACACTGAAGGTTTGGAAGGTTCACGCTTTATCGTGACTAACCCGAACGCCAAAACCACTTGTGGTTGTGGTTCATCGTTCAGTATCTAACGATTTGCTGATTTCTGAATCTGATTCGGAATGAAGAGAAATAAAAAGCCCGTTTACCTCATTGGTCAAACGGGCTTTTTTTGTGCTTTACCATTCTACTGTCACTAACTTCGAACCTAACGAAATCCCCGGAATTGCTTCTAATTGACTCTCACTGATACGCGGCTGGCCGAAACTGTGCTGCGCGCATCTGACCGAGGGTTGTGCATTTGCCACGCTGACTTCACAGGTTGGCAGGATAGTTAAACTGATCTGAATCTCTCCACTGGTCATGCCCGCCATCGCCGCGATAGGGCTC
>Ga0308166_1005192_pt1 | contig 10022 bp, 5 predicted proteins | sample PhyCR2_2_FD_202137 | JGI IMG/M metagenome (GOLD analysis project Ga0308166, IMG submission 202137) | Phyllosphere microbial communities from UC Gill Tract Community Farm, Albany, California, United States - DLSLCC.R2 | ecosystem: Host-associated > Plants > Phyllosphere > Unclassified | place... | reverse complement strand
CGCGAAAGCGCGACCACGGCGTGTCCGCTTCCAGCGGCACACCGCTCTTGCCCTTGCGCTCTTCGCGGTCCAGGGCGGCGGCGCTGCGCCTGGCGGCGGACAGCAGTTCTTCGCCGGCGAGCGTGACGGGCGCGTCGCTCCCTGGCTCGGCCGGCCCGGGCGGCGCCTGCGCGGCCCCGGCTTCGTCGGCAGGCGGCGCTTCGCCGGGCAGCGGCAGCGGCGGCGCCGTAACCGGCGGCGGGGGCGAGACGGTCTTGCGCGGTGGCGGCAAAGGCCCGGGTGACGCCTTGGCTGCGGACGGCGGCGGACGTACCTGCACCAGCTCGATCAGGCGTTCTGGCGGCGCCGCGCCCGGTGCCGTTTGCCCCTGCCAGCGCCAGGCCAACACCAGCAGCAGGTGCAGGCCGAGGGTGAGGATGAGCGGCGTCCACGACCTGGTTGCGGAACCTGCCGGGACGCCGATCCGCATCGCGGCTTACTTCACCGTCATGGCTTGCTTGATGCTCACGCAGCGCCCGTCTTCCTGCAGCGTGTCGAGCAGGGCGCGGCGGGTGCCGGCCGACAGTTCCGTGTATTTGCCGGCCGCCGCTTCCAGGCGCTTGACGCTGGCCGGGGTGCAGGTGGCCGGAATCAGGGAACCCGCATACGCGCGCATGTAGACCGGGCCGGCATCCTTGTCGATCGCCGGCAGATTGGCCAAACGCGCACCCGCGGTCTGCTCGGACAGGGCGCCCTGCTCGGCCGGGTACAGGCTGTTCATCGCGGTGCGGATCTTCGAGAACGGCTGCTTGGTCTGCAGGTCTTCGACGGTGGCCAGCCACTGCGATTTCAGCGCCGCATCGGGACGCACGACGGTGGCGGCGATCGCGGCGGCCTGGCCGGTGTCGGACTTGTCGCGTGCGGCTTCGCTTTCCACCAGCGCGGCAGCGCCGGCCACGTTGTAGCGGTTCAGGCGGCGGATGATGGACCAGCGCAGGTCCTGGCTCACGTTCAGGCCTTCGACCGTGGCGGTGCCGGCCAGGATGCCTTGCAGGCGCTCCAGCGCCGCCGGGCTGGACGCCAGGTTCAGGTACGTGCCGAACCAGGCGCGCTGGAAGTTCTCGTTGCCCCGGTTCGCCTGCACGCCATTCCACGCCATGTCTTCCAGCCGGACGCGGGTCTGCCTGGCCCAGCTTGTATCCAGGTTCATCGCGTCCAGGTACTGGCCGGATGCGGCGACCTTGCCCAGCACGTCGTTGAGCAGGGTGTAGTCCCTTTCCAGCGGCGCGTTCGCCAGCGCGGTAGCGATGAATTCGTTCAGTGGCAACTGGCCGTCGCGCACGCCGTCCCACAGGCTTTGCCACAGCATCGAGCGCAGCAGGGCGTCGTCGACTTTCGACAGGTTGGCGCGTGCGGTGGCGAACGAGCGCTTGTCGAGCTGCACCTTGACGAAGCCCCAGTCCTGGTAGTTCGGGTAGACCAGGTCCGGGCAGGCCGTGCCGACCAGGCCCGGGACACGGGTGCTGGCGCCGGAATAGGTGACGGCCACGTTCTGCGCCAGCGCCAGCTTGCCGCCCTCGGCCTTGAAGGTGGCGACCTGCACGCGCTGTTCGCGCAGGGTCGGCAGCGCGCGGCTCGGCGCGGTCTGCTTCAGCGTGAACGAGGAGATCTTGCCGGCCTTGCAGGAGAAATCGGCGGCGACCGTGTTCACGCCCGCCTCGTACAGCCACTGGCGGGTCCAGCCCGACAAATCGCGGCCGGCCGCCTCGCCCAGGCTGCCGATGAAGTCTTCCAGCTTCGCATTGCGGTAGCTGTACTTGGCCAGGTAGTTGTGCACGCCCTTGCGGAAGACTTCCGCGCCCAGCAGGTGGCGCAATTGCGCCAGGGTCGAGGCGCCCTTCGAATAGGTGATGGCGTCGATGTTGTCGAAGGCGTTGGCGGTCGAGGCCACCGGCACCTCGATCGGGTGGGTGGTGACCTTCTGGTCCTGGGCGTACGCCGCCTGCTTGCCGCCCGAATAGAAGGCCTGCCAGGCATCCTTGAACTCGGTGGCTTCGGCCGTGGCCAGGGTGCCCATGAAGGAGGCGAAGCTTTCGTTCAGCCACAGGCCGTTCCACCACTGCATGGTCACCAGGTCGCCGAACCACTGGTGCGCCATCTCGTGCATGATCACCGAGGCCAGCGACTGGCGCTGGGCATCGGTCATCTTCGCCTTGTGCAGGAAGCGGCCTTCGGCAAAGGTGATGGCGCCGGCGTTTTCCATGGCGCCGTACAGGAAGTCCGGCACCAGCAGCTGGTAGTATTTCTCGAACTGGTAAGGGATGCCGAAGTATTGGTCGAAGAAGACCAGGCCATCCTTGGTGTAGCGGAACCAGTCTTCCGGCGTCACCTGGGCCGCGACCGACTGGCGCGCGAACAGGCGCATCGGGTACTTGCCGCTCTTGTCTTCCCAGACCTTGTACGGGCCGGCATGCAGCGAGAAGTTGTAGGGGCTCAGCTTCTTCGTCTTCGGGAAGGTCCAGCGGCGCAGGGCGCCCAGCTCTTCGATCTTGCTTTCGCGGGTGGTCGAGACCACCTGCCAGTCGGCCGGCGCGGTGGCGGTCACCTGGTAGGTGGCCTTCAGGTCGGGCTGGTCGAACACGGCGAACATCTGGTGCGCGGCGGCCGGCTCGAAGTGGGAGTAGGTGTAGACGCGGCCATCGACCGGGTCGACCATGCGGTGCAGGCCTTCGCCGTTGGTGCTGTGCAGGCGCTCGTAGGCGATCACCACGGTGTTGCGGCCCTTGACCAGGTCATTCGCGGCAATGGTAAGGAACCAGTTGTTGTACTGCGCATCCACCCGCTTGCCGTTGACGGTCACCGATTTCACGGTGGCCTTGTCGAGGTCGATGGTCAGCGGCGCGGCATTGTCGGCCAGGTCGAAGCTGGCGCTGGTGACGCCGCTGAAGCTTGGGTTGCCGGTCAGGGCGAATTCCAGGGCGTACTCGACGTTCGACACGCGCGCCGAACGGGCGGCGGCATCCTGCTGCGAGAGGAAGGCGTTGTCGGCGCGGGCAGGGGTGGCAGGGGCTGCGTGGGCGGCGCTGAAGACGACAGCGGAAGCGACGGCAAGGGCGATGGCGCGTAGTGCGAAGATGTTCAATGCGGTTCCTTGAAAACGTGCGTGTTGGAGGCACAGATAAGAATCGCGCAAGAATATCATGAGTGCAACGTGCGTTGCGGAGGATTCGGATATGCATAGCGCCCGTATTGACGGGCGCTATGCAAATTGCGTGTGGCAGAACCAGCGGGCGGCATGGGCCGCCCAGGCGAACTTACGCCGACAGCGCCGGGTAGTCCGTGTAACCCTCGCTGCCCTGGCCGTAGATGACTTCGGCGCGCAGCGGATTCAGCTCGGCGCCTTGCCGCAGGCGGGCCGGCAGGTCGGGGTTGGCGATGAACCAGCGGCCGAAGGCGATGGCGTCGGCCTTGCCTTCGGTCAGCAGCTTCTCGGCGGCCTCGACCGACATGTTTTCGTTGGCGATGTAGGGGCCGCCGAATTCCCGCTTCAGCAGCGGGCCGAGGCTGTCTTCGCCCACGGCTTCGCGCGCGAAGATAAAGGCGATGCCGCGCTTGCCCAGCTCGCGCGCCACGTAGCCGAAGGTGTCCGCCGGGGTCGAATCGCCCATGTCGTGCGCGTCGCGGCGCGGCGCCAGGTGCATGCCGACGCGGTCGGCGCCCCAGACGGCGATGCAGGCGTCGGTCACTTCCAGCATCAGGCGCGCGCGGTTCTCGATCGAGCCGCCGTACTGGTCGCTGCGCCGGTTGGTGCTGTCTTGCAGGAACTGGTCGAGCAGGTAGCCGTTGGCGCCGTGGATTTCCACGCCGTCGAAGCCGGCCATCTTCGCATTCTCGGCGCCCTTGCGGTAGGCGGCCACGACCTCGGCGATCTCGGCGGTTTCGAGGGCGCGCGGGGTCGGGTATTCGCGCTTCGGACGCACCAGGCTCACGGTGCCGGCCGGCTTGATGGCGCTCGGCGCGACCGGGGCGGCGCCGTCCAGGAAGACCGGGTCGGAGATGCGGCCGACGTGCCACAGCTGCAGGACGATGCGCCCGCCGGCGGCGTGCACGGCCTCGGTGACCTTTTTCCAGCCTGCCACCTGTTCGTCGGACCAGATGCCCGGCGTATCGGCATAGCCCACGCCCATCGGGGTCACCGAGGTCGCTTCGGACAGGATCAGGCCGGCGCTGGCGCGCTGGACATAGTATTCGGCCATCAGCTCGTTCGGCACGCGGCCTTCGCCGATGGCGCGGGCGCGGGTGAGCGGCGCCATGATGATGCGGTTCGGCAGCTCCAGGGCGCCGATCTTGATCGGGTCAAACAGGGTCGTCATTCTTGGTCCTTGTATGCGAATTCGATGGCGACCATCTTAAGGGATGCACGAAATTCCTGCCGAGACCGGTTCATTTTTGGCCTGAAGGTATACTGCGCTCCATTTTGTCAGCCGAATGAAAGGGCGAGGATGAGCTGGTTTTACCTGGTGATCGCGGGCTTGCTGGAAGTGGCCTGGGCGGTGGGCTTGAAGTACACGGAAGGATTCACGCGGCCGGTGGTGTCCGGCTTCACGCTGCTGGCGATGCTGGGCAGCGTCGGCATGCTCGGCCTGGCGCTGAAGGAGCTGCCGCTGGGCACGGCGTATGCGGTGTGGACCGGGATCGGGACCATCGGCACGGCCGTGTTCGGGATGTGGATGCTGGGCGAGCCGGCGGGAGCGGTGCGGCTTGGATCGATTGGACTGATTGCGCTGGGGATCATCGGCCTGAAGCTGGTGGCGCATTGACGATTTTGTAGCTCTTGTACGGTGGGCACGGGGTGCCCACCGTACGGTCGCGGCCGTTATCAAATGCGGCTAACGCAAAAAAGGCGCCACGTTGGGCGCCCTGGGTTGTCGCAAAACGGGTCGATCAGCGGTAGAACGCTTCGACCTTGCCCTTCAGCTTGATCAGCATCGGCTTGCCGCGGCGGTCCAGGGTCTTGCCGGCGGCGACCTTGATCCAGCCTTCGCTGAGGCAGTATTCTTCGACGTCGAAACGGTCCTTGTCGTTGAAGCGGATGCCGATTTCTTGCTGGAACACGTCGCGGTTGTGGAAAGGGCTGCTCGGGTCGATCGAGAGCCGATCTGGGAGTGGGGGGAGGGTGGCGGTATCGTTCATGGGCCGAATTATCCACCAGAACCGCGCGCCTTACAACGGCGCGCACCGCTGACCGCGGATCAGCCCGCAGTTCAGCCGATTTTGCGCCGTGCCGCCGCCCTTCCCAGGATGCGCTCCAGGTCCCCGGTCGCGGCCGGCTTCGTCAGGTGGGCGTCGAAGCCCGAGGTCTTCGAGCGTTCGCGGTCCAGTTCGCCGCCCCAGCCGGTCAGGGCGGCCAGCATGATGCCGTCGTTGCCCGGCGTCGCGCGGATCGCCCTTGCCACTTCATAGCCGTTCAGGCTGGGCATGCCGATGTCGAGGATGGCCAGGTCGGGACGCAGCTTCTCGACCAGGCGTAGCGCCTGCAGGCCGTCGTGCACCGGCTCGGCCGTGTGCCCGGCCGCTTCCAGCAGCGCGCTGAGCATGTTCGCCGCGTCGACATTGTCGTCGGCCACCACGATGCGCAGGCCGCCTTCTGCCGGCGCGCGCTCGTGCGCCGCCTCCGCTGCGTCCTCTCCATCCGTCCGGGCGCCGTCCGCCAGCGGCAGTCTGAGCGTGAAGGTCGTGCCTTGCCACGGACCGGGGCTGCTGACCTCGACGCCGCCGCCGTGCATGCCGGCCAGGCTGCGCACCAGCGACAAACCGATGCCCAGCCCGCCCTGGGCGCGGCCCATGTTGCGCGACACCTGGCTGAACATCTCGAACACATGCGCCTGTTCCTCGAGCGGAATACCCATGCCGCTGTCGCGCACCTCGATGACGGCCATCTTGTCCTCGGCCCTCGCCCCGATGCAGATCCGGCCGCCCTGGGGCGTGTACTTCACCGCGTTGGTCAGCAGGTTGCCCAGGATTTGCGCGAGCCGGGTCGGGTCGGCATGCAGCATCAGCCCCGGGGGCGGCAGCGTCATGTCGAGCCGGTGGCGCGCGGCCTGGGCGGCAGGCAGGGTGGTCTCGACGGCGTTGCGGATGGCCTGCGCCAGGTCGAGATAGTCCTTCTGCAGCACGATCTTGCCGCTGTTGATGCGCGAAACGTCCATCAAGTCGTCGATCAGGTGCACCATCTGCCTGAGCTGGCGGTCCATCATCTCGTGGATCCTGCCGCTCGCTGCGGCATCCGGCCCGGCGCGCCGCATCAGGTCGAGGCCGGTGCGCAGCGGCGCCAGCGGATTGCGCAGTTCGTGCGCCAGCGTGGCCAGGAACTCGGTCTTGCGCCGGTTCGCTTCCGACAGGTCGGCGGCCAGCTGGCGCAGCTCTTCCTCGGCCTGGCGGCGCGCCGTGATGTCGGTGAACAGGATGCCGATGCGCAGCTCGTCCGGCGCGCCGATCGGCACGGCGTACACGTCCCACCAGTAGCCCATGGCGGCCGAATGCTCGACGAAGCGCATTGCCTCGCGCTCCACGGCGACCCGGCCGTAGCGCTCGATCCACTTGGGCTCGATGTCCGGCACCATCTCGCGGATGGTCTTGCCGGCCGCGTCGACCAGCCCGGACTGCTTCTGCATGGCGGCGTTGACTTCCTCGAAGCGGTAGTCGTACGGCTTTCCCTCGGCGTCGACCAGTACCTGCACGATGCCGAAAGCTTCGTCCATCGAACTGATCAGTTTGCTGTAGCGTTCCTGGGTCGCGCGCAGCTGGTCCTGGGCTTCCTTTTGCTGGGTGATGTCGATGGTCACGCCGGCCAGGATCGCCGGCACGCCGTCGGCATCGAAGTCGACCCGTCCGCGTGCGCTGATCCAGCGGTAGCCGTTGACCGAATCGGTGACGCGGTAGGTTGCGCGGTAGGGCTGGCGGGTGGCGATCGACAAATCGATCAGGCGCGTGACCTCGTCCAGGTCGTCGGGATGGATCGAAGCGATGTAGCGTTCCAGCGTGGCGTCCGCGGCCGCGCCTTCCGGCACGCCGAACAGCTTGGACAGGTTGCGGTCGGCCATCAGGTGGTTGTTGCGGATGTCCCAGATCCAGCTGCCCACTTCGCCCGCGGACAGCGTGGCTTCGAGCCGGATACGGGCGTCGCGCAGGGCCTCTTCATTGCGCTTGCGCTCGGTGATGTCGGCGGCGGTGCCGATGATGCGCAGCCGGCCGGCGTCGTCGGCCTGCGGCATGCCGCTCAGTTCCAGCCAGCGCAGGCCGGGTTCGGGCAGGCGCCGGAAGCGGCCGGTGAACTGGAAGCGGGCGCCGTGGCGGATGGCCTCGTCGGTGGCCTGGCGGAAGGCGGCGGCATCGTCCGGATGCAGGTAGTCGGCAAGCAGGCCCTGCGCGGTGAGGATGGGGGAGCCGGGCGCGATATTGAAGATCTCGTACATGCGCTCGTTTTCCCAGGTGCCGGTGTCGTGCGTGACGTCCCAGGTCCAGATGCCGAGCCCGGCCGCCTCGGCCGCCAGGTGCAGCTGGGCCTGGGTCTTGCGCTCGCGGTCTTCCGACGCCTCGGCGGCGATGCGCTTGCCCTGTTCGCGCAGGGTTTCGTCGCGCGCGGCGCTGGCCGCACGCACCGCGCTGACGTCGTTCATCGAGATCACGGCGCCCAGGATCTGGCCTTCGGCGTCGCGCATCGCGCGTCCGGTCACCTCGACGTCGTGGCGCTTGCCGCCGGCCGACAGCACCGTGATGCGGGCACTGTCGACGCGTTCGCCACGCAGGGCGCGGTACAGCGGCAGCTCGTGCTCGGCCAGCAGGGTCGCGCCGTCGGGCTGGTAGAGGCGGTAATGTTCTGCCCACTGTTCTGGCGGCAAAGGCTGTTCCTCGCGGCCGTGGATGGCGCGCGCGGCCGCGTTGAAGAAGGTCAGCCTGCCCGCCGGGTCGCAGGCGACGATGCCGTTTTCCACGCTCTCCAGCACCGCGCCGAGGAAGGAGCGCTCCTCGCTGCGGGCATGGTGGCGGGCGTCCCGCTGTTCCTTGCGCACCGTATAGGCCTCGCGCATGACCTTGCAAAAGCCGAGCACGGTCTCACCGTCGTCACCGACGATCCTGTTGACGGTGCCGTCGCAAAATACCGTGCTGCCATCCTTGCGCAGGTGCCAGCGCACGTCGGAACTGCGGCCCAGTGCGCGTGCGGTGCCCAGTTCGGTTCCTGGGGCGTCGGTCGCCCGGTCTTCCGGCGTGAAGATCATGTGCGCCGGCTGGCCGACCGCTTCCTGCGCGCGCCAGCCCAGCAGGCGCTCGGCGCCGTGCGACCACTCCAGGATGATGCCCTCGCTGTCGAGCATGATCATGCCGAATTCGACGGCATGGTTGGCAAGCAGGCGGTAGCGCTGGTCGGAGGAAAGCTGGTGCAGGGGCAGGGAAGGCATGGCAGGGCAATGGCTGGGTCAGCCGTCATTATAATGGTCGGCAATACGCTTTCTCCGGCCTGATCGCGCCCTCGCCATGCCGGAGATTTCCTACAAGAAGTGAACTGCCGGCTGGTTCGGTTTTATATCCTTGCGCAGCCGGCCCTCGCGCGACCGGCTGCGCAACGCAGCAGGACTGAGGATTTGCTTGCCGCTCACGGCAAGGGAACACGAACAAGACTGGAGCGCAGCGCCCCGCCGGTGCCCGCCCAATGGCGATTCGGGCTGGATCGCAACGCTGCCGGACGTCAGCTTGCTGGAACGCGGGCGCGATGCGCAGGGGCAGATCGTGGGGCTGAAGCGTCATCGCATCCAGACCGGCTGGCTGCGCTGGCTGCTGCCGTCGCAAACCGTGGTGCAGGACGTGACCGGCTCGGTGGCCGGGATCACCGGCTACACCTACGGCAACGGCGTGCAGGCGCGCCTGGTGCGCGGACCGAACGGGATGCTGGCGCAAGTGCTGCATCGGCGGCCAGGCACCCGCGTGGCCGGCACGGCGCCGCCGCTGGCAGGGCTGTTCATGGACCGGCTGCCCGGCCTGCGCCCGGCCCATGCGGCGGCGCCGGCTGCCGGCGCTGCAACGGAGCCTGCATCCAGGCCCAATGGCATGTCCGTGCTCGGTGCGCTGGGCGCGCCCGCCGAACCCGGTGCGCTGCTCGATTACCGCTACCTGTGGGACGTGCAGGGCAACCTGCTGCACCAGCGCGGGCGCGGCACGGCCAGCGATTACGCCTACGATGCGCAGGACCGCCTGATCGTCGCGGCCACTGGCCTCCAGGGCGCGGCCACGCTCGACGGCGCGCGCGCACTGCACGCCGCGCGCTATTTCTACGATGGGGCCGGCAACCGCGTGCTGGCGCAGGAAGATGCGGCCGGCGCGCAAGGCGCCACGCTGCGGGTCAACTACACCGGCGGCGGCAATCGCGCGCAGCCGGCGCAAGGGGCAGCGGTCGGCTACGATGCCGCCGGCCAGCCGCTGGGCGTGGACGGCCGCGAATATGGATGGGACGCGCACGGACGCCTGCTCTCGGTCAGGCAGGACGGCGCCCTGCTGGCCAGCTATCGCTATAACCACCGGGGCGAGCGGATCGCCAAGGCGGCCGGCAAGCTGCAGCGCCATTACCTGTACCGCGACCGCCGCATCGCCGCCGAGCTCGATGCCGACGGCAAGCTGTTGCGCCAGTACCTGTACTTGGGGAACATGCCGGTCGAGGTCATCGACACCGCCGGCGGCACGGACCTGGCGGACGGGGAGCGCTCGGCTGTCGGGCAGGCCCTGGCCGATATCGGCACCGCGCTGGCGCATCTGTTCGGCCGCGCCGAGCGGCGCGGCTACCTGCATCACAACCACCTCGGCGCGCCCGAAGTGGTGAGCGATGACGCGGGCAAGCCGGTGTGGCAGGCCAGCTATACAGCGTATGGCAAGCTGGTTCCGGCGGCAGGGCTGGCCGGCGGCTTCGAGATGAACCTGCGCCTGCCGGGGCAGTACGAGGATGGGGAAACGGGGCTGTATTACAACGACCACCGTTACTACGATCCGCGCCA
>Ga0308166_1005190_pt1 | contig 10028 bp, 11 predicted proteins | sample PhyCR2_2_FD_202137 | JGI IMG/M metagenome (GOLD analysis project Ga0308166, IMG submission 202137) | Phyllosphere microbial communities from UC Gill Tract Community Farm, Albany, California, United States - DLSLCC.R2 | ecosystem: Host-associated > Plants > Phyllosphere > Unclassified | place... | reverse complement strand
CGCTGCTGCGCATGGCCGACATCGCGATGGAGCGCGCCAAGGAACACGCGGAAAACCCGGACCGCAGCGTCGCCTTCTACCGTCTCGACATGAACGAGGGCATGCAGCAGCGCATGCTGATCGAATCCGGCCTGCGCCACGCCCTCGGCAACGGCGAACTGATCCTGCACTACCAGCCGAAATTCGAAATCGGCTCGAGCCGCCTGGTGGGCGCCGAAGCCCTCGTGCGCTGGAGGCATCCGGTGCGGGGCATGGTCCCGCCGATCGAATTCATCCCGCTGGCCGAAAGCACGGGCCTGATCGTGCAGGTGGGCGAGTGGGTGCTGGAACAGGCCTGCGCCCAGGCCGCGATCTGGCAACGCGCCGGCCTGCCGCCGTTCCGCCTGGCGGTGAACGTGTCCGCACGCGAATTCACGCCGTCGCTGCCGGGCCGCGTCGCGGAAACCCTGCGCCGCTACCGCCTGGACCCGCACTGGCTGGAACTGGAGATCACGGAAAGCACGCTGATGCACGACATCGAGCACGTGATCGCCATCATGGACCGCATCAGCGCGCTGGGCGTGGCGCTGTCGCTGGACGATTTCGGCACGGGCTATTCGAGCCTGTCGTACCTGAAGCGCTTCCCGATCGATACGTTGAAGATCGACCGCTCGTTCACGACCGGCATCCCGCTGGACCCGAGCGATTGCGCAATCGCGAGCACCATCATCGGCATGGGGCGCAAGCTGGGACACCGTGTCATCGCGGAAGGTGTGGAGACCGTGGAGCAGCTGGAGTTCCTGCGCCAGGCGGGGTGCGATGAGGTGCAGGGCTATCTGTATGGGAAGCCGTTGCCGGCGTATGAGTTCGAGAAAAGCTTGCGGGAGAACTGGCTGCTGATGGGCATGGGGGAGGCGGCATCGTCGGCCGTCCGTTTGCTGCCCGTGGGGCAATGATTTATGTATAATGCCGGTTCCTCAGGAAGCGTGGCCGAGTGGTTGAAGGCAGCAGTCTTGAAAACTGCCGACGGGGGAACCCGTTCGTGAGTTCGAATCTCACCGCTTCCGCCAGGAAAATTGGTTAAGTCATTGATTTAATTGATATTTTCTTGATTGATGTGCTGGTAACCATCAAATTGACTATCAAATAAGCGATTGCTTGACGATAATTAATTTGTTGCTTAACTATCATCGAATCGCTGTGTGGCTCGATGCGGTTGCTGTTGTTCTACTGTGTGGGCGGGACATAACGAGGACGTGTAGCTTCATCCGGTCCGGCGCCGGAATCAACCGGCTGGGTTTTCCCAGCCCGGTTTGCTGTCGGTCGCGGTCGTTGGTGGGCCATCTACTTTCCGAAGTACGGAGCAAACGCCTCCTGCAATTCCGGTGAGAGCTTGTCGAAGTCAATGCGCTGGTTCTTGATTTCAGCGCGCAGTTGATTCGGGCCACCTAGCGCTCGTACCAGCCGAGCCGCAAGATCACGGGCAAGCTGCTGGAAGATCGGTTGTGGGATGTCGTTGAAGTCTCGGGCTTCGAACGATTCCTCGGCCGGATCGCCAACGCATTTGTTACCTATCACGGACATCAGACCGCCACGTGTTGTCGGCTCATATAGGCGTTCGCCTGGGCCGGGATTGCGCAACTTCGGGTAGCCGGCTACGACGTAGTATGCGCCGCCAGCATCGGATGCTTGAGCGAAGATCCACATACGTGCCGTCGAGTACTCGTTGTCAGCAGTTTGCACGCACAGCGCCCGCACGTTCTCGGGAAGCGGGTCGAGCTTTGCTTTAGCATCGAGTCGTAGTCCAAGCACGGGCTCGTTCAGGTATTGCGGGGGGACATCGGCCGCCGACGCCGCAGCACTGACGAGCACGAACAGTGCTGAGACGATTGCGCGATTAATAGCGATAGACAGCATAGTGGGGTTTCTCCATGCGGTAGTCCGGGCCAGCCCAGAAATCGGTCTGGATGAAATCGGAAATCCAGTACTTTCCGTTGTACGCGGCCACGTGTCCCGCCGTACTGCCCTTATGGGGCTCCATGACCATTACGTCACCCTCCACGAAATGGAAGTGAGCAGGATCTTTCACTGTGATTTCATGGAAGCCCAACATCTCCAGGGCTGGCCCAAACTCTTTCCCGGTTGGAGGGTACGACCCGTGAATGTCTGCGCCTCCGGCTTGCAGCGCCTTACGTACAAACAGCCCGCACTGTCCGTTGCCGAATCTCTTGTTTTTGAGTGCTGCGACGTATAGGTGCTTAGTAAATTTCTTGATGTCAACCGGCATGGCGACACCTCCTACGCGATTTTGTTGGTCGCCAAGTCCCATCCGCCAGCAGTATTCCCGCCACTGCCCCCACCGATCTTCTGCTGGGTGTATTTCCACTTGATCTTCGAATATTTCAGGTTGACATTCTCAGTCAGGAAGGACTCGTCTCCACCCATGTGCGGCTTGACCATACCGATGAGGACGTTTTCCAGCTCGACCTCGAAGTACTTCACCCGCGTCCCGTTACCGTCGGCGCGGAAGAACTCAAGCTTGGCCTTGGGGATAGTCTTTCCGGCCGCACAGGTTTGCGCAAGAATTGGGCTGGACAGGTCGGCCAGCTTGGAGAACGAAATGTCGGACATCTCCACCCGCTCTGCCGTGTGACCGCCTCCGGTCGAAGCCGTGGCATTGCGTGGCTGGTGGATGTCTCAGTGAACTCCGGTTACCTCTATCCAATCCCTATGCTTTTCGTCTTGCGACTCACCTTTTATGTCGTCGATTTGCAGGTAAACGTCGATTGCCATGATGATAAGCCTCCTAGTTTGGCTGCTGCTGGATTACTTGGTGGGACCACTGGCGGTTATGCATAGTGCAGAGGCGTTTGCTCAAGTCACGAAGTGCGATGCGCTTTGCATAGCCTTAGCGTCGAGGAACGAAGCCGGCGAAAAATTCTGATTGTTTCTCTTCTTTCCGCTGGTCAAATTGGCGACGATCAATGCGAGCGCAAAAACCTCTTCGACTTAATCAACTAAGGGCAATCTTGCGCTAATTCGGTCCAGCCAAGTCGGCGGCATGCTGACTTTATGTTAAAACCGCAAGCTTCGGACGCGTCAAAATAGGCGAGCCCCCATCACTATAAACGAGCTTTTGGAAGGCGGAGGCCGCTTTTCGTCCTGACATAGCTGGGTTGCTAGCGATATCGTGCTAGAAAATTTCACACCTATATTGCTGAAATGAGAAGGAGCAGGTTATCGGCACGAAGACTGCGTAATTGAAATAGCTAGACTAGAGATGCCTAATCTTTTCAATTGAGGACATAACTCCGCAGCCATTCGGCTGCGGAGTTATGTCCTCAAATGTTCAACGACGGACCGTATAGTTGTCCGATTCATGTTAACCATACTTTTAGAAGAATTATCATGCGCCCAAATGCATCCCCGCTGGAACACCTCACTGCGTTTGCCATCGTATTTGCAGCTGGAATTTTATCGACGGCCACTATCGTTGCCTACTTGGAGCGAGTACGGCGAAACGCTGTACGAGATCACTATAAGAGGGCTAGCTCTGAGTCGACGTTACCGGCAATCTCATCAGCAAGCATTAAGGAGGTCAAATGACATACCAATGCCCCAGATGCGGATCATGTCGTGTTGAGGCTAAGGGGCGCGCGAGACGAGTGATTTGTATCACCGGTGCACTCGTCGGTGCTGTTGGCGGTGCAGCCGGCATTGCCAGTGGAATTGAGTTTGGTCTCATGTTTGGAGCGGCCGCCGGGCCACCAGGTGTGATTATAGGCGGAGTAGCTGGTGCAATCATTGGCGCGCTGACCGGTGCCGCCACCAGGCGGTGCCGCTGGCGCTACTCTTGGTGAGATTGTGGATGACAACATTCTCGACGATTACGTTTGTTTGAATTGCGCATTCAATTTCGGCAAAGTGGTGAACGCGTACCTTGAGCAACCGATAATGGAACCATAGTCCCGTAAATTATACCGGTCTCTACTCTTAGCGTCCTCCGAGCAATATCGTTCCTTGACAAAATACTCACCTTTCAGTCCCTTCGGATTGAGGTACATCCACATCCCTACAAATTAAGAAAGGCAATACCAACTGGCGCACTTTATCCACAGCATGGCCTACGTTAACGAAACACCGTGGCATGGGCTTGGGAACAAGCTTACCGCCCACCAGCCGATCGAAGTATGGGCCAAACAAGCTGGCATGGACTGGCAGATTCAAGAAACACCTGTTCGCTTTGCTACTGGGAGAGTGGAAACTCCCGGCATGCTCGAATCTTTCCCTGAAAGTAAAGTGTTGTTCCGTTCGGATAATCATGAGCCGCTGTCGGTGGTCAGTCAGCGCTTCAAGGTCGTTCAGCCTAACGAAATTTTGGAGTTCTACCGAGACTTGACCGAGGTTTCCGGCTTCGAACCTGAAACCGCTGGCGTTTTGAAAGGAGGGCGGAAAATCTGGGCACTGGCCCGTACAGGTCAGTCATCAACACTCAAGGGCAACGACGTAGTTAACGCCTATGTCCTGCTCGCTACAGCGTGTGATGGCACGTTGGCAACGACGGCACAATTTACCAGCATCCGCGTCGTTTGTAACAATACGCTTGCGGTCGCCCTGGGCTCTAGTAATGGTGCCGTGAAGGTTCGGCATAGAACTTCGTTCGATGCTCAGACGGTGAAGCGGCAGCTAGGGATTTCGGTATCCACGTGGAATTCCTTCATGTACCAGATGAGGGGACTGAGTGAGCGGAAGCTGAAAACGTATGAGGCGATGAATTATCTTTCGCGGGTTTTTTCTGACGAAAGAAAAACCGACAGTAGCAATGCGAGTGACCGGACTATGGCGAAGGTGTTGGCGTTGTTTGATGGTCAAGGACGGGGTGCTGAACTAGCTTCGTCAAAGGGAACGGCTTTTGGCTTGCTCAATTCCGTCACCGAGTTCGTTGACCATGAGCGGCGCGCACGCAGCGCCGATCATCGTCTGGATTCGGCTCGGTTTGGGCAGGGTGCCGTACTGAAAGAAAAAGCAGTGGAGCAAGAATTAATTCTAATTGCATGATTTGATTTCCTCAGAGCATATTCGGCCCGTAAGCACGGGCCAAATATGCAATACAACGCGTTTAATTCAGACTTGTTGAATTGTTGGTTAAAAATCCATGTTAATCAGATTTCTGGCACTTGCCCAGCCAAAGATGTATTGACGTATTTCCTTGACTCGATCATCCAATGGCAGTGTACCATCCCGCTGGGCTAAGGTCGCACCTGCATTTAGTAAGTAGTCGACAAAATCAAGTTCATCCTCGTATTCCTCCTGGTCCTTGTATCCAGGGTTCAACCATTGCACATATAAATCATATCCGTTGGCAATAAAATACTGAAGCGTTTCATTTTCTCCAACGTATTGAGTAGAGCACAAGACCACTTTTGGTTGTTGATCTCCGATGATCTGAACGATAGACTCATCGCGCTCCTCTGGCGACCCATTCACGAGAAAGACTTCTTCGATATAGTGACTTTTTGTCAAGTACAGTGTTCTCGTACTCTGACCTGTTCGTACAGCCTCACCGAAAAGCTCATACCAAGTGCTCGACTTACCCGCATTTTTGTGCCCCAGGATTGCTACCACCAGTTTATCTGCCATTAGTTCTTTCTCCGACTCTACGGATTATTGGAGCCGCCTGTTGCGGCATATCGTACCCCAGACGCACACAATCTAATCAGCGAATACGCCTCCAGATCACCGCATTTGGAAGCCGCTTGCGGCGTTCACCATCGAATCACTGGAGCAGGGCCAATTGATCTGACGTGCCCTTCCTTCTAAAACCTATCAAAATGGCCCTCTGCTCTAGGGCCTATTGATAATTTCACCAATTCTAAACTCTATTGATAGAAAGGAACAGTATGACAATATACGGCTACGCACGCACCTCCACGGTTGAACAGGTGGCGGGCCTCGCAGACCAAATCGCCAAGTTGAAAGGGGCTGGCTGCACGGACCAGTCCATCTACCGGGAACAAATCAGCAGCGTCAAGATGGAGGATCGTGTGGAGTTCGCAAAGGTGCTATCGGTACTGAAGTCAGGTGACGTGCTGGTCTTTAGCAGCTTGTCTCGCGCGGCACGCTCGATGGTGCACATGGTCGAAATCGAGTCAAAGGTGGCACGTGCTGGCGCGACGATCCATATCTTGGATTTAGCGATTGATACCGCCACGCCATCAGGCCGCCTGACATTCAACCTGTTCGCGTCCATCGCTCAGTTTGAGCGCGAAAATATGCTGGAACGGCAGAAGGTGGGAATCGCGGCGGCGAAACAGCGTAGTGCGTACGGCGGACGTGCACCAACTGCCCAGGCTAAGAGTACGCGGGTAAAGGCGTTATTGGCGAAGGGTCTAACGAAACTAGAAGTTGCGGACGCCTGCGGAATCGGCGTCGCATCTGTGTATCGAATTCTGAAAGCGAAAGCATAACTGATACCCCTTGGCGTTGAAACTTTCGCTGATCAGGCAAGCCTGTGATGAAAACGTATCGGTGGCCCTGTTGGCGGTTGAGCACGGCCTGAATCGAACATAGTCTTCAAATAGCGCCGCCAGTCACGCGCCGACCTGATGACGGACAGCCGGCGTTTCCACGCGTTGCGGTGGCAGCGGAACCTTCATTGGAGACATTCCAGTCGCGGCAGCAGCATGCTGCCCTTATCGGCGCGTGCCAGCTTGGGATTGAAGGCAGTCCAGACGCCGCCACGCTGGATACGGTCTTGCGGAGCCCGCGGCGATGATCGACCTGTGTGTAGCTAGCCGCGGGCGCCACCGACATGCGTTCTGGCTTCAACGGCCTGGCTATCAAGGTCGAGGCCGAATCTGTGCGAAGACCTGTTCGGCGGGGCACGTATTCGCATTTCGTGGTCGCCGTCGCGACATTATCAAACTGCTGTGGCGGACTGGCGATGGCCTGTACCTGTTGGCCAAACGCTTGGAGCGCAGCCGTTTCGTTAGGCCACAGGCGACCAGCGGCACGGTACTGCTGAGTCAAGCCCAGCTGTCCATGCTGCTCGAAGGGATCGACTGGCGCTGCCCGGAACACACTTGGAAGCCGCTTCGCCTTTACGCGACAGCTTACGATGCTGCGCAACCCCAATTTCATGAGCAGGATCAACCAACGGTAGAGTGTACTGTACGTTTGTACAGTATAATTCAAATATAGGTAGCTCGCATGCGTGGCGAGCAATCCACGGTGGCAACAAATCAGCCGTCGGCTTGACTCGCCCGATTATAATGTCGGGCTCATTCGCCTCAATATTTTTTGCGCTCCTAAAGGCGCGCAATCTCTTTTCGAAAAGACCAGCGATGGACTACGATTCACTCCCACGCGCCACTCTAATTCGCCTGCTGCAAGAGCAAGAGGCCGCCGCGCGCGAAGCCGGCAAAGACGGCATCGTCATGAACTACACTGGCCGCGCTGCGCCATGGCAAATCATCCGCATGGTCAAGCCGAAGCTCAGCAAAATCGTGAAGAAACTGTCGGTGGGCGACGAAGCGCACCAGGCGCTCAACGAGATTTGGGATGGCGAGAACCTCTCGACGATGGTCACCCTCTACAAGCACCGCGGCCAAGTCGACCTGATCCTCACCGACCCTCCCTACAACACGGGCGAAGATTTCCGCTATAACGACAAGTGGGACAAGGACCCCAATGATCCGGACCTTGGCGACTTGGTTCCGCGCGACGATGGCTCGCGCCACAGCAAGTGGCTGAAATTCATGACGCCGCGCTTGTGGATGATGCGTGAGATGCTGAAGCCGGGTGGCGTCATCGCCATTTGCATCGACCATCGAGAGCTCTATCGCTTGGGGATGTTAATGGATGAGATCTTCAAGGAAGAGAATCGCATCGGCATCATCAACTGGCAAAAGGCTTACTCGCCTAAAAATGACACGGGTGGGAAAAAGGGCGGTCTCTCTTCGGCGACAGAGTATGTACTTGTCTACGCAAAGGATGAAGAGCGGGCCAAGACTGGCCTTCTCGCTCGGACCGAAGCGATGAACGCCCGCTACACCAACATCGATGACGATGTGGAGGGCGACTGGGCCTCCTCCGACGCGGCAGCCCCAGAATACCGCCGCACAGGCACCTTTGGTATCCAATCCCCGTTCACGGGCAAGATGTTCTACCCCAGCGGCAATCCGGCGAGCAACCATTGGCGCCTCGAAGCCAAGGAGATGAAGAAGCTGCTCGAAGCTTGGGGCACCGATTATGTCTACAAGCAACTCGACGACGGATGTGAAGCCAAGGCGATCGTGCTCAAAGGCTGCAAGTTTGTCGGCAATGAGCCAATTCTCGACAGCGCGCCAGTACGAGCAGCCCAAGAAAAGGCCTTGGAGCGCTACAAACAACCTCATTGGCCGCAGCTCATCTTCACCGATGGCGGGGAAGGCGGTCCACGTTTAAAAAAGCATCTCAACAAGATCAAAAAAGGCAAAGTGCCGCTCACGTATTGGGCGAACGAAGACTATGACATGCCATTGCAGATCGAAAGTCAGTCGTGGGATCACGAGGAGTCAGGCCACAGCCAGACCGGTATCAACGAGCTCGACGCCGTGGTGGGCAAAGGGCACGACTTCAAGACGGTCAAGCCACTGCGGCTCATCAAGAAGGTCATCCAAATCTGGTGCAAGCCCGACGGCTTGGTGCTTGATCCGTTTGGAGGCTCCGGCACGACGGCTCACGCCGTGGTGGAGCTCAACGCCGAAACCGGCGCCAACCGAAACTTCATCCTGATCGAGCAAGGTAACACCGAGAAAGGTGACCACTACGCTCGCTCCTTGACCGCGGAGCGCGTCAAGCGCGCGATCACTGGCGATTTCGCGGCCGGCAAGCGCACGCCTATTCCCGGCGGATTTAGGTTCATAGAGCTCAAAAAGGAGAAGATCGATGCCGAGGCGGTCAATGCGCTGGCGCGGGAAGAGATGATCGACTTGTTGCTGACGAGTTACTGGAATAAAGCGGAAAAGGCCAAGTCTTATCTGCGAAGGCTGCCATTGGCGTCGCATCGTCATCTGTTCGCCGTCAACTCGAAAAACGAGGGCTTCTTCCTGATCTGGGACTCGCCCGAGGAGCCGTCCATGCTCAATCGCGAGGCGTTTAAGCGCGTCGTCGAAGAGGCCAAAGCAGCGGGGCTGGCGTCGCGCTATCACGTCTACGCCACCATCGCCCCTTACACCGGCTCCAACATCGAGTTCTACAAGATTCCGGACTCTGTTTTGGAGCACATCGGATTCAACCCGCGTTCGGACGCATACAACAACGAGAATTTTGAGGAAGCAGTGGATGCTTGAACTGAAAGTGTTTCAAACCAAGGCGGCCGGCTCCATCGCCGACCGCTACGCCTTTTTCGCCAACCACGACGAACGTCCACATCGAGGCAAAAAGCCTCAGCCCTTCTTCCAAGCCTTATCCGCGCTGACCGGCGCCGGCAAGACGCCCATCTTAGCCGAAGCGGTCGCGCGCATGCGCGCCCATTTTGGCTGCGAGCCGATCGTCTTCTGGATGTCGAAAGCGAAGTCCGTGGTTGCCCAGACGTACGCAAACTTTTCCAAGGGCGGCAAGTATTCGGAGATCATTGACGGCTTTCGTGTCATCAACGTCGCGCAGCTCGCGCCGCACGACATCTCGGATGGCTCTACACCCCTGCTGGTCTTGGCCACCACTGGCCTGTTCAACAACAAGGACCAGTCGGCAGGCGCGCTCAACATCTACAAGCGCGACGCCGACCAGTTCGGCGACAAATCGCCATGGGAGCGCCTGATCCAGCGCGTGGCCGGCGGCGTTCGCCGTCCGCTTTTAATCGTTTACGACGAAGGCCATAACCTCTCCGAGCAGCAAACTGACATCTTGGGCGAGCTTGAGCCCGACGCATACTTGCTGGCCTCGGCCACGCTCAAGCTGCCCGACAACTTTAACAAGACGGTCGTTCAGCCGATCCGCCTTTGGGTCGACGCCGCCGACGACCACGGCGCGTTCAAAGCGCTGGGCGTTGTCGACACGCACGGCTC
>Ga0308166_1005182_pt1 | contig 10040 bp, 8 predicted proteins | sample PhyCR2_2_FD_202137 | JGI IMG/M metagenome (GOLD analysis project Ga0308166, IMG submission 202137) | Phyllosphere microbial communities from UC Gill Tract Community Farm, Albany, California, United States - DLSLCC.R2 | ecosystem: Host-associated > Plants > Phyllosphere > Unclassified | place... | reverse complement strand
CCCTGTACGTGTCGTCGATGGCCTTCAACGAACCGTTTTCCGGCTACCTGCTGGTGCTGATGGTCCTGGCTTTCTTCATTTCCTCGGCCGTCTACCAGCACGTCGATCCTTACCGCACCTGGCGCAGCGGCCGCATGCTGGCCTATGCGCGCGACACCGTCTTCGGCTGGTGCCTGACGATCGGCGTGCTGTACTTTCTCGGCTCGGCCAGCGGCCTCAAATACTATTACGACGCGCGCGTGGTGCTGGCTTGGGCCATTGCCGCTCCGGCCACCCTGGTCGCCTGCCACGTCGCGGTGCGGCTCGCGGCCGGCCGGCCCAGCCGCAGCCGCGAAGTGCGTTCGGTCGTGGTGGTCGGGGCCAACGAGGTCGGCCTGAAATTCGCCGCCGTCTGCGGCCGCCATCCGAACCTCTTCATGCAGGTGCATGGCTTTTTCGACGACCGCGCCGGCGAGCGCCATCCGCCCGGGCTGCGGCACCCGATGCTGGGCAAGATGTCCGAGCTGAGCCAGTACGTGCGCCTGCATAACATCAAGCTGATCTTCATCAGCCAGCCGGTCTCGGCCCAGCCGCGCATCCGGCGCCTGATCGAGGAACTCCAGGACACCACCGCCTCGGTCTATTTTCTGCCCGACGTGTACGTGTTCGACCTGATGCAGGCGCGCTTCGACAACGTCGGCGGCATGCCGGTGATCGCGATCCGCGAAACCCCTTTCATGGGCCTCAACGGCCTGGTCAAGCGCATCAGCGACCTCGTGCTGGCGAGCCTGATCCTGGTCGGCCTGGCGCCCCTGATGCTGGTGGTGGCGGTGGCGGTGAAGTGGACGTCGCCGGGTCCGGTGATCTTCAAGCAGCGCCGCTACGGCCTGTATGGCGAGGAAATCTGGGTCTACAAGTTCCGCTCGATGACGACGACGGACGACGGCAAGGACATCGTGCAGGCGCGCCGCAACGACGGCCGGGTGACGCCGATCGGCCGCTTCCTGCGCCGTACCTCGCTCGACGAGCTGCCGCAGTTCGTCAACGTACTGCAGGGACGAATGAGCATCGTCGGTCCGCGCCCGCATGCCGTCGCCCACAACGAGCAGTACAGGAAACTGATCAAGGGCTACATGTTGCGCCACAAGGTGAAGCCAGGCATTACCGGCTGGGCCCAGGTGAACGGCTTGCGCGGCGAAACCGCCACGCTCGACAGGATGGAAGCGCGCATCCAGCACGATCTCGATTACCTGCGCAACTGGTCTTTGTGGCTGGACCTGTGGATCATTTTAAAGACAGTGAAGGTGGTTTTGACGCGTGAGAACGCGTTTTAAAACGACGCGCGCACACGCGACAGGTGAGGCCAGAAGGAGTTCAGTTCTCGGCCTTTGCGCGCTTCGATCCGTGTCAAAGGTTGCGCTGCGTTCGACGGGTAGGCTTGCAACGGTATTGTGCCCAACCGTACGCGTGTACTGACGGGCTTGCTGCTTCGCATTGTTGCCGCAATCAACGACCTCGTATCCACAAGGAGGGCAGCTTGAATCATGCAGAACCCCGCATCTATGTCGCCGGTCACCGCGGCCTGGTCGGCTCGGCCATCGTGCGCGCCTTGCAGGCGCGCGGCCATACCAACCTGGTCACGCGCAGCCACCACGAACTGGAACTGACCGACCAGGCTCAGGTACGCGCATTCTTCCGCAGCGAGCGCATCGACCAGGTCTACCTGGCGGCGGCCAAGGTCGGCGGCATCCACGCCAACAATACCTATCCCGCCGAATTCATCTACGACAACCTGCTGGTGGAAACCAACGTCGTCCACGAAGCCTGGCGCGCCGGCGTGCGGAAGCTGCTGTTCCTCGGGTCCTCCTGCATCTATCCGCGCCTGGCGCAGCAACCCATCCAGGAAGATTACCTGATGGCGGGGGGGGCTGGAACCGACCAACGAACCGTATGCGATCGCCAAGATCGCCGGCATCAAGTTGTGCGAGAGCTACAACCGTCAGTACGGCACCGACTACCGCAGCCTCATGCCCACCAACCTGTATGGGCCGGGCGACAACTACCACCCCGAGAACAGCCACGTGGTCCCGGGCATGATCCGCCGTTTCCACGAGGCCCGGGCCGCTGCCTTGCCCGAGGTCGTGATCTGGGGCAGCGGCAAGCCGATGCGCGAATTCCTGTATGTCGACGACATGGCCGCCGCCAGCGTGCACGTGATGAACCTGCCGCTCCAGCTCTACCGCGGCAGCACCGATCCCATGCATTCGCACCTGAACGTGGGCACCGGCGTCGATGTCAGCATCGCCGAACTGGCCGGCCTGGTGGCCGACGTGGTCGGCTATGCCGGGCGCATCGTGTTCGACACCTCGCGTCCGGATGGCACGCCGCGCAAGCTGCTCGACGTATCGAAGCTGCATGCGCTGGGCTGGCGCGCCAGTACACCGCTGCGCGAGGGGCTGCGACGCGCCTATGCGGCGTTTTGCGAAACGCAGGCAGTCGAGACGGCAGCCTGAACCGGCGCAGCGGCTGCGCGGCCCGGGCCGTGCAGCCGGCATCGGGCACAGGAACCGATGCCGGGCGCTCCCGACAGGTAGTTTCAGCGGGCATTTTCGTCAAGCACAGGCAGCAACGCATCGTTCACGAGGAGTCATCTTGAAGAACTTCCATCAGGCCCGCAAGGCAACGCTTCCCGCTGTCTTGCTGCTTGCCGCCGTGCTGGCCGGCTGCGGCGACCGCGACAAGGAATCCAAACCGGGCCAGGCGCTCGCCAGCGTCAATGGCGAGGAAATCACTGTGCTCCAGCTGAACGAGGAAATCCAGCGTGCCGGGGTGCCGGCGGCGCGCCAGCAGGAAGCCAGCAAGCAATTGCTGCAGGCATTGATCGATCGCCAGTTGCTCGAAGGCGCGGCCGAGCAGGAAAAACTCGACCGCGATCCGAAGGTCGTGCAGGCCATCGACAGGGCGCGTGCGCTGATCGTGGCCCAGGCCTACATGCAAAAGCGCCTGGCCAACGTCGCGCGGCCCACGCCGGCCGAGGTAGAGGATTACTACAAACAGCATCCCGAATTCTTCGCTAACCGCAAGCAGTTCCAGATGGACCAGCTGGTGCTCGCCGCCAAGGACCTGACACCCGAGGCGCGCGCCGCCGCCGATGCCGCCCGCTCGCTGGAAGAGGTCGCGGTCTGGCTCGACGCGCACAAGATCAAGTACGGCCGCGCCCAGGTCACGCGCAGCACCTCCGACCTGAAGCCGGAACTGTCGAAAAAATTGCTGGACATGCCGAAGAGCCAGTTGTTCAGCGTACGCGAGGGCGAACGCGCCATGTTGTTGGCCGTTGCCGACGTGCGCGAGGCCCCGGTGCCGCTGGAAGTGGCCGCGCCACAAATCGAGAAATACTTGATGAGCAACAAGAACAAGGAAATCGCCGCCGCCGAGGTCGAGCGCCTGCGCCGGCACGCAAAGATCGAATACCTGAACAAGGACCTTGCCGCCGGGCCCAGGGCGGCGCCGGCCAGCATGACGGCGCCGGGAGCGGATGCGCCGTCTGTCCCAGCCGGGACCGCACCGGGACAGGAAGGCGTGGCCCAGGGCGAGGCGCCCGGCGGCATGGCCGATGCTTCCGGGGCGGCAGCCTCGGCGTCGGAAGCGCCCGACCATGCCACGGTCGACCGTGGCGTGGCCGGACTGAAATGAACGACCCGACGCAACAGGAGGAAGGACCATGAAACCACTTGCACACTGGATGGCCGCGGCCGTGCTGGCGCTGGGCGCCGGCGTAGCCAGCGCCGCCGAAGTCCTGCTCGGCCCGGGCGACGTGGTGCGCCTGTCGGTCTACGGCAGCCCGGACCTGTCGATCGAAACACGGGTCAGCGAAAGCGGGGCGATCACCTTCCCGCTGCTGGGCCAGGTCGGCATCGGCGGCCTGTCGGTGGCTGCCGCCGAACGCAAGATCGGCAATTTGCTGGAAAAGGGCGGCTACCTGAAAAAGGCCGAGGTGAACATGATCATCACCACCCTGGCCAGCCAGCAGGTGTCGGTGCTGGGCCAGGTCAACCGGCCCGGACGCTACCCGGTCGAGGGACGGCGCAAGGTGCTCGACTTGCTGGCAATGGCGGGCGGCGTCAGCGGCGATGGGGGCGACCTGATCAGCCTGGTGCGCACGCGCGACGGCAAGACCACGCGCGAAACCATCGACGTGGTCGACATGGTGCGCAAGGGCGAGCTCGACAAGGACTACGAAGTGGCCGGCGGCGACATCATCTTCGTCGAACGCGCGCCGCGTGCCTACGTCACCGGCGAAGTGCAGCGGCCCGGCGCCTTCCGTATCGAGCGCGGCATGACGGTGCAGCAGGCGATCTCCGCCGGCGGCGGCCTGACCCCGCGCGGCAGCGACAGCCGGTTGCGCATCACGCGCCGCGACGCGGCCGGCAACCCGGTCACCATCGAGGCCCGCGCCAGCGACCCGGTGCAGGTCGACGACGTGATCACGGTGCGTGAAAGCTGGTTCTGAGCGGGAGCACGCCATGCACCTCTACCAATTCCTCCTGTTGCTGCGTGCGCGCAGGAAGCTGATCCTGGCCACCCTGTGCGCCACCATCCTGCTGGCGCTGGGCTGGAGCCTGGTCCAGGGCAAGACCTATACCGCCACCACCTCGGTGCTGCTGAACTACAAGGGCGTCGACCCGCTCACCGGCCTGACCATGCCCGGCCAGCTGCTGCCCGGTTACATGGCGACCCAGATCGACATCATCGGCAGCAAGAACGTGGCACTGCGCGTGGTCGACCGCCTGCGCATGGCCAGCAACCCGGCCGTGATCGCCCAGTTCCAGGACGCGACCGACGGCCGCGGAACGGTGCGCGACTGGCTGGCCGACCTGTTGCTGCGCAAGCTAGACATCAAGCCTTCGCGCGAATCGAGCGTGGTCGAGATCAGTTTCAAGGGCGCCGATCCCGGCTTCGCAGCGGCGGTGGCGAACGCCTTCGCCGAGGAATACCAGAACGTCAGCGTGCGCCTGAAAACGGAGCCGATGAAAAAGGCCTCGGCCTATTTCAACGACCAGACCAGGCAATTGCGCGACAACGTGGAGACGGCGCAGGCACGGCTGTCCAAGTACCAGCAGGACAAGGGCATCGTCAGTCTCGACAACAACCGCGTCGACGTCGAGCTGTCGCGCCTGAACGACCTGTCTTCGCAACTGGTGGCGGCCCAGACCCTGGCCATGGAAGCGACCTCGCGCGAACGCATGGCGGGAGCGAACAACGCCCAGTCGCCGGACGTGGCCAACAACCCGCTGGTCCAGAACCTGCGCGTGTCGCTGGCGGCGGCCGAGGCCAGGCTGGCCGAAAGCGCGTCGCGCTACGGCCGCAACCACCCGGCCTGGCAGGCAGCCAGCGCCGAAGTGGCCAGGATGCGTTCCGAGCTGAACGCGGCGCTGGCGACGGTGTCGCGCAGCGTCGGCGGCAATGCACAGGTGCTGCGCCAGCGCGAGGAAGACCTGCGCACGGCGCTCGCCGCGCAGAAGGCGCGCGTGCTGGAACTGAACCGTACGCGCGACGAGCTCGGCGTGCTGCTGAAAGACCTCGACAGCGCTCAGCGCGCCTTCGACGCCGCCGCCGGACGCTTTTCGCAGACCCGTATCGAAGCCCAGTCCGAGCAGTCCGACATCGCCGTGCTGAATCCCGCCGTGGCGCCGGCCGAGCCCTCGGGCCCCCGCATCCTGCTCAATGCCCTGGTGGCGGTGCTGCTCGGCACCGTGCTCGGCGTCGGACTGGCGCTGCTGCTCGAACTCTTGAACCGTCCGGTGCGCTCCAGCGGCGACGTCCAGGAACTGCTCGGCATCCCGGTGCTGGGAACGGTGCAGTGGCAACCGGCGCGCCCGCGCAGAGGCCTGCGTGCCCTGATGGCGCCACGCCGCCTGCTGCGCCTGAACTAGGAGCCCACGATGAATTCCCCGATCCTGTCGCCGCTGCCGGGCTATCCCCTCGATTCCAGCATGGGCGTCCTGCTGGTGGACGCCGGCAAACTCACGCTCGAAGGAGCGGAGCGCGTGCTGCGCATGCAGAAAGACCTCGGCATCCGCTTCGGCGAGGCTGCGGTGCGCCTGGGCCTGGTCAGCGAGGACGACGTCCAGGAAGCGCTGGCGCGCCAGTTCGCCTATCCCTATCTGCCGAAAGGGCAGGCCAACCTGTCGCCGAGGCTGGTGGCGGCCTACGAGCCGTTCTCTCCCCAGGTCGAGTCCCTGCGCGCGATCCGCAGCCAGTTGATGCTGCGCTGGTTCGCGCGCGGCCATCGTGCGCTGGCCGTGCTCGGGGCAGGTACGGAGAACGGCGCCGAAGACGGCGCCGCCCTGTTAGCGGCCAACCTGGCAGTGGTGTTTTCCCAGCTCGGCGAGCAGACCCTGCTGGTGGATGCCAACCTGCGCGCGCCGCGCCAGCACGATGTGTTCGGCTTGCGTCCACGCCAGGGGCTGTCGGACTTGCTGGCCGGGCGCGCCGACCTCGAGGTCGTGCTGCGCGTGGGCGGCTTCGTCGATCTTTCGGTGCTGCCGGCCGGTACCTTGCCGCCGAACCCGCAAGAACTGCTCAGCCGCGACGCCTTCCGTACCCTCGACACCTCGCTGGCCAGCCGCTACGACGTGGTGCTCTACGACCTCGCGCCTTTCGGCGCCGGGGCCGATGCGCTGGCGGTGGCGGCGCGCGCCGGCGGCGTGCTGCTGGCGGTGCGCAAGGACCACACCCGCGTGGTCCAGCTGGCGCGCATGACCGAGCAGCTGGCCGAGGCCGGGGCCGAGGTCGTCGGCGCGGTGGTGATGGAGTTCTGAATGACAACCGAGCTGCGTACCGGCCCAGCAACGCGGGCGGCAACGGCCACGCCGTCCGGGCTTGCGCCCGACCCGTTGCCCGACCCGTCGCCCGACCTGCCGCACGGGCACTGGCGCCCGGGTGCTGGCTTGCGTGCGGTGCTGCCGGAATGGTGGCCGGTGCTGGCCGGGCTGGCCGCGCTGTTCCTTCCCACACTGTATTCCCTGTTCACCGGCGCCTGGATCGGCGAAGAGCAGGCCCACGGCCCGATGATCTTCGCGCTCGCCCTGTGGCTGGCTTGGCGCAAGTGGCCGGAGGTCGTGGCGCGCCAGGCGGCGCCATCCTGGCTGGGCTGGCCGGTACTGGCATGCGGCCTGGCGCTGCACCTGCTGGGCCGCTCACAGCACATCCTGATGTTCGAGATCGGTTCCATCATATTGGTGCTGGCCGCGATCGTGCTCGCCAAGCTCGGCCCGCGCGCACTGCGCGTGCTGTGGTTCCCGTTCTTCTTCATGCTGTTCATGGTGCCGCTGCCGAGCGAATTCGTGGCCGCCGTCACCATGCCCATGAAGATGGCGGTGTCCTGGGCCACCGAGCACCTGTTGTTTGCGGCCGGTTATCCGATTGCCCGTTCCGGCGTGATTTTGCAGATCGGCCAGTACCAGTTGCTGGTGGCGGATGCCTGCGCCGGCCTGCAGACCCTGCTCACGCTCGAGGCCCTCGGCCTGTTCTACCTGAACCTGATGCGCCACCCCTCCGCCTTCCGCAATATCGGCCTGGCCATCCTGATCGTGCCGATCTCGTTTTCGGCGAATGTGATCCGCGTGATCACGCTGACCCTGGTAACGTATTACCTGGGCGACGCCGCTGGCCAGGGTTTCCTGCACGGCTTTGCCGGCATGGTGCTGTTCCTTACCGCGCTGCTGCTGATCCTCGCGGTCGATTCGGGCTTGCAATGGCATGTTGCGCGACGCAGGGGAGGGACGGAATGAACCGCCGTCTCCTGGCCAGCCTGGCGCTCGGCCTGGCGATGGCGGGTACCTCGGCGCTCACCGGCGCGCTCACGCCCGGCGTCAGGCTGGCGCAGGGGCAGGTACCGTTCCAGCTCGAATCCATGATCCCGCAGCGTTTCGGCACCTGGCAGCTCGACCCGGGCGTGGTGCCGCTCACGCCGGATCCCGAGCAACAGGGGATGTTGAAGAAACTCTACGACCAGACCCTGTCGCGCACCTATATCGACGGGGCGGGTCGGCGCGTCATGCTGTCGATCGCGTATGGCGGCGACCAGAGCAAGGCGCTGCAGCTGCACCTGCCCGAAGTCTGCTACGTGGCCCAGGGATTCCAGTTGCTGCGCGACGGCGCGGGCAGCCTCGCCACGCCGTACGGAACCCTGCCGGTCAAGCGTCTGGTGGCGCGCCAGGGACAGCGCAACGAGCCGATCACCTATTGGATCACGATCGGCGACAAGGCCACCCGTTCCGGCATCGAGCAAAAGCTGCGGCGCCTGGCCTATGGCCTGTCGGGCGAGATCCCGGACGGCATGCTGGTACGGGTGTCCAGCATTGCCCTCGACGAGCCCGCCGCCTACGCGCTGCAAGACCGCTTCGTCGCCCAGTTGCTGGCCAGCCTGGATGCACCCGGCCGCGCGCGCCTGATCGGCGCCCAGGCCTCGGCATCCGGGGCAGGGCAACCCGGGGGGCGGAACGGGCAGCGGGACGTCGCGCGGGCGGCGCAGACGGCGAGGCATAGCGCGTGGGAAGGCGATCGCAGTGGCGATCAAGGAAGCGAGCAATGGGACAAGCAAGTGAGCAAGCAGGTGAGCACGCAAGTGAGCACGCAAGTGAGCAAGCAGGGAGATGACCAGGGACGCGAGCAGGCAACGCATCACCTCGCGGAGCAGGCGGCGCAATGAGCGATACCCTGCTCCAGTACCTGTTCACCTCGCTGCCCTTCATTATCGTCGTGCTGCTGGCGCTGCTTGCCGTGCTCGGCATCGGCCTTGGCCTGGTCTGGCCGCGCCTGCTGGTCTATCCCTACCTGTGTATCTTTTTCTTCACGAAATCGACCAGCTACGGCAACCTGTCCGTATTCGCCACGCCCGGGGTCTACAGCCGTGGCTCGGGCATGCTGTTGTTCCCGCTGGTGCTGTGGTACGTGCTGGGCGCCTGGTACTGCGCGCGCATCGCAGCCGGCTTCGATCTGCGCATGGGGCCGGGCAGCGCGACGGGCAGCGGCCCCGGCATGGCAAAGTACTCGCCGGGCGACCCCGGTCCCTGCAACCTGCGCCCCTGGTTCTGGGGCTGGACGCTGTTGCTGGCCTGCCACGCCGGCGCCGCCTTCATTGCCGGGGTGCCGCTCAAGGACGCCCTGTCGCCGTCCGGCTTCTCGAACATCGTCTGGATGGGGCCGCTGATTGCCCTGATGCTGCTGGCGTTCCGCACCCGCGAGCAGGCGCTGGAACTGGCGCGTTTCGTCATGCTGGCCGGGCTGGCGCGTGCACTGTTCGGCCTGGTGCGCTGGGCCGCCTTGGGTGGCGACCCGAACAATGTGTACGCGAACATGAATGCGATCCACATTCGCCTGACCTTCTTCGACATCAACGACAGCCTGCTGTGCATGCTCGCCTTTGCCATCGCCGCCGTGCAGCTGTTCCAGGCCGCGCAGGCAAGGCCCGCCGTGGCCTGGCGCTTCCTCGAATGGCTGACCCTGGGCGCCACGGCCGCCTGCATCGTGCTGTCCTACCGGCGCAGTGCCTGGTTCGGTTTCATGCTCGGCTTTGTCATCGTGATGCTGCGCTTCCCGCTGCGGCGCCGGATGCAGCTGGCGCTGGCGGCGCTGCCCATGGTCGGCGCCGCGCTCGGCTATGCGGCCCTGCGCCGCCTCGGCCAGACGCGCGGCGGCAGCGGCCTGTTCTACGACATGCAGTCGCGCCGCTTCGGTCCCGAGAGCGAGCGCGTGCTGGAACTCAAGCTGGTACTGGACGACATCCTGGCCAGGCCCTTCACCGGCATCGGCTCCTGGGGCCGCTATTCCGGCTACGAACAGATTTCCTGGCAAGCCAATCCGGACGGCGGCCTGTTCCTGCACAGCGGCGTGCTGCACGTGGCCCTGAAGAGCGGCTTGCCGGGCGTCGCGCTGCTTGCGGGGACGGTGGTCGCCTTCATCCTGGCGGCGCGCCGCGCCCTGCGCAGCCTGCCGCCCGAACTGCTGCCGCTGGGCACGGCGGGCGTGGCGGCGCTCGCCTTCATGATTCCCGACGT
>Ga0308166_1005178_pt1 | contig 10042 bp, 12 predicted proteins | sample PhyCR2_2_FD_202137 | JGI IMG/M metagenome (GOLD analysis project Ga0308166, IMG submission 202137) | Phyllosphere microbial communities from UC Gill Tract Community Farm, Albany, California, United States - DLSLCC.R2 | ecosystem: Host-associated > Plants > Phyllosphere > Unclassified | place... | reverse complement strand
ATGGAAGCGACGGCGCGCGAGGTGGCGCGCATACTCGGCGGCGTGCGCGGCGCGGCCGAAGTAAAAGTCGAGCAGACCGAAGGCTTGCCGGCGCTGACCTTGAGCGTGCACCGCATCAAGGCCGCGCGCTATGGCCTGAACGTGGCCGACGTGCAGGACGTGTTCGGCACCCTGGTCGGCGGGCGCGACGTCGGCATGGTGTTCGAGGGCGACCGCCGCTTCGCCATCACCGTGCGCCTGCCGGAAGGGCCGCGCAACGACGTCGACATCCTGCGCCGGCTGCCGATCGCGCTGCCGCCCGTGAATGGCCGTTCGGCCAGCATTCCGCTGTCCGAGATCGGCACGCTGGCCTACGTGCCGGAAGCGAACCAGATCAGCCGCGAGAACGGCAAGCGGCGCATCGTGGTCACGGCCAACGTGCGCGAGCGCGACCTCGGTTCCTTTGTCGGGGAGCTCGACACCGCGCTCGCCAGGGTGGCGCTGCCGGCGGGGACCTGGCTCAGCCTGGGCGGGCAGTTCGAGAACCTGGAAGCGGCCAGCCGGCGCTTGGGGCTGGTGATCCCGGCCGCGCTGGCGCTGGTGTTCGCGCTGCTGTACCTGATGTTCAACAGCGTCAGGGATGGCCTGCTGGTGTTTTCCGGGATTCCGTTCGCGATGACCGGCGGGGTATTGGCGCTGTGGCTGCGCGGACTGCCGCTGTCGATCTCGGCGGCGGTGGGTTTCATCGCGCTGTCGGGCGTGGCGGTGCTCAATGGCCTGGTGATGATTTCGTTCGTGCGCTCGTTGCGCGAGCAGGGTCAGGCGCCGGAAGCGGCGATGCGCGAAGGGGCCGAGGTGAGGCTGCGGGCGGTCTTGATGACGGCGCTGGTGGCCTCGCTCGGCTTCCTGCCGATGGCGCTGGCGACCAGCACCGGGGCGGAGGTACAGCGGCCGCTGGCGACGGTGGTCATTGGCGGGATCCTGTCGTCGACGGCCTTGACCCTGCTGATCTTGCCGGCCTTGTACACCTGGGTGCATGGGGTGGCGGGCAGGCGAGGGAACTGAGGGGGAGGCAGGCAGCGGCGAGGCCAGGCTTGCCGCTGCCGTTCGCGTGCGGATTTGTTGCTAACCAGGAAAGACAACCGTACACTGCTGCTGTTGCGGCAAGATGAAGGGAAACCGATGACACGCCAATGGATCGTCCTGATCTGCGCTGCCGTCAGCATGTGCGATGCAGCGGCGATCGATATTCCGATGCAGCGCAAGCTGGCGATGGAAGCACTGGATTCCAAGACCTGCTACGGCACGATAAAAACCCGCGGACAATTGCTGGGATATGAGCTGGGTGGCAGGCTGCTCGTTTCGGCGTCGGGCCGGCTGGTCGAACTCGAAGCGACAGGGGCGTTCGAGATCGGCAAACGAGCGCCGCGGCGCTACACCGGTCATGGCATCACGGTGACCATCGTGCCGCAGAGGGCAATGCGGCACGACGACACCGAGGAGGCGCTGAGCATCGTGCTGGAAGAAGGACGCGCCCTGGTCAGCGAGCGGGGGCGAGGGCAAGGATTCCAGGTCAAGGTCAGCGAAATCTGTACGCCCTAGCAATAAGAGCTGTCACGCCAGGCGCTGCCATGCCTGCCTGCGAGTCGATCGCATGGCGGGTGGCCGACGCAGCGCTCAAGCCCCGCCTGGGCCGAGATAAGGCGCCAGCAACTCCTGTACCCACTCCATGAAGGCCAGCGTACGCGCCGGCACGTAGCGGCGCGACGGATACACGAAGGCCACCGGCATCGGCTCGGCCCGGAAGTCCGGCAGCACCTCGACCAGTTCGCCGCTGTCCAGGTAGGCCCGTACCGCCACGTCCGGCACCTGGATCATGCCGAGCCCGGCGCGGCAGGCGGCTTCGTAGCAGGCGGTGCCGTTCACGGTGAGCATGCCGCCGACCGGCGCGAATTGGGTGCGCTCCCCGTCGAACCATTCCCACACCGGGGCGCTGCCGCCCAGCAGGGCGTCATAATGGACGATGCGGTGCCGCGCCAGGTCGTCCAGCGTGTTCGGCATGCCGCAGGCGGCGATGTAGGCGGGGCTGGCGCAGTTGACCATGCGGTAGCTGCCGAGCGGCCGCGCGACCAGGCTGGAGTCGGCCAGCGGGCCGGAGCGCAGCACGCAATCGAAGCCTTCGCGCACCACGTCGACGCGGCGGTCGGTGGTGCTGAGGTTGATTTCCAGGCGCGGGTGGCGCGCCATGAATTCGTTCAGGCGCGGCAGCACGATCTTGGCGGCGATGCCGACCGTGAGGTCGACGCGCAGGCGGCCCGCCAGGCCATCGGCGCCGCCGTCGAACATGGTTCCCAGCTCGTCGAATTCGTCCAACAGGTCGCGGCTGCGGGCATAGAAGGCGGCGCCTTTCCTGGGTCAGCTTCACGCGCCGCGTGGTCCGTTGCAGCAGGCGGACGCCGAAGTCTTCTTCCAGTTCGCGCACGTTGGCCGAGACGGTCGTGTTCGGCAAACCGAGCTGCTGTGCCGCGCCGCTGAAGCTTTCCAGTTCGGCCACCTTGAGGAAGATGCGGATGGGATCGAGTTTGTTCATGCGCGTGATTGTGCATGAATTTCGCAGAATGCATGCACAAAAGGCCAGTTTATCCATTTGGACTGCAAAAATATACTGGCTGCTCATTCAACGAAGGAGCCGAGCATGACCCAACGTATCGCACTCATCACCGGCGGCAGCCGTGGCCTTGGACGCAGCATGGCGCTGCACCTGGCGCAGGCCGGCGTCGACGTCATCATTACCTACCAGAACAACGCGGCCGCGGCGCAGGACGTCGTGTCGCGCATCGGGGCACTGGGCCGCCGTGCCGGTGCCCTGCAACTCGACACCGGCGACAGCACCGGCTTCGCCGGCTTTGCCGGGCAGGTGCGCGCGATGCTGGCCGACTGGGGGCGGGAGCGTGTCGACATCCTGGTGAACAACGCCGGCGCCGGCCTGCACCTGCCGCTGCTGGAAGTCACCGAGGCGCAGTTCGACGGCATCATCGCCATGCATGTGAAGGCGGTCGTGTTCCTGACCAACGCGCTGCTGCCGCTGCTGAACGACGGCGGGCGCATCCTGAACGTGTCGAGCGGCCTGACGCGCTTCAGCCTGCCGGGCTATGGCGTGTACGCGGCGGCCAAGGGCGCGGTCGAGGTGCTGACGCGCTATCAGGCGCGCGAATTCGCCGGCCGCGGCATTACCGTGAACACGCTCGCGCCGGGCGCCATCGAGACCGATTTCGGCGGCGGCGCGGTGCGCGACAACGCGGAGCTGAACCGCATGGTGGCCGGCATGACGGCGCTGGGACGCGTCGGCCAGCCGGACGACATCGGCGGCGCGGTGGCGGCGCTGCTGGCGGAGGGAAATGGCTGGATGACCGGCCAGCGCGTCGAAGTCTCGGGCGGGATGCTGCTGTAAGCAACATCAACAGCCGGGGTCAGGCTTCGGCCCAGAGCCGCTCGCCGGTGTGCTCCATGTGCGTCATGTACAGGCGCAAATCGAGCTCGTACTGGTGGTAGTGCGGCTCCATCCAGCAGCACAGCTTGTAGAAGGCCTTGTCGTGGTCCTTTTCCTTCAGGTGGGCCAGTTCGTGCACGGCGATCATGCGCAGGAATTCCAGCGGCGCGTCGCGGAAGACGCTGGCGATGCGGATCTCGTGCTTGGCCTTGAGCTTGCTGCCCTGGACGCGCGAGATCTGGGTGTGCAGGCCGAGGGCGTGCTGGACCACGTGGATCTTGCTGTCGTAGGCGACCTTGGCTACCGGCTGGGCGTTGCGCAGGTAGTCGTCCTTCAGGTCCTGCACGTAGTCGTAGAGCGCGCGGTCGGTGCGCAGGCCGTGGGCGCGCGGGTAGCGCGAACGGAGCAGGGCGCCGAGGCGGTTTTCCTGCAACAGGCCGGACGCTTGCTGGCGCAGCTGCTCGGGATAGGCGGTGAGGTACTTGAGTGCTTGCATGGGGCCGGAATGTAGCACAGCTGCGCGCCGGCTGCCCGTCGGGCGGCGCGGGATGGGGCTTGCGTGCGCCGCCGTGGCGGAGCGGGTCTTATCCTGTCCGTTCAATTCCAACATCAGGAGAACGAGATGGACACCATGCATTTCCAGAGCTGTATCGATGCCTGCAATGCCTGTGCGGCGGCCTGCGACCATTGCGCGGCCAGCTGCCTGCGGGAAGAGGATGTGAAGATGATGGCGCGCTGCATTGCGACCGACATGGATTGCAGCCAGATGTGCCGCTTTGCGGCGGGCGTGATGGCACGCGGCAGCGAGCATGCGGCCGAGGTCTGCCGGCTGTGTGCGCTGATTTGCCGGGCCTGCGGCGACGAATGCGGGAAGCACGACATGGACCACTGCCAGCAGTGCGCGGCGGCGTGCAGGCGCTGCGCGGAGGAATGCGAGAAGATGGCGGCGTGAGATGGGCTTGGAAGCGAATCGCAGACGCGGTAGTGACCGCGGGCTGCGGGTGCACGCCGCACGAAGCGTCCTGCCGCGCGGACCTGCTTGACAAGCAAGCCCACGCGGTACGTCAGGCGGGCAGACAGGATCCGCCCGCCTTATTCCTCCTTGCTCCCCTGGCGGTTGCCGGCTGCCTTGGCCGCGTTGGCGGCGCGGTTGGCGGACTGCCGGCTTTCGCCGCCCTTGCGGCCGATGTCGGCCATGTGTGCACGGTTGCGGCTGACCGCCTCACCGCCTTTCTGGCCCGCGCGGCGCGCTTCTTCGGAATCGAATTCGTGCGCCGTTCCCTTCTGGTGGGCGGCCTGCCCGCCCTTGCTGGCGATTTCGCGCTGCTGGTTCTGGTCCATTGCCGCGAAGCCGCGCTTGGCCGGCCCGCTACCGCTGCCGCTGCCGCTGCCGCTCTTCTGCGCGCTGCCGCCGGAGCTGCCTGCGCTCTTGCCACTCTCCTTACTGGTCGCCATGTCGCTCTCCTGGTTGCCCTGCACGTGGATGAAATAGGCTACTGAAGCGCCGCATTGCCGCGCTCGTGCGGTTAGAGACACCTCAGCCCAGTTAGTTCCTTCAGTCCGGTGCGCGCGGCGGCAGGCGCATGCCCGCGTGCGGTTCCATGGCGTCGATCACCTCTGCCGCCTCGTTCAGGTCTTCGTCGAGCTCGCGCCGGCGGTTCTGCATCTTGCGCCCGAGCGCGGCCAGGTCGATGCCGGAATCGCGGGCGGTCTCGAACAAATCGCTTTCCTCGTGCGCCACATGGTGTTCGACTTCCTCGGCCAGCACCGCGACCGTGGCCTCGAAATGGTCGTCGCCGGGGTACATGAGCTCGAGCTGGCTGATCAGTTCGCGCACGCCGGCGTGCTCGACCTCGGCCTCGTCCATCATCTCGTCGTCGTCGGCGGCCGCGCGCAACAGCGGGTAGAACAGTTCTTCCTCGACGATGGCGTGCAGGGTCAGTTCGTAGCAGATCTCGTCGACCAGTTCGGCCTTGCGCTCGTCTTCGTCCTCGATGCCGCGCAGGCGTTCGAATTCGCCGAACAGCCGGCGGATCCTGTCGTGTTCGTGGCGCAGCAGCGCAAGCGCGTCTGCCGGCCGGTCCTGGCGTTTGCCGGATGGTGCCATGGGAGCCTCCGTTCGGTGAAAGGGGCGGGCGGCGTCAGCGCATCGGCGCGTGCACGGCGTTGCCGCCGGGCGCAGCGCCGCCGCCGGCGGCCTGCGTGAAGCTTTCGGCGCCGCGCGCGGCCTGCCAGCCGCCTTCGTTGGCGTCGCGCGCCAGGGCCGCGCCGCCGGCGCCGAGCACTTTCACCAGCTCGGCCTGCCAGCTGCGCCAGTGCTCGGCGGCCGGCTGCGCCTCGCGCATGGCGACGGCGCCCATCTGGAACGGGTCCTTGCAGGCGGCCAGGGCGCGGCCGAAGCGCAGCGAATCCTCGAACATCTGGCGCGTCATGCGCAGGTTCAGTTCGCCGAGCTGGCCGGCGGCATCGACGGCGTGGCGCGCCATCTGGGTAAACAGGTCGACCTGGGTATCGAGCTGGGCGCGCAGGGCGGGATTGTCGGTAGGGAAGGATGGCATGGTGTCCTCGAAATGAGCGGTGGGTTGGAAAGAGCGTCGAAGTAGACGCTCCCAGTCCGCACAAGTTCAAGGAGATTGCACGCGCCCTGAAACGAGTCAAGGCGCGTGCGCTTTATGCTGGCGGCCTGTACTTCAGGCGTCGGCGACCTTCAGCACCAGTTTGCCGAGGTTCTTGCCTTCGAACAGCATCAGCAGGGCCGACGGGAAGTTCTCGAAGCCTTCGACGATGTGCTCGCGCGTCTTGAAGCTGCCTTCTCCCATCCAGCGCGCGATCGTCGCCACGCCTTCGGGGTAGCGCGCGGCGTAGTCGGTCACCAGCATGCCTTCCATGCGCGCACGGTTGACCAGCAGCGACAGGTAGTTGGCCGGGCCCTTGACCGCACTGGTCACGTTGTACTGGGAAATGGCGCCGCAGATCACGATGCGCGCCTTCATGTTGATGCGCGTGAGCACCGCGTCGAGGATGTCGCCGCCGACGTTGTCGAAGTACACGTCCACGCCTTGCGGGCAATGTTCCTTCAGGCCAGCGTGCACGGGACCGGCCTTGTAGTCGATGCAGGCGTCGAAACCGAGTTCGTCGACCACGAAGCGGCACTTGTCCTCGCCGCCGGCGATGCCGACCACGCGGCAGCCCATCTGGCGCGCCACCTGGCCCACCGTCATGCCGACCGCGCCGGCCGCGCCCGACACCACCACCGTCTCGCCCGGCTTCGGCTGGCCGACGTCGAGCAGGCCGAAGTAGGCCGTCATGCCCGGCATGCCGAGGGCGTTGAGCCAGGTCGGCAGCGGCGCCATGGACGGATCGACCTTTGCCAGCATGGCGCCCTTGTCGTCGGCCGGGCCGCTCCAGTAGCGCTGCACGCCCATCACACCCATCACCGTGTCGCCGGCGCTGAACTTGCCCGACTTCGATTCCTCGACGATGCCGATGCCGCCGGCGCGCATGACTTCGCCGATATTCACCGGGCGCACGTAGGATTTGCCTTCGTTCATCCAGCCGCGCATGGCCGGGTCGAGCGAGATGTACAGCACCTTGATGCGCACTTCGCCGTCGGCCAGCGCGGGCAGGGGCGGCGCGGCGCGCAGCCAGTCGCTGTCTTTCGGCAGGCCGACCGGGCGGGCGGCGAGGAGGAACTGGTCGTTTGCAGTCTGGGTCATGGCGGTGTCTCCGTTCAGGTGGTTGTTAGAAGTACCGGAACACTATACCGAAAAAATGTACGGTCGTGCGTTTTCTCGCGTGGCCATTTTTGCAAGCTCATGCGACAATCGAACGACCCTTGTCTCCCTATTATGAGCCGCCCACCATGACGCATCCGGAATACATCCTGACCCTGTCCTGCAACGACCAGCGCGGCATCGTGCTGCGCGTGGCGGGCTTCCTTGCCGAGCACGGCTGCAACATCATCGATTCGGCCCAGTTCGGCGATCCGGAATCGCGCCTGTTCTTCATGCGCGTGCACTTCGCGGCCGAAGACCCGGCGGTCGCCGACGCCGACCTGCGCGGCGCCTTCGACGCCTTGTGCGAAGGGGCCGGCATGCGCGGCCAGCTGCACGACGCCCGCGCCAAGCCGCGCGTGCTGATCATGGTGTCGAAGATCGGCCATTGCCTGAACGATTTGCTGTTCCGCTACAAGAGCGGCCTGCTGCCGGTGGAGATTCCGGCCATCGTCTCGAACCACATGGACTTCTACCAGCTCGCGGCAAGTTACAATATCCCGTTTCACCACTTGCCGCTGGCAAGCGGCGCCTCGGAAGACGCGAAGCTGGCCCAGGAGGCGCGCGTGATCGAGCTGCTCGACATGCACAAGATCGACCTGGTGGTATTGGCGCGCTACATGCAGATCCTGTCGCCGGGACTGTGCGAAGCCCTGAAGGGCAGGGCGATCAATATCCACCATTCCTTCCTGCCGAGCTTCAAGGGCGCGCGTCCGTATGCCCAGGCCCACCGGCGCGGCGTCAAGCTGATCGGCGCGACGGCCCACTTCGTCACCGGCGACCTCGACGAAGGCCCGATCATCGAGCAGGACGTCGAGCGGGTCGACCATGCGATGACGGCCGACGAACTGACGGCGATCGGCCGCGACGTCGAGTGCGTGGTGCTGGCGCGGGCGGTGAAATGGTTCGTGGAACACCGGGTTCTGCAAAACGGCGATCGCACGGTCGTCTTCAAATAAAGAGAAACAAGAGCATCAATGGCGCTGAAAGCAACGATCTACAAGGCAGACCTGTCAATCGCGGACATGGACCGCAACTACTATGCGGAGCACGGGCTCACCATCGCCCGCCACCCGTCGGAAACCGACGAGCGCGTGATGATCCGCGTGCTGGCGTTCGCCCTGCACGCGAGCGAGTCGCTGGCCTTTACCAAGGGCCTGTTCGACACCGACGAGCCCGACCTGTGGCAGAAGGACCTGACCGGCGCCATCGATACCTGGATCGAAGTCGGCCAGCCCGACGACAAGCGCCTGCTGAAGGCCTGCGGCCGCGCCGAGCACGTTTATGTGTACAGCTACAGCGCCACCAGCGGCATCTGGTGGAAGAGCATCGCCAACAAGGTCGACCGCGCCCGCAACCTCACCGTGGTCAACATCCCGGCCGAGGCCAGCGCCGCGCTGGAACGGCTGGCCAAGCGCTCGATGCAGCTGCAGTGCACGATCCAGGACGGCCAAGTGTGGCTGACCGACAGCGTCGACACCGTGCTGGTCGAGCGCGAGACGCTCAAGGCCAGGGCCTGAGGCTATAATCGCCGGATCGTCCCTTTCGCTCATTCCTCTCGTGTCTCGACCCATGAACCGATACCTGATCGCCTCCCTGGCCGCCGGCCTGTTCGCAACGAGCGCGCTGGCGCAAAACAGCGTGCAAGTGAGCGTCACCGACCCCTGGGTGCGCGCCACCGTGCCCGCCGCGAAAAGCGCGGGCGCCTTCATGCACCTGCAGTCGGCAACGAACGTGCGCCTGGTGAGCGTGAGCACGCCGGTCGCCGGCCGCGCCGAGATCCACGAGATGGCGATGGAGAACAACACCATGCGCATGCGCCAGGTCGACGGGATCGATCTCCCCGCCGGCAAGCCGGTGCACCTGGCCTCGGGCGGTTACCACCTGATGTTCTTCGACCTGAAGCGCCAGCTGAAGGAAGGCGAGAGCGTGCCGGTGACGCTGGTGGTGCAGGACGCGGCCAGGAAGCGCACCAGCGTGACGGTGGAGGCGCAGGTGAAACCGCTGACGTACGTGGCGCCGGCGATGCAGGGGCACCACGGCCATTGACCGGATCCGCGCGCCAACCGTAGGGTGGGCACGCTGTGACCACGCGGAAACGATGCGTCGTGTTGACGCTTGTCGTGGACATAGGCGATGCCGGGTGGCGGCGCGTCCAAAGCGTCATGTTGGCTTCCCGTTCATGATCGACGCCGCGGCGCGGACATTTGCCGCCGCCGAATCCGGATGAACACGTAACCGCGTGGGCAGGGAGTGCCCACCCTACAGGTCAGGGCGCGGCGCCGATCCGCTTGACCTCGCCCGACCCCACGGTCGACTTGCTCACCCGCGGGTCGCCGTAGTAAGACACATCCCCCGACCCCGCGATCGTCACGCTCAGCGCGTTGCGCGGCCATACCTTCGCCTCGCCCGATCCGGCCACCGAAACGCTGGCGCTGGTCGCCTGCACCCGGCCCAGGTCGACGTCGCCCGAGCCGCCGATCGACACCGACAGCTTGCCCACTTTCCCGCGCGCGGCCTGCAAATCGCCGCTGCCGCCGAGCGACACCGACAAGGTGTCGGCCTCGACGCCTTTCAGGTTGATCGAGCCCGAGCCGCCCAGGTCGACGTCGAGCTGGCGCGCCTTCAGCGGGTCGGCGTCGATGCTGCCCGAGCCGCCCAGCGACAGGCGGTCGATCGCGCGCGCCTGCACCACCACGCGGATCGACCTGGTCTGCAGGTTCAGGTTGCGGCGCGCCGGGCGGATCTTCAGCACGCCTTGCTCGACCACGGTTTCCAGCAGCGGCAGCACGTTGTCGTC
>Ga0308166_1005175_pt1 | contig 10044 bp, 13 predicted proteins | sample PhyCR2_2_FD_202137 | JGI IMG/M metagenome (GOLD analysis project Ga0308166, IMG submission 202137) | Phyllosphere microbial communities from UC Gill Tract Community Farm, Albany, California, United States - DLSLCC.R2 | ecosystem: Host-associated > Plants > Phyllosphere > Unclassified | place... | reverse complement strand
GCAGCAGACGCTGACGCTGACCTTCGACAGCAACGGTACGCTGACGAACATCGATAACAAACCGCGCCTCACCGGCACTGAAGACTGAGTGAGCCGCAACAAAAAAGGCGCCTGAGCGCCTTTTTTAGTGCCTGTAATTTACTTTTTCGTTGCCGCGCGCTCTGCCCGCTGCCGGCGCATCTCTTTTGGATCGGCAATCAGCGGGCGATAAATCTCGACCCGATCGCCATCCTGCAGCGTATCGCCCAGCTTGACCGGACGGCTGAAAATGCCGACCTTGTTGCTGCTCAGGTCAATATCTTTGCGCAGCGTAAGCAGTCCGGATGCCTGAATCGCCTGCTCAACCGTGGCGCCCTCTTCCAGGCTAACCTCACGCAGATACTGTTTATCCGGTAGCGCGTACACCACTTCAACGCTGATGTCAGCCACGGTAAACCTCTTTGGCGCGCTGGGTAAACGCCTGCACCATGCTATTGGCCAGCTCTTTGAAGATGCGGCCAAACGCCATCTCGACCAGCATGTTGGTGAACTCAAAGTCGAGGCTGAGCTCAACCTTGCAGGCATCGTCGCCGAGCGAGATAAATTTCCAGCCACCGGTCAGCTTGCGGAACGGCCCATCGACCAGCTGCATATGAATGCTCTGGTTATCGGTCAGGGTGTTACGCGTGGTAAAGGTTTTACTGATGCCGGCTTTAGAGACATCCACCGCGGCGGTCATCTGGTTACCGCTGTTATCCAGCACGCGGCTGCCGGTACAGCCCGGAAGAAATTCAGGATAAGCATCCACATCATTCACGAGCCGGTACATCTGCTCAGCGCTATACGGGACCAGCGCTGAACGGCTAATCTGGGCCATAATGGTTCCTGTTGGTCACAAAACCGTTGAATTATACCATTTTAAGCTACTAAACAAAAATTCACGCCTTTGCCAGCTGTGCTAAAATAGTGTGTTTTTTACCGCCCCGCAGGACAGGGGATGCGCCCACAGACTGAGTGATGTAGACTACGCCGCACTATGACAAAGAAAAAAGCTCACAAACCCGGTTCAGCCACTATTGCCCTCAACAAACGCGCTCGCCATGAATACTTCATTGAAGAAGAGTTCGAGGCCGGCATGGCGTTGCAAGGATGGGAAGTCAAATCACTGCGCGCCGGTAAAGCCAACATCAGCGATAGCTATATTTTGCTGCGCGATGGCGAAGCCTATCTGTTCGGTTCCACTTTTCAGCCGCTGGCGGTGGCATCAAGCCACGTGGTGTGCGATCCCACGCGCAACCGCAAGCTGCTGTTGAACCAGCGCGAACTGGACTCCCTGTACGGCCGCGTTAACCGCGAAGGTTACACCGTGGTCGCGCTATCGCTGTACTGGAAAAACGCCTGGGCCAAACTAAAGATTGGTGTGGCACGCGGTAAGAAAGAACACGACAAGCGCGCGGACATTAAAGATCGCGAGTGGAAGATGGACAAAGCACGAATTATGAAGAATGCCAGCCGTTAACCACTGGAATCTTTTATAATTTTTTGCTAGAGTAAGAAGTTCTTGGGGCTGATTCTGGATTCGACGGGATTCGCGAAACCCAAGGTGCATGCCGAGGTGCGGTAGGCCTCGCTAAAAAACCGCAAAAAAATAGTCGCAAACGACGAAAACTACGCTTTAGCAGCTTAATAACCTGCTTAGAGCCCTCTCTCCCTAGCCTCCGCTCTTAGGACGGGGATCAAGAGAGGTCAAACCTAAAAGAGATCGCGTGGATGCCCTGCCTGGGGTTGAAGCGTTAAAACTAATCAGGCTAGTTTGTTAGTGGCGTGTCTGTCCGCAGCTGGCAAGCGAATGTAAAGACCAGACTAAGCATGTAGTACCGAGGATGTAGGAATTTCGGACGCGGGTTCAACTCCCGCCAGCTCCACCAAACAAAACAAGAGGTTACGTGAAAACGTAGCCTCTTTTTTTTTGTCCATGTTCAATTTGCGTCCACGCAGTTAAAGCCACAGCACCTGTTACAGGTGCTGGACCGTCGCGAGTTGCTGAATTACTTGAAGTGCGTTATAACCGATCGCTGGTATGAACCGCCGATGAGCTTTGACGGGCTGGCGCACGCATTTCGGGCCGCCGTGCATCACAGCTCGCGCAAAATACTGACCAGCACCTTTATCCCGCACGCGCTTAAAGCGGGCAAGGGTTTAGCCAGTACATTCAGGACTATCTGGTGTTCGTTAATACCCGCTTGGAGAAGCGCACCAACCGCCTCTGCAGCGTGCTGTCGCTTGAACCGGCGCTGGCAAAGTTCACCCGTCGCGGCACCGACCTGGACACCTACTGGTATGTGCAGTACGGCCTGAACACGCCGCCGTATCAGTTCGCAGCCGGCAGCGTCTTTCACCTGATGGAGCCGGACCTGGATCAGGAAATCCAAGGCCTGCCAGAATACCTTTCTGCTATTCCATCCACGCTGCTGAACGAGTCGGCGACGCTGTTTCGCCGCAAGTATTACCTTAAGGGCAGTCCCGCCGGTTTTATCATGTATATGACCGACACGGCGCAAAATCAGGAGGATGTGGACAATATCCGCAAGGCGATAAAATGCGCGAAGGGATCGGGCAACTTTCGGAACCTGTTCATGAACTCACCGAACGGGAAGAAAGACAGGATTCAGATCATCCCGCTGTCAGAGGTGGCGGCCAAAGATGAGTTTCTTAATATCAAGAATGGCAGCGCACCGCGTACCGCCGCAGATGATGGGGATTATGCCGAATAACGTTGTGAGTTCGGTGATGTGGAAAAGGCCAGTCTAGTATTGTGACAAATAAATCAATCCCGTTGCAAAAGCGATTGGAGCAGTTAAATCATTGGCTAGGGGAAAAATTATTCTTTTTGATAAATGCGAATTATAATTTAAGCAACTTCTTTTCTGACCTAAAAACCAATTTAGCTTTCACATTAATATCAGGGCGATATGAATAGTCATCGCCCTGATATCAAACACCATAAAAAAAGAGAACTCAATCAAACAGTTAGGCTCCTAGAAACACTTTAGGGATCTTCAGTAAGGTAAAACCTGTGATTACGGTCAAGAAATACAACATAAAACGTATTGCTATCAAATGGTTCTTTTAATTTAACGCCAGCTTGACAATCCATGCCTTTAGGCACGATAAACCCTATCATTCTCACCAAATTTTCCATGCGGAATCTAGCCCACTGGACATCATGCGGGACATGCTTGGGATGGATAAATTCTGAACGTTTGGGGAATTGCCCATAAACTTCGAAAATCTTCAACCCTCCTGCTCCCGCCCTTTCGTTACGCCAAAAATCTAATGATGAGTTTGTATAATTTTTGATTTTATTTAATAATTTTAACAAGTCATCATACGACCAGTCAGAAAAATCCTGCCCAGAAGCTTGGGAATTATCAAAATATGAAAAATTAAATTTGCAACGTTCGGTTATCGCTCCAGAATCTAAGCTTAAATCGGGAATTTTTTCTAAAAAGGCCCCTTTTTTTGAGTTTCCAAACTTTCTATTCATAGTTTAGGAACCCCGCCAATTTTACCTTCGTTATAAATTGGAGTTATAGCACGTCCATGTCGAAGAAGATCACCGCCTATCTCATCCAAACGATAGCAATAACACTCATTGTTCTCTTTGTTAACTAAATAAGTTCTATATTTAGTTAATTTCTCTAGGACTTCAGTTATATGAGACGTGAATATAAACTGAGCATTATATTGGTTGGTCTCAGATGATTCAAAGAGCTCTAACAGTTTTGGAAGCATGAAAGGATGACAGTTGAGATCAAATTCATCCAAAATGAGAATACCGCCAAAAGTTAAAACATACCAATATTTTTGCAGCTTAACAAATAATGATTTTGTACCGCTGGATTGGTCATAAACTGTTAGCGAATGTTCTTTACCATCTACGGCATGGTAAAAAATAGGAAAATGTATTTTTTCCCCCTTCTCATTTAATCTAGTTTTTATTTTTAAATCACTTATACCTAAATCACTATTTTTAATTATTTGTTTTACAAAATTGAATGCATCAGGAAAATTGTGGTAAAACTCAGACACTTTATAAATACTATCAGTATCTAACGAAAAGTCGTTCAATCCTGTATAATGAACATTAGTTATATATTTCAAGAAAAAAGCAGAGACATCCTCCAATATTGTTAGTGGCTTATTGAACTTATAATTTTTAAATGCACTTATCAGTGATACGTTATCTCTTAATACAATAGTGTCAATTTCACTTAATTCATCCAACCTTTTGGTTATAGAGTTTTTATCTCTTTCAAAAACTGTAATTTTTCTAGTCTTTTTCCCATCATTATTTGAAGATAGGTTTTTTTTGTAAAGCCTTTCATAGATAACTTCATGCTCAGTCACCCCTAATTCATAGGAGTATCGTATATCACCGACTCTGAATTCAATAAAAAATTCAGAAGCTTTTTTACTATCGAAATAGGGGTCCGCTTTTATTTCTTCACCTACATCAGTTCGAAATGAATAACTACAGAAATCTAAAAGGAATACTAATGCCTTCAAGAGATTTGTCTTACCTGCTCCATTTGCGCCCTTTACACCAAGGATAGTTGCTACTTCTCTACCAAATGAAACATCTTTTGGCACGCGGCTGTTAAGTGCAAAAGATACTTCCGCCCCTTCTTTAAACCCGAAATAATTTGTAAATCCATAAGAATAAATCATAACAACTCCACAACAATTGCTAAAGAATCAAAGCACCTAATCCTCTCTTAAGTCATACTAACACGAAATAAAAAATTAGCCAGTTTGGCGTCAAATTTGTCGTCAAATGGAGTTAAGGCTGCGATTTTAGCTTAAACTAAGGAATGTCTGAGATTGCACAAAAAACAACCAACGCTCTCTAAAATTTTCGAGTTAATTACATTTATCTTATTCGTGCGTGCGCTCGTGCCCCCGCCACGCCTGCCCGCTTTATGCAATGGTTTTCATGCACCTGCATGACATATGAAAAAGCCCGCCAGAACTGGCGGGCCGGGGTAGATTTGATCCTTTTGGGATCATGCGAATTCATGCGGCATAGACATGCACTACGCATTAGCGCTGAATAAACATCAAAGCAGACTGCATAACGCCTCGCCCAGCTCGTTGTTCAACCCCGCCAGCGACCAGAAAACAAGTTTTGGCCCTGCCGAGGATATTAATGTTGCCAGCTGTCGTCTTCCAAACTGACTGAAGTATGTCCATAACATTCTTTTTATCCACATCCAGCTTCAATCCGCTCAGCTACACACCGTTAGCGCTGCCCTTTCGAATGCGTATACTGGTTTTAGGGTATACAGGTAACAGGTTCTTAAAGATTTTGGCCTCAAGGGCGGTAAGGATACCCTGGCTAATTTTCTGCTCTCTATCGATCATAATTTCAACGCGCATGTAGCGCCAGATGCGCATGGCAGGTGATGGAGGCGAAGACGCTGCGCCGGGAAATCGCCGCGCTGTTTCATAAGGTGCGCGCACCGTTATCGGCCGCCGGTATCAGCAGCGTGCTGGACACGCTCAAACTGATGGTGCCGCAGATGGGTGAACCGTCCCGCCGCCTGATTGGTTTCCGTAACGGCGTGTATGACACCACAACAGGCACCTTCAGCCCGCACCGCCGCGAGCACTGGCTGCGCACTGTTAACAGTGTGGACTACACCGTGCCACGTCCTGGTGAAAATCTCGCAGACCATGCCCCGGCTTTCTGGCGCTGGTTAACGCGGGCCGCCGGGCATAATCACGACATGCGGGAGCGCATTCTCGCGGTGTTATTTATGGCACTGGCAAACCGCTATGAATGGCAGATGTTTATCGAAGCCACCGGCCCCGGCGGCAGCGGTAAAAGCGTCATTGCCTTGATAGCCACTCTGCTGGCCGGAAAAGACAACACCACGTCCGCCACCATCGACACGCTGGAATCGCCAGCGTGGTGGGCTTCTCACTGGTTATTCTCCCTGACCAGGAGAAATAGAGCGGCGACGGCGCGGGCATCAAGGCGATCACCGGCGGCGATGCCGTTGCAATTGACCCCAAATACCGTGACGCCTATTCAAAGTACATCCCGGCGGTAATTCTGGCGGTGAACAATAACCCGATGCGTTTCAGCGATCGCAGCGGTGTCATGTTACGTCGCCGGGTAATCCTGACATTACCGGAGGTGATACCGGCTAATGAGCGAGATCCGCAGCAGCTGGACAAAATCAGCGCCGAGCTGGCCGTGATTGTCCGTCACCTAATGCAGCGCTCCGCATCCCCTGACGAAGCGCGTGAGTTGCTACAGGCGCAGCAGACGTCTGGCGAGGCGCTGGAGATTAAGCGACAGGCTGATCCACTAGTTGATTATTGTGGCTACCTGATGCCGATAAGCACGCCAAGCGGGTTGTTTATCGGTAACGTCAACATCCGGCCGATGAACCCGAGGCGCTACCTGTATCACGCCAACCTCTCGTTTATGGAGTCGCGCAGCCATCAGCACCTGCTGAGCCTGACTGCGTTCGGCCAGGCAGTGCCGCAGACGCTGAAAGCATATGAAGGGGTGCTGCTGAAACGCCGCACAAACAGCGGGGGTACAGACCAATCTCACGCTTCATGAAGACAGCGAGGCAGACTTGCTGCCCGCATGTGGCGCCTGATAGCATCACCCCACGCAAACCGGCTCAGGCCGGTTTTTTTGTACCTGCCTATCTGTTCACCCGTTTGTGTACAGTCAATAACACGTCGATGAAGACTCATTTTTTTAATATACTGATTTATGATGGTAATTCCCGATGATGAACAGTGTGCACACTTTTTCAATAAATCATTTAATCACTAACGTTATCAGCACAAAAATTGCGTTCAAAGGTAACAGATAGGTAAGATGATTAATCACAACTAATTAGATGATTTTAACTCCTCACGTGTTGAAAAAAGCACTCATAAAAGTCAAACGTCCTGGAAGGAAGCAAATGGAAGACGCTTATGCTTTTGATTTGAGATTCGTATGTGGTGGTTATAGTTATTTCTCCACTTACACGCACAGCCGTCCGCCTTGGGGGGAAGCTTTAGAATTTAGAGAACCATCAATAGTTAGCGTTGAGAATTTTATCCGCGCATTAGAGCAGATGGGTCAGTTATACCGATTAATTGAAGATCAGCAATCCTTCTATGATTGGACTTGCGTACAAGGATGGGGGTTAGTAGAAGTTGATTTTGCCAGGGAATTTATCCCCCATTGGTTAAGAAAAAGGAAGTGCATGATTACACCTTTTGGTTCATTCACTGACATCAATATCTCATCTCCGTCAGTAAGAAAGCGCACTTTTAGGGGGAAGTTCAAAAAACGCATACTTGATAGAGACAATAATCAGTGTGTGATTTGCTTAAGCACAGAGAAATTGACTTTGCAGCATGTAGTACCCTACTCAAAAGGTGGGGAGACAAGTTATAGAAACTTGGTAACCTTGTGCGAGAACTGCAATCAGGGTTTAAAATCTGAATATTGCGCAGGTTTGTTTAAGCGAGCAGGACTGTTCAGTGATCTTGAATTGTCCCTTTTAAGAGGGGGGCATTCTGACCAAGAGGCTGCACTCAGAGCCATGCAATTTTCATCAAACTTAATGCACACACGGGCAGATATGTACTGAATATCTCGATACTAATTTCAATCTCATCACTTAAAATAAGATAATTGGTACACGTTTAGGCACGCAACTTCGATACCTAAAAAATTATTTATTTTAAAAACAAACAAATAGAAAATTAATTCAGACGCCGCCAGCCCAAACAAAATATGAGAGACGGGATTCAGATCATCCCGCTGTCAGAGGTGGCGACTAAAGATGAGTTTCTGAGCATCAAGAACGTCAGCCGCGACGACATGATGGCCGTGTACCGCCGCAGATGCTGAGGATTATCCCGAATAACACCGGCGGATTCGGTGACGTTGAAAAGATCAGTCACGTGTTTGTGCGCAACGAACTGATGCCGCCGCAAAGACGCGTTGAGGGGTTAAACGACTGGCTTGGTGATGAGGTTGTAAGGTTTGCGCCTTACAACCTCGATCTGAAAGATGGCAGCTAATTCACAGCGGCAGGATTGAGTGCCTACGGATACCTTTTATTTATCAGTCCAGTGACCGGCGCGCGCAGAATCAATTAGCAGCTGAATGGTCAGAGGTTTTTCCGCCTTACCATTATCTGCCGGAAAGTAACGCCCGAAATTTATTTCTTTGGGGTTGAGAGAAAATCGCTCCGCGAATGTTTCAAGCAGCTCGGCGGCGTCTTCCGGCGCCATCCTGAACTCTTTATTCAAATCCGTTGCATGTGTCAGTGGAAAACGCTTACGCAGCCAGAAACAGTAACCGTTATATTCTTCAACCAGTGCGAATATCGCCTTTTCAGTATCATCCATCACCAGATTTTATCCTCCGCCTAGACTATCGTGTTGTAACAGTTCATCGACTCCCAGCCTATAACCCCTACGTCTGACGCCATTACAGCCCAGCCAATAACTGGCACGGTCATGCCAACAAAGGTGCCTGTCTTTTGAATCATTATAATTTTCATGTTAAACGGATTTCCAACTATAGTTGGCAGCGGGGGAGACAGTCTGTATTTTTGCAGCAACCTAATCCCTTCTCCAGCCCGCTGCAATCCCATAGGGTGCTCGAAAATTCAGCGTGGAGTTCAGACGACACTAACTATAACCTTCACACCACTCTCTGATAGCTTTCCTGCCACCCCTATCAAAAATATTTCCTTCAAATCGCCGCAGCATTTTCATCGCTGGCGCGAAGCGCTGCCAGATCGGCCTGCTGACCGAATATGCCCCAGTTGGCTTCTTCGATTTCCTGTATCACCACATAGACAGGAGCGACAGAAGTGCCTGACGGACGCCGATCCAGAATTGCGGTTGCTCCCTCAATCAGCTTCTTCTTTGCCTCCTCATCCAGGCCACCTTTGATGACATATATCTGAAGGGACACAACCGGCAACCATGCGGGCTTGTCTCCCATAAAGACGGCATCAGAAGAGTATTCAGCAAAGTAGCTCCAGACCGTACTTCGAACCAGAGGGGAGTCTGGCAGCGCCTCGCAATTAAGTCCTAACTGCGTCAGATCTCTGGCAACCTGTTGACGCTCAGCCGCATCAAAGGTACCTGCTGGCGCATGAATGATCATTTTAGGCATCAAATACCTCTTATTGCATCGGGGGAACAGGATGGATTCCGCACCGGGCGGAATCCATCATCGGGCAACTAAATGGACTGCCCACCGGAAACTTCAATGCGCTGACCGGTGACCCAGCGGTTGTCCGGTCCCAGCAGGCTGGCAATCATCGGACCGATGTCATCAGGCAGGCCCACGCGACCCAGCGCGGTCATGCCAGCAAACGCCTGGTTGTAATCCGGGATGTCACGCACCGCGCCACCCAGAAAGTCGGTCTCAATCGCTCCCGGGGCTACGGTATTCACGGTGATGCCGCGGCTGCCCAGTTCTTTCGCCATATACACGGAGAGAATTTCAACTGCGCCCTTGGCAGCCGAGTAGGCCGAGAAACCCGGGAACGACACGCGGGTCAGCCCCGAAGAGAAGTTGACGATGCGTCCGCCATCGACCAGCAGCGGCAGCAGCGACTGCGTCAGAAAAAACACTCCTTTGACGTGTACGTTAAATAACGCGTCGAACTGCTCTTCCGTGGTTGCGCTAAAGTCGGCCATTTCCCCATGCCCGGCGTTGTTGATCAGATGGTCGAACGTGTCGCGTCCCCAGTCACCTTTCAGGATATTGCCCACGGCGGCGACGAAACCCGGGAAGGACGATACGTTGCTGGTGTCCAGTTGCAGCGCAACTGCCTTACGGCCAAGCGCCTGAATTTCATTCACCACGGCATCCGCCGCCTCTTTACCCGTACGATAAGTCACGATGACATCACCACCATGGCGGGCAATGCTCAGTGCGGTATTACGGCCAAGACCCCGGCTGGCGCCAGTTACAAGAGAAAGGGTTGTCATGAAATATCTCCTCAATAGTGGGAGAGT
>Ga0308166_1005173_pt1 | contig 10052 bp, 14 predicted proteins | sample PhyCR2_2_FD_202137 | JGI IMG/M metagenome (GOLD analysis project Ga0308166, IMG submission 202137) | Phyllosphere microbial communities from UC Gill Tract Community Farm, Albany, California, United States - DLSLCC.R2 | ecosystem: Host-associated > Plants > Phyllosphere > Unclassified | place... | reverse complement strand
GTGTCGCAGAAAAAGCACTGAAAGCAGGGATCACCGAAGTCGCTTTCGACCGTTCGGGTTTCCGTTACCACGGCCGTGTGAAGGCGCTGGCAGATGCCGCGCGTGAAGCCGGTCTGAAGTTCTAAGGAAGAATCGTCATGGCAAAAATGCAAGCGAAAATGGCAAGCGACAAGCCGGATGATGGCATGCGCGAAAAAATGATCGCGATCAACCGCGTCACCAAGGTGGTGAAGGGTGGTCGTATCATGGGTTTTGCAGCGCTGACCGTTGTCGGTGACGGCGATGGCCGCATCGGCATGGGCAAAGGCAAGTCGAAGGAAGTTCCAGTCGGCGTGCAAAAAGCGATGGAAGAAGCCCGCCGCAACCTGATCAAGGTGCCCCTCAAGAACGGTACCCTGCACCACACCGTCACCGGTCGTCACGGCGCCTCGCGCGTCATGATGTCGCCAGCCAAGCCTGGTACCGGCGTCATCGCTGGTGGCGCAATGCGCGCCATCTTCGAGGTGATGGGCGTGACCGACGTGGTCGCCAAGTCGACCGGTTCGTCGAACCCGTACAACCTGGTTCGCGCGACCCTCGACGGTCTGGCAAAAATGAGCACTCCGGCTGACATCGCTGCCAAGCGCGGCAAGTCGGTTGAAGACATCCTGGGTTAAGGGGAACAAACATGGCAAACACTGTCAAAGTCAAGCTCGTCAAGGGCCTGATCGGTACCCGTCAGGATCACCGTGCCACCGTGCGCGGCCTGGGTCTGCGTCGTGTCAACTCGGTTTCCGAGCTGCAGGACACCCCGTCCGTGCGTGGCATGATCAACAAAGTCGCGTACCTCGTTAAAGTTGTTTCGTAAGCCGCGGCTTACGTACGGAGAAATCAATGGAACTCAATACCATTCAACCTGCTGACGGCGCCAAGCATGCGAAGCGCCGCGTCGGTCGCGGTATCGGCTCGGGCCTGGGCAAGACTGCCGGCCGCGGTCACAAGGGTCAGAAATCGCGTTCGGGCGGCTTCCACAAGGTCGGCTTCGAAGGCGGCCAGATGCCTCTGCAGCGTCGTCTGCCGAAGCGCGGCTTCAAGTCGCTGAACGCCACCTTCAAGGCTGAAGTCCGTCTGTCGGACCTGAACGCCCTGGCCGTCGGCGACATCGACATCCTGGTCCTGAAGCAAGCAGGCATCCTGCCGGTGGTGGCACGCGACGTGCGCGTCATCCTGTCGGGCGAGATCACCAAGGCGGTGAACCTCAAGGGCCTGAAAGCGACCGCGGGCGCGAAAGCGGCCATCGAAGCAGCTGGCGGTTCGGTCGCGTAAAGCGATCGCTGCCTGATCGGAGCAAAAATTGGCGACTAATTCACAACTTGGTAAAAGCGCCGCCGCCGGCTTCCCCTGGGGTCGGCTGTGGTTTTTGCTTGGCGCATTGGTCGTGTACCGTATCGGTGCTCATATCCCGGTCCCCGGGATTGACCCGAACGTGCTGGCGTCGCTGTTCAAGGAAAACTCGAACGGCATCCTGGGCATGTTCAACATGTTCTCGGGTGGCGCGCTGTCCCGCTTTACCGTGTTCGCACTCGGGATCATGCCCTACATTTCGGCTTCGATCATCATGCAGCTGGGGTCGATCGTCTCGCCGCAGCTGGAAGCGCTGAAGAAGGAAGGCGAAGCAGGGCGCCGCAAGATCACCCAGTACACCCGTTACTTCACGGTGGCACTGGCTCTGTTCCAGGCGTTCGGCATCGCCGTCGCGCTCGAGGCTCAACCGAACCTCGTGCTCGAACCGGGCATGGCATTCCGCTTCGTTACGGTCGTGACCCTGCTGACCGGCACCATGTTCCTCATGTGGCTGGGCGAGCAGATCACCGAACGTGGCCTTGGCAACGGCATTTCGATCATCATTTTCGCCGGTATCGCAGCCGGTCTGCCGTCGGCGCTGGGTGGCCTGTTCACCCTGGTCTCGAACGGTTCGATCAGCAGCATCGCCGCGATCATTATCGTCATCCTGGTGGTTGCGGTTACGTATGCAGTCGTGTTCGTTGAACGCGGTCAGCGCAAGATCCTCGTGAATTACGCCAAGCGCCAGGTCGGCAACAAGGTGTACGGTGGCCAAACCAGCCACCTGCCCCTGAAGCTGAACATGGCCGGCGTGATCCCGCCGATCTTCGCCTCCTCGATCATCCTGTTCCCGGCGACGATCGTCGACTGGTACACGCGGGGCAAGGACTCCAGCGGCCCGTTCATCGGGTTCCTGAAAGACCTGGCCGCCTCGCTGACGACCGGTGAGCCGATCCACGCGTTGCTGTATGCGGTGGCGATTGTGTTCTTCTGCTTCTTCTACACCGCGCTGGTATTCAACAGCAAGGAAACGGCGGACAACTTGAAGAAGAGCGGCGCGTTTGTTCCGGGCATCCGTCCGGGTGAGCAGACCGCGCGCTACATCGACAAGATCCTGATGCGCCTGACCCTGGCCGGTGCGGTCTATATCACCGTCGTGTGCCTGGTGCCGGAGTTCCTGCAGTCGTTCTGGAAAGTTCCTTTCTATTTCGGCGGCACGTCGCTCCTGATCATCGTGGTGGTGACCATGGACTTCATGGCACAAGTGCAGAACTATGTCATGTCGCAGCAATATGAATCGCTGCTGCGCAAGGCTAACTTCAAGGGCGGAATTCCTTCGCGTTAAGCGTCGGGAGGCATAGACCGAATGGCAAAAGACGACGTCATCCAAATGCAAGGCGAGATTCTCGAGAATCTCCCAAATGCGACATTTCGCGTAAAGCTGGAAAACGGGCATGTGGTCCTGGGGCATATCTCGGGTAAAATGCGGATGAACTATATCCGCATCCTCCCGGGCGACAAGGTAACGGTTGAACTCACGCCGTACGACTTGTCCCGGGCGCGCATCGTATTCCGCACCAAGTAAAAAATATTAAGTAAACTCACCAGAGAGAGTACAAAATGAAAGTTAATGCTTCAGTCAAGCGGATCTGCCGCAACTGCAAGATCATCAAGCGCAAGGGCGTGGTCCGCGTGATCTGCGTCGAGCCGCGTCACAAGCAGCGTCAAGGTTAAGAGGAATAACGAATGGCACGTATTGCAGGGGTTAACATCCCAAATCATCAGCACACTGTTATCGGCCTGACGGCGATCTACGGTGTTGGCCGTCCACGTTCGCAGAAGATCTGCGAAGCGACCGGTATCGCGACCAACAAAAAGGTCAAGGACCTGGACGACAACGAACTCGAGAAGCTGCGTGACGAAGTCGCGAAGTTTGTCGTGGAAGGCGACCTGCGCCGCGAACTGTCCATGAACATCAAGCGTCTGATGGATCTGGGTTGCTACCGCGGCATGCGTCACCGTAAGGGTCTGCCAGTGCGCGGCCAGCGTACCCGCACCAATGCACGTACCCGCAAAGGTCCGCGCAAGGCCGCTCAATCGCTGAAGAAATAATCTAGGAACCGACCATGGCTAAGCAACAAAGCAGCGCAGCAGCAGCTCGCGTCCGCAAGAAAGTCAAGAAGAACGTGGCTGAGGGCATCGCCCACGTCCACGCTTCGTTCAACAACACCATCATCACGATCACCGATCGCCAGGGCAACGCCCTGTCGTGGGCGACGTCGGGTGGCGCTGGCTTCAAGGGCTCGCGTAAATCGACCCCGTTCGCGGCACAGGTCGCTGCTGAAGCAGCCGGCAAGGTCGCGCAGGAAAGCGGCGTGAAGAACCTGGAAGTGCGCATCAAGGGCCCAGGCCCAGGCCGTGAATCGGCTGTGCGCGCACTGAACAACCTGGGCATCAAGATCACCGAGATCCAGGACGTTACCCCAGTTCCGCACAACGGCTGCCGTCCGCCGAAGCGTCGTCGTATCTAAGGCGAGGGCAGGGTTTCCTGCCTTTTCCTGCGATACGCGTCGTGAACGCAACGCGTCGTAACAAATATGCCGGTGCAGTGGCCCGAATTCGGGTATACTGCCCGGCTATTCTCGCCTCGGACTCCTGTCCGGGGCGTTCTTTCAGCCACGTCCGCTCATATCTGGGTCGGACTAGCGCCTGCCGCATCGTTCGCGATGCCTCCGGGGCGTGATTAATACATCAAAGGATTCAACGTGGCACGTTATATCGGACCAAAAGCAAAACTGTCGCGCCGTGAAGGCACCGACCTGTTCCTGAAGAGCGCACGTCGCTCGCTCGATTCGAAGTGCAAACTGGACGTCAAGCCAGGCCAGCACGGCGTCAAGTCGGGTGCCCGCACCTCGGACTACGGCAACCAGCTGCGTGAAAAGCAGAAGGTCAAGCGCATGTACGGCATCCTGGAACGCCAGTTCCGCCGCTACTTCGCCGAAGCGTCGCGCCGCAAGGGCAACACCGGCGAAACCCTGCTGAAGCTGCTGGAATCGCGCCTGGACAACGTCACCTACCGCATGGGCTTCGGCTCGACCCGCGCCGAAGCGCGCCAGCTGGTCAGCCACAAGGCCTTCACCGTCAACGGTAACGTCGTGAACATCGCTTCGTACGCCGTCAAGACCGGCGACGTCATCGCCGTTCGCGAAAAGGCCAAGAAGCAAGTGCGTATCATCGAAGCCCTGTCGCTGGCCGAACAAGTCGGCATGCCGAGCTGGGTCTCGGTCGACAGCAAGAAGATGGAAGGCACCTTCCGTTCGTTCCCAGAGCGTAACGAGATCGCCGCCGACGTCAACGAAGCACTGATCGTCGAACTGTACTCGCGTTAATCGCTGGTCAGGTATTGCGCCCGCTCCTTATCCGAGCGGGCGTTGCAGTTTATAGAATTCACCATGCCATCAGCCTTATCGGTGTAACGAGCCGAGGGTATTGAAGAGGACATTTCATGCAAAATAGTTTGTTGAAGCCACGTATCATCGACGTCGAAGCCCTGGGCGCCGGTCACGCCAAAGTCGTGATGGAGCCGTTCGAGCGTGGCTATGGCCACACGCTGGGCAACGCGCTGCGCCGCGTCCTGCTGTCGTCGATGATCGGCTACGCGCCGACCGAAGTGACGATCGCCGGTGTCGTGCACGAGTACTCGTCGCTCGATGGCGTGCAGGAAGACGTCGTCGACCTGCTGCTGAACCTGAAGGGTGTCGTGTTCAAGGTGCACAACCGTGACTCCGTGACCCTGACCCTGAAGAAGGAGGGCGAAGGCGCCGTTCTGGCATCGGACATCGATCTGCCGCATGACGTGGAACTGATCAACCCGGATCACGTGATCGCTCACCTGACCGCCGGTGGCAAGCTGGACATGCAGATCAAGGTCGAAAAGGGCCGTGGTTACGTGCCGGGTAACGTCCGTCGCCTGTCGGAAGACACCAACAAGACGATCGGCCGCATCATCCTGGACGCATCGTTCTCGCCAGTGCGCCGCGTGTCGTACGCCGTGGAATCGGCACGTGTCGAACAGCGTACCGACCTGGACAAGCTGATCATCAACATCGAGACCAACGGCGTCATCACCCCGGAAGAAGCGATCCGCCAGTCGGCCCGCGTCCTGGTTGACCAGCTGAACGTCTTCGCCGCGCTGGAAGGCACGGAAGCCGCGGCCGAAGCACCGTCGCGTGCTCCGCTGGTCGATCCGATCCTGCTGCGTCCGGTCGACGACCTGGAACTGACCGTGCGTTCGGCGAACTGCCTGAAAGCGGAAAACATCTACTACATCGGCGACCTGATCCAGCGTTCGGAAAACGAACTGCTCAAGACGCCGAACCTGGGCCGCAAGTCGCTCAACGAAATCAAGGAAGTCTTGGCTTCGCGCGGCCTGACCCTGGGCATGAAGCTGGAAAACTGGCCTCCTGCTGGTCTGGAAAAGTAAAAAGTATTCACCCGAAAGTACACCCCTACTTTCGGGTGGCATCAGTCAAAAAGGACTGGCAAAGCCAGATCCTTTTTGAGGGATAAAACCGTAGTAATCAACCCAACAGAACCGGTCCGCGGTCATGCTCCGGCATGAACGATCGAAGAACTGGATTTCATACACTCGAAAGGAAGTACCATGCGTCACCGTCACGGCCTCCGTAAGCTGAACCGTACCTCGTCCCACCGTCTCGCCATGCTGCGCAACATGACCGTCTCGCTGCTGCGTCATGAAGCCATCAAGACCACCGTGCCGAAAGCCAAGGAACTGCGTCGCGTCATCGAACCGATCCTGACCCTGGGCAAGACCGACACCCTGGCCAACAAGCGCCTGGCATTCGCCCGCCTGCGCGACCGCGAAATGGTGCAGAAGCTGTTCGCCGAACTCGGCCCACGTTACGCCAACCGCAACGGCGGCTACCTGCGCATCCTGAAAATGGGTTTCCGCGTGGGCGACAATGCGCCGATGGCCTACGTCGAACTGCTGGACCGTCCGGAAGTCACCTCGGCTGAAGAAGCACCGACCGCCGAGTAATCGCTTCTTGCGAATGAAAAGACCAGGCCTCGTGCCTGGTTTTTTTTCGCCCGCGCAGAACGCCGGACGCGGATCGGGCCGCGTTACCCATCGGCAGGCACTCCGGTGTACCATTCCTGCGCTGTCGTCATCCAAAGGAAGTCATGTCCCTGTTCCGTCTCCGTGAAATCCGCGCCGGCCTGCTGGCCGCGCTGTCCTTGCTGCTCGTCCTGTTCGCCGTGCCCGGCACGCCCGCCCGCGCCGCCGAGGACTTCCTCGACCCCGCCGTCGCCTTCCGCTTCTCGGCGCGCATGGAAGGCGAGCGCACGGCGGTCGTCACCTACGCCATCGCGCCCGGCTACTACATGTACCGCGAGCGCTTTGGCTTCACGGCGCGCGGTGCGACGCTGGGAACGCCGCAGATCCCCGCCGGCAAGGTGAAGTTCGACGAAACCTTCGGCAAGGAAGTCGAGACCTACCACGGCGAGGTGACGATCCGCATCCCTGTCGAGGGCGGCGGCCCCTTCACCCTGAACGCCACCAGCCAGGGCTGCGCCGATGCCGGCCTGTGCTATCCACCGCAGGAACACAGCGCGCAGCTCACGGCGGGAGGCGCAGCGCCCCAGGCCGGCATTCCCCTCGGGGCGGGCGGCGGTGCGCCGGCCGTCCTGTCGTCTGCCCCGCCAGGCGCAGGCGGCGCGGCGGCGCGCCTCGGCCTGCAGGCAGATGGCGCACCCGCGGCCGACCGGCCGGGCCAGGCGCCCGCCACGGCGCCGCCAGCGGCGGCGGACCCCCGTTCCGCCAGCGCGGAAACGGGTGTGGCCGGCGTCGCCCCGGCTGCAAGGCCCGTCGCGCCAGCGGGCGCCACGTCTGCCCCGGCGTCCGGCGCGCCGTCCGACCTCTCCACCATCGACGCCGTCCTGCAGGGCGGGCGCCTGCTCGCGATCGTCCCGGCCTTTATCCTGCTCGGCCTGGGCCTGGCCTTTACGCCCTGCGTGTTGCCGATGGTGCCGATCCTGTCCTCGATCATCGTGGGCGAGGGCGGCAGGACGAAACGCTCGCGCGGCCTGGTGCTGTCGCTCACCTATTCGCTCGGCATGGCGATCGTCTACACGGCCCTTGGCGTGGCGGCCGGCCTGATCGGCGAGGGCCTGGCCGCGGCCCTGCAGAACCCCTGGGTGCTCGGCGCCTTCGCCCTGCTGATCGTGGCGATGGCGATGTCGATGTTCGGCTTCTACGAACTGCAGGTGCCGGCCGCGCTGCAGACCAGGCTGAGCGGCGTCTCGAACCGCCAGTCCTCGGGCAAGCTGGCCGGCGTGTTCGCCATGGGCGCGATCTCGGCCCTGATCGTCGGCCCCTGCGTGGCCGCGCCCCTGGCCGGCGCCCTGGTCTACATCAGCCAGACGCGCGACGTGCTGGTCGGCGGCGCCGCGCTGTTCTCGATGGCGATCGGCATGAGCATCCCGCTGTTGCTGGTGGGGGTCTCGGCCGGCTCGCTGCTGCCGAAGGCGGGCGCCTGGATGGAGTCGGTGAAACGCTTCTTCGGCGTGCTGATGCTGGCCATGGCCCTGTGGCTGGTGTCGCCGGTGCTGCCGGCGAGTGTGCAGATGATCCTGTGGGCGGCCCTGCTGCTCGGCTACGGCGCTTACCTGCTGCGCCGGCGCGGGCACTGGGCGGCACTGGCCTGCGGCGCCGCGTTCGGCATCCTGGGCGCGATGCAGCTGGTCGGCGCGGCCAGCGGCGGGCGCGATCCGCTCGCGCCGCTGGCCCACCTGACGGGCACGCAGAAACAGCCGCTGCACTTCCAGCGCGTGAAAACCGTGGCCGAACTCGATGCGGCGCTGGGCCGGCTGGGCGGCAAGACCGCCATGCTCGACTTCTACGCCGACTGGTGCGTGTCCTGCAAGGAGATGGAAAAGCTGACCTTCGTCGATCCGCAGGTGCAGGCCAGGCTGGCCAACACCGTGCTGCTGCAGGTCGACGTGACGGCCAACGATGCCGACGACAAGGCGATGCTGAAGCGCTTCGGCCTGTTCGGGCCGCCGGGCATCATCTTCTTCGACGGGAACGGCAAGGAGATCGTCGACAGCCGCGTGATCGGCTACCAGAACGCCGCCAAGTTCCTGGTATCGCTGGAGAAGCTGGACTAAGCGCCAGGCCGGGCGAGCACCCGGCCACGATATTTCCTTGCGGAAAGATTGCGACGCTCATAGAATGAGCACGCCCAGCCGGGCGACATGGCCGCTGTCCGGCGCCGTGTCCGATCATTTCACTGCCGCGAGAACATGAAGAAAACCCTTACCGTCGCCCTGCTGTGCTCGGCCGTATTCCTGGCGGGCTGCGACGAAAAAACACCGAACGACAGCCTGACCGCCAAGACGGTGCGGCCGTATGCCGACGCCGACCTGCAGGAAGGCCTGGCGATCGATGGCTTCAAGCGCCAGAACGGCTGGGAAGACACCAGCGCGATCAACACCTACATCGTCCGCTATGCCTACGACCTGAAACTGACCAAGCCGCTTCCCGAAGTGGTATTGGCAGCGGCCAACGGGATCATGGACGAGCTGGCCGACGTCAAGAAGAACCCTGGATTCATGGGCATCAAGGACATGCAGGCGAGCATGAGCCTGTCGCTGGCCGCATCCGAATGGATCGGCAAGCAGCAGGACTTCGCGCAGCGGCGCGATGCCTTCCTGACGCGTTGCCAGCCCTGCGTCGCCTACTGGAACCAGGAAGGCACCGACGATGTCGTACGCGCGCGGCGCAACGCCTTCGTGTATGCCTGGTCCGACCTGGAAGAGAAGGGCTTCAAGGACGCCGCAAAGCCAGGCGACAAGGTGGCGCGCACCGCCTGGGCGTCGTTCATGAAGACGGAACAAGGCTGGATGGCCAAGCAATAAGGTCGCGCCGGCCGCCACGCAACGAAAAAAGGGGATGCAAGCGCATCCCCTTCGCGTTTCTCAACGAGGCAACTCAGCTTTGCAGTGCCGCGCCACGCCCGCCATGATGGCCGGGACCGCCGTGGCCGTGGCCACGGCCCTTGCCGAAGCCGCCATGCATCGGCTGGCTGTCGAACACTTTCTTCTGTTCCGGCGTGAGCACGGCGTAGAAATTGTTCAGGGCCGCCAAGCGGGCTTCCATGCGTGCGGTGCGCTGCTTCTGGCGCTCGATCATGCGTTCCATGCGTTGCGGAGCGGGCAGGGCGGCGAAACCGGCGCGCTCGCCCGCCTTGCCGGCGCCCGGTGCCTGTGGACGCCCGGCCGGCTTGCCGGCCGCAAGGAAGGCGGCGAAGGCCGGTTCCTGCTGGGCAGTCAGCTTCAGGTCGGCGCGCAGCTTGGCGGCGCGCGCGGCCTGGCGTTCGGCGCGCTTGGCCTGGAACTCGGCGCGCCTGGCCTGGCGTTCGGCCTGGTGGGCGGCGCGCTGTTCGGCCGTGACGGCGTGGCCATGGCGGCCTTCCGGCGCCGGCGTGGCCGCGCTCTGGGCCAGGGCGGCACCGGCGAAACCGACAGCGGCAAAGGCAACCAGGATCTGCTTGCGAAGGGTGTTCATGTGATGTCCTTTCAGTGTGGGAGTCGGTTCTCGTGCAAGTAGTCTGTTCTCTGCACGGGATCCATCATCGCCAGAAAGTGTAAGCACAGCGTGTCCCCTGCCACGCACTTTGTATCAATATGTTTCCCTGCTGAATCCATAT
>Ga0308166_1005172_pt1 | contig 10053 bp, 15 predicted proteins | sample PhyCR2_2_FD_202137 | JGI IMG/M metagenome (GOLD analysis project Ga0308166, IMG submission 202137) | Phyllosphere microbial communities from UC Gill Tract Community Farm, Albany, California, United States - DLSLCC.R2 | ecosystem: Host-associated > Plants > Phyllosphere > Unclassified | place... | reverse complement strand
TCGCCCCGCCGCCGCCGGCAAAGTTATCGACAATAATTTCTCTCACGCGTATTCCTCCATGGCGGCGGCCAGCGAACGGGCAGCAACGACAATCGACGGTACCGGCATTTTCTCAAGCCACATCCGGTTGATGTGATGTTTCAGCCGACGCTGGTGGTGTGCCGGGAGATCCCCGGCGTTTTCAATCTGGCTGTATACCATTCCAACCTCGGCAGGCCATACCGTGTCTGGAATGACCGGGAGTAAAAGGTTCTCTAATTCAATGAGTCTTCGATATGCACTTTCCAGCAGAACTTCTCTCATTTTTCACCTTCTCTCTGCGCGCGCCAGTAATTTAAGCGCTCTCTAAAAAACTCTCGTTGACTCTCCGGCGTTGCCTCGATCTGCTGAACGACCGCGTAACGTGTGATTTTCTTCTCATAGAGCTGGCGGACTAGCGCAGCAGCGCACATGTCGTAATGCTCTTTGAGCTGAAATTCCTGCGGCCATTTGGCGCGATTGAGGGGTAAGCCGGGCGGTAGGTAATCCGATTGCCCGGCCATGCCTTAATCCTTCACGCTTTTCTCTGAATGGGTGTAAAAACGGGGATCAACACTTTTCAGGGTGAAATGAGTCACCGGCATATCATCGTGACGCTCAATGCCAACGTATTTGGACTGAACCATGCGCCAGATACGCTTTTGCAGTTGGCTGGGGGTGATATTGATGTCCGGGTGATATTTTTTGATCGCAGCGAGAATGCCCTGATACGAAAGGGTTTTGCCCTTCATCAGCGCCACCAGCTTTTGTGCTGATAACTCTCCGGAGGCCTTTTTGGATTCCGCTTTTGCATTGCGTGCAATCGGAGTGATCGACTCCAGAAGGAGGCGGCAGCGGCCCGGTGCGCCGACGCGCTGCCCGGTGAGCTTGTCGTAGTTTTCATTGCTCCCGGCACTCCAAACGGTGGCAGTCTCGCGGATTTTTACCGTTTTTTCGCCTTTAGCAGTGATAACCGTCGCAGTGTGGGTTTTGAGCCAACGCCCTGAGGTGTTAACGGCTTGCACAGGTGCTTTTTTTGTTTTCGCTACGCGATAAACAGGGTTTACCTGGATCGGGCGGGGTGCCGGAACGTAACAAGCACGATTTCGGGCACGCGCGCCAGCATTCATACGCCAGATGATTACTGGCCCCCAGTCACAACCATCATCTGCGCTGGTGGTTTTTGCATACAGTAAATCGGTCATTGGTCTTTCCTCGTTGGTTAATTAGCGCTGGTCAGGCGCGGTTAAAACGGTTCGGTGTTGTATTTGTCGGAATACCGACGCGGTTGTTTTTTGGGTTTGGCTGCCTCCAGTTGAATACGGGTTTTCTCTTTCCCGACATGTTGATCGATTGGTAAGAAATGGCCGTTCTTGAATTCCTGGTAGATCACGGTACCGGCTGCGGCAAAGCGGCACTTACCGAGAATGACCTCAGCAACACCTGCAGCAGGGCTTTCAGGGTTATAAACCTCGTCGCGATACAGAAACAGGATGCTGTCGGCGTCCTGCTCAATAGAGCCGGAATCACGCAGGTCTGACATCACCGGGCGGCGCTGTGCTGCCGGGCGCGCATCAACGGCACGGGAGAGCTGGCTCAGCGCGAAAGTGGGCGTGTGCAGGCGCATAGCCATCGTTTTGAGGTTTCGCGAAATATGCGCGACGGCGAGATCGTTACGCTCTGCCTTTGGTTTTTTTATCAGGCCGAGGTAATCGACCATAATCATCGCTAAATGCGGGTGGCGGCGTTTGTGCGTTTCTGCAATGGCGCGGATTTGTTCGACGGTCAGATCGGTTGCGTCAACAATCCAGATATCACGGTCATTGAGTGTGGCCATCGCTGAAGTCAGGCGCGCCCAGTCCTCGTCATACATGTCCTGTGGGTTGCGCAGACGAGATACGGAAAGGTTTCCGGCACCAGCCAGTGAGCGCTCAACGATCTGCGTGGCCGCCATTTCCATACTAAAAATCAGCGCGCCGCCGCCTTTGGCCGTTACCCCTTCCACCACGGTGAGCGCGAACTCTGTTTTACCCATGCCCGGGCGGCCAGCAACGACGATAAGATCCTGTGGGTTAATTCCTCCAGTGGCGCTATCCAGATCCGAAATACCCGTTAACAAATTGCGGGTCGATTCATCACCATCCATGCGTTTTTGCACGGTATCCATGTAGACAGGCAAAAGCTCGTTGATATGTACCGGCTGAATGTCGCCAGTGTCAGCAGTCATATCCAGCAGCTGCGCGACGGCGTTCTCGATCACCTGATCGCGTTGCTCCTGGTTTGCTGCCTGTCGGATGCCGTCGGCCCCCTCCTGCAGCAGTTTCGCCAGCGCCCGGCTGCGCCATGCTTTGACCATCTTCCCTGCATACCCTTTCAGGTTTGGTACCGTGGCAGGAATACGGGAAATATCTGACAAATCGGCCAGACTTGAGCCACCCAGAGCCTCGCTGATGAAAAGCATATCGATCATGCCGTTCGCCAGGGCTTGTTTTTTTATTTCGCTGAAAGCGCGGCGATGGAATCCGATGCTGAATGATTCCTCCGGCGTGCTGGCGATCACATCGAACGCATCCGGAGTGGCACCGCCATTCAGCAGGCCAGCCAGCACACAGGCTTCAAGATCCTGAGGGCTCACAGTGCACCTTCCCTTGTCTTACGCAGTGTTTCCGGTTTCATCAGGTAATCAAAACTGGCGCGCCAGCCGTCGCGGTGTTCGCCGCCAAAGTAAAAATCTGGCGCGGTATTGCGGAATTTTTCCAGATAACCCAGAAACGCACCTGTGGTTTTATTCATCATGTGAGCCGCAAGGCGCGTAATTTTCTGGCGGCGATCAGCGTCAAGTGTCGCGGCAGGAAGTACGTCAGCGAAAATCTCGTTGTAGGCATCAACTACCGCTACCGGATCAATACTCGCCTCTGTGGTGGCCCAAGCCTCAGCGTCAGCGAGATAACCGTCGAACCGGTTCACCCGGCAGATATTTGCTGGCTTAGGCGCGCCAGATCCGCGGCGATGCCATGTAGCCAGAACCCAGCGGATAACCAACTGCAGCTCTGCCAGAGTGTACCCCTCACGCGTCAGGGTCGGCGTCAGCATGAGCACGAACGGTTTAACGTCACGGCAACGGGTACCGGTGCAGTCGTTATAAAACTCGAGCGCTTTTTTCGCGTCAGCGAGAATAATTTCCTCGCCATCCCCCATTTGGGGGTTAGGGGGATCTTTAGGTTCATTGACTGGTTCAAAAGAGTGACTGGTTCTGGTGCCGCCACACGGCATAGGGGGTGTGCTTTCTGGCGGCACACCTGTGCTTTTTGACGGCATAGGGGCTATGCTTTTTGGCGGCATAGGGTTGTCGAGTTTCATGTAATACAGATTCGACGCATTACCCTTACCATTTTTGACGCCAGGGCGGTTTTCTTTCACCAGCAGCCCCATAGCGATCAGCGCATCGATGTGATCACGTACAGCGCTCTTGCTGCACTCGCAATGGTCGGCAATATGTTTGTACGACGGCCAGCATTCACCGCTGTCATTGGCGTTATCAGCCAGTTTGATCAGCACCAATTTGCGGATAGGGTTTCCGGTTTTAATTGCCATCGCGCGGGCCATCAGGGTCATACTCATAATCAGATCCCCAATGTTTCAGCAATTTGACGGCATGCCGCCTGATATTCCTCAGGTGACAAATTCATTTCGCGGAGTTCTTCTTTCAGTTTTTCATACTGCGCCCAGACAGATAACGCAGCTGCGCGGCGGCCTTCGAAAATATCTTCGATGTCTTCCATGACGGCCGGTGCGCCATTCAAACGGAAGCCGTTCCGCCAGGTAATGCGGTCAATTGAATTCAGCATGTTGGTCTTTCCTCGGTACATTTAAACGCTGGTCAGGCGCTGTGTTTCCTGGATGGCTTGTAATGCCTGGGCTATCCTCTGCGGTCTATCCCTGGCATCCAGCAGTAGCGCGATGATCGCCGCGGCAAACTCGCGTATCGCTACGCATATCAAGTGCTGAGTGGTCATTCCCAGCTGCGCGTATCGTTCTGCGGGCAATGCCGCTTCCATCGCCTTAGCCAGCGCTCTTGTTTTGGCTCTAGCCGCTTTGGTGTCGCCACGTAACCAGCGAAAAATTTGCTGGCGATTGTTGTTTATTGCCCGCCAGTCGGCGTTACCCATTGGATCTTCCATCTGGTGCAGTTTTACCATGCTGGTGTTACCACCCATTCGGAACCACATGCGCGTGATTTCGATGGCAACATGTTCCTGCCCGCGCTCTACGGCCCAGTTGAAGATCTCCCGTTTCAGTTCTTCGAGGTTTTCCACTTCCTTCGCGTCTCCTGTCGCTGAAAACCTGATTAGGCTTAATCAGATTTTTTGGTTGCTAGTTGTTAAGCTGCGTTTGCTGATTTAACAGGGTTTTGATAATCCTTAGGATCGTAAATAAGTTCCCCATTAGTCATAAGGGACAATCGAGCGGCCCGCTTTTCAGGTACTACAGGCCCCCAGCGAGTTACGGCAACTTGAGAGATACCTAAAGCACGCGCAACCGCAGTTTTGGTGCCGAAAAAGCTGATGACAGTTTCAGTTTTCATTGTTCCTCCTATTAACGTTAGTTAGGAACATAAATACTAACGAAAGTTATGTCAAGTTAACTTATATTATGGGTATGAAAAAATTGACCTTTAATGACCGAATTTCCTCAAGACGTAAAGAGCTTGGATTAACCCAACAGCAACTTGCCGATGCCGTTGGTATATCTGCCGTGAGCGTCTATAAGTGGGAGGCGGGCATAACGACACCTAAAGGGCAAAATCTCTTCTCACTTGCCGAGGCACTCCGATGCACTCCGACGTGGTTGCTTTACGGAACTGAGGAAGATGAACCATTGAGGGCAGATCAACTTTCACCCGAGCTTGATGAAAGGCAAAAAAAGTTACTCGATCTCTTTGACTCATTACCTGAATCAGAAAAAGAAAGACATATCAACGAGTTAAGCGAAAAGGTTAATGATTTCCAGAGGTTGTTTGATGAATTGCTAATGGTTAAAAAGAAAAAAAACACCATTAAGAAATAAAATTAAAGGTAATGTTTTCAAAGCATTGCCTTTTTTTACGCCCGCAAGACTAACTTTTGTTATAAAAATTCATTGCCATAAAAAATACCTTTGGTTATGCTTTGCAACATCAACGACGCACTAACCACGCGGCAGTTGTTCAGAAAAACGTTCTGACAGTCTGGAAAGACAGGCACCAAATTCGCGGGTCGCCGCCAGTACGATGACATGCGGGAAAGACCGCAACGAATCCAAAATTGCTGTGTGTAGTCTTTGCCTCGTCTCCATGAGGGGCATTTTTTTTCACGGCAATGAATACGAGGAAAGACCAACGGGCATGACCAGCCCTGACAGCCCGGAAAGACGGGCACCAGACGTAAAAAAACCCACCGAGGTGGGCTTCTTTACCCGGGACAGTGACCAAACCGCCCGGAGGTGGTACAGGGGACCAACCCTGTACCGAGGAAAGACCAACGACATGAGCCGCTGATCGGCTCGAATTATACATCAGTAAGGAGCCGCTATGGAAGCGCTACCCCTGCAGGTAACACTGTACATCCACGTATCTACTAACCCCCACGTCCCTGCACTTTACCTGGTTCATACCTGTGACATGTCACAGAACTATCCAGATCTTTACGTACTGCTGGAAACGCGCACTGTTTGCCTTGAGATAACCCAGCCAGAGCCGATCGATATCATCGGTAAACAAGTTGAGCGCCTCCAGAAGGAAAAGGCGTCAATTGTCGACCATGCGCACCAGCGCGTCGCTTTCATCGAAGACAAGATCCAGCAGCTGCTGTGCATCGACCATTCAACAATCCAGGAAAGTGATATTCCGTTCTGAGGTGATCGAATGAAAGAGATGGGAATAGTTCGTTACACATGCACTGTCGGAGATCGTCGTGGTGAATTTGGTGATTGCATGGAAAAGCAGAAGAACGGTCGATATGTAACGTTCGATCAGCACCAACGACAAGTTCACCATTTGCAGAAAGAAATTGAATCTCTTCGCAACAAGCTGCGCAAGACCAACGCAGCATAACAAATGAGGAAAGACCAAGTGACAATCTCAATTTATAACTGCCTGTTCAAGCCGAAAAAATCAGCTATCAAAGATGGTGCCGTTGCGCTGGCGATCAGCGTGGAAGCGCCCAATAAAAAAATCGCAGAAAGCATCGTGACGGGTAAGCTCTGGGAGCAGTATCCGGCGAACGGCGATAACTTTTTCAAACCTGAAATCTGGGAGAACACAGAAGGTCAGTCCCACCCGGAAATCGGAAAGTTTGACGAGCATTTTGCTAAATCCCACTCGTTCGATGGTGAAAAGTGGATGGCAAACGCTGAACCTAATAGCGAGATGAACCATCTGCCTGTAGGTAATGAAAAAGTAGACTTCATGTCCATCACACCGCGCGAACGCTTTGCAACGGTGGTACTGTTTGGCCTCTCGGAGCTGGACGGCGATCTTTATTCTCAGGTCCGCGATTATCTTGATAACCTCGAGAACACCAGCCAGTACGATGAAGAGGTTAATGACCGCTTAAATCGTTACATCCTTAATGCGATGGAAGCGCACCCGCCTGTTCACCACATGCACCAGGAAGGGCTTAATAATCTCCTGCAGGCAATCTATGTGAAGTTTGAGAACCAGTTACCCGGCGGTGCCGCGCTTTACTCGTTTATTAAAAAATGGACTGACAATCCGGGCAAGCGTGAAGAAATGCTGGCTCAGAACAGCACCAGCACCAGCACCAGCACCAGCACCAGCACGGAAGATAATACCCACGCTCAGGTTGCACCACAGCGCGGTTATAAACACACCTATGCCACATTGGATCAGGAGATCGCTCTCGCACTATTGCCAATAGAACCAGCAACCACCGTATCTGTAAGTGCTTTGCGCCAGGCAGAACGTATCATTGAAGAAGACCGGGAAGACTTTAAACGCTGGTCTATGGCGCTGCGCACTACTGAGCAAATCCTTAGATATTCGCGCAACACTATTTTTGGCGTTATTCAGCATGTGCCGGCCAAAGATACGCATCACTTCCCCGATTCATTACGCCGTTATATCGACAGCTGGCTTATCGAAAATGGTGTGCTTGAACAGGATCCCAATGAATCAGAATTAACCAATAAATCACTGGCTGCCGGGCGTGGAGAATATGTCGAAGGTATAAGCGACCCTGCCGATTCCAAGTGGGTGAAAACTGAAACTCAGCCCATTCCGCAAAACGCCTCAAATGAGGTGGAAAAAACGGAAGTGGTTACTGATTCACAGGCAGAGGCCGCGCGCGAAACGCTCAATAAGATGGGCTACAGCGTTTACGCCAGTGAATCAGGGCAGGAGCAAGACAGCAGTGATCAAGACAATGGCGCGAAGCAGCCAGAAGCCCAACAGGTGCAAGATGAGCCCCGCCCTAACGTTAATGACGTTGAAAAGAGCCTCTCCGAACGCACCGGCACAGAACTGGAGAACCTTGATCTCTGGAAGCGCGTTTTCAAAACCGATGAGCGCTTTACCAAGCAGTTTAGTGTTAACGGTGGCGGCACATCGATCAACGGCACATACATGACAATGCTGGCCACCCGTGAATTCGGCCCGAAAGGTATTGGCTGGGGCGTTGATATCCTTGAAGAGCGTTTTGATGATGGCGCACCAATAACCCGCACGGTAAAAGGCCCGGACGGGAATAATACATGGGAGCTTATCCCAAACGGTTACGGCGGCTATCTCACAGAAAAACACCACGTCATTAAGATTCGCCTCTGGTATGTGCGTAACGGTGAACGTGGAGAGGAGATCTCTTTCGGCTGTACACAATATATCTACGGGAGTAAACACGGCCCGATTTGCGATGGCGAAGCGACTAAAAAATCACTTACCGATGCGACCAAAAAGGCGCTGTCCTCCCTCGGTTTCAGCGCCGATATCTTTATGGGCCTCTATGACAACCCTGAGTATCGGCAGAAAAACAAAGAAGAATTTGCCCTTAAAAATGCCAGCGATAACGCAGAAGATGCTGCACGCCTGCGCCAGGAGCTGGACGACAAACTTACGCGGGTGGCAAACACGCTGGCAACCGGTGTCTCTGCCAACGAATTGACCAAAGTATTCGCATCAATCGCCCGCGAAGTGGAGGTGCACCGTAAAGATGCTGAGGCTAAAGGCGACAGCCAGCATGCCAGTTATCTGAGTAAACGTCTGCGGCGCCTGACCACCATCAAAGACGAACGCCTTAAAGAACTGAACAAAGCCCAGGAGAAAACAGCATGAGCAACGTAACTGCAATCGCATTAGCAAATAACTACTCCAGCCTGTTAAACCTGCTGGAGACCTCCGACGAGCTGACACCTGAAATGATCGCCGACACCCTGGAAGGGATTGAAGGTGAACTGGCTGATCGTCTTGATGCTGTTATGGTGGTGGCGCGCAATAACCTGGGCCACGCGAAAACCTGCGAAGAAGAAATGAAACGTCTGGCTGAGCGTAAAAAGTCATTCGAAAATAAAGACAAGCACCTGCGTAAATATATCCTGTCATGCCTGTTAGGCGCTGGCCTGGATAAACTGAAAACGCCAAGAAACACTTTTACTGCTCGTCAGGGTGCAGTAAGCGTTGTGATAGATAACGTCGATGCTTTACCTGATGACATGGTTTCAGTGCAGACAGTGATAGCCCCTGATAAAAAGGCAATCAAAGAAGCGATAGAAGCCGCCTCCGCAACAGCAACACAAATCAAAGCCGATGGTGGTGAAGTTCCGGAAGAATTGCTTAACCCGGTACCAGGTGCACATCTGGAAGTCGGCGAACGTTCATTACAGGTGCGCTAATCATGCTGAAACTAACTCTCAAAAGAGGTGATGCGGTACACGTGGTGTTTCCGGATGGAACAAACGGGATCATCGAAGCGCGTAGCCGCAGCGAGCTGGGGTTGCATCTTCCGGAGAACGTCAAGGTTACACGTGAGAAAGCCGCGTTTCTGGATGGGAACCTGATTAAGCGTAATCAGAAATAATCCTTATCTGCCGATAGCATTGTGGCCCCACTCAACCAACGGAGGCCACAATGCTGCACTGGCAACCCGGAGCAATCCTGCTCTCAAACTTTGATACCAAGATCGGAAAATTATCAGCGAGCGTACGAAAGAAGACCCTGACCACGTCGGATATCGAACGCGCCTGTAGTGACGCTGACGATGCGATATACCGCATGTTGAGGAAAGACCATGAGACACGATCACGACATTATCACCAGAGAAGAGATGATAGAGCTGACGGGGACTCCGTTTAAATCAAAACAGTGTGATGCTCTGCGTCGAGCCGGGATCTTCTTTATGGAAAGAGCAGACGGCCACCCTAAAACAACATGGGGGCATTTCATGAACCCCATAAAATACCGCAACCAAGAAGTCTCCCCGGTGCGCGAGGATGAAGAACCAGATTTCGGAGCCGTATTTAATGGCCGGAAAGCGTAAAAACCCCGCCGACAGCTGGATGCCACCGCGTGTATATCGCGGCAAAGCAGCTTATGAATTTCGTACAAAAGATAACAAAGCCGTTCGCCTGTGCGCCCTTAACGAAACGCAGGCAACGGTCTGGCTGGCGTATGAGAAAGCAGTGGGCGAAGAAGTCAGGAAAAATACATTCCAAACTCTCGCAGATATGTTTATGACCTCCCCCGATTTTATGGATTTGTCACCTGAAACCAGAAAGGATTACACGAAATATTCGGGTAAGGTATTACCCGTTTTTGGCAAAACAGACCCCAACAAAATAAAGCCCGAGCACATTCGGCGTTATATGGATCAGCGTGGTATTTCCAGCCGAACGCAGGCAAACAGGGAAAAGAGTTTCCTTTCGCGGGTATTCCGTTGGGGCTACGAACGTGGGTATGTGGAAAGAAACCCATGCCAGGGGGTTAAACAATTCAAGGAGGTATCGCGCGAGCGCTATGTGACGGATGAAGAATACAATGCTGTATAT
>Ga0308166_1005169_pt1 | contig 10056 bp, 7 predicted proteins | sample PhyCR2_2_FD_202137 | JGI IMG/M metagenome (GOLD analysis project Ga0308166, IMG submission 202137) | Phyllosphere microbial communities from UC Gill Tract Community Farm, Albany, California, United States - DLSLCC.R2 | ecosystem: Host-associated > Plants > Phyllosphere > Unclassified | place... | reverse complement strand
CTTCCGGCGGCACGTCGCCCATCGCCAGCTCGCCCGCGTGCATGGCCACCTTCACGTCCGGATACACCGACTTCAGGAAGCCGAACATCTTCATGTGCAGCGTGTAGTCGCGCATCGAGACGGCCGTGCTTTCCTGGCCGACGATGTTCACGCCGACGATCTTGCCGTTCGCCGATGCCGCCTTGAAGGCGCCGATCATCGAGGAAAACACCTGCGACGGGTTCAGCAGGCGCAGCACATAGGTCTGGTAGCGCATGGTAAAGCGCTCGTCGTCGATGCCTTGCGCCGCTTCGTCGATCTTGGCCACGAACTCGCCCAGGGTCTTGTTGAAGGCCGGGTCGCGCGCCAGGGTTTCCATCCAGTTGTTCAGCTCGACCTTCAGGGCAGCGTCGTCGTTCACCAGCTGCCAGGCGCGCGCGTCGAACTCGGGATTGGCGACGGCCGGCGCCATCTTGAACATGGTTTCGATATAGCCCACGTTTTCGGCGATCGCGCGCTTTTTCAGCTCCTGCAGGCCTTCGGCGAAGTTGGCGTTCGAGACCGGCCCGAAGTAAGCGAAGGTCTGGAAGAACAGGCGGTCCGGCGGCGGCTGGATGGCGCCGTGGTTGTCGAAGTCCTTGTTCGACCAGCGCTGCACCAGCTCGCGCCAGGTGTAATCGTCGGCATAGACTTCGGCGCTCGACAGGCAGTTGCGCTCCTTGGCCGGCTTGGCGCGCTCCAGGGCGATGAGGTCCTTGTTGGTCTCGATGCGGTAGGTCTGCTTGTTGACGCAGACACCCTGCTTGTCGAGGAAGTCGACGTACTGCTCGGCGTAGATCGCGCCCGAGTAGTGATGGTGCAGGTCGCCGCCTTTCGGCATCTGCGTGAAGAACATGGTCAGCTCGGCCAGCTTCGGCTCGCTGCCTGCGATCAGGGCGGCGTAGTGGCGGGCGGTGGCGGCCTCGTTGGCCTGGCGCGTGGCGGCCGAGGGCTCCTTGGCGGCGACGGGCGCGGCGGAGGCGGCACAGGCGAGCGCGATCAGGACGCTGCTCAGTTTCTTCTGCATCGGGATTCTTTCGTAACGGTTGGTTGGTGCGGACCGCGAAACTCTAACCGCTTTCGTGCGAGGTTGGCAATGGATGGGGTTGCGCGGGGTTTGAGACGGAGGATTTGCAGGCGTCATCGGGGCTGTTGCCTGCGCTGTGATCGGTGGGTTGAATCCGCGTGGGCACGAGTGCCCACCCTACGGATAGCGCCGCGGGTTCGTCGCTGCGCTCCTCGAAACATCAAGCCTGGACGGTTTCGGTCCGGAACATCTCCCGTAGGGTGGGAACCTGTGCCCACGCGGATTGGAGGGACCGATACCGTAACAGGCAACAGCCCCACTACCCTCGATTCACCGCTGGTGAACCTTGCTCCCCATCGCATACGTCGCGAAAACGGTCCGGTCATCCCCCAGCAAGGCGAGCGCGAACAACTGCTCCTCGAGCGTATCGCAATGCGCGCTGCGCCGCGCCAGCAAGGGCGTGGCCTGCGGATCGAGCACGACGAAATCCGCCTCCGCCCCCACCGCGAAACTGCCGATGGTCCCTTCCAGGCCCATCGCCCGCGCCGCCCCCAGCGTGGCGAGATAGAACATGCGCAGCGCCGGCAGGTAGCTGCCCTTCAGGCGCGCCACCTTGTAGGCTTCGTTCATGGTCTGCAACATCGAAAACGAGGTGCCCGCCCCGACGTCGGTCCCGAGCGACAGCAGCGCTTTCGCCCCATCCGCCTTTTCGAAGTCGAACAGCCCGCTACCGAGGAACAAATTCGAGGTCGGGCACACACTGGCCGCCGAGCCGGTGGCCGCCATGCGCGCAAAGTCCTCGTCGTCGAGCCAGATGCAGTGGCCGAACAGCGCGCGCGGACGCATCAGGCCGAAGTCCTCGTACACGCCCAGGTAGCTGCGCGAGCTCGGATACAGCTCCTTCACCCAGCTGCACTCGTCCTTGTTTTCCGACACGTGCGTCTGGATGAAGGTGTCCGGATAGGCCTTGGCCAGCTCGCCCGCCAGGCGCAGCTGGGCTTCGCTCGAAGTCGGCGCGAAGCGCGGCGTGATCGCGTACAGCGAACGCCCGCGCTTGTGCCACTTGTTGATCAGGGCTTCGCTGTCGCCGACCTGGCCTTTGGCGTCGCGCAGGAAGTCCGGGCAATTCCGGTCCATCAGCACCTTGCCGGCCACCATCCGCAAGTTGCGCGCCTCGCTCGCCTCGAAAAATGCGTCCACCGACTGTGGATGCACGGTGCAGTAGACCACCGCCGTGGTGGTGCCGCAGCGGCCCAGTTCATCGAGGAAGAACTCGGCGGTTTCGCGCGCATGCGCCGGGTCCTCGAAGCGGCGCTCGGTCGGGAAAGTATAGGTTTCCAGCCAGGGCAGCAGGCCCGGGGCCGGGGAGGCGATCATGTCGGTCTGCGGGTAATGCAGGTGGGAGTCGATGAAGCCGGGCGTGATGATCTTGCCGCGGTAGTCGATTGGCTCCACGCCAGGCGGCAGCGTCGCGACGAGCTGCGCGTAGTCGCCGGCCGCCTTGACGCGGCCATCTTCGATGACGAGCAGGCCGTCCGCGTGCCAGGAATAGGCCTGTTCGGCAAAGGCCGGGTCGGCGTGAAAATGCAGCAAGCTCGCACGGTAGGCTTGCACGCTGGTGTATGCAGTGGACATCAGTTGGATTCCGGAGAAGCTTCAAGAAGGCTGGAGGCGGCAGCAGCGGCGGCCTCCCAGACGCTCAGCAGTTGGGCGGCGACGCCGACGGCGATCACGGCCGGCGCCTTGCCGGCGATGCCGGGCAGGCCGATCGGGCAGACCATGGCGGCGATGCGCTCGTTGGCGATCCCGCGCTCGCGCAGGCGGTGCTCGAACTGGCGGCGCTTGGTGCTTGATCCGATCAGGCCGAACCAGTCGGCGCCGGGACGGGACAGTATCGCAATCGACAGCCGCAGGTCAAGTGCATGACTGTGTGTCATCACCAGGAAGGTGGTGCCGGGGGCCGCCTGCGCGACCAGGGCTTCCGGCGTATCGGTCGCCTCGACCGTCACGTTCGCCGGGATCGCGCCCGGGAACATGTCGTCACGCTCGTCGACCCAGGTAACGCGGCAGGGCAGCTCGGCCAGCGCGCGCACGATGGCCGCGCCGACGTGGCCGGCGCCGAACAGCATCAGGTGGGCGCGCGTGGCGAAGACGGCGTCGGCCAGCCAGCGGCGGCCGTCGGCGTCGGTGAACACATGCGTGCCGCCCGTGCGGTCGAATGCGGGCGCCGCGGCGCCGCCCAGACGGTGGCCGGCGCCATCGCACAGGGCACGCGCATCCGCCCCGCCGAGATCGACCAGCCGCCAGGTATCCTCGTTGCGCCGCTTGTCCAGCAGCGCCATCTGCTCGCGCTCGACGACCTCGAACACCAGGTGCGCAATCCCGCCACAGCACTGGCCCAGGCTCGGTCCCAGCGCGAAGCGCTCCAGCCGGGCGGGCCCGCCCGCTTCCAGCATGGTGCGCGCCATGTCGATCGCGCGGTGTTCCAGATGCCCGCCGCCGATGGTCCCGGCCAGCCCTTCGCGGGTGACGACCATCTTCGCGCCCGGTTCACGCGGCACCGAGCCTTCGACGATGGCGACCGTCACCAGCACGGCCGGCGCGCGCAGCGCGGCTTGCAGCCAGTCTTCCATCACGCGCCCGGGTGTGCGGCAGCTTCCACCGCGGCGATGGCGTCGAGGATCGCCTCGCTCGTGGCCGGCGCATGCAGGGGCGGATTCACCTTGTGCCCGCCCACGCTGGAAATCGCGTCGCGGATCGCGAAGAACACCGAGAACGGCAGCAGCAGCGGCGGCTCGCCGACCGCCTTCGAGCGGTGGATCGAGTCCTCGACGTTGCGGTTCTCGAACAGCCGCACGTTGAAAATGCGCGGGCAGTCCGACACGCCCGGGATTTTATAGGTCGACGGCGCATGCGTCATCAGCTTGCCGCCGGCGTTCCACCGGAGTTCCTCGGTGGTGAGCCAGCCCATGCCCTGGATAAAGGCGCCTTCGACCTGGCCGATGTCGATGGCCGGGTTGAGCGAATTGCCGGCGTCGTACAGGGCGTCGGCGCGCAGCAGCTTCCATTCGCCGGTGAGCGTGTCGACCACGACCTCGGCCACCGCCGCGCCGTAGGCGAAGTAGGAGAACGGCCGCCCGCTCATGGTCTTGGCGTCCCAGGAGAGGCCGGGCGTGGCATAGAAGCCGTCGGACCAGAGCTGCACGCGCGCCAGGTAGGCCTTTTGCACCAGGTGTTCGAAAGGGATTTCCATGCCGCCCGCGAACACGGTGTCGGCCGCGAAGCGCACCTCGTCCTCCGCGCATTCATAGGTCGTGGCGGCGAACGCGGCCAGGCGCGCCTTGATCTGGCGCGCCGCATCCTGGGCCGCCTTGCCGTTCAGGTCGGCCCCGGTCGATGCCGCCGTGGCCGAGGTGTTCGCGACCTTGCTGGTATTGGTGGCGGTGGCGCGCACGCGTTCCACGTCCACGCCCAGTTCGTGCGCCACCACCTGCATTACCTTGGTGTTGATGCCCTGCCCCATCTCGGTGCCGCCATGGTTGACCATGATGGAGCCGTCCACGTACACGTGGACCAGCGCGCCGGCCTGGTTCAGGTGGGTGACGTTGAAGGCGATCCCGAACTTGACGGGCGTGAGCGCCAGGCCCCGCTTCAGCACAGGACTGGTACGGTTGAATTCGGCGATCGCCGCGCGCCGCGCCCGGTATTCGCTCGATGCTTCGAGTTCGGCCACCAGCTCGTGGATGACGTTGTCGACCACGGCCTGGCCGTAGGGCGTGATATTCCGTTCGGTCTTGCCGTAGAAGTTGAGCTTGCGGATGTCGAGCGCGTCGACGCCCAGGTTGCGCGCGATCTCGTCGATCACGTATTCCATGGCGATGGCACCCTGCGGGCCGCCGAAGCCGCGGAAGGCGGTGTTCGACTGGGTATTCGTCTTGCCGCAGGCGGCGCGGATGTCCACATCGCTCAGGTAGTAGGCATTGTCGTAGTGGCAGACCGCGCGCGTGGCGACCGGGCCGGACAAGTCGGCCGAATAGCCGGCGCGCGAGACCATGTCGATCTTCGCGGCCAGGATGCGCCCGCCGTCGTCGTAGCCGACTTCGTACTCGTAATAAAAGCAGTGGCGCTTGCCGGTGACCAGCATGTCGTCGTCGCGGTCGGCGCGCAGCTTGACCGGGCGCTTGAGCTTGGCGGCGGCGATGGAGGCGGCGGCGGCCCACAGCGCCGACTGCGATTCCTTGCCGCCGAAGCCGCCGCCCATGCGCCGGCACTCGACGGTCACGTGGTGCGAATGCAGGCCGAGCGCGTGCGCGACCACGTGCTGCATCTCGCTCGGATGCTGGGTCGAGCACTGCACCAGCATGCCGCGGTCTTCGCCCGGAATCGCGTAGGCGATCTGGCCTTCGAGGTAGAACTGTTCCTGGCCGCCGACGTACAGCTGGCCCTTCACCTTGCGCGGCGCGCTGGCAAAGGCGGTTTCGGCATCGCCGCGCGCCAGCCGCATCGGCGGCACCACGTAGGACTGGGCGGCGTGCGCTTCCTGCGGCGTGAGGATGGCCGGCAGTTCGGCGTATTCGACGTTCGCCAGGCGCGCGGCGCGGCGCGCGTTGTCGTGGCTGTCGGCAACGACGATGAACATCGGCTGGCCGACATACTCCACCTTGCCGTCGGCGAGGATGGGGTCGTCGTGGATGATGGGGCCGCAATCGTTGGTGCCGGGGATGTCGCGCGCCGTCAGCACCGCCACCACGCCGCGCGCGGCACGGACCGGCGCCAGGTCGATGGAAACGATGTGCGCGTGCGGCTTGCCCGACAAGCCCAGCGCAGCGTGCAGCGTGCCCGCCGCCTCGAGAATGTCGTCGGTGTAGGTGGCCTGGCCGAGGACGTGCAGCGTCGCGGATTCGTGCGGCCGCGAGCGGCCGACCGCGCTCCACGCCGCCGCCTGATCGGCCAGTACCGTTGCTGGTGCGCCTGCGTCGTTCATGGTGATCTCCTTACGCCAGGGCTGCGAACGCGTTGACCGCGCCAGGCGGCAGCGGGTTGTCGAGGCGGGTCTCGAGCCAGAAGCGGCGCAGCAGGTTCTGCGCCGTCTTCATGCGGTAGCCGCTGGAGGCGCGCATGTCGGACAGCGGCTGGTAATCCCGGGCCAGCGCGGCCATCGCGTCCTGCAAGGCCGTTTCGTCCCAGGCGCGCCCGTTCAAGACCGCTTCGGCCGCGGCGGCGCGCTTCGGGGTGGCGGCCATGCCGCCAAAGGCGATGCGCGCGTCCTTGACGGTGCCGCCGTCCAGGGTCAGCGCAAAGGCGGCGCACACGGCCGAGATGTCCTGGTCGAAGCGCTTGGCCAGCTTGTAGGTACGGAAGCGTACATCGGCGCGCGGCAGCGGAATGCGCAGGCCGGCCACGAATTCGCCGGCGCGCAGGTCCTTCTGCTGGTAGCCGAGGTAGAAATCCTCCAGCGCCAGCTCGCGTTCGCCCTCGGAGCCGCGCAGCACCAGGCGCGCGCCGAGCGCGATCAGCCAGGGCATGGAGTCGCCGATCGGCGAACCGTTGGCGACGTTGCCGCCCAGGGTGCCGGCATTCCGGATCGGCAGCGAGGCGAAGCGCTGCCAGAGTTCGTTCAGTTGGTCGGGATAGTGGCGGCAGAGCGCCGCATACGCGTCCTGCAGGGTGACGCCGGCGCCGATCGCCAGCATGCCGTCCTGCTCGGCCACGGTCTTCAGCTCTTCCACGTGACCGAGATAGATGATGTCGTTCAGTTCGCGCATCTGCTTGGTCACCCACAGGCCGACGTCGGTCGACCCGGCCAGGATCAGCGCGTTCGGGTTGGCGGCGCGCAGGGCCACCAGTTCGTCCAGCGTGCGCGGCGCGTGGAAGCTGCGGCCTTCATGCACGTAGGTCGCCCCGTCCGGGCGCTGCAGCCCGCGCAAAGCCTCGGCCACGGCGGCGCGGTCGAATTCGGCGCGCGGCAGTTCGCCCATGCGCACGGCGGCGTCGATGATGGGGCGGTAGCCGGTGCAGCGGCACAGGTTGCCGGACAGGGCGTCGTCGATCTGGCAGCGCGTGGGCGTCTCCCCTTCGGCCTGCCCTTCCTGCTTCAGGTACATGCCCCACAGCGACATCGCGAAGCCCGGCGTGCAGAAGCCGCATTGCGAACCATGGCATTCGACCAGGGCTTGCTGGACCGGATGCAGGCGGCCATCGGGCAGTTGCAGGTCCTCGACCGTGAACAGGGCCTTGCCGTCGAGCGTGGGTGTGAACTGGATGCAGGAATTCACCGCCTTCAGTTCCAGCTCGCCATTCTCGAGCGAACCGACCACCACGGTGCAGGCGCCGCAGTCGCCTTCGGCGCAGCCTTCCTTGGTGCCGGTGCAGCGCAAGTCCTCCCGCAGGTGCTGCAGGATGGTTTGCGTCGGCGCCACGCCGGTCACTTCGTGGACGGCGTTGCGGAAATAGAAGCGGATCGGTTCGGCCATGACTTGTCTCGGATGTAACCCAGCGTGGAGAGTACCCTATCGAAGCCGCCGGCAACTATGCCACTCACCTGATATTCAATATCATCAAATCAATATATCTCAAGCGCAGTACGGGTGCGTTGCGCGCCAGTGGTGCGCGATGTCGATGCGGCGCGTGATCCACACGTGTTTATGCTGCAACACATAGTCGAGGAAACGGGCGAGCGCCGCTGCCCGCGCCGGACGCCCCACCAGCCGGCAGTGCAGGCCGATCGAGAGCATTTTAGGCGCGTTCAGGCCATTCGGGTCGCCTTCGGCATACAGCACGTCGAAAGCGTCCTTCAGGTAGTCGAAGAACTGGGTGCCGGAATTGAAACCCTGCATGGCGGCGAAGCGCATGTCGTTGGTGTCCAGGGTGTAGGGCACGACCAGGTGGGCGCGTTCGTCGGGCGCGCCGTCGGCGCCGGTGAAGCTGACGGTTTGCCAGAACGGCAAGTCGTCGCCGTAGTGGTCGGCGTCGTAGACGAAGCCGCCATGCTCGACCACCAGGCGCCGCGTGTTGGGCGAATCGCGTCCCGTGTACCAGCCCAGCGGCGCCTCGCCGGTGAGCGCACGCATGATCTCGACCGCCTCGCGCATGTGGGCGCGTTCCGTGGCTTCGTCCACGTTCTGGTAGGAGATCCAGCGCAGCCCATGGCAGGCGATCTCGTGGCCCAGTTCGCGGAAGGCGGCCACTGCTTCCGGGTTGCGCTGCAGCGCCATCGCCACGCCGAACACGGTGAGCGGCAGCCGGCGCTCCTCGAAGATGCGCAGCAGGCGCCACAAGCCGGCGCGCGAGCCGTACTCGTAGAGCGATTCCATGCTCATGTGGCGCATCGGGAAGGCCTGGGCGCCGACGATCTCGGACAGGAAAGTCTCGGAAGCCGGGTCGCCGTGCAGCACGTTGTTCTCGCCGCCTTCCTCGTAGTTCAGCACGAACTGCAGGGCGACGCGGGCTGCGCCGGGCCATTGCGGGTGGGGCGGGTTGCGGCCGTAGCCGACCATGTCGCGCGGGTAGCTGGTGTCCATGGGCTTGTCGGAGGATGAGAGGTATATGGCCGATCTTATATTGACGAAAGTGTAAAGGTATATGATCCGGACGATAGCCACCTTCACCAACTCCGTATAGGGGATCCATGGGCAAGCTCAGCACCCACGTACTCGACACCGCGCACGGGCGTCCGGCCGCCGGCGTCGCCATCGAACTGTATGCCATCGACCATGACGGCCGCACCCTGCTCAAGACCGACGCCACCAACCGCGACGGCCGCTGCGACGCCCCGCTGCTCGAAGGCGAGGCGCTGCGGCCGGGGAGCTACGAACTGGTGTTCGCGGCCGGCGACTACTTCGCGGCACAAGGCGTGGACTTGCCCGAGCCGCGCTTCCTCGACCGCGTGACGATCGCCTTCGGGGTGGCCGACGCCAGCCAGAACTACCACGTGCCGCTGGTGGTTACGCCCTGGTCGTACTCCACCTACCGCGGCAGCTGAGGACGCGGCTCGGTCTTGTGACTGTCTTGTGATCGGGGCACGGCACGGCTATCCTGTGCTGGACACGACAGGAGGCGCCCATGTCCTTGCACATCGTTCATTTCATCGGCCCGATCAACCACGGTTCGGCCTGCGCGGTACGCAACCTGTGCCTGCAGGCGCTGCAAAGCGGGGCCAGCGAAATCGAACTGCACATGTCGACCGAAGGCGGCAACATGACGGCCGGCTTCGCGCTCTACTTCTTCCTGAAATCCCTGCCGGTGCCCCTGCATACCCACAATATCGGCAGCGTCGAGTCGGTGGGCGTGGTGATCTTCCTGGCCGGGCAAAAACGTTATGCCTGCCCGGGCGCGCGCTTCCTGATCCACCCGCTGCACTGGGGCTTCGGCAACCTGGTGGCAGCCGACCATGCGCGCGTGTCGGAGTGGCGCGAATGCCTGGATTTCGATGCCGAACGCTATGCCGCCATCGTCGACGAGGCTACGCGCGGCGCGCCCGACGCGGGCGACATCCGCCCTCACCTGTTTGGCAACGCGCGCATCTATACGGCCGAACAGGCGGTGCGTGCCGGACTGATCCACGAAGCCGTGCAGGCCCGCCTGCCCGCAATGGGTAGCACCACGCACTGGTGGAATTAAGGGCCCTGTAACGATTTATATAATTTCCCAGTAGCAACCTTTAAAGTTAATTTCTTAACTCATCTGTTTCACCAAAACAACGCATTGACTTAGCGCAATGTCTCGTTTTGAGTGCAGGTCTTCCTTTTCCTTGTCTTTACTTTTGCTCCATGGATAGAATCGTTTCGTTTCATCCATGCCAGCTGCATGCGAACAAAAAAATAACTAGAAGTAAATCTTATAAACGGAATCCCTGTAACAGGTTAACTTATGAACAAGCAGATCATTGCCGCTGTACTGGCGCTGCCGCTGGCCCTCTCGTCGGCCTATGCGCAAGAAACCCAAAGCCCTACCGTGAAGATCAGTGGCTTCGGCACTGGCGCCCTCACCTGGACCAACACCAACGACGCCGA
>Ga0308166_1005168_pt1 | contig 10063 bp, 8 predicted proteins | sample PhyCR2_2_FD_202137 | JGI IMG/M metagenome (GOLD analysis project Ga0308166, IMG submission 202137) | Phyllosphere microbial communities from UC Gill Tract Community Farm, Albany, California, United States - DLSLCC.R2 | ecosystem: Host-associated > Plants > Phyllosphere > Unclassified | place... | reverse complement strand
AACTGCTGTGAAGCTTGTGTTAATAATCCCGATAATTACACCGATGACTACCGAAGCAATCAAAGGCAAGAACAACACTTGGAAATCACGCTTCCACGCAAAAACAGCAAGAGAGAAAATCAAACCGCCCATGACGATAGTTTTACCCAAGTTACCTTTTACCCATCCCTCAACTTTGCCCGCAGATGCATCAAACTCTTTTGCTGTAGTTTGAGCTGCCTCTGCCATAAGCATAAAAGCAGCTCCGATAAATAAAACCGCAAAAATAGTTATAAGCACACGAAGGGTTGGTTTAATACGGGACATTAAAATGTCCATTTTTTGTGTTGGTGTTTGTAAAGCTAATTCCATCAGGAACTCTCCTCTAAGTTATGTTTGAACTCATATACATGAGTCCTTGCTTTTTCATGTTTAACTAATAATCCGGAAGATTATTATTTCTAATGGCACTATCACCGGAATTTAAAATTAGTGTGTAGAGCACCACTTTCACTTTTTCACCTCCCCCTCATGAAAAAGGAGTCAACTTTTTTCAGTTTCATCTACTTTGTTGACGAATCATTCAGTTACAAAACTTTGTGAAAAAAATCTCACAAAACCTCCCAATTGATTAATAAGTCAACAACCAGACTCACCCCTACAAAAGCTTTTAGGTGATACGATTATCACTTTTTTCCTTTTGGCTGTCAAAGTGAAGCCTAAAAGAATAAAAAGAAACGTATTGACATAAGAACATATATATCAATGCCTTAGCGTTTTTTATTGGATTTTTAATTATGAATGAATTAATATTTTTTCTACACAGTTTATGTTTTCTTAAGACAAGCTTAAGGGAACATACAGACCTGTACGCCCATTTTACTTTTATTAAACAAAAAAACAAACATATTGACAAAAAAAAAGCCCCTAAAGGGCTAATGGGTTTTCTTTTTATTTTATGCAAATAATATTTTTTCTAAAAAATTCGTACTAAATTCACTACTGACTTCTTGCTCTTCATACATTTTTCGCAAGATCATATTTAAATAAGCAGATCTACTCGTTTCGATTTGATCAATATATTTAGTAAAGCTTGTGTAAATATCTTTTTTTACACGCACAGTAGTTTTAGATCCTTTTTTTGAAATTTTGTCTTCTAACCTATTTCTATCGACTAAAATTTTAGCTTCATTCTGTACACAAAATTCAATGATCCGTGATAAAACATATGTGAGTGAAAGATCACTTTTTTTACCAAATGATGAAGCAAAACTTTTTAGTTCCGGTTCTATATACAATGAATCAACCGTCCGTTCCTCATCATATAATTTTGCACTCACATTACTCATTATGCTCTTTTCAGCCACTAATACATTCATTCCCAAAACTCCCCTAAATACCTAGAACCATATTACTTTATATAACATTTTATGGTTATATTTTTAATAATAGTTTTGGGTACTTAGGTACTCAAAAGGTTTCAAATTGCATCAAAATTCCATGTCCAAGCCCTTACTTGTTTCAAATTGATTCTGATCTTTCCCATATTGCGTTTCTTGAACAAAACTTGTTTTGTCTTGAGAATAACCAACTGCTTTTCGCGCAACAGATTTATCATGAGTATAAATTTTTAATTCACGAGATGCACGAGTCACACCAACATAGAATGCCCGGTTCCCAAAAATCTTTCCTAAACTTTTGGCAACTTTTTCACTATTCTGTGCATTAGTTAAAGTGTTACTGTTAATTAACATAAAAACATTAGATTTAGTCAAGCCTTGACTTGAATAAATTGTTGTTGCATAGCCATGATCCCAATGTTTAAACTCGCTCAAGTTCATTCTATGCTCTTCATCTTTATCATTTGAAAGAAGCACTTGATCACCTTCTACTCCTTTATAAGTATACTTTTCACCATTCTTAAAGTTGCCATTAGTTCTATTGATTTTTATTAAATCACCCTTAAGCAATTGCTTTTCTTCTTTTTCATAAACTTCAATTAAATTCTTATTTCGGCTATTCCAATTTTGAATTTTTCCATCTTTATCTTGTAAGATTAACCCCCTCTCTCTCTTGTTTTTGTTCTTAATATCGTATTTATCAACTACTGTGTAATACTCATCTTTCTTAAAAGACTGATCCCCTGAAGAGTATGTTTTATTAAATCTAATTACATCACCTGGTGAATACTCATCAATTTCACCTTGCTGTGCTTTAGTTAAGTTCTTATTAGAATAAGTGAGCATCTCTAGCTTATCTCCAGAAAGCTCTCCTAACTTCATTCGTTCACTTCTGACCAATTCATTAATAATCTTTCTATCACTATTGAATGGCGTAATGATAAGGCTATTATCCCGTGTTTCCCGATCATGTTTCATATACTCATCAACAAGATCAGAATGAATGGTTTCTTGTTTCACTTCATTAACTCGACCTTGCTGATCTAACATATCGAATGCTTTCATATTTTCGGATAAAGTAATTTCACCTTTGTCATTTTTTGCAGTTATTACTGCTACTACATCCTTTAACTCCTGGGTTTTCTGTCGATTGATATTCTCCATTGAAGAACGTGACATACTCTTCTGTAAAATTTCAAAAGGTTTCCCGGCATCAATTGCTTGAAGCTGCAATTGGTCTCCTAAAAAAATTACCCGTGCATCTGCCGACTTCGCTAATTTTAATATATCAACAAAACTTTCTTGTCCGGCAATACTCGACTCATCGACTACCCAAATTTCATTTTTCCGTGAAATTTGTCCTTGTGTTCTAGCAATTTCATTTTGAAGTTTACTTTCATTCAATTTAAACATTGCATTTGTTGATGATGGAATACCAGTTTCTAACTCTAAATTTTTAGCAGCTGAACCTGAACCTGCCATACCTTTAATAATAAACCCGTGTTTTTCTCCAATTTTTTTTAATGATGTAAGCATTGTTGTCTTACCTGTACCTGCTAAACCATTAACTGCATGGTAACGACTATCTGTAGTAAAGATACTGGTTAATGATGCTCTTTGACCTTCTGTATATTTTATTTTTTCAATTGTTTCACGCTTATCAATTTCTGCATTGACCAACTCCGGATTAAGAATTTTATCTACAGAATTTCGCTCTTCTTTAACATGATTAACTGACCAAATTTCACTATGAGCTAACCGTTTAGTTGTAATCTTACCCCTATCAGTCTGCATTAAAATTTTAGACTCTAGCAATCGATTTACTTCTTTCTCTACATCCTCATATTCAAACTCACCCATAGCCTTATCTAATGCTGTAGCTTCAATTTCAGAACGTTTAATCAGCATTTCTCGCTCAGTATGATGACCGACTGAATAGAACACAGCTTCACGTACAGCTTGCTCTTTTTCACTTAAATGATCCCACTCTTTAAGTGGTTTATCATCTTGGGTTTTTTCTTGTTTTTCTTTATTACTATTAGTTTGGTTTTTTTCTCTTTTTAGATAGCCCCATAATCTAGCTAACCAATTTTGAGTTTCTGCAACATCCTCTTTGTCTTGTACAGTTGCTTCTGTAGTTCTCTGTTTGTTAGTTGAGGTTTGCTCTTTACCACTGCCCGGTTGTGGTGTGCCAGGTGCAACTTGTTCTTTACCAATTCCCGGTTGTTGTGTGCCAGGTGCAATTTGCTCTTTACCATTCTCCGGTTGTTGTGTACCAGGTGCAATTTGCTCTTTACCATTCTCCGGTTGTTGTGTGCCAGGTGCAATTTGCTCTTTACCATTCTCCGGTTGTTGTGTGCCAGGAATGGTTTTTTCGCGATCATTTTCTTGTTCTTGTGCTTTCGATTTTTTTTCTTTTGAGATCACTTTGGTAAAAAGCTCGTCTACTTTTTCCTTTGTTAAACCTAAAGCTTCTGCCCTTGAAGTCCAATCCTTATCCAAACTATCTTGAGTTACTTCTTTCTTAGTTTTTCTAGTATCTAATGCAATTACTTCTCTCATACTTGCAGAAGCAGTAGAAAGGTCAATACCTTTTGCCTCAGCACTTTCAATCATGGCCTTTCTACGCTGAGAAAATTCATCAATAACAGTTTGGTCGATACCAGAAATTTCAAAATTTCCATTAGACTTAAAGTCTAAATCTAGTCCTAAACCTTTTAAGTTTGATGCTAATTTAGAATTATAAATAGCCCCAATTAATTTTTGACTTTGATAAACCTCTTCATTACTAATTGCAGTCCAACCACCTTTACTATTCAATGTAGCATTCATGATAACCGAATGTGTATGTGTCTGAGGGTCAAGATCACGACTGTTATTATGTGAAAAAAGAGCAATCACCATATTCTCAGTATTTTCTTTTTGCATTGAACCATCGATACTAATTCGTGATTGTGCATACTTTTTTTCTACATGATCAAGTGTAGCTTTTACAGCATTTTCGTGTGCTTCTCTTACATCTTTATTTTTAAAAACTTCTGCCAAAATTGATACGGATTTTGGAGCTGAAAATGTCAGATCAACGCCAGGGCGATGTTGCGTTACCGCAACATCATCCTGATAAACTACTTTTCCAATTTTATTATCTTCATCAATCTCACCTTGCAACAATTCTTTAAATTTCTCAGGATCAAATTCTTTTTCATCCAACCCCAAAACCGTTGCACCTTTACCATACCATGAAGCTTTTTCTAAACTTTCAGCAGTTTGTTCTTTAGTATAGTAATTATCTTTAGAATAATATGTTGAAGCCTGTGAAGCAGACTTCAACGTATTCATGCTCATCATTCTTCTTTAACTCCTGTTAGATCGTCCAAAGCATCAAAGAAATTAGTCTGCATATTTGGCTTATGAATATTTGGTTGTTCATTACCAACTGCCTTACCATTTGTTTCAGCTACAGACGTTTTAATGACTTCCTCATTAGAAACAATTTTATGATTATTAGTCTTAGTAGATTCAACAGAAGTACTATTAGATTTTGATTCAGAGAGTTCAACATTTTCGCTAGTCTTATAATTTTCTAAATCTTGTTGTTCAACCTCTTTCATCTGTTTTTTTAAATCAGCAAGTATAGCTTCTGCTTTTTCTTTTGTTGACGTTTCATCAGAATTTACAGGTTGTGAATTAATAGATTCAGGATTGTTGACTACTTCACTTTCGACTTCATCTACTTTGGTCTTACCTGTAATTTTAGTATAAACTTTTACAGCAGTTTCTTTGGTTAAGTTATCAATCAAATCTGCATTAAAAGCTTTTTTACGTGGTACAAAAGGAACAGCATTTTTCCCAAAAGGAACATAACTTGTTACTACTTTTGCTACTGGATAATCGCCGACTAATTTTAAATAACCTACTAAGTTAGGCAAGTTCATAATTTCAGAGGCCATAACAATATTTCGTTCCTTTCTTTGACTATAGAAACTATCTCCATCACGACCATCTTGAACTCCCATACTACGCGACATATTCTTTTCATCCACTTCCATTTGACCAATAATTTTTGATAAACGTTCAGCAGATACACTATCAGTTACTCGTAAAATTAACTTTGTTTGTAAAGTAGAAATAATTGTATTAGTAACATCCTTACCATATCTGTGATCACACTGGCTGAAATCCTGTAGACCAATAATATGACATAAACCATACTTACGAGTATTTGTTAAAGATAAAACTAAGTCATCCATTTTTTGTAATGTTGGCATCTCATCAATTACTAACCACATACGCTCTTCATGAATTGCGTCAAGAGACATTGTTGCTTTAATTGCAATACTAATCCAAAGAGAAATAATGGGATTAACCGCTTCTTTCTGTTCCTCCTTAGTAGTAATAAATATCCAACTTTCATCTTCTTCTTTTATCCAATTACGGATAGAAAAATCCTCTCCTTCATCTTTCAAATATCTAAACGGAGTTAGATAGTTTAAGATTTGCATTTTAATGTTAACACCTGTCTTTTCTGTTTTAGGATCAACATACGTAGCACCAGCTGTACCCGCTAACATTTCATGTAAATCTTGTAGTGATGCAAGTGAAATTGATTCAAATAAATTTTTATTGGTTTTGGTAGCTTCTTGTTCAGAAAGCACACGCATTACATCTGCAATTAAACGTCTTGCAGCAGGTGGAAAGAATTGATCACCGTTAGGAGTAATCGGAATTAAAGCATCACTGATTGAATCATAATGATGATCTTCTTCAACTTCATTCCAGATATTCCAATTAGGACTACGATCATCAAAAGGATTTAAAATTATATCAACACCAGGACGAAAAAATTCTTGAGTAAATTCCCCACTCGGATCATACACAATTGCCTTCTTATTTCTTTTTCTAATTTGCGCCAACATTGCTCTAATTGCTTGAGACTTACCTGACTGTGGAGCGCCAACAAAGCATATATTTGTACCTTCTGTTCCTTTACGTAATGGCACCCCTGCAATAGTATACGGACTAGCATCATCATTATTCAAAATAAGCTCATTAAGTTTTTCTTTAGGAACTAATTTTGCACCTCGTAATTGTTCATCTTCCATCACATCACGGCCATAAGAATACCAGTACCAGACCAGACCTCCAACAATGGCAAAACTAATTATTAAACCAATTAACAATGAACGAGTAACTGCCCACCAAAAGCTCTTAATATATGGCTCTATAATTAACTCAGCTTGCTCCATTGATACTTTCGTTGGAACATGGTTTATCATCAATTCAATTTCTTGGTTTGGCGCATTTAAAGATGATTTATAGACAATTTCAGCCTCAGTTTTTAGTGCATAAAAATGTCTATTATCAAGCTTTAAATATAGAAAAGCACCCATCACACTTACAGTCAAAAGGAGTGCTAAAATGATTACATTAGAGATTCCTGTAACGAACATTTTGAACTGATGTGTCCACAGCTCACTACCTCTAGTAAAGTCTAAAAACTTTGAGGGATTGTTCTTCTTCATTTATTATCTGCCTTATAATTTACTTGGGAGTAAGTAACACCCTTAGATTGAATTTGTTTAATTTCATCTGATGTATGTTGATGCTTATTTAGCAAGCTCAATAACATGATATACATTCCTCCAAAGTCATCAAAAAACTTGTTATTAGGTAAATTTTTTTGACTAAAATTTTCAAGAATTTCTTTAAGTTTTACCTCAAAATTATCTACAATATTTTCCATCCTATCGGCTTGATGTTTAATTCCAATCGACTGAAAATCATTTGTTAGAATCTTTGCAATTAGCTTACTTGCTCTCATATCATCAGACATCGCAAGTTGTTCATAATATTCTGCAACTTCATGAGGAAGCCTGATTGCATAGGTTTTATATTTACTGCTCATACACTCATATCCCTTCAAAACAATATCCAACATTTTAATACAAATAATTAAGGTGCGCTTGTACATTTTATTTTTTTTAAATATCAAATACTTATGCATTATATTAGCTGATAAACTTGTACAATGCATTGTACAAGATATAAAAGCTTAATTAACAATATCTTATATAGATATTTAACTAAATATTTTGTACAAATGCTTGTACAAAATATTATTCATAAATACCAAAGGCTTATACTGTATTTAGCTTATTTTTTTGTACACGTTTCTATTTTAGTAAAAAAGGCATCAAACCCTTACTATATATAGGTTTCGCGCCTTGCACCGTTAGGTGCGTGGTGTGTGAAAAAAAATCGTCGCCCTGTGGCGACATAAGATACTCGTTCCCTGGTTTCTGTTCCTTAGTGATAGTTGCTAGTGTTAATTGATTTTTTGATGTTGCACTGCAATGGGTTGAACTATAAAATGAGGTAAATTTTGATATTAAAGTGGTATTGATATGAATGACGTGTCTCAACCAGTTGCACAGAATAATTCTGCTGTCAGTAATGAAAATTCTAGCCATGAAAGTGAGAAAAAAAATCATGATTCTCATGCAGTAAATTCTGAAAAAAGTGTGGCTAAAGATGATCAAAATGATCCAACAAAATACATGACTAAAGCTGAAAAAAAACTCTATGAACTTAAACAGAAAATATTGTTAGCTGAACAAGCACTTGAAAAGGAAAAAGAGCTAGAGAGAGAAAAGAATAAACAAGAAGTAATCAAGTTTTTGGAAAAGAAAAAACTTTTTGATATTCCTCTATCTCAATGGAAAAAAAGTATTGATGAAATATCAGAATTTTTAAAATAAAAAAAATGACTGCCTAAGCAGTCATTTTTTTTATCAAGAAGTCTATCAAGCAGTTTTGATATTCTTCAATTGATGCGCTTTTTTAAAGTGATATTTTACAGTGTATAACTCTGACTGTTTTAACATCACAACGTCTTGAACTGCTACTTTCATTTCAGCTTTAATTTCACCTTCGATTTCAGTTTCAATAATGCTGAACTCTTTATAAGTTAAACGATCTTTACCAACTGAAAGCATGATAACAATACCTTTGCCAAAGCATACTTTTGTTGTATCGGTATATTCATAAATAGAACATAATTCTGAACGCTTAACAAAAGTTTCGATTTTAGAAATAGCATTTTTGATAGCCGACATTTTCAAACTCCTAGCCTTTCGGCTTGTTGTATATTGAGATTTAATTATATATAACCTAGGTTATATTTGCAAGTATCTATGTAGAAAATAATTGAATTATTTTTGACTCTTAAAGGGTCTAACCTGTAGGCGGTGTCCACCGCCACAGTCGGGAAATTTGATCGCTTAGACTCCCTACTCCTTGATTACCAAATCCCTTAAATTGTTCTACCGTTGCAGCAGCCGAACAAAATTTAAGGGGTCAAAAAAAATCTGTGATTTTTTGCAGAACACTAAATTTTGTGGCCTGTAATAAATTGGATTGAATGCGTTAGGGATATTGCCCGAAGGGGCGAAACACTTGTGGTAAAAAATTAAGATTGGAAAGATATTAAATTCAGGTTCAAGCTCTGCTTGAAACTAGAATTTAAATCTATCCAAGATTGATTTTCACAAGTGGTTCGAGCGTAGCCAATAAGCCCGCCCGAAGGGAACGCCCAAAAAGATATACAAAAAAATATAACCTGTGTTATACTCGCGTAAATAGTATTTTTTAGATTAATATTTAAAAAATATAGACCACAAAATTAGGATTTTTTTATCTGTGACTGACAAAAATTTTGAACATAAAACCCCTGAAAGTTTAGCAAATGCGATTAAAAGATCTAAAAGTAATCGCCAAAGACAGCCTATTTCTGTTGATCTTTTTTTAGTTAAAGATGAAGAAAAGGAAGCGTTTGAGATATGGCAAAATCTCAAAAGTAAGAAAGAATTTCTTATGTTTTGTTTAAAAAACTCTGATCGTATTACAAAAGAATTGGAACAAGAAAAAAAGAAATTGGCCGATTAAGTTGCGTCACCGCAACTAAAAAAAAGAGAGCAAATGCTCTCTTTTTTATTTAATCAATTAGTGCATATATCTCATCAGTTTTTAATGTTTCAGCATTTTTTTTCATTGTATCTTTAACAAAGTCTGAAAAAAATACAGCCATGTTATTGATAAACTCAAGTCCATTTCCATATGCCCAACATGATAAATGACTTAGAGCGAATAAATTAACAACGATTGAAAATTCAATAATATTTAACTCGTACTCTTGCCCCCAAGAACCTTTTAAATTGAACTTAGTTCCTTGACCTCCTTGCAACACAAAAAAACCTTGTTCCATTTTCCAATACCCCCCACGATATTTCCCTTCTGTCAGATGTTCCGCAAAGTGGAATATATGCTGTTCATATTGATTGATGAATCGCCACATTTCTTTCGGCTGTTTGCTATCTTCATCTTGGTAATGCTTAAAAAGCTCTAAATATTTGAGCTTATCAATACCATAATCACCCATGAGATTCACTTGCTCATCAGTAACTTCAATCAATAAATTTTGCTCTGACATTTTCAAACTCCTAGCCTATCGGCTTGCTGTATATTGAGATTTAATTATATATAACCTAGGTTATAAATTCAAGTATCTATGTAGAAAATAATTGAATTATTTTTGACTCTTAAAGGGTCTAACCTGTAGGCGGTGTCCACCGCCACAGTCGGGAAATTTGATCGCTTAGACTCCCTACTCCTTGATTACCAAATCC
>Ga0308166_1005166_pt1 | contig 10064 bp, 17 predicted proteins | sample PhyCR2_2_FD_202137 | JGI IMG/M metagenome (GOLD analysis project Ga0308166, IMG submission 202137) | Phyllosphere microbial communities from UC Gill Tract Community Farm, Albany, California, United States - DLSLCC.R2 | ecosystem: Host-associated > Plants > Phyllosphere > Unclassified | place... | reverse complement strand
TGCAAGAAAGAAAACTTCGACCCTATGTCCCGTCGAGCATACCCGATCAGGGTCTGGGATTGTGGCGGGGGTCTGCGCGTTGCGGTTGGCAATGCTGAATATGGTACAGCGTTTCGTAAAATGGCGCTGGTTATCAACGGAAACGTGATTTACGATTCACGTATCGACTACCCGGAATAAATTATGAAAATTTCTGATATCATTAAAAACCTGAAGGATCTGTCTCTGGCAGTCTCTCCGGGTCGCTGGACAACAGAGAACGAGCACCAGGGTAAATGGAACATTTACGATGAAGAAGGCAATGACCTTGCCATGACACATCAGCTTGTTCCGATTCCCCAGGATCCTAAACAGGTGACCCGCACCGCAAACGCAGTATGGATCGCAGCAGCAAGCCCCGCCAATATCATGGCGCTGGTCGAAGAGCTGGAGCAGGCACAGGCAAAACTCGAACTGGTTGCACAGACCAAAAACCACGGGCCTGTTTATGTCACCTGGCAGTATCCAGAGTGGGTGGAAGATGATAGCTGGTCCGCTGAAAAGGGAACACTGATCCACTTCGACACCTCGGAAAAACAAAAACACGTTGTGTTGATTAAAGGTAATCCAACAGTGTTGGAGAACGTAACCCTCAAACTAGAATCAGGGCAGGTAATCAAATGGAAACCGTAATTGAACCAAAAGACCGCATCGTCTTTCAGTATCGCACCTGGTGCGGTGTCTGGAATGCATGGGCTATCTGCGAGCAGGACACGTATGATAGCATGAAGAACATTGCCGAAAACGACACATCTATTCAGGTGCGCATGGTAACTGTTCCTTATGGCCTGAACTCGACCGAATCATTCATCAACTGGTGGGAGTCTCTGGCCTATCCATTTGAAGAAGGTCAGGCGCGGGTTGCGGCTAATCAGGCGTGGGACCACTCCCGCTACGTGACACAAAAAGAAATGCTTGAAACTGTCGCGCAGGGGATTTATGATCAGTGGCGTTTCATGCCGGGTTGGGAACCGTGGGTTCCTTATGGCAACTCACTGCGTCAGGTTGACGCTCGTAAACTCGCTCAGAACTATATGGGGAAATAACCATGTTCTATTCTGTATCAACCGAAAACGAAGTAGGCGGAACCGGCAACATAAGCACCTCTCTGGTGACTGTTTCAGAATCCCTGATTCCCGTTGTTGATGCTGCTAAGGATCTTCTGTGTGATTCCATCCTGTTTCAGCTTTTTGAAAATGGGAAGCCGGTGTCCTGGTGTCGCATGGACCCTAACGAAGAAATCACATACGAGACTGTTGTTGCGTCTCTTATGCAAAACCACAAGGGCTAGATCATGGCAATGTTATTAGCCGGTGTCGGTATTCTTATCGAAACCCGCCAGAAACCTGTTAAACTCGAACCAACCTATACTCTGGTCGGTGTCAATGATCAGACCGGTCATGAAAAGACCCTGGTTGCCGGTCGGTCACTGAAAGAGATCCAGATCGGTTTCGAGCGTCTGTGTAAGTTGAACAAGCCAGAAACGCTGGGGAATTATTTCGAAGTTCGTATGTGGTTGAATGGAATGTCCGTCAACTATGTTTCACATCTCAATGCATATCACATCACTGAGAATCTTTTACAGTCCTTATTTGAGGCAAAGTATTCATGAAACAAGAAACCGCTGCACACATGCCAGCATATACACTGGGCAATCCTGTCCATGTTATCCAGTTCCGTGACATCCCGCTGAACCTTTTCCGTCTGCGTAAAGAGCTGGAGAAGTACAGTTTCAACGAATGGGCAATCGAAATTGTTTTTTCTGAAACTATGGCACAGGCCGGAAAAGTAGCGTATGCTATCGGTGTTCCAATGGAACAGACCGGCGCAGTAACTCACGAACAGTTCTACGAGGCTGTCGGTAAAAAACTCGGAGTCGCACCGACAGCAGATGCAATCGGTATGACCTTATACGAAATCATTATGAGAACCGCACAATGACTATTTCTAACATCGAATTCAAAAACGCAGTTGCCAAACCAACACCGACCAACCATTTCTTTGTGTGCGACGTGTCGTACTCAATGGATCGCGAACTGCCAAAGATTCGCCAGCACCTGAAAAACAACCTGGCAACTCTGGTTAAACCAGAAGACACCGTGTCTATCCTGTACTTCGCAAGCCGTGGTCAGTATGGCTCTGTGTTCGTCGGTGAGAAAGTGCGCGACCTTGCGGACCTGTCTAACATCAATGCAGCAATTGACCGCTTCCTGCGTCCTACCGGCTGCACCGGCTTTGTTGAGCCTCTGCAACTGGCAGCAAGCCTGGCGACCGATCTGCAAGCTGACAATGGCAACCTGAACAGCCTGCTGTTCCTGACCGATGGTTATGACAACTGCTGGAACACTCAGGACATTATCAAAGCCTGTTCAGTGCTCCCGCTGACCTTTAACAACATTGCGTTCCTGGAATACGGCTACTACGTAAACCGTCCGCTGCTGGAGAAAATGTCCGAAGCGACAAACGCACTGCATAAGTTCGTTGAAGGCTTTAGCGAATTTGAACCTGCATTCGATGAGATCCTGACCGCTCAGACCTCCGCACGCGTTGAAGTGAAGGTAGGCGATGCAACCCACGCTATCTATCTGGACGATGGTCGCCTGTATGTGCTGAACGCGGCTAACGGCGTTGTTCTGGTTCCAGAGCACGTCAAAAACATCATTGCGGTCGGCGACAACGCGATCAACGATATCGATTCCATCGCGGATGTCGATACCCTGTACACTGTGTTGTACTTCGCTATCCATACCATGAATCCAGACCTCGCGTGGAAAGTCCTCAAAAAGCTGGGTGACGTGCGCCTGATTAAAGCGTATGACAACTGCTTCACCAAACAGGATTACTCTGAAGCGAAAGCACTGATCGAACAGGCTGTTGTTGATCCAACCAAACGTTTCGTTGACGGTATTGATTACAACCTGGTGCCGGACGAAAACGCATTCACTCTGGTTGATGCGCTGGCTATTCTGGCGGAGTCTGATACTGTTATCGACCTGTCGTCTCCACACTGGGCCTATAAGCGCACCAGTCGCAAGACCGAACAGAAGGACGATGATACTATTGCTGTGCTGTCTCAGGCCATTGCAGACGCTACCAGCGAAGAAGAACGCAAAGAGCTGGCTGCTAAGCTGGTTGAACACCAGAGCTGGAAACCTGAATTCACCCAGACCACAACAAAGGTTGAAGTGAAACATCTGGTAGGCAACAGCAGCCGTCCGAACATCTCGATCAATACCGACCTGAAAGGTTTCGTTACCATCCCGGAAAACTTCCGCAAGAAATTCGGACTGCCGGAACAAATCGAAACCAAACAGGTGCGCAACTTCACTATCGTTAAAGACGGTATCGTAAACGTGCGCGTCCTCCCACTGGAGACCGATATCAAGACCCTGAAAAACCTGCGTGCGTCTGGCCTGACCATTAAGCCGCTGGAAAAACTGGGCGATGATCGTATGTCTGTTCTGGTAGACTTCTCCAGCCTTCCGCTGGTTAACCGTGCCATGACCAAAGGCATTAGCGGTAAAGAGTATCTGCGCGATACCGTTGATTTGGAACTGCTGAAAGGTCGTCAGAAGGTAATGAAGTTCTTCCGCGACGAAGCTATCGGTATGCGTAACGCGGTTGGCCTGGCTGACAAGTTCGGCGAAGAGGCTGCACAGTGGCTGTCTGAAAACGGTGTACGTGATTACGGCTTCTCGCCTAAAGTCGCGACTACCGACGCATCAGATGTGTACATGTCGAAAGAGCTGAACGTGAAGATCAAAGGCGCGTCCTCTCTGCCAGCAGTTGCAGCAACAGTTAAGAAACGCGACGAAGGCAAGAAAAAGCTGAACAACGGCGACCTGATCATTCTGTTCGCATACGACACCGTGGTTGCAGAACTCGCAGAACTCGACAAGGACAAAGTTGTTGAGTATCTGGACAAAGAGACCCGCGCAACTATCAACGAGGTCCGCGAACTGAACAAGCGTCTGTCCCGCGTGATGTATGGTATCGTTGTCGGTCACGGCTGGTTCACTGATATCGATTTCGACGCACCTACCGTGACTGTACCAGTTAAGCGCTCGAACCTTGATGGTACTGCCAAAATCGATACGACTCTGGAACTGACCATCGTTCTGGAAGAGAAAGAAGTAAAAATCTGATAACCTGGCCCTTCGGGGCCACTTTTCTTAGGAAAGATTATGTCCTCACACAAAATAAAATGGTTGCAGCCTGGGTCTATTCTATTTTTCCGCGACCGCGAAGGCTTCAAAAAATCCCGCAAAGAGAACATCGGTCTGCATGTTCAGTTACCCGATTATGTGGTTGTGGATGGCAAGTTCGCCAGTCATGAACAGTTCGAAGAGGACAACGCATACGTTACACTGGTTGGTATTAAGCGCAAGATACCAATGATCAATCAGTTCGAGACGGAATTCTTCGAGGTTGTTGGTCATATCGACAGCCAGGGTTATGACGTGAGCGAAGTCGTTGATGACCCGCATCAGTTCAGTGTCTGGTATGCGACCGGCAGTCATGAGGATGAAGGTTTCCTTAATGACCTGATGAAAAATATGCGTGACTACAACCCAGGCAGCGACCGAAATAAAAAGTTCGTGGATCGTCTCCTGGACGAACGCAGGGCGACCGGACAACTACTGCCTACAGAGATAGCCTTCGTAATTAATCATCTCGTCTGTGCGTTGTACAATGCGGCTCGCGTGGGTCACAAGGGTAGCACCAAACTCGCTTACAACATGCTCCGTAATACTCTGCTGGAAGTTGGCGAGGCTCAGGGCCGGTTACACAAACCGATCAATGTCGAGATCGTAGAAGAAAGAAATGACTGGTAATCTGCGATAGCTGTGATATAGTGCCTTCTCAATCGGGAGGGTACTATGAACAGAACTCGTAAAGAAATGACTGCGTGGTTGATTGCACTTCACGCAGAAAGCAAGAAGCAGTATGCCGAAAGCAAAGAGATGTATAAGCAGCACAAATGGTATGGTAAACTGGTTCTGTTTAATAGCCATACCGCCAACCAGATTGGCATGTATTGTGCTATGTCTGGAATGGAATTTGCTATTATGCGGATGAAAGCATACTGGAAGTTTTATTACACACACGGCGCAACAATGACCGAGAAGGTTGGTTACCCGTTCCCGACTCATTTTGATGTAGACATTACAAACCATGGCGTATTCGTCAATACCGTACACCGTACACGATACAACATTCGAGCAATGATGGAGAAATACCAATGATTTTACTGACCGTAATCGCAATCGCATCTGTAGTCCTGATCATCCTCGCACTGGTCCAGGCAAAAACCAGCAGCAAAAAGCTGACCGCGTTCTTCCTGGCTATCGGTATTGCCTGTCTGGTGTTCTCTGCTGGTAACATCTACCTGAAGAAAACCCATACACATATTGATGTCAGCGTTACTGCTGACGTATCTGTTACCAAAACTAAATAGTATGGATACGAAACCAAAATTGGTCGTATGCTGGCGGTGTCTTCATGTGTATGACCACAACAAGGCACCGAAGACAAAAACGAAGCGCTTATCGGTTAAAGAAGCAGAATGCCCTAAGTGTGCCTGCAAAATTTGTATGGGGTAACCATGATAACGATTGTTATGTATCAGAAGTACGACAGCGCTTATTCAGACAGAACGCAAGGTCACGAAGAGGCTATGGAAGAAGAAGGAATTCTTTGCGTAACGGAAGACATTCATAAGGCGTTTAAAAAGATTATCGAACACATGGAAGAGAATCCCGAAGAGGATATCGACTATGACATTCAGTTCTGGTTAGCTGAAGAGATTATCATGAACAGCGCCGTAAGGGGCAATGTCACCATCGAAGATGTTCTTCAACTCAAAGAAGTTGCGTTACAAGAGATTAAGAACTTTCTGCATTAACCATTAAGCCCTTGCATTCGTGTGAGGGCTTTTGCTATTATGACTTAACCAAAATTTCAGGAGCAGGAAAAATGAAAAGAGTACTGGTAGCGATCCCACTGGTCGCGGTATGCTCGGCAATGCTGGGGTACGGTTTCGGGGCTAAGGATTTGCGCGACCGGACTCCTGTAGTTATTCCGATTGTTCTTGAGCAATCACCTACCGCGCCCTTTGTTGAGTATTCAGAGTTCCAGAAGCTGACCCCAGAGCAAAAATGCGCCGATGGTGGACCTTCTGCACCTCAGATCATTCGCTGGGTTGAAGAACAAACACGGTCCGTTGATTTTATTGATGACCAGGCAAAGAAAAAACTTGTAGCGGACAAGGTTTCGTATTACGATAAGTTCTGTCGGTTAACCTACCGGCTTAATGAGGCGAAAAGAGCCATCGAAACCAAAGGAGAGTAATCATGAATATGTATCTTATCTGGGAATATCTGAAGTTAGGCGACCGTAGCGAACTGCTGAGAAGCGTTGTTGGATTTGCGAAGACCGAAGCAGAAGCCAATAAAATGGTTGCTTTCCTGAACGAAAACGCGGTTCCATCGAGCGGGACTGTTGAGTATAACTGGACATCCGTTTCTGAAGGTCCGGCAACTTCCTGGCTGGTAGATATCAAGAAAGGCGCAAAGTATGATTAGTCTTCAGAATTATGATAAGTGCTGCATCATGACGTTACTGATGCGTGAACTTGTCCGAACCGATAAGGGATGGACAGTTTCTATCGCTGGGGAACATTTGGGCTTTATTGGTGTTTATACACACTCTCGCAGAAAGAAATACAAATACACTGCGGTTACTACTATGGGCCATGAGATCGATTCCTGTAAAACGTTCATGACTGCTCTTAGTCAGTTCATTCAACCAGCACGGGCAACTCTGTTCCTGGAAGGACACAACCAGAAACAAGAAATTGGTGTTGTTAAGGAAACGGGGCTTCATTTTGAACTCCTTGCGTGTTCAAACACCGCACTCGATGATAACGGAAGTGTGTTGTGGTACTTCGAACCTATCGATCTTGCGATCAGTCGATTAATGGGCTGGGTAGAATTTGCATGAAAAGAAGCCCCGAAAGGGGCTTTTTGTTATGAGGAAGAAAGCTGGAGTTTGATCTGTTCAATATCATCAGGTTCATCAATGATACTGTAGTAGATTGTTACCGTGATGCTGTTGGTGTCGTAATCAGGAATCACGTCAACAGTCAGGTTATAAACGCGGGGTTCGTACCGCCTGATCGCGGTCTCTATTGAAGTCTTAACACTCTGCGCCGTAAGCGGGTTCATGTTCTCGAAAATCTGTTCTCCGATATCACATCCGAATTCACTGTCAAAGGGCCGTGTTCCTTTCTGAGTAGTCACAATTCCTATCAGGCAGTTCTTCACAGCAGCCGCCCCCTTAGAGGCGGTTACATCCTTATTCCAGTCTCGGGTCATATTCGGTTCAATGTCGCTATACAGCAAACGGATATTAACCGACATATTATACCACCCTTAAAAACGCCTCTAAGCCACGCAGAGAGACTATTTGTGTATAGCCACACGAACACCTTACCGGGATGTTTGCAACCACCGCTGGCTTCTCCAGTGCGCTATTTATTGTTTTGAATATGTTGAAGTCGATGCTGTTCAGCACGGCTTCTTTCTCGGACTCTTTACAGTCAGACCACAAGATCTGTTCACCGTCGATAACGACAAATTCAATCAGGTCCGGGATCATCTCTTCGCCGGTCTTGTATGGGCGAACCGAAATTTTGATATCGTCACCGAACACCTGATCTTCGAACTCTTCAACCATGATTGCATTTTTGTGCAGGTCGAACTTGATCAGTTCTTCGCAGGTCGGACACTTAATCTGCAACCCGACCTTAGTTATGTTCAGGCTGTCAAAGATAGCCATGAGGTGAACATAGTCCCGCTGATGATGAAACAGTTTTTCAATACCGATGATACAATCATCAACTCCAACCTCGTTGACAGTCAGAGGCCGGTATTTAACCCCGTATTGCGGGATCTCTTTATATGTGTGCTTGCGCATCAGCTTTTACCCTTTGGATTCTGTGACTTCAAATCATCTGCCAGGAGAGCAACATAGATCTGTCGTTCCATCGGGGAACAATGCATCATAGTGTCTACGTGGAGATCATTTTTATTTAACAGATAGTTGGTCTTGAAGAACTCATTCAGTTCTGATTTATTGAACAGGATCTTAAACAACGGCAACAGCGTACTGATGGTTGTTTCCCTGATAGTTACCCGGCATGAGGCAATCAACATAGAAACGATGTTCTCTACATCCTCCCGCGTGACCATATCCAGCACCGCGTTTTTGCTCGGTTCATCCAGAGATACCCATTCGTGTAACTGCCCATTATGCTCTACCTGTCGGATACAATCAAGGAAAATATCCTCACTTACATCACGCTTGCGCGGGAAGTCAAAGACCAGCTTAAGGTTTTCATCAATGGGATATTCCCTGACAAGTTGATAATCATGAATGACCATAAACGTTTCTGCCATACCCTTTGCAGATTTGATGCTGACCTTGATTGCGTTCTTACCAAACGATGCACAGTACACCTTGATAAAGATGTGCTCCTGCTCCGTCTTCGAATAGCCCGGATAGAGAATATCAAGGATCTCGTCTACAATGATCTGTTGTTCTGTCGGGGTCTTGCCTTCCATGTCTGCGCTTGTCAGAAGGAAACTTAACTGGTCCTTCACAGTAAGCAACGGGAAGCGCTTCACCCCGTTCTTAAGGTTTACTCGAACTATATCAACCATAATAACCTCAAAGGGGCCGAAGCCCCTTATTGTCCTGTAACAATGTTTCGGATACCGATAGCAGCAGCCTCGGTAAGCGACTGTTTGAAACCATCCCAGCCCTGTTTATCTGCTTCGACAATCCAGCCGGTTTTATAAGCAAAGTCTACGGTAAAGGTCCAGATTTCATTGTTGCTTTCGTATGACAGTTCAGGGTTGCTCACCTTGACCGGCAAACACTTCTGAAAAACGTATGTGCTGTGTGGTACACCGTCACGATTGTGTAAGTTAACCTGAATCGCGCTTGACACCTCATCAATGAACGCATACTGTCCAGAGATATCGTCTCGGATCGCTGACATCCACTCATGGAATACTTTCAGGTTCCGGGCCTCGCTATCGGTGCGGAATGTCAAAGACAGTTCTCCGTTCTCCGGGCGAGTAAAACGAATCTGCGGAACACCGGCATTGTACACGTATTCATAGCCCAGTGTTTTACCTGGCAACTGAACACCAACAATACTCAGGCCCATATTGTACATCATGCGATCACGGAACTCTGTGAGATACTGACCGTAGATGCTGTCACCAAACAGGGAACTTACCAGGCGAGGGCTTAGCGCCCCCATAACCTTGCTGAAGCCTGTTTTATTCAGAGACATAATGGCTTTGTCTACGCCATAGTCAAACAACTTGCTTACACCGCCCGTGATCGCATCCATGAACTCGTTTGGATTGTTCGCGTTGATTGTGCTCATGGTTCCATCGATCAGGGTGTCGCGGATACTGCCTATTGTACTGTCCAGAATACGCGATGCGGGACTGGTAGCAAACACAACGCTAAACAGGTTGTTTCGCTGAAAGTCCCGGTTAGCCATCCCGGACAAAAATTCATTTACGCTGTAGAACATGATTCCCCCTAGTACTGCGTATCAAAAATCGAATCCTGACGCATATCGATAAGTTCCATAAACTGAACTTCAATCTCAACCGCAATCGGGGTATTCGGTGATTCTCTCAGGGTATTTACAATATTGTCTATTGTGCGCCCGAAGCGAACCGAAGTGATACCAGCAGGACCAAAGGTCGAATGAGGCAAACGCAATGCATCACCGGATTGGAAATCGCGGATGAACCAGACAGGCGGAGACTTGATTACTTCAACGTTGCTGATGAAGTCAATGATCTGGTTGCCGGTACTGTCCAGCATGTCAGTTGCCGAAGACTGATTCGAACTACCCAGCAGAAGGTTTGCGGCTTTGGAAGCGGCTACGTTGTAGTAGTTCTTTGCCATTGCTGCAAGTTCTTTCGGTGTCCCGCCTG
>Ga0308166_1005165_pt1 | contig 10067 bp, 10 predicted proteins | sample PhyCR2_2_FD_202137 | JGI IMG/M metagenome (GOLD analysis project Ga0308166, IMG submission 202137) | Phyllosphere microbial communities from UC Gill Tract Community Farm, Albany, California, United States - DLSLCC.R2 | ecosystem: Host-associated > Plants > Phyllosphere > Unclassified | place... | reverse complement strand
CATGCAACGCCGCTTCGAAGGTGTGCGGGTTCATGAGCGTATCGGGATCGATAGGGTAATACCCTTGGTCCGGCGTATGTTTCTGCAAACTGTCCAGGTACTGGACAGTGTGCACGCGCAAGAGGTCATTGCGGGACGCCTGCGGCGCCTGCCGGTCATCCAGGTAAGGCATCAATCCGCTTGCGAGCAACTGATCGGAGATGGCGTCCAGCCTCTGGGGGCTTTCCGGATGCCAGCTTCCCATTTCATGCAAGCGGCATGCCGGGTGGGTAAGATACATGGTCTCCATAAGGAAGATTATGTTCATCTGTCGGCGAATACTGCAACTCGGCGCGCTTTCCGCTCTGCTGGCGGGGTGCTCCACCACCACTCCCACCGCAGCAACCTCCACTCCTTCCGCTTCCCAGACCGCTCAGGCTTCAGGGACGCCCGCCATCCGCATCGGGCCCAGCACGCCGACGCTCGGCCCCGAACTCGCGGACGACGCGCCCGCCACGCTGACGCCATCCGGCGCCTTGCGGCCCGACGTCCGCACCTTCGTCGAAAACCTGGCCGCCGAGCGTCAGCTGCCGCTGGCGCCGATGGTCCAGGCGCTGGAAAGCTCACGTTACAACGCCACGGTGGCGCGGCTCATCGCGCCCTCCCCACCCGGCAAGAAGGTCTGGCGCAGCTGGCTGACCTATCGCTCCCGTTTCGTCGAACCCAAGCGCATTGCCTGGGGCGTCGAGTTCTACAACGAAAACCGCGACCTGCTGAATCAGGCGGCGCAACGCTTTGGCGTGCCGGCCCCGATCATCGCCTCCATCATCGGCGTCGAAACGCTGTATGGCCGCAACATGGGCAATTTCCGCGTGCTGGACGCGCTGGCCACGCTGGCCTTCGACTACCCGGACCCGGCCAAGCCCGAGCGCGCCACGATGTTCCGCACCCAGCTGGCCGACTTCCTGACGCTCGTCATGAACGACAAGCTGGAACTGGAAACCAAGGGGTCTTACGCCGGCGCCATCGGCATGCCGCAATTCATGCCGACCAGCGTGATGCATTACGCCGTGGACGGCGACGGCAATGGCCATATCGACCTGACCAACAACACCCAGGACGCCATCATGTCCGTGGGCAGCTTCCTGGCACAGCACGGCTGGCAGCGCGGCCTGCCGGTGTTCGCGCCGGTGGTGCTGCCCGCCGACCCGACCGCCTTGGTGGACGGCGGCCTGGAGCCCAAGCAAAGCTGGACCACGCTGACGGCGGCGGGCTCGCGCCTGCAGCCCGGCGCATCCAGCGATGGCTGGGTCAGCCAGCCGCTGGGCGTGGTGGATCTGGTCGAGGAAATGCGCGGCACGGCGCAGTATCGCGTGGGGACGCCCAACTTCTTTGCGCTCACCAAGTACAACCGCAGCTACTTCTACGCCACGTCGGTGGCCGACCTGGCCACCGAGATCGAGGCCCGCGTGACGCGATGATCGCGCGCGCGCCGATTTTCCCCGCGCGGTGACTGCTGCCCGCGCGGATGGACAAACGCCCCGGCGGATGCAACCGCCGGGGCGTTTTTTCATTCAAGCGATGGCCGCCTCGTCCTGGGCGGCGCGCCGCGCAATCCCGCGCGGGGGCCAGCCAGCAGGTCAGTTGAAGACGCCCGTGGACAGATAGCGGTCGCCGCGGTCGCACACGATGAACACGATGGTCGCATCGTTGACGCGCTCGGCAACGCGCAGGGCCGCGACCAGTGCGCCGGCCGACGAGATCCCGCCGAAAATGCCTTCCTCGGCGGCCAGCCGCCGCGCCATCACTTCGGCTTCGGACTGCTGGATGGACTCGTAGGCGTCCACGCGGCTGCGGTCGAAGATCTTGGGCATGTAGGCCTCGGGCCATTTGCGGATGCCCGGGATCTGCGATCCTTCGGCCGGCTGCGCACCCACCACCTGCACGGCGGGGTTGCGCGACTTGAGGTACGTGGACACGCCCATGATGGTGCCCGTGGTGCCCATGGCGCTGACGAAGTGCGTGATGCGTCCTTCCGTCTGGTTCCAGAGTTCCGGGCCCGTGGTTTCAATGTGCGCGCGCGGATTGTCGGGATTGGCGAACTGGTCCAGCACCAGCCCCCGGCCATCGGCCTGCATCTCGGTGGCCAGGTCGCGGGCGTATTCCATGCCGCCCTTGTCGGCCGGCGTCAGGATGAGCTCAGCGCCATACGCCGCCATGGCGGCACGCCGCTCGACGGACAGGTTGTCCGGCATGATCAGGATCATGCGGTAGCCCTTCATGGCGGCCGCCATGGCCAGCGCAATGCCGGTATTGCCGCTGGTGGCTTCGATGAGGGTGTCGCCCGGCTTGATGTCGCCGCGCTCTTCGGCGCGCTGGATCATCGACAAGGCCGGGCGATCCTTCACGGATCCCGCCGGGTTGTTGCCTTCCAGCTTGGCCAGGATGACGTTGCCGCGCGCGTCGCCCGCCGCCCCGGGAATGCGCTGCAGGCGCACCAGGGGCGTGTTGCCGACGGTCTGCTCGATGGTGGGGTAGGTAGTAGTCATGCGGTCGATCATAACTCCGCCCGGCGCCGCGCGGCCCCAAAAGCCGCGCACGCGCCAGGGGCTCCCCGCATCGCCGGGATGCGGGGATGCCGGATCGACGGATCGCCGGATCGCTGGACCTCGGGATCGCCGGATCGCCGGACCGCCGGATCGCCGGATCGGCTGATCGCCGGACCGCCGGGCTCAGGGCTTGGCGCGGGCCGGGACCGACGCGCCGCCCGCCGTGGACGCTCCGGCAGGCTTTGCCGCAGCCGCCTTGCCTGCTGCCGGGCGGGCTGCGGGCGCGGCTGCCGCCCCAGACTTCGGCGCGGCGCCCGCGGCGCCGATCGTCAGGCCGGCCGCCTGAAGCGCCTGCGCCTTTTTCTGTCCGATGCCCCGCACACGCTCGGTCAGGTCGTCCAGCGATTCGAAACGGCCGCCGCGTTCGCGTTCGCGCACGATGATGTCGGCGGTGCGGGGGCCGATGCCCCGCAGGCCTTCAAGCTGGGCCGCGGTGGCCTGGTTGATATCCACGGCCTGAGCGGGCGGGGCGGCCACGCCAAGGCCGGCGGACAGCAGCAAGGCGCCAAGCGCCTGCCGCAGCGCACGCTGGCCCGCGCGCGGGCAGGCGGGCATGGCGGCCGGACGCGCGCGGCGCCACGGCGCCAGCGGCAGATGGCGGGCAACGGTGGAATGGACGAAGGGATTCATGGGCTCTCCTGACGGGTCGGAGCGCAGCGGTTGCCGCGCCTTGTTCCCATCATCGGGCCCCGCCCCGCCCTGCGCCCGGCGAGTGAATCAATTCATCCAGCCCGGCAACCACGCAGGCGAAAAAAAGCCACCGCACGGCGGTGGCCTTGTCGGATCGGCTGCCGGAAGGATTACTTGCGGGCGCGCCAGTAGCGCACGTATTCGGCCACGCCCGTCTGCACATCGCGCATGGGCGCCGTGAAGCCGGCGGCGCGAAGCTGCGTGACATCGGCCTGCGTGTAGCTTTGGTAGCGGCCCTTGAGGTCGTCCGGGAACGGGATGTAGCGGATCAGATCCAGTTCGGCCAGCTGCGCCAGCGTCAGCTCGGCCTCGCCCCGCTCGGCGCGCAGCGTGTTGACCACCGCGGCCGCCACGTCATTGAACGGCTGCGCCTTGCCGGTGCCGCAGTTGAAGATGCCGGATTGTTCGGGATGATCCAGGAAGTGCAGGTTCACCGCGACCACGTCTTCGACCGAGATGAAATCGCGGCTCTGGCCGCCATCCACATAGCCGTCCCAACCCGCGAAGAGGCGCACGTGCCCGTGTTCCAGGAACTGGTTCATGTTGTGGAAGGCCACCGAGGCCATGCGGCCTTTGTGCTGCTCGTGCGGGCCATACACATTGAAGTACCGCAGGCCGACGACTTGCGCCGTCAGGCTGTCCATGCGCTTGCGCAGCACCTGGTCGAACAGCAGCTTGGAATAGCCGTACACGTTCAGCGGGCCTTCGTTGTCGGGATGCTCGACGTAGGTCGTCGACCCGCCGTACACGGCCGCGGAGGACGCATACAGGAACGGCACGCGGCGCGTCTGGCAGAACTCGAAGAGTTCCAGCGTGACGCGGTAGTTGTTGTCCAGCATGTAGCGGCCGTTGCGCTCGGTGGTGTCCGAGCACGCGCCCTGATGCAGCACAGCGCGGATATCGGGCAGGCTGCCGTCGGCGACGCGGCGGCGGAAGTCGTCCTTGTCCATGTAGTCGGCGATCTTGCAATCGACGAGATTGACGAACTTGTCGCCTTCGGTCAGGTCATCGACGGCAATGATGTCTTCGATGCCGCGGCGGTTGAGCCCGCGAACCAGGTTGCTGCCAATGAAGCCCGCGGCTCCGGTAACGACGATCATGAGGATTCTCCTGCCAATTCCGCGGCGGTGACGACGGACGTGCCCAGCTTGCCCACGGCGATCCCGCCGGCCTTGTTGGCCCAGCCCATGGCTTCGGCCCAGGGCAGCCCGATGGCGCGCGTGACCGCCAGCGTGGCAAGCACGGTGTCGCCCGCGCCGGACACGTCGAACACTTCGTGCGCCTGCGCATCGGTGTGATCGCGTCCCGCATCGGAAAACAAAGTCATGCCCTGCTCGGACCGCGTCACAAGCAGGGCTTCAAGGTCCAGATCCGCGCGCAGGCGCTGCGCGCGATCGGTCAATTCGGCCTCGGAATTCCAGCGGCCGACCGCCTGCTGCATTTCCGAGCGGTTGGGCGTGACCAGGGTCGCGCCGCGATAGCGCGAGTAGTCATCGCCCTTGGGATCCACCAGCACCGGGATGCCTGCGCTGCGCGCCAGCGCAATCAGCGACTCCACGCGGGTCAGCACGCCTTTGGCGTAATCCGACAGCACGACGATGTCGTGGTTGGTCAGGTGGCGCGCCAGGGCCGCGTCCACGGCGTCCAGCGACGCCTGCGAGGGATGCTGTTCGAAATCCACGCGCAAGAGTTGCTGCTGGCGGCCCAGGACGCGCATCTTCAGGGTGGTGTGCAGTTCGTTGTCGGCGATCAGGTCGCCCTGGATGCCGGCCTCGGTGGACAGGCGCCGGACGCTGTCGCCGGCCTCGTCCTGACCCAGCACGCCGACCAGCGTGACATGGCCGCCCAGCGCGGCCACGTTGCGCGCCACGTTGGCGGCGCCGCCCAGACGATCTTCGCGGCGGGCGACCCGCACGACCGGCACCGGCGCTTCGGGGGAGATGCGCTCCACTTCGCCGAACCAGTAGCGGTCCAGCATGACGTCGCCAACCACGAGCACGCGGCTACGCGAAATGGCTTCGGCGGGAAAAGAGTTCATTCAAGTTCTTCCAGACGGCGCGGCGCATAGGTTTCCCAGGCGTTGCAGCCGGGACATTGCCAGTAGAAGCGACGCGCTTGAAAACCGCAATTGCGGCATGCATAGCGATCGAGCCGTTGCGTGTGTTTGTGGATCAGGCTGCGCAGCAGGGTCAGGTCCGCGCCCGGCACCGGGCCGTGGTCGCCATCGCTGTCGCCGTTGGCCAGTTCGGCCTCCAGGAGGCGATCTAGCCCCAGCAGCGAAGGATGGCTGCGCAGCGCGCCGCGCGCGAAGGCCCATGCCGTCGCCGCGCCCTGCTGCACGCGCAGTTCCCGGAACACCACGTTGAACAGATCCAGGGACGCATGGCGGCCATACTGCTTTTGCAGGAAGTCCAGGCCTGCGGCGGCCTGGTTGGCGTTGCGATAGTTCGCCAGCAACTGCTCGGCCACCAACCCTGCGTACTCGGACGCGTCGGTCATGACCGATTCCAGGTACAGCCTTTCGCGCTTGGGATCCTGCTCGATCAGCGCCAGGCGCGCGCGCAGCATGGCGGTGCGCACCTTGGCGCCCTTGCTCGAGGCGGCCTCGGTGGTGGTCAGCGCGTGGTCTGCGGCGTCCAGCGCCTTGTGCGCGCTTTCGACGTCGGCGGGCTTGGCCGCCAGCGCGGTCTGCGCCTGCTCGCAGTAGTAGTGCACGATTTGCGGGACGGGCTCGTCGACCAGGCCCTGCAAGGTCTTGACGGCCTCGATCGCTCGCGGCCAATCGTGTTCGGATTCATAGATGCGGATCAGCGAGCGCAGCGCAGGCAACGCGTAACGCGTGTCCTTGAGCTGCTCGAAACCGCTTTCGGCCCGGTCCAGCATCCCGGCCTTCAGGAAGTCCTGCGCCAGTTCGTGCTGCGCGTGTTCGCGCTCGGCCTGCGGCAGGTCGGAGCGGTTCAGCAGGCTTTGATGCACGCGGATGGCGCGCTCCATTTCGCCGCGGCGGCGAAACAGACTGCCCAGGGCAAAGTGCAGCTCCGTGGTTTCCGGGTCCAGCTTGGCGACCTCGACGAACGCGTCGATGGCGCGGTCCGGCTCTTCGTTGAGCAGGAAGTTGAGCCCGCGGAAATAGGAGTCAGGCAGGCTGCGCGTTTCCCGCAGCATCTGCCGGATATCGAAACGCGCGGCCAGCCAGCCCAGCGCGAACAGCACCGGGACGAAAATCAACCACCAAGGTTCAAAATCCACTATTCGGACTCATGCGGTAATTCGGTGCAAAAAAGCCGGCGCGATGTCACAGCGGCGACATGGGAGCGACGGCTTCGGGGGGCACGACGGGCGTGGTGCCGTTGGCGGCGGCCTGGATGCGATCCAGTTCGCGGCGCAGGCGGATGGCCTCGCGGCGGCGGCGCAGCGCTGCGGGAACGGTCAGCAGCAGCCCGAACAACGCGCCAAGCACGAATACGACCAGCATGACGACGATCAGCGGGACGTCCTGGATGACGTAGTCGGCGTAGAACTTCACGGCGACGGGGTCGGTGTTCTTCAAGGCGAACATCAACACCGCCACAAAGACGAGCAATCGCAGGGCCCAGACGAGATAGCGCATGGCGCATGCTCCAGATGATTCGAGACCGTCAATTGTAAGCGACGTCTTCACGGCGAGAGAAAAAAAAGCCCCAAGGCGGAGCCCGGACAGCGAATGCGAAGGTGGGACGAACGCGTGAACGGGCGCCACAAAAACAAAGCCCCTTGATTTCTCAAGGGGCTTCGTTCGCGGTCCGATCTGCCCGAAGGCAGCTCTGCCTGGCCGACGCGTCAATGCATGGCGTGCAAACCTGCCATGGAAGACGGCATCGACTCGCTCGATCCGGAGGATTGAGCGTCCTCGTCATTGCCGCCGACCAGGTCCACCCGTTCGCGCAATTCCTTGCCTGCCTTGAAGTGCGGCACCTGTTTGCCAGGCACCAGCACCTGCTCGCCGGATTTGGGATTGCGACCGATGCGGGGAGACCGCTGCGACAACGAAAAACTGCCAAAACCGCGGATCTCGATGCGCTGACCCGAGGCAAGCGCCTGGGTCATTGCATCAAGTACGGTCTTGACCGCGTAATCGGTGTCGCGGGCGGCCAGCTGAGGATAGCGGGCCGCCAAGGCGGCGATCAGCTCCGACTTGGTCACGAATTAACCGTCGTTGCGCTGTTGGTCCAGCTTGGCCTTCAGCAGCGCGCCGAGGTTGGTGGTGCCGGACGAAGCGCTGGCGTCGGACATGCGCTGGATCGTGTCGGCGGTTTCGGCGTTGTCGCGGGCCTTGATCGACAGCTGGATCGAACGCGTCTTGCGGTCGATGTTGACGATCATGGCTTCGATGTTCTCGCCGGCGGACAGCACGGTGGTGGCATCTTCGACGCGGCCCGAGGAGATCTCGGAAGCGCGCAGGTAGCCTTCGACGTCCACGGACAGCGTAACCACGGCGCCCTTGGCTTCGACCGACTTGATGGTGCCCGGAACCACGGCGCCCTTGTCAAACGTGGCGACGAAGTTGTTGAAGGGGTCGCCTTCCAGCTGCTTGATGCCCAGCGAGATGCGTTCCTTGTCGGTGTCGATGCCCAGAACCACGGCTTCGATTTCGTCGCCCTTCTTGAAGTTGCGCACGGCTTCTTCGCCAGCTTCCGTCCACGACAGGTCGGACAGGTGGACCAGGCCGTCGATGCCGCCGGGCAGGCCGACGAACACGCCGAAGTCGGTGATCGACTTGATGGCGCCGCGGACCTTGTCGCCACGCTTGAAGTTCGTGGCGAACTCTTCCCACGGGTTCTGGCGGCACTGCTTCATGCCCAGCGAAATGCGGCGACGGTCTTCGTCGATTTCCAGGACCATGACTTCGACTTCTTCGCCCAGGGTCACAACCTTGCGCGGGTCGACGTTCTTGTTGGTCCAGTCCATTTCGGACACGTGGACCAGGCCTTCGATGCCGGCTTCGACTTCAACGAACGCGCCGTAGTCGGTCAGGTTCGTGACCTTGCCGAACAGGCGGGTGCCTTGCGGGTAGCGGCGAGCCAGGCCCACCCACGGATCTTCGCCAAGCTGCTTGACGCCCAGGGAGACGCGGCTCTTTTCCTGGTCGAACTTGAGGACCTTGGCTTCGACTTCCTGACCCACTTGCAGGACTTCGGAGGGGTGACGCACACGGCGCCAGGCCATGTCGGTGATGTGCAGCAGGCCATCGATGCCGCCCAGGTCGACGAACGCGCCGTAGTCGGTGATGTTCTTGACCACGCCCTTGACCACGGCACCTTCGTGCAGGGTTTCGAGCAGCTTTTGACGCTCTTCGCCCATGCTGGCTTCCAGCACCTGGCGACGCGACAGCACAACGTTGTTGCGCTTGCGGTCGAGCTTGATGACCTTGAATTCGAGGGTCTTGCCTTCGTACGGGGTGGTGTCCTTGACCGGACGCAGATCCACCAGCGAACCCGGCAGGAACGCGCGGATGCCGTTGGTCATGACGGTCAGACCGCCCTTCACCTTGCCGGTGATGGTGCCGGTAACCAGTTCGCCGTTCTCCAGGGCCTTTTCCAGCTGCAGCCAGGCCGACAGGCGCTTGGCGCGGTCACGCGACAGGATGGTGTCGCCGTAGCCGTTTTCCAGGGAATCGATGGCCACCGAGACGAAATCGCCGGGTTGCACTTCGAGCTCGCCCTGGTCGTTCAGGAACTCTTCCAGGGGGATCAGCGCTTCGGACTTCAGGCCGGCGTTGACGACGACGAAATTGTGGTCGACGCGCACGACTTCGGCGCTGATGACCTCGCCGGACTTCATGTCCTGGCTCTTGAGGCTTTGTGCGAAAAGGTCGGCGAAGCTTTCGCCGCCGGTGGCGGTAGTGGAAACGGAAGACATGGGGTTGAAATCCATTGGGCCGAAATGGCCGTTAAGAACACACCGCAGCGGATTGCCCGCCACAGTGGAGTCAAAATACCTGCCGGCTGGCTGACCCTTGCGGGGTGGCCCGTGGGGGAGTCGCCTGGCTTGAGCAGGGCCTAATCAAAAAACTGCTTTAAATGCTGCCTAGCGCGTCACTGGCTGGCTTGCTGCCAGAAATCCAGTATTGCCTGCACCGTTTCTGCGATTGTCAGGTTGGACGAATCCAGCACGTGTGCATCTGCTGCGGGAGCGAGCGGCGCGGTGGCGCGCCCGGTATCGCGCGCATCACGCTCGCGCATATCCCGCAAAAGGTCGTCTAGATTAGCAGAAATTCCCTTTTCGATCAACTGCTTACGCCGCCTCTCCGCCCGGGCGACGACGTCGGCCACCAGGAAGACCTTCAGGGACGCATCCGGGAACACGACGGTGCCCATGTCACGGCCGTCCGCGACCAGGCCGGGCGGCAGCCGGAACGCGCGCTGGCGCTCGAGCAGCGCCTGCCGCACGCCCGGGAAAGCAGCCACGCGGGACGCGAAATTGCCCACTTCCTCGCGGCGGATGTCATGGCCCGCATCGGCGCCCTCGAGGTACACGTGCGGCCCTTCGAAACGCACATCCAGCGTCTCGGCCACGCGCGCCACGGCGGGCTCGTCCTCGGCGGCCACGCCGCGGTTGATGGCGGCCAGCGCCGTCAGGCGGTATAGCGCGCCGCTGTCCAGCACGGCCCAGCCCAGCGCCTTGGCGACGCGATGGGCCACGGTGCCCTTGCCGGACGCGGTGGGGCCGTCGATCGTGATGACCGGGGCCAGTGAAGCGGAAGTTGAAGCTGTCGAAGTCATGGATGCCATGCAGCGCTAGGCCGACACC
>Ga0308166_1005162_pt1 | contig 10070 bp, 7 predicted proteins | sample PhyCR2_2_FD_202137 | JGI IMG/M metagenome (GOLD analysis project Ga0308166, IMG submission 202137) | Phyllosphere microbial communities from UC Gill Tract Community Farm, Albany, California, United States - DLSLCC.R2 | ecosystem: Host-associated > Plants > Phyllosphere > Unclassified | place... | reverse complement strand
TCACCGCGTCTACAAGAACCGCGACCCTCGCGCGACTGTCATGAAGCAGACCTGCGACGAAGTGTTGAAGGAACTGGGCATCAACAACGATCCGCAACTCGAACTGGCCATGCGCCTGGAAGAGATCGCGTTGACCGACCCGTACTTCATCGAGCGCTCGCTGTACCCGAACGTCGACTTCTACTCGGGGATCATCCTCAAGGCGATCGGCATTCCAACCAGCATGTTCACTGTGATTTTCGCCCTGGCGCGCACTGTGGGCTGGATTTCGCACTGGAAAGAAATGCTCTCGAGCCCGTACAAGATTGGCCGCCCGCGCCAGCTGTATACCGGTTACGAGTCGCGTGACATCACCAAGCTGGAAGATCGCAAATAAGGTTTTTTCTTTTTTGTGATGGGTTAGTGGTGTGTCAGGAACGGCCTCTTATATAGAGGCCGTTTTTGTTTGGTTTGCCCTCCAGAATTCTGAGCATATCCGTTGCTGCGGTAACGGCTTCTTATGGTTTCGCTCTTACAGCGAGTCACCTTTTCCAGACGCCGAAAAGGTAACCCAAAAGGCTTTGCCCCGGCGTACGGCCCGCTCGCTAAAGCTCGGGGTTCCTTCGTTACGGGACCGATCCGGGCGCAGCCTGCCGAAGGGGCAAGAGATCAAAAGCCGGATCAAAAGCCACAGCAAAAGCAAAAGCCAGATCAAAAGATCGCAGCCTTCGGCAGCTCCAGTTGGATCGCGTGCTAGCTCAAGACCAGGTCGGCTGTCAGGCCGCCTTCGCGAGCAGGCTCGCTCCCACAAAAAGCAAAAAAGCAAAGCAGCGCAGCTGCCCGCGGCGAAGCCGCACCACTCAACAATGAGCGCAAGCTCGAGTGCTTTTGATCTTGATCCACGGGCGACGTCGGAAGGCTGAGCGGAGGGATTGATCCGGGCGTGGGAGCGCAGCGACCGTCTGGCGCAGCCAGACACAGCGGAAGGAGGTGCAGCGAAGCAAACCGGAGCCGCTGCGCCAGGATCAGTCCCGGAGCGAAGGAACCCCGAGCCCCAGCGAGCGGGCCGAACGTAGGAGCTAGCGTTTTTTGCTTACTTTTTTAGGCGCTTGTAAAAAAGTAAGTCGCCGTAAGGGCGAAACCGCCAGCCGCAGCGCTGCAAAAAACGGATATACACACCAAACCAACCGATAACCGCCCACAAAAAAACGCCCCAATCTCTCAATCAGGGCGTTTTCTTGAAGCTTGCAGCTTGCATCTGATCTCTTAGTGCGAAACCGCCCCACTCGCCCCCAACCCGGTCTGCGAACGCACAAACTGCGGGAAGAACAGCGCCCGCTCGTTATCCGCAGCCGCCGACTTGTCAGTGATCGAGAAGAACCAGATCCCGATAAAGGCAATCATCATCGAGAACAGCGCCGGATACTCATAAGGGAAGATCGCCTTCTCGTGATGCAGAATCTGCACCCAGATGGTCGGGCCGAGGATCATCAGACCAACAGCACTCACCAGACCCAGCCAGCCACCAATCATCGCGCCGCGAGTGGTCAGCTTCTTCCAGTACATCGAAAGCAGCAGTACCGGGAAGTTGCAGCTCGCCGCGATGGAGAACGCCAGGCCGACCATGAACGCGATGTTCTGGCTTTCGAACAGAATGCCCAGACCAATCGCCAGCACCGCCAGGGCGATGGTGGTGATCTTCGACACGCGAATCTCATCCTTCTCGTTGGCTTTGCCCTTCTTGATCACACTGGCGTACAGGTCGTGCGACACCGCCGAAGCACCCGCCAGCGTCAGACCGGCTACCACAGCCAGAATGGTTGCAAACGCCACTGCCGAGATGAAGCCAAGGAAGATGCTGCCGCCCACCGCGTTGGCCAGGTGCACCGCCGCCATGTTGTTGCCGCCGAGCAAGGCGCCCGCTGCATCTTTGAAGGCCGGGTTGGTGCTGACCAGCAGGATCGCGCCGAAGCCGATGATGAAGGTCAGGATGTAGAAGTAGCCAATGAAACCGGTAGCGTACAGCACGCTCTTGCGCGCTTCCTTGGCGTCACTCACGGTGAAGAAGCGCATCAGAATATGCGGCAGGCCAGCGGTGCCGAACATCAGCGCCAGACCCAGCGAAAACGCCGAGATCGGATCCTTGACCAGACCGCCAGGGCTCATGATCGCTTCGCCCTTGGCGTGCACCTTGATCGCTTCGGAGAACAGCGTGTTGAAGTCGAAGCCCACGTGCTTCATTACCATCAGTGCCATGAACGAGGCACCGGACAGCAACAGCACTGCCTTGATGATCTGCACCCAAGTGGTCGCGAGCATGCCGCCGAACAGCACGTACATGCACATCAGCACGCCGACCAGAATCACCGCAACGTGGTAATCGAGGCCGAACAGCAGCTGGATCAGCTTGCCGGCACCGACCATTTGCGCGATCAGGTAGAACGCCACCACCACCAGCGAGCCGCAGGCGGACAGGGTGCGAATCTGGGTTTGCCCGAGGCGGTAGGACGCCACGTCGGCAAAGGTGTATTTACCCAGGTTGCGCAGGCGCTCGGCGATCAGGAACAGAATGATCGGCCAGCCCACGAGGAAGCCGATCGAGTAGATCAGGCCATCGTAGCCGGAGGTGAACACCAGCGCGGAAATACCCAGGAAGGACGCCGCCGACATGTAGTCGCCAGCGATCGCCAGGCCGTTCTGGAAACCGGTGATCTTGCCGCCCGCCGCGTAGTAGTCGGCGGCCGAGTTGTTTTTCTTCGAAGCCCAGTAGGTGATGTACAACGTCGCGCCGACGAAGGCCACGAACATCAGGATCGCCGGGATGTTCAGCGGCTGTTTGGCCACCTCCCCCGTCAACGCGTCAGCCGCCCAGACACTCGGCGCGAAAGCCGCAACACTCAATAGAGCCAGTAGACGCCGGATCATTGCTGAGCCTCCTTGAGAATCGCATTGTTCAGGTCGTCGAACTCGCCATTGGCGCGGCGCACGTAGATGCCGGTCAGGACGAAGGCTGAAATGATCAGGCCAACACCGATCGGGATGCCCCAGGTGATCGAAGATTCAGGACTGAGTTTCGCCCCGAGCACGTGCGGCCCGTATGCGATCAGCAGGATGAATGCGGAGTACAGCCCGAGCATGATTGCCGAGAGAATCCAGGCGAATCGTTCCCTTTTCTGAACCAGCTCCTTGAATCGGGGACTGTTTTGAATCGAGAGGTAAATGCTGTCGTTCATTGTTTTTATCCTCGCAGCACAGATTATTGTTGGAACGTAGCTAATGTATGCGGCTGCGAGAGAGGTTCCAGACGACCTTAGTAGTAGATGGCCATGATGTTTTGGCCATTTTCCGGACACCCAAAAACAACTGTGGGAGCGAGCTTGCTCGCGAAGGCGCCGTATCAGTCAACTGACAGAGCGCTTTCGCGAGCAAGCTCGCTCCCACAGAGTTCGGCGGTGAAGCTGTTATTTGGTCCAGTCAGCTACACGTTCCGGGTGTTTGGCCACCCAGTCCTTGGCCGCTGCATCAGGCTTGGCACCGTCCTGAATCGCCAGCATGACTTCGCCGATTTCGTCTTTCGACGCCCACTGGAAGTTTTTCAGGAACTTGGCCACTTCCGGCGCCTTGGCGTCCAGGCCTTTGCTGCCGATGCTGTTCACGGTTTCAGCCTGGCCATACACACCTTTCGGGTCGTCGAGGAAGCGCAGTTTCCACTTGGCGAACATCCAGTGCGGCACCCAACCGGTGACGGCGATGGATTCGTTTTTCTTCTCGGCGCGGGTCAGCTCGGCAATCATGCCGGCGCCGGAACTGGCCTTGAGGCTGTACTTGTCCAGACCATAATCCTTGATCGCCTGATCGGTCTTGAGCATTACGCCTGAACCGGCGTCGATGCCGACAATACGGTTTTTGAAGGTGTCGTCGGTTTTCAGGTCTTCGATCGATTTGGCTTTGACGTACTCCGGCACGATCAGGCCGATCTTCGCGTCCTTGAAGTTCGGGCCGTAATCGACGACCTGATCCTTGTTTTTCGTCCAGTAGTCACCGTGGGTCACGGGCAGCCAGGCCGAGAGCATGGCATCGAGTTTACCGGTGGCCACGCCCTGCCACATGATCCCGGTGGCGACGGCTTGCAGCTTCACGTCATAACCGAGCTTCTGCTTGATCACTTCGGCCGCCACGTGGGTGGTCGCGACGCTGTCGGACCAGCCGTCAACGTAACCGATGTTCAGGGTCTGTTTTTCAGCGTTGGCGAAAGTGGAACTCATCGCAAGCGCCAGAACGGCACCTGCGCCTAAAAGTCGTCGCATCTTCATCGTTTACTTCCCCGAAATGCTGCGCCCGACGGATGCCGGGCATCGTCAACGTATTGTTATGGTGCACAGCGCCCCCATCACGCCGGACCTCACACACCGAACATCAGCCGATTTTTCAAAAAGGGTACTGATGGTTTGATCATCAACCTCAAGCGGCCGGCGACCTGCTCTGTCAGCGACCTCAAGGCAGCGAGAAACGACATCAGAAAGCCATTAATCAAGCGCGATTAATTGACGCCAGACAATCCGCCCGAACTTTGCATGTACAACGCCTGCGAGCCACCTGCCCTTCTATAAATGCAGGTAACATGCGTCGCTTTGCAGCCACTCGGCCTGACCATGTCCGCGACGTACCGATTTCCTTTTCTGCCTTATCTGTTCGCCTGCCTGCTCGGGCTCCTGGCCCTTGGCGGTTTCTGGTATGGCCTCGGCCAACCGGTGATCCTGCCGGACGCCGCGACGCCGACGCACAAATTGCAGTGCGCCTCCTATACGCCGTTCGACAAGGACCAATCGCCGTTCGACGTGCCGTTCAAATTGCGCCCCGAGCGCATGGACGCCGACCTCGCGCTGCTGGCGACGCGCTTCGAGTGTATCCGCACCTACTCGATGACCGGCCTCGACGCCCTGCCCGATCTGGCGCGCAAGCACGGTCTGAAGTTGATGATCGGCGCCTGGGTCAATAGCAACCCGGTCGATACCGAGCAGGAAGTCGAGCTGCTGATCAAATCGGCCAATGCCAACCCCGACGTGGTCACTGCCGTAATCGTCGGTAACGAGGCGCTGCTGCGCAAAGAGGTCACCGGCGCGCAACTGGCCCGGCTGATCAACAAGGTAAAAAGCCAGGTCAAACAGCCTGTCACCTATGCCGATGTCTGGGAATTCTGGCTCAAGCACCCGGAAATCGCCCCGGCCGTGGACTTTCTGACCATTCACCTGCTGCCGTACTGGGAAGACGATCCGTCGAACATCGACGTGGCGCTGCAGCATGTGGCGGATGTGCGTCAGGTGTTCGGCAACAAGTTCGCGCCCAAAGACGTGATGATTGGCGAAACCGGCTGGCCGAGCGAAGGACGTCAGCGCGAGACCGCCGTACCGAGCCGGGTCAACGAGGCAAAATTCATTCGTGGATTCGTGGCGATGGCCGAGCAGGAAGGCTGGCGTTACAACCTGATCGAAGCCTTCGACCAACCGTGGAAGCGCGGCAGTGAAGGCGCGGTCGGCGGCTATTGGGGGCTGTTCGATGCCGATCGACAGGACAAGGGCGTGCTCGCCGGGCCGGTGAGCAATGTGCCGTACTGGAAAGAGTGGCTGGCGGTCGGCGGATTGATTTTCCTTGGCACGCTGATCCTTGGTGGACGCGTGCGCACCACACATTCAGCGCTTTTGCTGCCACTGCTGGGCGCGGTCGCAGCGTGCTCGATTGGCGCCTGGGGCGATCTGGCTCGATTGACCACACGATTTGCCGGTGAATGGCTGTGGGTCGGCTTGCTGACCGGGTTGAATCTATTGGTCCTTGCGCATGCCGCGCTGACGCTAAGCGCACGCACAGGTTGGCGCGCGCGAGCCTTCGACTTCCTCGAGCGGCGCGCCGGCTGGCTGGTCGTGGCGGCCGGTTTTGCCGCGGCGGTGATGATGCTGGAGATGGTCTTCGATCCGCGTTATCGCAGTTTCGCAAGCATGGCGTTCGTCCTCCCGGCGTTGGTCTACCTGTGCCGCCCGGTGAGCGTGCCGCGTCGGGAGATTGCTCTGCTGACCTTTATCATCGGCGCCGGGATTGCACCGCAGTTATATCAGGAAGGGCTGCTGAATCAGCAGGCGTGGGGTTGGGCGCTGGTCAGTGGCTTGTTGGTGGTGGCGTTGTGGCGCTGCCTGCGGGTTCGCAGCCTCTGATCTTCGGAGCGGTTCAGACCTCTTCGCGAGCAGGCTCGCTCCCACATTGGATCTGTGGCGTTCACAAATTCCCTGTGGGAGCGGGCTTGCCCGCGATGACTGACTGTCAGGCGCTGCGGGACTCGCGGACCAGGCGCAACCCGGCAATCACCACCGCAAACACCGCCAACGTCGTGTTGTACAACGCCAGCGCCGGCAGGCCGAACACCAGCGCCAGCACCGCCAGCCACCACCCTGCCCGTCCCGGCACGACAAACGCCAATACCGCAGCACCCACCGCCGCCCAGCCCAACACCTTGAAATGAATCATCAGCCCCAGATTCGCACGCACCACGCATTGCCAACGACTGGCCTCGTCAACGCAGATGCCCACCCACTGCCCGTCTTCCATGAAGCCATAGCGCGCTGCATAACTGGCGGCCAGCCACAGCGGCAACAAAACAAGCAGCACAATCACGGGCAAGCGGCGGGACATGGAGCACTCCAATCTGCGGAAATCGGCGGCCAGCTTAATCTGCCGACCGGCATTCGCAAGCACTAACAACTGTTAACTGTTCAGCAAGCCCTCGCAACGTGTATCGTCCAGCTACTATTACCCCGAATTCCGCCTGTTTGGTGCCGCAGCATGGCACTTTGGCGCACGGCCGGTGGTCATAGCCTGCGAACTTCAATCGGCACCTTCCTCTAAGGGATCTAGTCATGCTCCGTTCCTTGCGCTTCGCCGCGCTGTTCAGCGGCCTTATCTTGAGTGCGTCCGCGCTGGCGGTGGATATCGACGCCGCCAGCTATGGCTACCCGCTGACCAACCCGTTCGAGGCGACGATCGCCACGACACCGCCGGATCTGCGTCCGGAGTTGCCGCTGGACGACGACATCAATCAAACGGACCGCAGCCTCACCCTGCGCCCGGAGCGCGAGTTCCAGCTGCCGGACAATTTCTGGGCAGTCAAAAAACTCACCTACCGCATCGCCACGCAGGACAAGCCGGCGCCGCTGATCTTCCTGATCGCCGGCACCGGCGCGCGCTTTGACAGCACGCTCAACGAATACCTGAAAAAGCTGTATTACAAGGCCGGCTACCACGTCGTGCAGTTGTCGTCGCCGACCAGCTTCGACTTCATCAGCGCCGCCTCGCGTTTCGCCACCCCGGGCGTGACCAAGGAAGATGCCGAAGACATGTATCGGGTGATGCAGGCCGTGCGGGCGCAGAACCCGAAACTGCCGGTCACCGAGTACTATCTGACCGGTTACAGCCTCGGCGCCCTTGATGCTGCATTCGTCGCGCATCTGGACGAGACCCGCCGCAGCTTCAATTTCAAGAAAGTCCTGTTGCTGAACCCGCCGGTCAACCTCTATACCTCGGTGACCAACCTCGACAAGCTGGTACAGACCGAGGTGAAAGGCATCAACAACAGCACCACGTTCTACGAACTGGTACTGAGCAAGCTGACCCGCTACTTCCAACAGAAAGGCTACATCGACCTCAACGATGCGCTGCTGTATGACTTCCAGCAGTCCAAGCAGCACCTGACCAATGAGCAGATGGCCATGCTGATTGGCACGTCGTTCCGCTTCTCGGCAGCCGACATTGCCTACACCTCGGACCTGGTCAACCGTCGCGGCCTGATTACCCCGCCGAAATTCCCGATCACCGAAGGCACCAGCCTCACGCCGTTCCTCAAGCGTGCGCTGCAATGCGACTTCGACTGCTACATCACCGAGCAGGTCATTCCGATGTGGCGCGCGCGCACTGACGGCGGCAGCCTGCTGCAACTGATCGATCAGGTCAGCCTGTATGCGCTCAAGGATTACCTGCACGACAGCCCGAAAATCGCCGTCATGCACAACGCCGACGACGTCATCCTCGGCCCTGGCGACCTGGGCTTCCTGCGTAAAACCTTCGGTGATCGCCTGACCGTTTATCCACTGGGCGGCCACTGCGGCAACCTTAACTATCGCGTCAACAGCGACGCCATGCTGGAGTTCTTCCGTGGCTAAATATCTCCTGCTGATTGCAGCGTTCCTCTGTGCAGGCGTGGCCCAGGCCGACAACAGTAAAGCCGACGCACCGGTGGTGGTCGACAGCGACGGCTTCAAGGAACCGCTGACCAAACTCAAGTTCAACCCGGGCCTGGACCAGCGCGAGTTCGAACGTTCGACGCTCAACGCGCTGAACGTCTATGACCCGCTGGAATCGTGGAACCGCCGGGTCTACCACTTCAACTATCGCTTCGACCAGTGGGTGTTCCTGCCGGTAGTCGATGGCTATCGCTACATCACGCCAAGCTTTGTGCGTACCGGGGTGAGCAACTTCTTCAACAACATTGGTGACGTGCCGAACCTGGTCAACAGCCTGTTGCAGTTCAAGGGCCAGCGCTCGATGGAAACCACCGCGCGCCTGCTGCTCAACACCACGATCGGCATCGCCGGTCTGTGGGACCCGGCCACCGCCATGGGCCTGCCACGTCAGAACGAAGACTTCGGTCAGACCCTGGGCTTCTATGGGGTACCGGGCGGCGCCTACTTCGTACTGCCGATCTTCGGCCCGTCGAACATCCGCGACACCGCAGGTCTGGCCGTGGATTACACCGCCGACACTGCGATCAACTTCCTCAACGTCGCCGAAGTCAGCTCCAACCACCCGGAAGTCTGGGCCTTGCGTGCGATCGACAAGCGCTACCAGACCAGCTTCCGCTATGGTCAGATGAACTCGCCGTTCGAGTACGAGAAAGTGCGGTACGTGTATACCGAAGCGCGCAAGTTGCAGATCGCCGAGTAAATCGGCTGCCGCAAAACACTGTGGGAGCGAGCCTGCTCGCGAACGCGGAGTTTCAGTCAACATCGATATTGACTGAACTACCGCATTCGCGAGCATGCTCGCTCCCACATTTGTTATGTGTTGCTGATTAACCCTTCAGCGCTTTCCAGAGCTTGCCTACGACCGAAACCACCGCCAACACCGCTGCGCCAGCAATAATCCCCGCGACACCATTGAGCAGCATCGGCACGGCGAACCCGGCGCTCCCTGCCGCTGCGCCAACGCCTTCGATCCAGTGATGCAGCACCGGCACGCCATGGGTCAGGATGCCGCCGCCGACCAGGAACATCGCCGCCGTGCCGACCACCGACAGGGTTTTCATCATGTACGGCGCGGCGCTGAGAATGCCGCCGCCGATCTTTTTCGCCATCTGCCCTGGCTTCTGCGTCAGCCACAGCCCCAGATCGTCGAGTTTGACGATGCCTGCCACCAAACCGTAAACGCCCACGGTCATGACAATGGCGATGCCGGACATGACGACCACTTGCTGAGTCAGCGAGGCATCAGCCACGGTGCCGAGGGTGATCGCAATGATTTCTGCCGAGAGAATGAAGTCAGTGCGGATCGCGCCTTTGATCTTGTCCTTCTCAAACGCCACCAGATCGGTCGCCGGATCGGCCACTGCTTCGGTCAACTGCGTGTGCTCTGCCTCGTCTTCCTCTTTGCTGTGCAGAAATTTGTGCGCGAGCTTCTCGAAACCCTCGAAGCACAGGTACGCGCCGCCGACCATCAACAGTGGTGTCACCAGCCACGGTACGAAAGCGCTGATCGCCAATGCCGACGGCACGAGGATCAGTTTGTTGACGAACGAGCCCTTGGCCACCGCCCAGACCACGGGAATTTCCCGCTCGGCGCGCACGCCCGAAACCTGCTGGGCATTGAGCGCCAGATCATCACCGAGTACACCGGCGGTCTTCTTCGCGGCCATCTTGGTCATCAATGCAACGTCATCCAGAACGGTGGCGATGTCATCGATCAGCACCAGCAAACTGCTTCCTGCCATGAATCCTGTTTCCTTCTGTGTATGAATGTTGCCAAGCATAACGCGACCGCCGGCCACAGGCTGC
>Ga0308166_1005158_pt1 | contig 10083 bp, 7 predicted proteins | sample PhyCR2_2_FD_202137 | JGI IMG/M metagenome (GOLD analysis project Ga0308166, IMG submission 202137) | Phyllosphere microbial communities from UC Gill Tract Community Farm, Albany, California, United States - DLSLCC.R2 | ecosystem: Host-associated > Plants > Phyllosphere > Unclassified | place... | reverse complement strand
TGTACACCGAACTCTACCCAAAATCGCTGCATGAGAAATTTGAGCAGCTACAGGCAGCAAAAAACGCAGGTTGATAATAACTCGCCGGTTCATGTACCTGATAAATGAACAGTGATGATTTTGACGCGTGACAGTTTATGATTGCTTTAGAATTGAGCCACACCGAGCGTTCTACCTCGGGCACGTAACTAGCAAGTTTGGCTGTCTAATGGGCGTTAGCGGCCACAGGGAGCTGTAGCAACAAGGATGTTGAACTAATGATGAGATTGATAGTTATCGCTGCCTTGGTAACGGGCGCCTGCTTCTGGCTTATGTACTTGCTTCAACGGATGAGTGAGTTGCCTTGGGGGTAGGATGAGGCGATTGGGTAACGGGTTTTAAAGTTTATATTTATAATGGAATAAAATATGAAAACTGGTTTTTATGCCGTTTATCGCAGCAAAGATAAAGGAAAACACAAAACGTCTTTAGGCTTGCTAAAGTTTATAAAATCTCTGTCGGGTGGGAAAACCTCTTTAAGCTTAGGTAATAATTATCTTTACATTCATAGCATTGGCGATAAAACATTCCTATTCACTAAGACGAATGACAAAAGCCTCGTTCAGAAGATAAACAAATCTAATGCGTCCGTTGAGGATATAAAGAGCAGCCTGGCAGAAGACGAGTCGCTGGGTTTTCCATCCTTCATTTTCATTGAAGGGGATATCATTGGATTCGCCAGGACAATTTACGGACCAACAACTTCCGATCTTGCTGATTTTTTGACTGGAAATGGAATGCATATCGATGGCAACGAGAAGCTCCAAGTCGAGCCATTGATGAGGGGAACGACGAAAGATGATGTCATGAAGATGCATTTTATCGGTAGAACCACCGTTAAGGTTGAAGCAAGCTCGGGTGTTTTTGGCGATATATTAAAAACACTCGGTGCGAAGGAAGTAGAGGGGGAGCTTTTTGATTCCATTGAAATCGTGATCAAACCTAAATTCAAAAGGGATATTAAGGGGTTAGCAAAAGAACTCGTATCTAACCCTAACCCTCAATTCTCGGACATAAGCTTGAGAGCAAAGGACGAAGCCGGAGACATACTCACAGACCATTACCTTTCAGAAAAAGGCCATCTGTCAGCATCTCTGGACAAAGCGACTAATGCAGAGATAGCGGAAGAAATAACATATTGTTTCATTAGAATGAAACCGGCTATACTGCAAAGTTTTGAAAGGCAGATTGGGAAACTAAATAGCTAATTTATATAGGGGTTGTCATGCGAAACAAAATCATGCCGGGCATCTATATTGTTGCCACCCCGTATGTGCTCGTAATTGCCTGCTATTTCGCATTCCGTCACTTTATCCCCGGGGTGTCATTTTCCGAACATCGTGATGGGCTAGGCGCTGCGCTGGCGTCATATGCTGGGACAATGATCGCCATCCTCATAGCCGCCCTGACTTTTCTAATTGGTAGTAGGACGAGGCGGATAGATAAAATCAGAGAATACGGGTACATGACTTCCGTGGTCATCGTATACGCGCTTAGCTTTGTTGAGCTTGGAGTTTTGTTCTTTTCTGGAGTTCTCCTGATTTCCAGCATGAATGGATACATGCTGCCAACCATAGCAATCGGGGTTGCAGCTGCATCTTTCGTCCATATTTGCACACTGGTATACCAATTATACAATTTCACTCATAACTAACCCGGCCACCGCGCCGGGTTTTCTACACCCACCATCTGTACTATACTCACATCAGGGGCAAGGATAAGCCTCGTAGCAATACCCCCCCCATTTACTGATAATGCCCGGCTGCCGTGCCGGGTTCTTTTTGCCTGTCGTTCTCCATTTCTGCTCTACCGACACCCTACCCCCGCTCTGTAGCCGCTGCTGAGGCATGAAACCCTGTCAGCCAATCAAGTCGCCGGGTAGACATGTCTAAGTAGTGCTGCCCCTGCCGATGTTCAACCTGACTGAACAATACGAGGCCGGCGATGGGGCAGCAGATTTTATTTAGGGGGCGACGTTCACATTTTCAAGAGCGGCAGTTTCCTCGACTGCTTCCGGCGCTTCGTCAATCTCGCTCACTGGCATTTCCAGGCGCAGATCAATCCATCGCCCAGCCGGAATATCCATCGGTTCACCGGCCACAATCGCGGCGGTGTCAATGTCAAAGCGGCGTTTGCAGACCCTAACGGTAATAGTGCCGTCTTCGGCGGTTTCGGCCTCCACGAAACACAGGCGGTTACCGTTGATGTCCTGCGGTACCTCTATCGTCCACCCCTCTTTTGCCAGTCCAAGAGAGCCTGTGACGGTATAGACACCCACACCCTGACGTTCGGCCTTAACGCCTGACGCTTCGTCATTCACTGCAGCTAGCCCCGCCGGCGTGAAACCATCGAGATAATCCGAGTCCATCGCATCGGGATCGCCAGACAGGCGAGCTATCGGTGAGGCTTTCTTGATGAAGCCGTTGGCATCGACAGAAGTATTTCTATCTCCCCACAGGTGATGCCAGATAACGTTTTTGTCCGCACCGGATGAACTCCCAACCCAGGCACCTCGGCTGGCGCTGATGGCAAAATAAACGCAACTTGGGCCGCCACTTATGGGGAGTGCGAGTACCGCCCCAAAATCCTTAATTGGGGCATTTGCTGAGGATGCATTGAAACGATTAATAAAAGATGTGTTTTCTTGCGCATAAACGTCTGCCCGGTGAATTGGACCTGAGCCAAACCCGGCATTAGAAGCCCTGTTAGCGCCTTCACTGATCCGATCTAGCGTGGGTACAGTTAGCGTGGAGCCATCTTCTTTGGCAATATTGATGCTGCCCTTGGCGGTCATCCAATTCAGCAGGTCTCCTTTGTTTGCGGCAAGGGCAGAGAGCAGGTTGCTGAATTTCGCCGAGAACTGCGTCAGGTCTCCTTCGTAGGTGGTGATGATGGCATAGGACTGGTCTTTGGCGGTCGGACCGCTGTAGGGCGCCGAGAGCGTCAGTGAGGTATCGCTGTTCACGCGCTGGATTTCGTACAGTTTGCCGTCCGGGCCGATGAATATCATGCCGGGTAATACACCGTGGCGTGATACGCTCCATTGTGTGCCGGTGGCCGTGACGTTGGCGCTTTTGTTGGTGACGCTGATTTTTCCGGTGGTATACCACATGACTTCATTCCTTCACTTGACTTTGTGATTCGGGCATTTGGACTCGCAAATCTACCCATCGCCCATCAGGAATGTCGATGGGCATTCCATCGTCATAACCTGGCTTATTGTTACGGGCGAATGTTGGGGCTGATGGGTGCGCTCGGTGGTAAGTTTTTATCAGCAGGTCGCCGGACGGCTCCACTTCGTAATCTACCCAGACCAGCGGCTGTTTGTTGCGGTCGAGCGGCACCTCAATTCCGCCCTCTGGGCCGCCCCATTCTGCATCAGCGTTAAATCCGAGCGTGCCGGAAATCCGATAAACCCCCTCACTCACGCGCTCAGTTATCACGCCCAGGCTTTCGTCGTTGAGTTCGCAGGTGCCGTCACCGGATAATTTGACGATTGGCGATGCCTTCTTTAGAAATCCGTTTCCATCGACCATTGTATTTTTTGTTGACCACAATTTATGTGCAGCATATTGGCCATTGATATTGAGCACATAGAGAATCTCGCCATTGGTTCCCAATGCAAGATATTGCTGCCATATCCCAGTCCCCGCAGCGTTAGATGTGTCTTTCCTGTTATTAACCTGTATGGCAATACCATACTGTGTATCAAATCCCCAGGGAGTATTATCGAACGTCCATACACCTGCGCCTCCGTCGTTCTTCGCTCTAGCGCCACATGCGAATAAATTCCTCTTTAATTCATTATCCAGTTCTGCTCTTGCAATACTATTTTTTGATGCTAGGTTGCCTAAGGAGGATTTATCTGCTTTTTTGTCTAAAGCAGTTTTATCCGCTTTTTTATCGAGTTCTGTTTTTTCAGCCTTGGCACCCAAGCCTTCATACAGTTTCTTGAGTGAAGGGACTTTCACCGCACTGCCATCCGGCCCCACAATGGACACATCCTCGGACGCGGTGATCAACTGCCCCCAGGCATTCACCTGTTGCTCGTAGTAGCGCGTCATTTCCGATACGCGCTGTGCCAGTGCGTCGTTGCTCAGGGCATCGGTAAGCAGCAGGCAGTAGGCGCTGTTGCTGATGGCTTTGGTCGGCGCTCGGTTAACCACAAGTTGCGTCGCACTGTTGATGCGCAACACGGTGAACGCTTCGTTGGCGGGCATTACCAGAAGCGTATTGCCTGGGCGAACGGGGTTATTGGCGGTTTGCCAGTTAACACCGCTGCCATTGACGGTCGTACCGCTGAACGTGACCGTCCCGGTATCGTATGTTGCCATTGGAAGTTCCTTAAATGTGAATCAAACACATAACGATCGTTTTGAACGATCAATTAAGAAATATTGATCTACAAAACCAATTTCAATATCACCATTACTTTCTGTACGATGAATGCAAGTAATTGCCTACCAACAAAGGAAATGCCATGAAGATTATCGTTGCCATCGCGGCCGCTTGTGTTTTAGTTGTCTCAGGATGCGCAAGCCATAAAACGAAATACTTCACAGTAAATTGCGCAAATAAGACCATTCAAACGCCATCAGAAAGCTATAATCAAAGTGATTTATCACTTATCAAGAAAAGGGTTTCATATATCTGTGCTGGAAGTGTAGGCCTGATAGCTCTGCACCCAACAGACTTAAACGCCTTGAAGTAATAGCTCATCAATCCAGCAAAAACCATTGCCCCGAACCGGGGCTTTTTCATGAGGTAAACCCTTTAATTATTGCCCGGTCGTAGTAGTTGGTTGGCAATCCATCGACATCAACCACCATTATCTGAGAGCGTGTATTAGGGTTAGCCCACCCGCTCTTTGGTGCAGTCCAAAGATATTCACCACGGGGAACTAATGAGACGGTTATTTTATTATCCCAATCAGAGAAGTGGAAACACTCGTAAAGCATATATCCGTTTGTGCCGCTCCATGCAGTTCCATCAACAATGTACCCCCTTGGATTTGGCATTGCCATAGCAAGATTTCCCGAGCCTGCGGAACCAACCACCGTCCAGTTACCTCCTTCGGGGTCGTTGATATTCTTATTGGGATAGCCCGGATCTAACCACAATACGGACTTAACCTTCATGAAATTCCAGCCGCTATCAAAAATAATTCCGCCTTGCGCATTAGATATCTGCAATCCGTATGCAGAACGTTCAGGCGGTATCCAGCGGTCAAAGACATAATATTGAATTGTCCCGACGTTTTTGTTTGCCCACTTCAAAATCCGGTTCCACTTTCTGGTTGGAATTTGGGGGCTAATCCAATCTCGGTCATCACCAGGCATACAACAAATTCGCTGGTCTGCGTTCATGGGTTTAAAGAACACGATAGGCGCAAAACAATCATCCAAATTAATTGCACAAGAAGAAGCAAGGCTTCCTGCAAAAGGCGGCGCGAACGACGCATTATGAATTTGCCCCGCAGCCCTTAACGTGTAATTGACATCATCCGTATTCGCAACAACATAATTCTTGTCATTGATAAGCTGTATGCCGTACCCACTAGGCATTGTATACCCCCCAATGCACGGTCAAAAGACCAAGCGCCAGCCCTCCCCCCAAATCATCAGGGTAAGAACGGATCGCATCATTGTATGAAATATCGATATAATTAGGGCCACAGTAAATATCTGGCGGTGAATAGCTATACAACCAGCCATCAGGCAAAACGTAACCTGGAATCGGTACAGTATAACAATACGGGGTTCCGCCATTAAATGGAATATTGTCGATTCGATGGCTCCATGAATGTGGTGGATTTCCCCACCACTGAATAATTCCAATATCATATGAACCAAGCCAGCGCGACATAATGACCGTATGATCTGCAACCATTTTCCCGTTGGGGTCGAATATTTGCCAGCCGTATTGCCCATTCATTACCACAACCTCCCCAGTTTAACGCGGACGGTATTGTTTTCATCAGTGAAAATCATGTTATTTTCAGACCTGCTAATCCGCCAGCCACCATTCACATTGAACCCTTTAGAACTGATTTCATTGGCTATTTTCGCGTTACCGATGGACGCGTCTTGAATAAAAGCTTGATCGACGAACATCTGCCCGTTTTGCACCACGAACGGCACTGCGACCTGACCATTCGCCCGGTTAATGATGGCGAAGCGGTTGGCATCCACCAGGAACTGGCTGTTGCCTTCGCTATCCACTCCCAGCGCAACGCCACCCACGACAGGGTTACCGTTGGCATCCACTTCAACCTTGACCATCCATGTCGCAGACAGTTTGCCGTTAACGTCTGCCTGCACTTCGCTGACCTGCTGTAGCTGCGCAGTGTTTTCACCCAGTTGCGCCTTGAGCGTGGTCTGCTCTTTCGCGACGGCTTCCTGCTGATTAGCGATAACAGTCTGCTCATGGATGATTTTAGCCTCGGCCTTCCGGCGCTCTTTGCCCTGCTCATGGAGCCCCAGCGCCTGCTCAATCAGCCCTTCCGGCGTGTTGTCGATAGCGGCAGACGCTTCCAGGCTCTGGATGCGCGAACCGCTGGCCTGCTGAGCCTCGCTTACGGTTTTCACCTGGTCGAGCGCCTGCGCCACCGAATCAACGGTTTCGCTCTTGACCTGCGTGATACGTTCGCCAAGTGCCTTGTCGGCATCGGCGCGGGTCTTCGCCTCGGTGGTGATGTTGGCTGTGTTCTTGCCCACGTTGCTGCTCATATCCTGCAACGCCCGGCTGGTCGCCTCCTTCTCTCGCGCCACGGTTTCATCCAGCCGCGTCAGGCTGGCCGACGCCGTATCGAAATTGGCAGTCAGGGTGGTGAGCTGTTTGGCATGGGCCTCCTGCTGATTGGCAATCACCTCCTGCGTGGTTTTCAGCGTGGCCGAGACAGCAGCCTGCCGCTGTTCGCCCTCAACCTGGTTGAGCGAGTTTTGGATGGTGGCTTTGGCGTTCGCCTCCAGCCCCTGCGCAATCTGTGCCTGGCTGCCTTCGAGGTCACTCTGCGACTGCTTCAGCCCCGTGATACCCGCCGCGTTCTCGCCGACTTTGGAATCCAGCTTGCTGAGCTGCTCCGCCGTCGCCTTGCTGTCGGTGGCCACTGTCTGCCGCAGGTCTTTGATAGCCCCTTCGCTGGTTGCAGTACGGCTTTCCAGCTGCTTGAGCGAAGTCGCCGTGGCCTGCTGATTATCCGAGACCGTCTTTTCGAGCGTGGTCAGCTTGGCCTGCTGTCCATCGAAGTTCGCGCCCAGCTGCGTGACATGCTCGGCGATGGACTCCGTATCGGTCTCCAGTATGTTTTGCCGGTCAATGATCCACGCTTCGCGCTCGCCGCGCTCCTGCTTCTCCTGCTGCAGCCCGAGGCTATTTTCAAGTGCTGCCTTGGCGAGGCTGTCCAGGCGCTCTGACGCATCGGCAAGCTGCTTGTCCAGCGCGGCAGCATCAGCACCCAACTGGTCGCGCACCGTTTCAATCTGCTTCTCGATATCTTTCAGGTTGGCCTCGGTGATGGCGCTGTTAATTTTCTCCTGCAGCGCTTTACCCAGGTCACTTTCCAGTATCTGTCCGGCAATAAAATCGAGAATGCCGCGTGCATCATCGCGCGGTTCACCGCTGGCCTCGACGAAGTTGGATTTCCCGACAGCGTTTACACTGCGCACGTAAAAATAATATCGGTGACCAGGCTTGATATGTTGCCCCTGCACCACCCACAGCGTGCCCGTGCCCAGATATTGCGCCCGGGCGGTGACCGTGGTGATGTCCGTCAGTTGCCGGTCGGAATACCAGAACTCGAATTGCGTGCGCAACGCGTTCATGCCACCGGTACGCGGGATCACGCCGAGACTGAAATAACCGGGTTCAACGTCAATATAGGACGGCGGCGCCGGCGGATTAATCGAGAACGTGACGGATGTCGGCTCCCCTTTCTGCCCGCGGGTGTTTTGCGCCGTGACCGTCAGGGTATAATCCCCGCGCGGCAGTCCGCCAAAACGATAGAGGCTGTCTGTCGTGGTGGCCGTCCCGACAATGCGCCCCCCTACCGTTAACTTGAGGACAAAACTTATCCCTCGCGCGGCATAAGGCGTATCCCAGGTGGCGACCACCTGCCACGCTTCCGTGTCTTGCGTCAGCTCGACCGCCAGGTGCTCAACCGGCGGGATAAGAGTGCTCAGATTAGTGTCAGGTTTTGGGTCGAAGCGTGCGCCATTATCGACAATCGCCTCTTTCTCCGGCACATGCTGCACCGCCGTAACGGCATAGGTGCCATCTCCCTTGTCGCTGACCGTGATGGCCCTGAACAGTCGGCGCCGCAAAGAAGGCAGACCGAGCGCCCAAACGCCTCCCTCGCGCACGCCCGCGGGCAAGCCGTTGACCTGAAGCTGTTTGGCCGCAGGGAAACCCGTCACCGTCAGGCGAACCGGTTGCCCTGCGGCGTCCATCAGACTGAGGGTCGCCTGACCTTTGGCCGGCTTTTCTACGGGGCGATCGAGCGTCAGCGTATTCGTTTTTTCATCGACACTAACCAGGCGGCCGCCGATCTGCGCATCCACGTAATCATTGTCCGCCACCTCGATGATGTCGCCCGGCGTGTGTCGCAATCCCTCGGCGCCCACCGCAAACTCCACGGTTTGCGTTTCCAGCTTTTCGGTGGTCAGGATCCACAGGCCGTGACGATGTGCCTGACCGCGACTTGTACATCCAAACGCATCGACCCGCAGCACATTACGGCCAAAGCGCGCCACCATGGCATCGTCGGACACCTGCTCAACGCTGGTTTTCCAGCCGTTGTCCGGATCGATAAATCGAACTTCCACCACGGTATGACGCGCCTTTAGCGAACTGGCACTGTAACCGAAAGCGCCGCCTACCACATTGGCATTGGTATATGGCCAGACGACATCAAAGGGCCGATCCTGAATGAACGTCATGCGGCGTCCATCCCAGACTGGCATCACGCGCATCATGGCGCAGAGCTCGCTGACGATGTCGTAGGCCTTGCGCAGATCGGTCAGGTAGGCATTACAGCGCATGCGGGGTTCACGCCCGCCAAAGCCGTTCGGCACGGACTGGTCGCAATATTGCCCTATCGCATAGAGAGCAAACTTGTCTACTTCACCGACGTTAAGGCGTTTTCCCATGCCGTAGCGTGGGTGGGTCAGCAAGTCATACAGCACAAACGCCGGGTTATCTGACCAAGCAGGCTTGAAAGCGCCGGTCCAGATGCCGTTATATGTCCGGGTGACCGGATCGTAGTTATCCGGCACCTGCACGATGCGCCCACGCACCAGATAATTACGCCGAGGGAATTTGTTCCCGAACTGTTCACTGTCAAAATTCAGCCCCACTACTGCAGAGCCTGGGTAAGTCTGGGCGATGTCAGTGATTTCGGTGTAACTCGACCATACCGTTGTATTCTGGATCCGGTCTGTCGTGCTGTCAGGTGTAGTACGCACCATACGCACGCTGAAAGGCCGCGGAGGCAGGTTATCAAGCACCACAGCCATCATGTAGGGCGAGTTGCTGCGTTTGCCGCGAATGGTCACGTCTTTTTCCGTTACCCAGGCGCCGTTGCGCTGGATCTGGACCTGCAGCTGAACCGCCGTTGGCACGCGGCTACCATCCTCAGTGACCTCCATCAGAGACTGTGTGCCAAACGTAAGGCGCAGGCGATCAATGTTGGGTGTGGTGATGGTCCGTGTAACGGGCGCTGATTGTTTTATCTCGATGCCAACGGGTGTTTCACTGGACGAGTCGGTAAACCCTTCCATCACCGGTTGTTCCAGTGTGCCGGCACGCCATTGCGCCACCATGCCATTGACACTGCTGTTGCCGCCGTCATCCACTGCCGGCGTATCATCCAGGTAGACAGACTGCAGGCCCTTGACTGGACCTTCGATGGGGCCTTCGCTGATAAGATCAATGATCGACAGTTTCTGACGCGACTTCAAATCATTCGGCGCCTCATAAGGTGTGCTTTGTTTGCCGCCGCCTTTACCCATGAAATCACTCCTTGCTTGTTAACCGCCGTGCTTGCCG
>Ga0308166_1005157_pt1 | contig 10083 bp, 8 predicted proteins | sample PhyCR2_2_FD_202137 | JGI IMG/M metagenome (GOLD analysis project Ga0308166, IMG submission 202137) | Phyllosphere microbial communities from UC Gill Tract Community Farm, Albany, California, United States - DLSLCC.R2 | ecosystem: Host-associated > Plants > Phyllosphere > Unclassified | place... | reverse complement strand
CGCCAGGTGCGCGCCACGATGCCGCGCGCGGCCGACTACACGCAGATCGTCCCGTGGGCCGGCCTGCGCCCGGCGACGCCGAACAGCGCCCCGATCGTCGGCAGCACACCGTATGCGAACCTGTGGCTGAACGTGGGACACGGGCCGCTCGGGTTCACGTTCGCGTGCGGGACGGCGAGCCTGCTGGCGGATCTGATGCGGGGGAAGGCGGCGCCGTTTGCGTTGGATGGGTTGACGCTGTCGTGAACAACGTCTCGCGCATCAATTCCGGGATTGCCGCGCGGCCTTGATTGCCTTGCCGCGGGCGGTTCGTTCGGGCATCGAGGCCGAGAACGTGACCTCGGCCGTATCGTCCGGGTAAAGATGGAGGCCCAGATACCGAGCTCCTTGCGGGATTTGCTCCGGCGTGATCACCATACTGTTTTTGATACTCACGTGTTCGCCATTCCTCGGGGTGCCGTCCGGTCCGCCCAACGTCCAGGTGAGCGTCTGGAGGCCGAAAGGAATCCGCACGCCGGTGATCAACCCGGTGCCGCCGTATTTGTTCATGACGCCAAGGTCCGTGCCGTTGAACATGATGTCGCTGATGGGCCGGTCGAGGTTTGAGAACATCTCGACATCTAGTACGGTGTCGATGCGGCTCTTTTCGTCATCTCGAGCGCATGCCGCCAGAGATGTCATGGCCGCAAGTCCGAGCAGGACGAGTGCGCGGCGTCGATGAGGTGACTGGTCACACATGATCGTCATTGTCAGAAATTATTTTCTGCCCACGTTCTGTTCGGTCCGGAATCCCGTCCGAAAACGTAGCTTCTGCGGTATCGCCGGGGTAGAGATGCAAGCCAATGTAGCGCGTTCCTTGCGGTATCTGCTCAGGCGTTATGGTCAATCTGTTTTTGATTTCGACGATCGTTCCAATTCCCGGTGTGCCCTTGGGCCCGTCCAGTGTCCATTTCAGGGATTGTGGGCCAAACGGAATCCATACGCCCGTGATCGTGCCTGTGCCACCATATGCACTCATCACGCCCAGGTCTGTTCTGTTGAAGATGATGTTGACGGCGGCATGATCCAGATAGGAATACATCTCCACGTTCAACACGATGCCGGTCTGCGTACTGCCATTTTGCCGACCGCATCCCACTAACGATGTCATGGAGGCCAACCCGAGCAATGCGAGTGCACGTCGCCGATGAAGTAACTGGTCAATCATAGCTATTACACGCTGCTTGAATGTAGACTCTGTGAATCATGTCGTCGAAAATATTGCCTCGGCCGCATCAACCCTGAGAAGCGCCGGTAAGACTGGCAATCAACGAGCAACCACACGCAGTTTTGTGCCCATGCAGCGCGACGCTGCGTCCGCCGATAGTGAACACGGGACATCCCTCGACAATCGGATTGGTCCCATGCCCAGGAACCGGACACGCGACCATATCTCCCACACGTGCAATGCCAATGCCACGCAGCGTGTGAATCGGTGAAGCAGTGACCACAACGCCGCCATGCGTCGTCTTGTCGCCGAGCCGGACGATATCACGCGCCATCTTCAGATACCCATCGCAGAGCGTACGGCATGCCAGCCATCTTCAACCGCCTGCATACCGGTGTCTACCGCTTGACCAACTCCCTTGGCAACGCTCGACGCCCCATCATAAATTTGGTTGCCGACTTCAGTCGCTTTCTTCTGCGTTGCATCCGAAATTTCACTGAATTTTCTTTGAGCCGCGTCCGACAGCTCTACCGCTTTTTTATGAGTTGCCTCGGCGGCAGCGTTGGCCTTTTTCTTGGCGACATCGATCGATGTAATGATCAGCTGCTCACCCTTTTCGATGGTGGAAATTACCACTTCCTTGCTGCTCCGATAAAATTCGACCGTGTACTTGACTCCGGCGCGCACGGTATCGACAACAAATTTTTCACCGACTCGATAGGTATGTGTTGCGACCAGCTTGCCGTCCTCCCAAGTCTCGACGACGACACCTTCGACACGGTTATATATCTTGATGACGCCGGTTTTGATAGCGGTAAGCGTTTTATCCATCCAGTCCAGTCCTGCCGCCAGGACGTTTCGCGACGATTCGGCCATACCACGCGCCGTGAAATAACTGAATGGTTCAAGAGCGTGTAGGAAACCGGCTTTCGAATCGTGTACATAACTTTGCATGAAATCTAATATCGCGTCCGGGGCATTCTCTTGCCAAGCATCTAGTCGCCATTTCGCCGGGCGAACCGTGAAACCGTTCAGTTTCCCTTCGACATTCATCGGGCGTGGCGCAAGCTCCACCAAAGCATGCTTTCGCGCTGTTTGCTCGACATTTTCCGCTGCCAGAAAAATTTTCGCTTCCGCTGCAATTCCGGGGTGACCGACATCCTTGAAGAACCCTTCTCGCCCCGACCTTTCAAAAAGATCTGGTGTTTTTACTTTTCTGCGAGTCATCGTCCCCCAAGCGGAATACAATGCCTTCATGTTTGCCGTTACAGCTTGCTCAACAGTTGACGGCGTACCGATAGCACCTATATATCCCTTATAAAGCGACTCCGTCCCGGGCTGGATTCTAAAACGGTCATCGAACAGACTCTGATCGATTTTCTCGATGTCGTCGTAGTTAACTAATCGAACCCCGCTGAGCGATGCCTCGCGCATCATATCCCGCATAGGGATGCGCGCATAATTATTCGAAACATTTTGGCAAACGGGTTCATACCCGCCACCAACATCCGAGTGCGCGCCAGGATAAACCGTCTCAGTCCAGCCCGGCTTCAACTTCCCATCTTTACGTATCAAATCCACAGGAAAAGAAAAACGCAGCTCATGCGCGGCCACATAGTGAACGCAACGCTCAACGACATGCGGTACAACGAGGTCGCGTTCGCCGAACGGCGTGTCGATATTTTTCCCTGGCAATCCAAATGAAGCAACTGTATCGAATAAACCCATGAAATGAATACGGATCGGCATACCTTTATATCTGAGCACGCCGTCACTATCAGAAACACATTCTTTCAAAATATTGTTACTGAAAGCACGAGCCAGAGCAGCGCCGCGGGAAAACCCAAATATCGACAGATTGATTATTGTTATAAGCCCATGAGCCTCTATTGCAGCCGCTAATTGTTTGATATTTACCGGCTTCCCTTTCTCTACATATGGTTTTATAGAGATATCCAGTTTAGCAGCACTTTTCGTCAGTATCACCCCCAGTCGATCATTCACATTTGCTTCGCCAAAATCCAACCGGCGCGAGCCCCCGGCGCCACCGCCCAAGCCCAGCAAATCGCCATCCTGAAGTGTCATTAGCTTCTGGTCGATCCAGTCAGTTGCAGTACCATTGAATGGAGTACCAACGCCCGACACATAAATTGGATAATTGGGAATGTCTTTCTGGTTCAACAATTGGGCAGCACGCCAGATGCGCGCAGGATTACTCCACTTCTGGTCAACCTCATCAACGTCTTTATTGTTTCCTGTTCCGTCAAAAAAAACACTGATGTTGACGATATCAGAGCAATTCTGCTTCGGCATAGGTTTACTGTCCGGCGTATCACGATTGCGATTACGTGCGGCAGTTAGCTTATCGGCCTCATTCATTTATTTGCTCTCGGAGATTATTTTTTCACCACGTTCTGTTCTGTCGGGGATCGTGTCCGAAAAAGTGGCTTCGGTCGTATAGTCTGGATAAATATGCAGGCCGATATAGCGCGTACCCTGCGGTATTTGCTCCGGCGTTATCGTTAACTTGTTTTTGCTCTCGATGTGCGTTCCATTTCCTGCCATGCCTTTGGGGCCGCCCAAAGTCCACTTCAACGCTTGCACACCAAATGGAATTCTCACGCTCGTGATAGTCCCGGTTCCGCCGAAGGAATTCATGACACCCAGATCTGTGCCATTAAAAATAATGTCGTGAATTGGCCTGTTCAGGTAAGAGTACATCTCCACATTCAATACGATTTCTTTTTTCACATTAGCTCCTTGGCTGCAGGCCGACAGTGGCATGATCATTCCCAACGCGAAGATTTTTGCGAAATTTCGCCGGGAAGCCAGCATAGGCTTGCAATTTCCATCTTTCTCGTTTTTCATATTTATTCCTCGCAATACCCTTTACTCGACACTCGGGAATTTTTCCATCGCAGTATCAAAACTGATCGTTCCAGCCTTAACTTGCTCGAGTAACTCAGCGATCCTGGAATCCTTCTGGAGTTTTTCGCCATAAATCAACGCCGCACACGTATAGTTCAAAATATCGCGCATCCCGAACAACTTCAGCTTGCGCGCGGCAAGCAGGTGTTTTTCCATCGTTCTGTAATGCTCTGACGCCGGAATATCCCAGAGTAGCTGCGGCTGATTCTCCATCACCATCGACAGCAACTGATCGGGCACGCCCGCTTCCACCAGCATGTCCACCTGCACCTGGGTCAGCTTGAGAGGTAGGCTGACCAGATGCGCGGCCGCGGCCTCGGCGTTTTTGTGCTGCAGGATCTGCTGCGGATTGCCGTCACGGTCCCAATACCACCACGCCACAATGCTCTGCAGCAGACGCGCGCGCTGGCGCTCGCTCAGTACGGGTACCGGCACATGCAGCGTGCGGTCGCTCGCTTGCCCGGTCAACGTGCCAAGCACCGCGGGGTCCCAGAACGCGAACACCATGTCGGTATCGTCGGGCAGCAGGATTTCCGTGAAGGCGGCCAGGTGATCCCACAGATCGTCGAAGGCGAGCCGGCTGGCGAGCAGGGTAAAACTGGCCGGGTGGCGGGCGCCGGTGCGCAGAATGTCCGGCCAGATCTCGGCATCGGCAGCCAGCGGCGAGAGTTCCACCAGATGCGGCGCGTAATCTTCCACTTCAGAATCAAGCGCCGCCGGCAGCACGCATTTGCTCTGTATGCCGATACCGTGTTTTTCGAACTTGTCGATCAGCGTTTTGTCCTGGGCCTTGTCGACGATGGCGTAGCAGGTCAGGTCGTGGTCATCGAACGCGCTGGCCAGGTTCGATTCAAACGTCGCGATTTCCAGCGGCGCGATCTTCATTGCTGTGCTCCTTTATTCACGAAGGCGCTGCGTTGTTTCGCGCGTTTTTTCAGGCATTCCAGGCACACCTCCTTGGGAAGCGTCGGCAGTGCGTAATCCATCGTCTTCGGACCCGGCACCGAAAACTCGGAGTTGTGGCTGATGCGTTTACCGCTCGTCATGTCGGTAATTCCCGACCCATTGATCTTGATCGCGGAGCCGTCGGCGCCGATCACGATTTCCTTCTTGGCGAAGATTTCGATCCGGTCGGTGGCCGACAGCAGGCGCAATACCTTTTCCGCGATGATGTCAATGTCGCCGTTCTGGGCCTGTATTTCGACCTTGCCCTTGGCGGCAAACAGCTTGATGCCGGCGTTGTAGGCGAACAGGCTGATTTTTTCCTTGATGCTGGCGATCAGGCTCTTGCCGACGGCAAGGTTGGCATCGGCGCCCGACGACATCGTCATCTGGTCGCTGCTGTGGATATGCGTACTCTTCGGGGTGCTCAGTCCGATGCCGGCAGGCGAGGAAATCAGCAACAGGGGATCGGCGAAGCGGTTGGCCTCGTCCTGCCCGGTGCCGCTGTAGCGTGCCTGGGTGGCGTCGACGAACGCCTGCAGCGCTTCCTGTCCCGGCAGCGCCTCGGCCTTGGATTGCTCGGCCACGTCCGACAGGTTCTTCGTCAGCTCCTGCGCTTCCTTCAACTGGTCGCGTGCTTCCCGCACGTCCAGTTGCGAACCGCGCGGGCCCGGACGCCCGTACGTGCTGATGTACAGTCCCTGTTGTGCCGTGATGGCGCCATAGGCATCGGAATTGAGCGCGAAACCCGAACCGTAGAAACCGGCGCGATTGTTCCCCTGCTGGCCGATCAGATAACCGAGGCTGAGCTGCGCATTCGCGCTGCTGCTGAACAGCTGCACACGGTTTTGCTCGGTCGTGTCATCCATCACCAGCTGGTTGAACCCGGCGCCCTTGTATTCCTTCGACTTGTAGCCGGACAGCCGGCCGTCGCTATGCCAGTGCGGTGCCTGCTCGCCGTTGTAGATGCGGCCCGTGATGATCGGCCGATCTGCATCGCCGTCGAGGAAAGTAATGATGACTTCCTGGCCGATGCGCGGCACATGGACGGCGCCCCACCCTTCGCCCGCGTTCGGATAGCTGACACGTACCCAGCAGGATGCCTTTTCGTCGCCCGGATTGAGCCGGTCCCAGTGGAAGCGGACTTTTACCCGGTTGAGCTGATCGGTATGGATTTCCTCGCCGGCCGGTCCCACCACGGTCGCCGTCTGCGTTTGCATGGTCGGCTTGGCATGGGAGAGCGGGCTGCGATATTCGACGATGCGCCGTTGTACCTCGAAACGGTTGAAGCAATGACCGGTGCGGCTGTTGTCGGTGCCAAAACCATGATCGGCACCGTCCAGCCCCGCATCCGCCGCGAATTTGAGCAGCAATCCCTTCAGGCTGCCCGAAAACGCTTTCTGCGTTGCGGACAAGGGCAGATTGTTTTCGATGGCCCATTCGACGTGCAATACGACGAACTGACGCGCTTCATCGGCAACCTCATCATGGCCCGGATGGTCGTTCAGCGTGAACCAGCTGCCTACCGGGAGATGGCGAACCCCCGACGTGCCGAAAAACCGCTTGGCGCGGGATTCCCATTCCTGCACACGCACGCGCGACTGGTCGGTCGCGTGCTCCTGCCCGGAGTTCGTGTAAGGCCCCGTGTATTCGTAGACTTCCAGCTGCGACGGAATGCTGCCGTGGTCGGGAAGAATCTGCATGCCGTTCTGACCGACGTTGCGCGGCGCCTTGTAGTCGAAGGTCTGCGTCGTGAGCTGGCTGTTCAGCAGCGTGCGGGCACCGCCCCATTGCACGATCTTGTCGACCTCGTCGCTGCTGCCGGCGCGATGGAACGCGATGTCTTCGGGCTGGCGCGGTTTCAGTGTGCCCACGGAATCCGTAATGACCCACTGGTGGCCGCTGCCGTCCGGCGCCTGCTCGACATAACCGTACCAGCCTTCGCTCTCCATCATGCGCATGACGAAGTGCCAGTCGGTTTCATATTGCGTGCAGTAAGAACGGGGCCGTGGCGGCTGGTTCAGTTCGAACCGGAACCGGCCCTGGCACTGGGAATGGCCGTTCAGGACATCGGCGATGATGTCCTCGGCATGCTTGTCCTGCCAGATGCGCGCGTCCTTGCGAAACTTGAGAAAGTGGAAGCAGCTGGAAAAACCAATCTGGTACGCCGTCAGCTGGCCGTCGCTCCCCAGCTTTTTGGCCGTGTGCACATAGCCGTGAACGGGTCGATAGCTGGCATCCGTCTGCAACGTCCAGAGCGTGACTTCCTGGGCGATCAACTGTTTGAGTTCGATATCGGCATCGAGCGACAACAGGTCGACCGTATATTCGAATCCCTCGCTGACCCGATCGACACCGTGCACACGCTGCGGCAACAAGGCATCCGGCCCCAAAGGCGTGTCCAGCGTCAGCAGCCGCCTGTCCTGGCCGACCTGGCCAAACAATTCTTTTACAACCTGGTTCAATTCACCCATCCGTCCAAACTCCCGGTCAACTCGATGCACGACACATAGTCGACAATGATACCTCGACGGGCAATTGAAACTTATCGGAAAACATTTTCCGCGCGGCAATGGGATGAAAAACCCCGGTCAATCGCTGGGCGAAACCGGATTCCGGACAGACGGCGCGTTACCGCTTGGCAAGCTTGGAATGTCACATGCATGCAACGTTCAGTGACTGTCGACCTGCACCCCGCACTCCTGCAAACGCAGCCGGGTCTTGCTGGCGTCATCGATGGTGACGACGATGTCGGCAAAGCTCCCGGGCTTCATGCTGTCGCAAGGCACCTTGAGGTGGTATTGGCCCGGCTTGACGTCGACCGGTTGGCCGCGCCGCGCGATGGCATCCGCCAGGTCGCCCGCCTGGACGCGTTCGAAGAAGCGCGCCCTGGCCAGCTTCGGTGCCTCTTTTTCGACCGTGACTTCGGCGGCCGTGACCAGCGTCGTGACGTTCAACAGGACGGCGGCAACGACAAACATGCGAATGGCGGACATGCGGGTCTCCTTGAGGTCTCAGGACATCAACAATCTTGCATTTTATACAATTCCTGGTCCAACTGTGCCATTCTTGCATCCGTTTTCGACGTCTTTGCGACCTCTCTCCGCGGAAAAGTTATGGAACAGGCATAGGAAGCCAGCAAATGCAAAAATTTTCTCCGCTCATTTGATGGGCAGTTCATTTATTTTCGGCAAAAGATCTACGCAGATGCATTAACGCACGTGCATCTGCCGTCATCCCGCATCGAGGTCCCGCTCACCCCACAGCAAGAAATGGCGGATAATTGCCGCCATGTCTACTCCTGCGAAGCCTCTCCCCTGTCCGTGCGGCGGTCCGTCGATCATGCGCTGCTGCGGGCCGTACATCGCCGGCGCGGAACTGCCGCCCACGGCCGAGGCCCTCATGCGCTCGCGCTACACGGCCTTCGTGATGAAGGACGAGGCGTATCTGCGCGCCACCTGGCATGCCAGCACGCGGCCGCCGGAACCGATCATCGACGTCAATGAAAAGGTTCAGTGGCTCGGACTTGAGATAAAATCTGCTTTACGTTTACGTCAACGTAAAGCAGACCTGCCGGACAATCCAGACCAGGACACCGTCGAATTCGTCGCCCGCTTCAAGGTCCACGGCCGCGCCCACCGGTTGCATGAAGTCAGCCGTTTCGTGCGCGAGCCGGACCCGGCCGTGGGTGGCAAGATGCGCTGGTTCTATGTGGACGGCAGTTTCCCTGAATAAAACCGCGCCACAAGCCGCGACCAGCAGGAGACAGGATCCGATGCCCCAGCTCGACACGAAACTCAACCCGCGCAGCGAAGATTTCAAAGCCAACGCCGCCACCATGCAAACCCTCGTCGACGACTTGCGCGCGAAAGTCGCGCAGATCGCCAAGGGAGGCGGCGAAGCCGCGAGTGCAAAGCATGTCGCGCGCGGCAAGCTGCTGCCGCGCGACCGCGTGCAGATGCTGCTCGATCCGGGCACGCCGTTCCTCGAGTTTTCGCAGATGGCGGCCTACGCCATGTACGACGATGCGGCGCCCGCCGCCGGCATCATCACGGGTATCGGCCGCGTCGCCGGCCAGGAATGCGTGATCGTGTGTAACGACGCCACCGTCAAGGGCGGTACCTATTACCCGATCACGGTGAAAAAACACCTGCGCGCGCAGGAGATCGCCGAGCAGAACAACCTGCCGTGCATCTACCTCGTCGACTCGGGCGGCGCCAACCTGCCGAACCAGGACGACGTGTTCCCCGACCGCGACCACTTCGGCCGTATCTTTTATAACCAGGCGACCCTGTCGAGCAAAGGCATTCCGCAGATCGCCGTCGTGATGGGCTCGTGCACCGCGGGCGGCGCGTACGTGCCGGCGATGAGCGACGAGTCGATCATCGTCAAGGAACAGGGCACGATCTTCCTGGGCGGCCCGCCGCTGGTGAAGGCGGCGACGGGCGAAGTCGTCACGGCCGAGGACCTCGGCGGCGGCGACGTCCACACGCGACTCTCCGGCGTGGCCGACCACCTGGCGCAGAACGACACCCACGCGCTGGCGCTGGCCCGTACGATCGTCTCGAACCTGAACCGCACGAAGCCGGTCCAGGGGGCGCTGCGCGAAGCCGTCGAACCGAAGTACGCAGCCGAAGAACTGTACGGCATCATCCCGGTCGACACCCGCAAGCCGTTCGACGTGCGCGAAGTCATCGCCCGCATCGTCGACGGGAGCGAGTTCGACGAATTCAAGGCCCGCTACGGCACGACGCTTGTCTGCGGCTTCGCCCACATCTTCGGCATGAAGGTCGGGATCATCGCCAACAACGGCATCCTGTTCTCGGAATCCGCGCTGAAGGGCACGCACTTCATCGAGCTGTGCTGCCAGCGTAAAATCCCGCTGGTCTTCCTGCAGAACATCACCGGCTTCATGGTCGGCCGCAAGTACGAAAACGAAGGCATCGCCCGCAACGGCGCCAAGATGGTGACCGCCGTCGCGACGGCCTCCGTGCCCAAGTTCACCG
>Ga0308166_1005153_pt1 | contig 10088 bp, 5 predicted proteins | sample PhyCR2_2_FD_202137 | JGI IMG/M metagenome (GOLD analysis project Ga0308166, IMG submission 202137) | Phyllosphere microbial communities from UC Gill Tract Community Farm, Albany, California, United States - DLSLCC.R2 | ecosystem: Host-associated > Plants > Phyllosphere > Unclassified | place... | reverse complement strand
GGCGTCATCAAGGCCGACTTCAACTCGTACGGCTCGCGCCGCGGCAACCACGAGATCATGATGCGCGGTACGTTCGCGAACGTGCGCATCAAGAACAGGATGATCCCGCCGAAGGCCGACGGTTCCGCGGTCGAAGGCGGCATCACGATCCACCAGCCGAGCGGCGAACAGCTGTCGATCTACGACGCGGCCATGAAGTACATCGCGGAAGGCACGCCGACGATGATCTTCGCGGGCGAAGAGTACGGCACCGGCTCCTCACGCGACTGGGCAGCGAAAGGCACCCAGCTGCTGGGCGTGAAGGCCGTGATCGCCCGTTCGTTCGAGCGCATCCACCGTTCGAACCTGGTCGGCATGGGCGTGCTGCCGCTGCAATTCCTGGGCGACGACAGCGTCGACACCCTGGGCATCACCGGCAACGAGACCTATGACCTGAAGGGCCTGGAAGGCGAGATCCGCCCGCAGATGCAGGCGACCCTCGTGATCCACCGCGCCGACGGCTCGACGAAAGAGACCTCGGTCCTGCTGCGCATCGATACGCCGATCGAAGTGGATTACTACAAGCATGGCGGCATCCTGCCGTTCGTGCTGCGGCAGCTGCTGGCGGCTTAAACCGCTGTAGACAAACGAAAAGGGCCGGAACCTGCACGGGTTCCGGCCCTTTTTCATTGTTACCAGTAAGACCGTCGCCCCTGCGAAGGCAGGGGCCCAAGTTTGCATGAGCTGTCGCGACGCATGCAGAACTTGGGTCCCCGCCTCCGCGGGGACGACGGTTTTGGGGTCACGTTTCCGCCCACATCCTCAACAGGTTGTGATAATGCCCCGTCAGCGCCACCATCTCCGCCCCATCCCCATGCTTCGCGCGCAAGGCCTGGATATTGGTGTCCAGCTCCAGCAGCATCGCCCTCTTCCAGTCGTCGCGCACCATGCTCTGCACCCACAGGAACGACGCCACGCGCTCGCCGCGCGTCACCGGCTTCACCTCGTGCACGCTGGACGACGGATAGACGATCGCATCGCCCGCCGGCAGTTTCACCTCGTGCGTGCCGTACGTGTCGACGACCGTCAGCTCGCCGCCCTCGTAGTCGTCCGGATCGCTCAGGAACACGGTGCACGACACGTCCGAACGGACGGGTGACCCGCCCCGCTGCGAACGGATGGCGCCGTCGATGTGCAGGCCGTAGTGCTCGCCGCCCGCGTAGCTGTTGAAGAACGGCGGCAGGATGCGCAGCGGGAGCACGCTCGAAAAGAACAGCGGGTTCGCCATCAGCGCGCCGCTGACGATCTGGCCCAGCTCCAGTGCGAGCGGAGAACCCTCTGCCAGCTGGCGGTTGCGCTTGACCTGCGCGCCTTGACTCCCGACGCTCGCGCGGCCGTCGATCCAGTCCGTCGCCTCCAGGCGCGCACGCATGGACTTCACCTGGTCCGCGGTCAGCACGCCTGGAATATGGAGCATCATGATTAGAACTTGACGTTGGCCGACAAGGTGGCCGAGCGGCCCGGACCCACGCCCGCGTAGTGCGGCGACGAGACCTTGTCGAAGTACAGCTTGTCGGTCAGGTTCTGCACGTTCAGCTGCAGACTGACGTCCTTGTTCAGCGCATAGCTGGCCATCGCGTCGAAGCGGGTATAGCCCGGCGCCCACTTGTTGTTGTTGACGTTCGCGTACACCATGGACATCGAGTTCAGGCCCATGCCGAACGTCAGCTCCTTCGTGACGGCATACGTCGTCCACAGCGAGGCCGAGTGCTTCGGCGTCGTCGGGAAGCGGTTGCCGCTGTACGGCGAGGCCACGTACACGGGTTGCGCGGTCGTGCCGACGTTCAGGTAGCCGTTGTCCGCGATTTCCGCGTCCAGGTACGTGTAGCCGCCGAACACGCTCCACTGCGACGACAGCTTGCCCGAGAAGCCCAGCTCGACGCCCCTGATCTCCTTGCGGCCGACGTTCTGCGTCGTGCCGTCCGGCGCCGTCACGCGGGCATTGTTCATCGTGCTCTTGAAGACGGCCGCCGTCAGCGACAGGCGCCCGCCCGGCATCACGTCCCACTTGGTGCCCAGCTCGAAGTTCTTGCTGCGCTGGGGCTGCAGGTTCTGCACGGCCACCGTCAGCGCGTCCAGGCCGTCGCCGCCGTCATTGCCCGGCGGGGTCGCCGACGTCGCGTACGCCAGGTAGATGCTGCCGTTCGACGCGGGCTTGTAGACGAGACCCGTCTGCCAGCTCCAGAAGGTGCTGTCGACGTGCGCCGCCACGGCCGCCGTCGACGACGTCGCCAGCGTGTTCAGCGTGGTCTGGAAGTCGTCGTAGCGCGCGCCCAGGTTCACTTGCCATTGCGGGTTGAATTCGATGGTGTCGAACGCGTAGGCCGCCTTCGTCTTCGTGTTCACGTGCGTCAGCGCGCCCGACACTGCGCGGGTATAGACCCATGGATCGTACGGATTCGGGTCGACGAGCGTCGTGCAGTTGTACAGCGTCGTGCTGCCTGCCGTCGGGCAGGTGAACGTGCCCGTCAGCGGGTTGTTCGTGCCCGGCGTGAAGACGTAGGCGGCGCGGTCGGTCGTCTCGCGGTCGAATTCGATGCCCGCGTTGTACGCATGCTTGATGGCGGCCGTGTCGAACTTGCCCGAGATGCTCGACACGTTCGACGCCGTGCGGGTCTCCGTCGCGCGAGTGTTGGCGCGGCGCCAGACGGTGCCGTACAGGACCGTGTTGCCCTTCGAATCGTCCGGCTGGGTCCATACGTAGTCGTTGTTCGACTTGCCGTAGCGCGTGACGTTGCGCAGCGTGATGCCGTTGGCCAGTTCGTGGCGCAGGTCGATCGTCGCGATGTCGCTCTTCGTGTCGCGGAAGTCGCGGTTGGCGAGGCCGTAGAACGTCGAACGGTCGACGTTGAACGGGGTGCCGTTGCCGTTCTTCGACACGTTGGTGCCGGTCGTGACCGGGTTGTTGAACGGAATGCCCGTGTCCGGAATCTCGTGCGAAGTCAGGTGGTAGACGCTGACGATGGCGCGCGTGGGACCGGTCAGGCCGAACGTCACGGTCGGCGCCACGCCGTAGCGGTTGCCGCCGACGACGTCGCGGCCGGGCACGTCGTTCTCGTGCGCCATCACGTTCAGGCGGAACGCGCTGTTGCTGCCGATGTTGCGGTTGAAGTCGCCCGTGACGCGGCGGTATTTGTCCGTGCCGAGGCCGATGCTGGCATGGTTGAAGTCATACGACTGCGCCGTCTTCGTGATCAGGTTGACGCCGCCGCCGGCCGACGAACGGCCGCCCAGCGCCGAGTTCGGGCCCTTCACGACTTCGACCTGGTCCACGGCGAAGATCTCGCGCGACTGCGAACCGGCGTCGCGAATGCCGTCGATGTACGTGTCCGTCTGGGCGTTGTAGCCGCGGATGAACATGTTGTCGCCGACCGGGTTGCCGCCTTCGGCCGCGCCGATGGTGATGCCGGGCACGGTGCGCAGAGCATCCGTCAGCGACGTGGCCCCCGTCTGCGCGATGACCTCGGCCGGCACGATCGTGACGGATTTCGGCGTGTCGAGCAGCGGTGCGGTGAATTTGGTGTTGGCCGACGTGGGCTGCTGGTTGGCGCCCGTCACCTGGACGCTCGGGATCGTCGGATCCGGGGTGACGTCCGGACCGGCATGGGCAACGGCGGGCAGCGCCAGCGACGCGAGCATGGCCAGTGCCGGGGTCGGCAACGTGCGGGCATGCTTGCGGCTGGTGATGAAGGAATTCCGGGTGTTGTTTTTGTTGGTGGTCATGGTGTGGGGGATTGCGCCCTGCCGGACGTCTCGCTGCGCCGTAGTTAGCAGGAACATGAATGAGAACGATTCGCATTATGATTCTGATTAGTACTTTTAGCAAGCGCGAAGGCCAATAAATACGGGGGTGAGGCAGGAATGCGACGCCGGCAATCTTGCCGTCGTGTTACTGGGGTGTGGGCGAATCAACTACAATGTCGGGGATAAGGGTTTATCATGACCCGAGATGTCAACCAAGAATACGAATCACCTTACTGAAGAGACTCCTCAAGCGTATGCGTCGCCCTTCCAAAGACTCACCCAAACTTTCGGCAGAAAGCCAGCGTCTCATCAGCATCAGCAACGCCATCGTGCAGGCCGCCAGCCGCGTTGAAGAACGGACCTGGGAACGCAACCTCGACACGCAGCTGCAGAAGCTGCTCAAGACGAACCACCAGGACAGCATCGACGCCGCCCTCAACGTCCTGTTCAAGGGCGACCTCGCGGTCTACGACGTGCTGATGGACGGCGTCGAGGCGGTCAGCGAGTCCTCGACGATGACCGAGCAGGCCAAGGACGGTCTTGAAACCACGTGGCAGGTGCTGCTCGTGGCTGCGCCGATCCTGGCCTGGACCCGTTTCTCGATCGCGTCCGGCACGATCCCCGGCGACATCCTGACCACGCTGACGGCGCACTTCTCCGCGCACCTGCTGGCCGACAACACGAAGGTGGCCATCGCGCCGACCTTGTACTCGATCGACCAGCTGCCGCGCACCCATGCCGAGACCTATTCCCTGACGCACAAGCTCGCCGCCGCCGCCCACAAGGGCTCGACGGTGAAGCCGGCCGCGCCCGGCCCGGACACGTCGCAATTCCTGGCCGACACGCGCTACCTGCTCGCGGCCGTCGTGGCCCCGGTGGGCGCCCCGCTGTTCCGCTGGCAGGAACCGCAGCACCACATCAACTTCGAAGCCGAGCGCGAGAACTGCCTCGAGCAATGGCGCGCCCAGGCCGGTCCGAACATCGCGCGCCTGCTGCCGGGCTGCGGCGTCGAGCTGCTGCTGCCGGAAGCGTATTACGTCGCGTGCCGCGAGGCCGATAAACTGATCCGGCCGGTATCGATCCGCGCCGCCGTCCACTACCTGACCAACACGCTGGGTGTCGAACCGAACGACCTGCGCGCGGTCGTGGCCGGCTTCGGCGACGAAGTCAACGACAGCCAGGTCGACGAATACCGTGTCGGCTTCACGCTGCGCCAGTCGCCGGACGTCGTCTACGGCATCGTCTGGCCCCTGTACGGCCAGGAAGACGAGGAAGGCACGCCGATGGAAGGCCCGGCCGGCGGCGGCGACCGCCCGCTCGCGCCGCTGGACGAGATCGTCAAGCACCTGAACGAGGTCGGCATCACCCACGTCAAGCGCATCGGCGAACGCTATGTCGCGGAGTATTGCGACGACTGCGGCGCACCGCTGTTCGCCGACCCGAGCGGAGAACTCGTCCATGCCGAAATGCCGGAAGACACGCCGGCGGGGAACGAGCACTTCCACTAACGCGCGGCATCGCCTCAACCACAAGACCCGGCCACGTGCCGGGTTTTGTTTTTGAAAACCGGGGTCAGAGCCCTTTTTTTGGCAAGATCCATAAGGCAAACTTGTTGAGCCTCGAGGAAATTGATTAAAACCGGGCTCTGACCCCGGTTCTTGGCACGCAGGGACAGGACGCGAGTCGCCAGGCCCACACCGTGCTGCAGGACTTGAACGCGCGCCTGACAGCCGGGTTCACGTCGCGCGCTGGCTCGCGCAGGTCGCCGAACTCGAGCGCGACCTGCCGGGCGGCTGAAGGTCACGCGCGCGACCGCACCGCCATCGTGTACTCGACGTCGCCCGGCACCACCGACAAGTCGACCCATCCCTGGCGCCAGGCCTCTTCCAGGTCGCGCTCGATCGGCTCCAGCGTCGCCGGGGCGCCGTCGGGAAAGCCGAGCACGCCGCACGCGCAGTTGCGGCCGCGCGCCTTGGCCTGGTACAAGGCCATGTCCGCGAGGTTGACGACCTGTTCCCAGGTCAGCGCCGTACCGCCGAGCGCCACTGGAAACGGCGCGAACCCGACGGATACGCTGACCGGAACGCGCGTCCCCCGGTGCTCGGCGGCATGCGACGAGATGCCGTGCAGGATGCGCAGCGCCACCTCGTCCAGGCCGTCGCGCGCGACCGACGGCACGAACACGAGAAATTCCTCGCCGCCCCAGCGCACGATCATGTCGGTCTCGCGGAGTGCCAGGCGCAGGTTGTACGCGACGGTCTTCAGGACGGCGTCGCCGGCCGCATGGCCCAGCGTGTCGTTGATGTCCTTGAACCGGTCGACGTCCAGCAGGAACAGGGCACCCACGGTCCCGTCGCCGCCCGCGCGCCGCTCGGTGCCGGTCCGGCCCATGAATTCCTGGAAGTGGCGGCGGTTGTACAGCAGCGTGAGCGGATCGAGCGCGCCCTGCCGCTTCAATTGCTGGTTCTTCTCTTCCAGCTCGGCGTTGGCGCGGCGCACTTTCCGGTACAGCAGGCCGACGACCACCGACGCCAGCCCGAAGACGATGGCGAGCATCCACCAGATGCGTTGATGCAGGCGGCGGTTGTCCAGCTCCGCCTTCGTGGCCCGGTTCTCCTGGCGCAGGGCGTCGATCCGGCGCTGCTTGTTCTCGGCCTCGTACTTCTGCTGCAGCTCCATCAACGCCTTCTGGCGCTGCTCGTCGAAGATCTCGCTCGACAGCTTGCGTTCGCGGTTGTACGCGTCGACGGCGCCCTTGTAGTCGCCGGCATGCTCCAGCGCGTAGCCATACTCGCGCAGCACCGCCAGCAGTTCGGGCTTGTCGCCCTGTTTTTCATAGGTCGCGAGGCCGGCTTCGACCTGACGCTTGCCCTCGGCCAAGTGGCCTTGCCCGAGCAGCGCCTGGCCCAGGTTGACGCGGGACGTGGCGACGTCGTTGTTGCTCCTGGCGTCGAGGGCGGCCTCCAGCGCCTGCGCGGCATAGGTCTGGGCCTCGCGGAACCGGCCCTCCTTCAGGTAGCAATCCGACAGGTTGACGAGCGTGGTCGCCACCATCTGGCGGGCGCCGATGCTGCGTTCGAGGGCGAGTTCCTCGAACAGGGCACGCCGGGCCCGCGCGAACGCTTTCTGCTCGACGGCCAGCGCGAACTCGTCGCCCAGCGCCGTTGCGATATAGCCCGGGGAGGCCATCTGCCTGGCCACGGCCAGCGCTTCCCGCTGCGCCTCCCATCCCTTGTCGAAATCGCCCGTGTTCAAATACAGCTGCACCAGCGTGTGCAGCGCACTGGCCAGCAGGGCGGCGTCGTCCTTGACGTGGCGTGCCATGTCGATGGCGGCATGCAGTTTCGCCAGCGCCTCCGGATAATTGCCCTCCTCCTGGTACGATTGTCCGGCGGCGATCGTCGCCAGCACCTTGGTCGGGACGTCGTCCGTCGTCAGGGCGACCCGTTCCGCCTCGAACGCCGTGGCATGCGACGCGGCCAGTTCTTCCCGCAAATAGAGCGTGTTGGCGCGCCCGATCAGGCCTTTCGCCAGGGCGACGTTGTCATGGTTGCGCCGGCCATACGTGACGAGCTGGTCGGCCAGGGTCAGCGCATGCGTCAGGTCGCCGATGCCGCGCTCGGCGGTGCTGTAGTGGTACAGGAAGTCCGTCCGCAGCGCCGCGGGGGCGGTGGCCATTTCCCATTCCATCGCGCGCAGCCGGCGCGACGCTTCGTCCGGCACGAAGCGGGCCATGGCGCCGATGTCGCGCAGGCGGCGTGCCTGTGCCTCGTCGCCATGGGCCACGAGCGGGCACAGCAAGACCGCGGCGACGCACACTGCGCGCATGCTGGATGATGACAGTACGGAAAAGGCCATTGCACTCCTCGGGCTGGGCCGAAGGACGGTCGGCCGCTTGCCGGCGCATTATGCCTGCTGTCATCTAGAAGGTTCAACTCAACCTTGTCCTCGCCATGCGCCGCGGGTTGCAACCGTCAGCGCTCGGCCAATGTCGCCAGATAACCGTGGATCTGCGACACGGCCGCCGCCCCCTCGCCCGCCGCCGCGGCCACGCGCTTGGTCGAGCCGGCCCGCAGGTCGCCCACGGCGAACACGCCGTCGACGCTCGTCTCCAGCGAGCGGGCGCCGTGTTCCGGGCGCGTGTCGGCGCCCGTCAGCACGAAGCCCTTGTCGTCCAGTTCGACGCCGCATTCGTGCAGCCAGTCGCTGTTCGGATCGGCGCCGATGAACAGGAACAGCCGGCGCACGGCGAACGACCGCTCGTCGTCGCCGTCGATGCTGCGGCAGCGCACGCCCGTCAGGCCATTGTCGTCGCCCTCCAGCGCGGCGATCTCGCGCCGCGTGTGCACATGGATGTTGGGCGTGGCCGCGATGCGTTCGATCAGGTAGCTCGACATCGTCGCTTCCAGCCCCCGGCGTACCAGCATGTGCACCTCGGACGCATGCGCCGCGAGGAAGACGGCGGCCTGCCCGGCCGAGTTGCCGCCGCCCACGAGCATGACGGCTTCGTTGCGGCACAGCCGCGCTTCCACGGGCGACGCCCAGTAGTACACGCCGCGGCCTTCGAACTGCGCCAGGTTGGGCAGGTCCGGCTTGCGGTAACGCGCGCCCGACGCCAGCACGACGGCCTTGGCCTGCAGACAGGTGCCGTCATCCATTTCCACCTTAAGCGGCCGCTCGTGGCACAGCAGGCGCGTGGCCGGCGCGGGAATCGCGACCTCGGCGCCGAATTTCACGGCCTGCACGTACGAGCGGCCCGCGAGCGCGCGGCCGGAGATCCCGGTCGGGAAGCCGAGGAAGTTCTCGATGCGGGCGCTGGCCCCGGCCTGGCCGCCATAGGAACGCTGGTCCAGCACCATCACGCGCAGGCCCTCGGAAGCGGCGTACACGGCCGTCGCGAGGCCGGACGGACCGGCGCCCACGACCAGCACATCGAACACCGTCCCGCGCTCGATGCGGGGCAAGGTGCCGAGACAGCGGCCGACCTCGGCCAGGGTCGGGTTCTTCAGCACGAAGCCGTCCGGCAGCGCGACGAGCGGCCAGTCGGACTCGTTGCGCCAGTGCTCGCGGACGAGCTGGGCCGCTTCCGGGTCCGTGGCCGGGTCGCGCCGCGTGTACGGGTAGGCATTGCGCGACAGGAAATTCTCGAGCTCGAACAGCCCCGCGTGCGCGTTCGGCCCGATCAGGATGGGGCCGCCCGGCTTGTTGTTGATGAGCTGCACGCGGCGCAGGATGAACGCGCGCATCAGGCGCTCGCCCAGTTCGGCCTCGGCGACGATCACGGCGCGCAGGCATTCCGCGTCGAGCACGAGGGCTTCCAACTGGCCCACCGCGAAGCCGTCCGCGAGCGGTGGCCGGCCCGAGAGCTGGGCCACTTCGCCGCTGAACTGGCCGGGTCCGTATTCGACGACCTCGACCCGGTTGCCGAGCGCGTCCGTCCGGCTGCACGACAACCGCCCCGCCAGCACGACGACCATGCCCGGCGAATCCACGCAGGCACGGAACACGGTGGCCCCGTCCGGCCACGTGCGGCACGTGCCGAAGCGGCGCAGGCGCTGGATGTCGTCCGCGCCCAGGACGGGATAGATCTGGTGGCCGCGCGTGGCCAGGTCGATGGCGGCGCGCGCCTCGGAATCGGGCGCGAGGCTGGCGGAGATGAGTTCGGGATCGTGTTCGGACATGGTCGGCGCCTTGTGGTGGGGTACGCCGGCATGCTAGCGCACTTCGGGCGCGAAGTGGACTGGATTAATGCAGGGGTATCAGTCGCGCGATGGTACCCGGGTGAAGCGCCGTTTCAGCCGCAGGAACGGGGTTTCGAACGTCCGGTACAGCACGGAGGCCACCGCCACCGTCGCGGCAAAGGCGAGCAGCATGCCGGCGTCGTCGCCGAGGCCCGCCAGCCACGGTTTGCATTTGTCGTACACGAGCCAGAAGAAAAAGATGTGGGTCAGGTAGAGGCCGTACGAAATGCGCCCGAGGTAGACCAGGGGCGCGGGCAGGAACCGCTGCGGCGTGCCGAGCGTCGCGACGAGCATGAGCGCGGCCCCGGCCAGCACGAGGCCCCAGCCCGCCAGGCTTTCCGTCACGGTCGAGTGGGGATAATCGGCCTTGATCCCGAACACGGCCGAGGCGACCAGCCAGGCGGCGATGGCGGCGATCCACAGGCTGGCCCGCGCGGCGAGATGCCAGTCGGGCCGGCGGCCGCGCAAGGCCAGCGCCAGCAACATGCCGCCCGCGAAGAACTGGAAGTGCACGAAGCTGTTGGTCCATTGGCCGCTGAAGCCGGGCGGCGTGGTGAATCCGCG
>Ga0308166_1005148_pt1 | contig 10097 bp, 6 predicted proteins | sample PhyCR2_2_FD_202137 | JGI IMG/M metagenome (GOLD analysis project Ga0308166, IMG submission 202137) | Phyllosphere microbial communities from UC Gill Tract Community Farm, Albany, California, United States - DLSLCC.R2 | ecosystem: Host-associated > Plants > Phyllosphere > Unclassified | place... | reverse complement strand
CCGGGCAGGCCGCGCTGGCCGCACGTGCCGCCTTCCTCGATGCCCAGCACGCGCGTCCCGTCGCCGAGCTGAACGCGGACGCGCTGCGGCGCGAATGGAAAGCGCTGCCGGCCGCGCCCCAGGACGAACAGGGCGCGGAACTGCAGCGCCGCTTCGATGCGCTGCTGGCCACGCTGCCGCAGCCCGAACCGCGCAAGCCGAAGGAACCGCGCGAACCGAAACCCGACCGTGCTGCCGCGCAGCAGGAAGGTGCGCCCGGCGGTGCGAAGCCGGCAGGGGCCGACGGCAAGGGCGGCAAGGACGCCAAACGCGGCGCCGACCAGCACTTCATCGACACGATGGATGCGATGGAAGCCGCGTTGCAGCAGGGCTCGCTGGGCGCCGCCGCCGACCACGACAAGACACTGAAGGAAACGCGCGAAAAGGGCATGCGCCTGACGCCGGCACAGTCCGACCGCCTGGCGCACCTGCGGGCCGAACTGAAGCGCCTGTCCGACTGGGCGCGCTGGGGCGGCAACGTATCGCGTGAGGAATTGATCAAGACGGTAGAGGCATTGCCGACGCAAAACCTGGCGATGAGCGAGCTGGCCAAGAAGGTCGGCAGCATGCGCGACCGCTGGAAGGCGCTCGACAGCCTGTCCGGCGCGGCGCCGAAAAGCCTGTGGGAGCGCTTCGACGCCGCCTGCACGGCCGCGTATGCGCCCGCCGCGGCGCACTTCCGCCACCTGGCCGACGAACGCCATGCGAATGCGGCGCGGGGCCAGGCGCTCGTCGACGAAGCGCAGGCCGAGATCGTGCGCCTGCGCGAGGGCAGCGCCGAATGGAAGCACGTGGCCGGCACGGTGCAGCGCCTGCGTCTTGCGTGGAGCCACCTGGGCGCCATCGACCGCAAGGAAAAAAAGCGCCTCGACGCCCTGTTTGCCGACGCGCTGAACATACTGCAGGGCCCGCTTGAAGAGCAGCGCAAGGCCGAGATGGCCGAGCGCGAAGCCATCATCGAGGAAGCGGCCGCCATCGATCCGCACGACCGCCATGCGATCGACACGATGCGGGCCCTGCAGCAGCGCTGGCAGGAGCATGCGCGGGCGCTGCCCCTCGAGCGCAAGAGCGAGCAGGCGTTGTGGCAGCGGTTCCGCGCCGTGTGCGATGATGTGTTCCAACGCCGCAAGGAAACGATGCATGAAGCCGACATCGAGCGCCGCGCCCACGAAGCCGCCAAGGAAGCCATCAGCGCCCGCCTGGAAGCGGCCGCGGCCGACGTCACGCCGGCCACCGCCGGCAAGCTGCTGCGCGACGCGCAGGCGGAATGGCAGGCCATCGGCCCCGTGCCGCGCGCGCACGAAGCCCGCGTCGAAAAGCGCTTTCACGCGGCCGTTGCCCGCGTGCAGGGGCGGGTGGACGAGGCGCGCCGCGCCGCGGACGTCGCCCAGGCGGGCATGCTGCGCGACAAGCTGCGCCTCGTGCAGGAACTGGAACACACCGTCGCGTCGGGCGCTGCCTCCGATGTCGACTGGGATGCCCGCTGGACCGCGTTGTCGGCACTCGATGCCGACATGGAACGCGCGCTGCGCGGCCGCTTCGACGCCGCCCTCGGCGCGTTGCACGGTCCCGCCGAGGCGCGCAGCGCGTATGCGCGCCGTCTGGACGAGAACCGCGGCAGGCTGCTGCATGAGCTGCTGCGCCAGGAAATCGGCGCCGGCATCGACAGCGGTCCGGAATTTGCGCGCGAACGGTTGAAGCTGCAGGTCGAAGTGCTGCAGTCGTCATTGAAATCGGGCCAGGGCGCGGGCCAGGGCAGCCGTGGCGGGCAGGGCGGCGCGGCCGCCGGGCTGGGCGCGCTGGTGGCCATGCCGGCGCTCGTCGATGCGCGCACGGCGTCCCGGATCGAGCAGCTCGCGCTGCGTGTGGCCAAGGAGGGCAAGTGAGGGAGAATGTGACGGAAGTCCGCGTCGAGGCGCAGGACTTCGACGTGAGCGCGGAGATCGCGCGGCTGCGCGCGGGTGACGCGCGCGTGGGCGCGGTCGTCAGCTTCGTCGGCACGGTGCGCGACATGAACGACGGCGACAGCGTGGCCGAGCTGGAACTGGAGCACTATCCCGGCATGACGGAGCGCGCGCTGGAAGAGATCGTCGCGCAGGCGCGCGCGCGCTGGCCGCTGTACGGCGTGCTCGTCATCCACCGCATCGGCCCGATGCGTCCGCTGGACCAGATCGTGCTCGTCGCGTGCACGGCCGCACACCGCGGTGAGGCGTTCGCGGCCTGCGAATTCATCATGGATTATCTGAAGACGGACGCCCCGTTCTGGAAGAAGGAACAGACGCCGGGCGGCGCGCGCTGGGTCGATGCGCGCGTGACGGACGACGCGGCCCGCGCCAAGTGGGCCAACCGCTGAGCTGGATCGCCGTTGCTCTCGGCGCCGCGCTCGGTGCGTGGCTGCGCTGGGGGGTGACCGCCTTTCTCGGGGGATTGCACGCCCACATCCAGTTGGGTACGCTGGTCGCCAACCTGACAGGCGGCTACCTCATCGGGCTCGCGCTCGGTTTCTTCGATGCCTCGCCGGCGCTCTCTCCGGCATGGCGTCTGTTCGTCATCACGGGCTTTCTCGGCGGCCTGACGACGTTTTCCAGCTTTTCCGGCGAAGCGATGGTGTTGCTGCAGCGCGGCCAGTACGGCTGGGCACTGGCACACGCGGCGCTTCACCTGCTGGGTTCGATCGGCTGTTGTATTGCGGGATATGCGACTTGGCGTGCCATCGCCTGATACCGCGCAACCCGGCGCTCCCATGTCTGGTGCAAACATTGCAATCTGGTAATCTACTGGTTTTACCATTTTCCGGAGACTCAGCATGAACAAGCCAACGTCCGCACGTCCGAGCACTGCCTTTGTCGGCGCGTCGTGGGGCGCCTTGATCGTCGGCATGGCCGCCTATCTCGTCGGTCTGTGGAACGCGCAGATGCAGCTCAACGAAAAAGGGTATTACCTGACGCTGCTGCTGTACGGCGCGTTCGCCGCCGTATCGCTGCAGAAAACCCTGCGCGATCGCGCCGAGGGCCTGCCGGTGACGGGCATGTACGTCGGCCTGTGCTGGCTGTCGCTGGCCGCGGCCATCGGCCTGCTGGCGGTGGGCCTGGTGAACGCGTCGCTGCTGCTGAGCGAAAAGGGCTTTTATGCGATGTCGTTCGTGCTGACGCTGTTCGCCATCATCGCCGTGCAAAAGAACGTGCGCGACCTGGCCGCGGCCAACGGCCCGGCATCGTTCTCCGAGCAAGCCTGACGGCGCCTCGAGCGTTACCTCAAGCGCTGCCCGGCGGCGTGCGCCGCGCGGGCAGGTCGCCGAGGCGCGTATCCGGCGCCGCTGCCGGCCAGCCGTGCTTGGCGCGGCCGATCCGCTGGGCCCGGTAGATCCCCGTGTGGCCGGAAAACAGGTAGGCCAGCACGCACCCGACGGCCGCATACACGCCCGCTTCCGCACCGAACAATTCCATTGCCATCAGCGTCGACGCGACCGGCGTGTTCGCCGCGCCCGCGAACACGGCCACGAACCCGACGCCGGCCAGCAGGCCGAGCGGCAGATGCAGCAGGGGCGCCAGCGCATTGCCGAGGGTCGCGCCGATATAGAACAGCGGCGTCACTTCGCCGCCCTTGAAGCCGCTGCCCAGCGACGCGACCGTGAACACCATCTTGCCGGCCCAGTCCCACGGCGCCAGCGGCTGCGCGAACGCGGCCTGGATGGTCGGGATGCCGAGGCCCACGTAGCGATCGGCACCGAGCGCGAACACGGCGGCCGCGACGACGGTCCCGCCCAGCAGCGCGCGCAGCGGACCATACGGCACGCGCCGCTTCAGCCAGCCCGCCAGCGCGTGCGTGCCGTCCGCGAACAGGCGGCCGGCCAGCCCGAACAGCGCCCCGGCGAGGGCGACGGCCGCCAGCGGCCACAGCGACGGCGCCGGCACGGTGCCGATCGCGTAATGCGTGTGGTGGATGCCGAGCAGGGCGCTCCAGAACAGGCAGACGCCGTCCCCGGCGAGCGCGGCCGCGAGGCAGGCGGGCAGGGCGTCGTAGCGCAGCCGGCCGATGGCCAGCACTTCCAGGCCGAACAGCGCGCCGGCCAGCGGCGTGCCGAACACGGAAGCAAAGCCCGCGCTGATGCCAGCCATCAGCACGATGCGCCGGTCGTCGAGTCCCAGCCGGAACACGTGCGTGAGCTGGTCCGCGAGCGCGCCGCCCATCTGCACGGCCGTTCCTTCGCGCCCGACCGAGGCACCGAACAGGTGCGACACCACCGTCCCGCCCAGCACGAGCGGCGCCATGCGCAGCGGGATCGTTTTTTTCGGATCGTGGATCTCGTCGATCAGCAGGTTATTGCCGGCTTCGACGGCGCTGCCGACGCGCAGGTACAGCCATGCGACGGCAAAGCCGGCCAGGGGCAGCAGGGCGATCAGCGGGCGGTGCGCCAGGCGTGCGGCCGTGGCCAGCTCGAGCGCCCACAGGAACAGCGCCGAAGCCGAGCCGGACAGTGCACCGACGGCGAGCGCCAGCGCCAGCCAGCGGATGATCCAGCTCAACAGGTGCCACGGTCCGGCGGAACGCGGGGATAGTTCAAAAGGTCTCATGCATGTCCTGTGTGGTTGGGTCGGGTCCCGGACATGCGGCAGGGCGGACGCGCGCCTGCACTCCCGTGTTCCCGGGAATGTGCAGGCATCATCAGCCCGTCGGCGGGCGGTTCGAACGGAGTCGGGAGGAATGCCATCTCCAGGACATATTTTAGCGTGGCAAAGGTTAAGCAGCCAGCGGTTGTGAGTTCACATCTTGAAAAGTCGCTACGTCATCCCTAACTTGGTGTCAATCCGAAATCCAACCCAACACACCGAAGGGCTAGAACATGCGACAAGATAAATTGACGACCAAGCTCCAGGAAGCGCTCGCCGATGCGCAAAGTCTGGCGGTCGGCAACGATAACCAGTACATCGAACCGGTGCACCTGCTGGCTGCGCTGCTGAACCAGAGCGACGGCAGTGCGCGTTCGCTGCTGCAGCGCGCCGGCGTCAACGTGGGCGGCCTGCAGGCTGCGCTGCGCACGGCATTCGAGCGCCTGCCGAAGGTGTCCGGCACGGGCGGCGACGTGCAGGTGGGCCGCGAACTCGTCTCGCTGCTGAACCTGGCCGACCGCGAATCGCAGAAACGCGGCGACCAGTTCCTGTCGAGCGAGATGGTGCTGCTCGCCTTCACCGACGACAAATCCGACGCCGGCCGCCTGGCCCGCGAAAACGGCCTGACGCGCAAGGCGCTCGAATCGGCCATCTCGGCCGTGCGCGGCGGCGAATCCGTGGATTCGCAGGATGCGGAAGGCCAGCGCGAAGCGCTCAAGAAATACACGCTCGACCTGACGGAGCGCGCCCGCAGCGGCAAGCTCGACCCCGTGATCGGCCGCGACGACGAAATCCGCCGCGCCATCCAGGTGCTGCAGCGCCGTACCAAGAACAACCCCGTGCTGATCGGCGAACCCGGCGTCGGCAAGACCGCCATCGTGGAAGGCCTGGCGCAACGCATCGTCAACGGCGAGGTGCCCGATTCGCTCAAGGGCAAGCGCGTGCTGTCGCTCGACATGGCGGCGCTGCTGGCGGGCGCCAAGTTCCGCGGCGAATTCGAGGAACGCCTGAAGGCCGTGCTGAAGGAGCTCGCGCAGGACGAGGGCATGACGATCGTCTTCATCGACGAGATCCACACGATGGTCGGCGCCGGCAAGGCCGAAGGCGCGATGGACGCCGGCAACATGCTGAAACCGGCGCTGGCGCGCGGCGAGCTGCACTGCATCGGCGCGACCACGCTGGACGAGTACCGCAAATACGTCGAAAAGGATGCCGCGCTGGAGCGCCGCTTCCAGAAAATCCTGGTCGACGAACCGAGCGTGGAGGCGACGATCGCCATCCTGCGCGGTCTGCAGGAAAAGTACGAGCTGCACCACAAGGTCGAGATCACCGACCCGGCGATCATTGCCGCGGCCGAGCTGTCGCACCGCTACATCACGGACCGCTTCCTGCCGGACAAGGCCATCGACCTGATCGACGAGGCCGCCTCGAAGATCAAGATCGAGATCGACTCCAAGCCGGAAGTCATGGACAAGCTCGACCGTCGCCTGATCCAATTGAAGATCGAGCGCGAAGCCGTCAAGAAAGAAACGGACGAGGCCTCGCAGCGCCGCCTGGAACTGATCAACGAAGAGATCGCCCGGCTGGAGCGCGAGTACAACGATTACGAGGAAATCCTCAAGTCGGAAAAGGCTGCCGTGCAGGGCACGACGCACATCAAGGAAGAGATCGAGCGTATCCGTCTGCAGATGGAGGAGGCCAAGCGCCAGAGCAACTGGCAGAAGGTGTCGGAACTCCAGTACGGCCGCCTGCCGGAGCTGGAACGGCAGCTGAAGGATGCGGAAGCCGCCGCCCATCAGTCCGACGGCGCCGACAAGGATGAGAACACGCGGCCGCGGCTGCTGCGCACGCAGGTGGGCGCCGAGGAAATCGCGGAAGTCGTGTCGCGCGCGACCGGCATCCCCGTGGCGCGCATGATGCAGGGCGAGCGCGACAAGCTGCTGCACATCGAAGAGAAGCTGCATGAGCGCGTCGTCGGCCAGGACGAGGCGATCGAGGCCGTATCCGATGCGATCCGCCGCTCGCGCGCCGGTCTCGCCGACCCGAACCGTCCGTATGGCTCGTTCATGTTCCTCGGCCCGACCGGCGTCGGCAAGACCGAGCTGTGCAAGGCGTTGGCGAACTTCCTGTTCGATACCGAGGAGTCCATGATCCGCATCGACATGAGCGAGTTCATGGAGAAGCATTCCGTGGCCCGCCTGATCGGCGCGCCGCCGGGTTATGTCGGCTACGAGGAAGGCGGCTACCTGACGGAAGCCGTGCGCCGCAAGCCGTACAGCGTGATTCTGCTGGACGAGATCGAGAAGGCGCATCCGGACGTGTTCAACGTCCTGCTGCAGGCGCTCGACGACGGCCGCATGACGGATGGACAGGGCCGCACGGTGGACTTCAAGAACACCGTGATCGTGATGACGTCGAACCTGGGTTCGCACAAGATCCAGTCGATGGATACCGACGAGCCGGCCGTCGTGAAGATGGCCGTGATGGCCGAGGTGCGCGGTCACTTCCGTCCCGAGTTCATCAACCGGATCGACGAGATCGTCGTGTTCCATGCGCTCGACGAGAAGAACATCGGCGCGATCGCGAAGATCCAGCTGAAGCACCTGGAAGAGCGTCTCGAGAAGATGGAAATGTCGCTCGACATCACGGACGAGGCCTTGCAGAAGATCGCGGAAGCGGGCTTCGATCCGGTGTACGGCGCGCGTCCGCTCAAGCGTGCGATCCAGCAGCAGATCGAAAATCCGCTGTCGAAGGAGATCCTGTCCGGCCGTTTCGGTCCGAAGGATACGATCCGGGTCAGTGTGCGCGGCGGACAGCTCGTGTTCGGCGAAGAACCGGCCGTCGAGCTGGCGAAGTAAGCTCCCTGGTAGGACCGCGGACGACTGTCCGCGGATGTGAAAACGCCCTGACGGCTGCGGCCGGCAGGGCGTTTTTTTGTCCGGCACACGGTATGCGGCGCCCGGTGCGTTGTGCCGGGTACGCTCAGCGGCTGCGGCGGCGCAATGCGAGACCCATCACGCCGAGGCCGCCCAGCAGCAGGGCGATGCTGTGCGGTTCGGGCACGGCCGAGCCGGTGGCGCCCGCGGTGCCGCCGGGCGGCTGCGCCGGGTTCGTCATCGTGACGGGAAGGGTGGTGGGCAGGTTCTGCGCGGGTGGCAGCGGGGTCGGCGCCGCGCTGCCGAGCGTGCCGCCCTGGGACGTGGCAACGCTGCCCGTCTCCGCTACGGTCGATGTCGGCAGGATCGTGCCGCCCGTGGGCGTGCCGTCCGCCGTTGCCGTCGTGTTGGCTTTGGTACCGGCGGTCGTGGCGCTGCCGGCCGTGGTGCCGGTGCCCGCGGTGGTCGTACCGGACGGGGCCGGGGTGCCGGTGCCGGTCGTGGCGCCCGTGCCGGCCGTCGAGTTGCCGGTACTGCTCGTCGTCCCTGCGGTCGTCGTGCCCGCCGTCGTCGTACCGGTCGGCGCCGTGCCGACGTTGCCCGCTGTAGTCCCCGTGCCTGCGGTCGTCGTGCCGGTCAAGGCCGTGGTCGTCGCCGGCAGCGTCTGCGACAGCAGCGAACCGACCTTGTTGCCCCGGGCGTCGACGAATTCGACCTTCACGTGCGGCTCCGTCGTCGTGACGCCGGCGCCGTTGAAGGTGAATTTGAAGACCATGTCGTCGCCGAGTGCGATCTGGTTGCCGAAGAAGCACATGCGGTTGCTGGTCGCGCCGTTACCCGTGCCGGAGCAGCCGGACGCCTTGAGTTCCGACGTCGACACATTCCACGCCGTCGTGCCGCCGGGTGCGGCGCTGACGCTCACGCTGCTGTAGGTGCCGACATTCTTGATCGCCAGTGCCGCGAGGCCCGTCGCCGTGCTCCAGCCGCCGTTGCGTTTGGCGGCGTCGATCTCCAGCGTCAGGACGTTGCCGCTCCAGCTGGATATGAACGTGACGCCATCCATCGTCAGCACACCGGCCTGGGCGTTCATTGTGGCCAGTCCCAGCAGGGTGGCGAGTGCGGTCGTGCGTAATGTCGTCTTCATGTCGGCTGTTCCTGGCGTATGCGTAATGACAGGAATTGTCGTGCCATTTGATGTATATCGTCAATTTTTGATTCTCTATGGCATTAATAGCGTCGTTTTATCAAAGAGAAATGTGAAAACTGTTGCACGATAGCGGATGCACTGCGGAAACATCCGGACCAATTTCGCATGGTGAAAAGAGATTTGCAGATGTGAAAAGCGCACAAGACCGTATTGTGATGATGGTTCCATTTTAAGAAATATCGTTCCGTATCATGGAAGGTGATGTGCAACTTTATGATTTAAAAGGGAATAAATTACGTCCTATGTCTTATATAAGAGTATTGGTGCTGCGCACAACCAGCAGTATGATGAATCCAGCGACATCAGTGTCCAACCTTTTTACATCAGGAGATCGCCATGGCAACTCGTGAACAGCAAATCGCCGCCCTGCAACAGGATTGGGCATCTAACCCGCGCTGGCAAGGTATCGTGCGCAATTACACCGCCGAGGACGTCGTCCGTCTGCGCGGCTCGGTGCAAATCGAGCACACGCTGGCGCGCCGTGGGGCCGACAAGCTGTGGAACCTGATCAACAACGAACCGTACGTGAACGCGCTCGGTGCGCTGACGGGCAATCAGGCCATGCAGCAGGTCAAGGCCGGACTGAAAGCGATCTACCTGTCGGGCTGGCAGGTGGCCGGTGACGCCAACCTGGCCGGCGAGATGTATCCGGACCAGTCGCTGTACCCGGCCAATTCCGTGCCGATGGTCGTCAAGCGTATCAACAACACGTTCCAGCGCGCCGACCAGATCCAGTGGTCGGAAGGCAAGGACGACATCGATTACTTTGCCCCGATCGTGGCCGATGCGGAAGCCGGCTTCGGCGGCGTGCTGAACGCGTTCGAGCTGATGAAGTCCATGATCGAAGCGGGCGCTGCCGGCGTGCACTTCGAAGACCAGCTGGCGTCCGTCAAGAAATGCGGTCACATGGGCGGCAAGGTGCTGGTGCCGACCCGCGAAGCCGTCGAAAAACTGACGGCGGCGCGCCTGGCGGCGGACGTGATGGGGACGCCGACGATCCTCGTTGCCCGCACCGATGCCGAAGCGGCCGATCTCCTGACCGCCGACGTCGACGCCAACGACAAACCGTTCTGCACGGGCGAGCGTACCGTCGAAGGGTTCTTCCGCGTCAAGCCGGGCGTCGACCAGGCGATCGCGCGCGGTCTCGCCTATGCACCGTATGCCGACCTCGTCTGGTGCGAGACCGGCAAGCCGGACCTGGAATTCGCCAAGCGCTTCGCCGACGCCATCCACGACAAATTCCCGGGCAAGATGCTGGCCTATAACTGCTCGCCGTCGTTCAACTGGAAGAAGAACCTCGACGACGCGACGATCGCCAAGTTCCAGAAGGAGCTGGGCGCGATGGGCTACAAGTTCCAGTTCATC
>Ga0308166_1005143_pt1 | contig 10100 bp, 7 predicted proteins | sample PhyCR2_2_FD_202137 | JGI IMG/M metagenome (GOLD analysis project Ga0308166, IMG submission 202137) | Phyllosphere microbial communities from UC Gill Tract Community Farm, Albany, California, United States - DLSLCC.R2 | ecosystem: Host-associated > Plants > Phyllosphere > Unclassified | place... | reverse complement strand
CCAGGGCCGGGAAGTTCACCATCAGGAAATCCTGGTTGGCGCCGCCGAGGTCCGGCGACAGGCGTTCGCCCGGCACGTTCAGCACCTTGACGGCGAAGCCGCGCGGCGCGGGAATCTTGTCGGAGTGAATGTCGCCCGGCGCGGAGGACAGGCGGGCGACGATGGGATACGTGCGCGCAGCGGCAAAGATGCCTTGCGCGAGTTCGGACGGCAGGCCGTCGTGGACGACCAGCTCGCCCTTGAGGATGCCGTTCGACTTGGCGTGCGCGTCGCGCAGCGCGTGGCGGTGGCGCTCGTAGGCGCAGCGGGCGGAGGCGCCCATCTGCTCGACGATGTCCTGCGTCAGGCGCGCCTCGTCGTCGGCAACGGTTTCGATGTCGGGGGTAAAGATCAGTGGATGCATGTCGCCTCGTTCGTTCAGATGTCGGGCATAATAATAGAACGACTGTGCTTTTGTTGCATCGCAGCTAACTCTATCGTGCGCGCCTTACCCACCCTGGATAGCGTGACGCATCACGACAATCTCGACCGTCTCGGGCTTACGCCCTCACGACGCTTCCGGCAGCGTGGCGTGCACGAGGAAGACCTGCAGCGCGGCCAGCATCTCGTAGTGCAGCGCTTCCAGCGCGTCGTCGCGTGCGGCGTCGGTCTGCACCTCGCCGTCGACGACGTCGTACGGCCGGCCGAGCAGCGCGGCCATGTCGATCTGGAAGTAAGCGCAATCGCCGTACGGGCGCTTGCCGTCGACGTAAGGCATCGGCCAGCACGCCTCGCCGAAGTGGTCGGTGCGCCAGTTGAAATGACGCAGCAGGATCGCGTGCTCGGCGCGGAAGTCGAACATGCCGTCGGCGTCGACGCCGGAACCGGCCTCCGCGAAATAGTCGCGCAGATCGGACGGCACCGGATACCGGTCCGGGGCCAGCGTCGCCGCGCCCGCCGCCAGCGACGCGACCATCATGCCGGCCTGCGCCAGCGTCGTGGCGAGCAGCGCGTCGTCGCGGATGCCGAGGGTCGCTGCGATCCGCCGCGTCGGCCGTCCCCAGCCGAACGGCGTCATCGGCTGCAGGCCGGGCGCGCCGGCTTCGATCGGGATCCAGTCGACGCGCAGGGCGCGGATGGCGGCGGCGTGCAGCGGGCCGGGCACGGGCGGCAGCGGCGCGTCGAGCGCGGCGGCGATCGCCGGTTGCAGCCTGGCGAGCAGGAGGGTTTCGGCGCGCTCGAGGCGGTCGGCACGCAGTTGGGTCATCGGAAGGGGCATCGGCACTCCGGTCGGTTATCGGGATGCCGCATGGTAGCAAGCGGCACGGGTACGAAAGCCTACCAAATGTCACGACCGCGGCGCATAAAACAAGGCTGTGTTCGCGATAGTTAGGTGAACCGATTCCGTTTGCGCAGGTCATACGCATTGTCGAGGTAACTCATGAGGAGTGACGATGCGCAGCCTGACGTTCGACAAAGTGTTTGCCATGCTGACGGCGGTGTCGCTGTCCACCGCCGAGCTGGCTCGCTTGCGGGAATGGATCGCCGGCATCGCCCATCCGGGCGAGTGCATCGCCCTCATCGAGCAGGCCGCGCGCGGACGACCGTGTCCGCATTGCCATTGCGCCAGGTCGCATCGTTGCGGACAGGCCAGCGGACTGCAGCGCTTTCGTTGCCTCGGCTGCCGGCGCAGCCACAACGCGTTGACGGGCACGCCCCTGGCGCGGCTGCGCAAGAAGGAACATTGGCTGACTTACCTGCAATGCGTGCTCGACTCGCGCACGGTGCGGCAGGCGGCGACCCTCGCGGGCGTACACCGGACGACGAGTTTTCGCTGGCGCCATCGGTTCGTGCCCGGCGCCGCGCGTGCCCGACCGCGTCAATTGTCGGCAATTGTCGAGGCGGATGAAACCTATCGACTGGAATCGCAGAAGGGATCGCGCCGGCTCGACCGTCCAGCTCGCCAACGCGGCGGCGTCGCCCGTCGACGCGGCATCAACCGCGAACACGACTGTCTGCTCGTCGCACGCGACCGCACGGGACAGACTCTTGATTTTCAGACTGGACGCGGTCAGGTGACGGCTGCGCAACTGGCGCGATGTCTGCGTCCCGTATTGCCAGCGGACATACTCTTGATCAGCGATGCCGCCGCGTCGTACCGTCGCTTTTGCGCGGAAGCAGGCATCACGCACGAGGCAGTGAATGTCCGGGCAGGCCTGCGCGCGCGTGGCGCCATCCATATCCAGAACGTCAATGCCTGGCACAGCCGATTCAAGAGCTGGCTTGCCCGCTTTCGCGGTGTCGCGAGCCGGTATCTCGCCAACTACTCGGGATGGCAGCGGATGCTCGACGCGCGTTGTCTGACGACGCCCGCATCTCTGCTGTGTGCTGCTGCTCAGCTTGGGTAGGTGCGTGTTGGCGGTTTACTTAATTAACGCGAACACAGCCTAAAACAACGGGCCGCCCCGCAGGACGGCCCGTCGCATGCGGGCGGCGCACGGGGCGCCGCCCTCCTCCATCAGAACTTGTAGCGTGCACCCACCATGTAGCGCGGGCCGCCGGTCGTCACCGTCAGCACCTGCTTGTCGGTGCGGCCATGCGTGCGCTGCGTCGAGTCGGTCAGGTTGATCGCCTCCAGCGACACGGACAGGTTCTGGTTGACGTTGTAGCCGATCGACAGGTCGGTCTGGCCGTACGGCTCGACATAGCGCGGATTCGGCTTGCCGTTGTCGGCCACGCTCGCCAGGAACTCGCCGCGCCAGTTGTAGGCCAGGCGCACCGACCATTTCTGGTCTTCGTAGATGCCGACCAGGTTGGCGGAGTTCGACAGGCCGACCAGCGCGAACTGGTTGCCGATGCCCATGTTGTCGTACGTGAGGCTCGACTTCACGTACGTGTAGTTGGCCTGGAAGCCGAGGCCGTTGTTGAACATGTGCTGCCAGTTGATTTCCGCGCCCTTCAGCGACGCCTTGTCCTGGTTGATGAACGTCGTCACCTGGTACGGCAGCGCCGGATCGCCCGGGATGCCGCTGATCGTGCCGGTCAGGTTGCCCGCCGCGTTCACGCCGCCGTCCGCCTTGACGCCCGGCTGGCCGTTGAAGTGCGACAGGATGTAGTTGCGCATGCAGTTGGTGTCGGTCGCCACGCAGCCCGCCGCGATCGCCGCTTTCCAGTACGCGCCGCCCACGGGCGTCGTCGCCGTCGTCGACGGTTCGTTGACGACGGTCTGGCCCGCGTAGTCGGACAGGTCCTTGTAGAACAGGCCCAGCGAAATCATGCTCTGCTTGGTGTAGTACCACTCGGCCGACAGGTCCAGGTTCTTCGACTTGACCGGCGACAGGCCCGGGTTGCCGCGGTTCGCGGTGGTGCCCGTCACGCTCGCCGTCGTGCTGTACGTCGTGCCGCCCTCGATCTGGTCGTAGCGCGGACGGCCGATCGACACGCCGTAGCTTGCGCGCACCTTCAGGTCGGGACGCACGTCCATGTCCCAGTCCACCGTCGGCAAGAAGTTGCTGTAGCTGCCTTTCTGCGTCTGGTAGGTCGTCGAACCGAAAGCGAGCGGCAGTTCGTTCTGCGAGATCCAGTCGACGCGCGTCGGCACCTTCAACAGGCCGGTCGAGGTGACGTCGGTCTTCTCGTAGCGGAAGCCCACGCCCGTGTGCATCGGCATCGCCGTGTCCCAGTCCGTGTTGAACTGTGCGTACAGCGCCTTGGTCTTCTCCACGGTCGTGCGGTCGAAGCTCGGGTTGGACAGGCTCGGGGTGAAGCCGGCCTGGTCGCCCGTGACCTTGATCGCGTTGTCGCGCACGCCCGCGAAGTCGAACAGGTTGAAGCGGTTGTACATGCGCGGGTCGTTCGAACCGCCCAGCTTGCTGAAGTACTGGCTGATGCCGTCCGCGAACCACAGGCTCTGGTTGTAGTCGGCGCCCGGATTCTTCGACGTGCCGCCCCACGTGTCGCGCTGGACCTGCTGGAACACCGAGTGGTTGTTGGTCTTCGAGTGCGACAGGCCGAAGTTCAGGTTCGACGACTCGAGCAGTTTCAGGCTGCCGCCGGCCTGGATCTGGTCGATCTTCATCTTGTTCAGGCCATCCTGGAACCACGAGCCGGACACCTGGTTCGGGGCGGCCGTGTAGTTGGCGCCGCCCGGAATGATCAGGATCGGCATCTCCTGGCTGAAGTCGACGCCGGTCGTGCCGCGCGAGAAGCTGACGGTCGCCAGGTCGTTGTTCGAGCCGTACGGGCTGTCGGCCTTCGACTCGGCCACCGAATGGTGCATGTCGAGCGAGAACTTCAGCCGCGGCGACACGCGCCACTGCGTATTGAAGCCGATCGAGTCGAGCGTCGACTTGGTGGCGAAGTCGCCGCCGTTCATCGCCATGTCCTGGTTCGTCACCTGCTCTTCATAGTACAGCGGCGAGGCGATCGGACCATTGGTCCAGCTGCTCGACTGCGCATTGAGCGGGTGGTTGAACCAGACCGACAGCTCGTGGTACTTGGTCTGGATCTTGTTCTGCGCGTACGTGTAGTCCAGCGTCGTCGTCAGGTCCTTCTGCGGGCGGAACTGGAACGTCAGCTGGCCGTTCGTGCGCTCGCGCTGGGAACCGCGCACGAAGTACGACAGGTTCTGCGGCGTCAGGTAAATGTCGCTCGCCTTGGGCGGATTCGTCACGCCGACGCCCGACACGGGGATCGGACCCGGGTCCTGGCTGACGGCATTGCCGTTGAACGGGCCGAGCCAGCCGTTCGTCACGGACGCCTGGTTCACACCGAGATTGCGCTTCTGGTAGCTGCCCGTGGCCGAGAAGCCGAACATGCCGTCATGCCAGGTGGTGCTGTACAGGCCCGAGACTTCCGGCGTCAGCGAATGCTTGGCGGCGTCGATGTCCGGCAGGTTGTTGTTGGACTTGTCGTACACGCCCTTGACGCCGAAGCTGGCCTGGTTGCCCAGGTCGAGCGGACGGCCGGTCATGATGTTCAGCGTGGCGCCGATGCCGCCCGGCGGCGTGTCGGCGCGCGCGCTCTTGTAGACCTGGATCTGCGACACGGCTTCCGACGCCAGGTTGCTGAAGTCGAACGCGCGGCCGGCCTGGTCGCCCAGGTTGGCGGTCGGCATCTGGCGGCCGTTGAGCAGCACCATGTTCAGGTCCGGACCGACGCCGCGCACGGTGACGTTGGCGCCCTCGCCGCGGTTGCGGTCGATCGACACGCCCGAGATGCGCTGGAGCGACTCGGCCAGGTTGGTGTCGGGGAACTTGCCAATGTCGTCGGCGACGATGCCGTCGACGATGCCGTCGGAGTTACGCTTCATGTTGAGCGTGGACTGCATGCTGGCGCGGATGCCTTTCACCACGACGGTGTTGGTCGCGACGCCTGCCACCGACGTGCTCCCGGCGGAGTCCGTCGGCGTTGCCACGCCGCTCGGTGCACCGGCAGCGGTATCTTGCGCGTAAGCCGGCACGACCAGGCCGGCGCAGGCGCTGGCCACGGCCAGGCTGATCAGGCGATGCCGGGTGTTCAGGTGGTGGGTAAAGACCCTCTTGGTGTGCAGCACTGTGTCTCCTCTCGTCTTTCGATAAAAACGCCCCGCCCGACGGCGGTGGCATCCGTGGTGGTGGTACTCCTCGTCGTGCGCCCGCCTTGTGCCGGCAGGGTCCGATGACCATTCCTGCATGACTCGTCGGTCATTGTTAGCGGTCATCATTTGCTTAAGATTAAGAAGATTTTTTTTATTGGTCAATCGGTCGAACCAAGGCGGCGCACCGTAAAAATGCGCCCGCGCACCCGTTTGGAACGCCACTTTTGTACCCTGGAGGACGTAAACGCCACGTACGTACGTAATGCACAAAAATTCTTAAGAAATCGATTTCATAAATAAATCAATCACTTCCCGGCGCGACCTTGCGAATCCGTCCGTCGGCGCCATGAAAGCGATTTCAAAGCCAGCGGCGCCACCCATGCAAAATGCATGGCACACAAATTTTTTGAAACTGTTGCATAATCATCACAATTCACTTGATTTTTCCCACCCATGCCCGTTACCGGTGACCAGCAACTCCTCAAGCAACTGAACCGCATGGCGCTGGTGCGCCAGGTCAGCGCGCAGCCCGGGCTGTCGCGCGCGGCGCTGGCGGAGGTGCTGGGCCTGACAAAGTCGACCGTGAGCCTGCTCGTACGCGAGCTGGTCGACGAAGGCTGGCTGACGGAAAGCGACCTGCTGGTGACGGGCGAAGTGGGCAGGCGCGCCACGCCGCTGCACCTGGATCCGGACCGTTTGGCGCTGCTCGGCGTGGAGCTGGGCGTGGACGAGGCGCGCGTCGTCGCCACCAGCCTGCTCGGCGCCGTGCTGGACACGCGGGTCGTCGGCTACGACGATCCCGCCGACCCCGCGTCGTGCATCCGCCTGGCGACGGGCGCGCTGGTGAAGCTGGCGCGCCGCCTCGGGAAGTCGGGCACGCGCACGCAGGCGCGGCGCGTGCTGGGCGTCGGCTTCGGCCTGCACGGCGCCGTCGACGAAGCGCTCGGCCTGCTGCGCCATGCGCCGCACCTCGGCTGGCGCGACGTCGACGTGGCCGGCATCGTGCAGGCCCAGCTGGCCGGATCGTCGCTGGACGGCGTGCCGCTGTACATGCAGAACGAGGCGAACGTGGCGGCGCTGGGCGAATTCGAATTCGCCGACCAGGCGGCGACCGATCCGCTGATCTATCTGTCGATCGGCTACGGCGTGGGCGCCGGCATCATCGTCAACGACCGCCTGCTGACCGGCCGCGCGGGCTACGCCGGCGAAGTGGGCCACGCGATCCTGCAGGCCAGCGGCCCGCTGTGCTCATGCGGACGGCGCGGCTGCGCCGACGCGCTGATCGGCCTCGGGTCGCTGCTCGGCCGCGAACGCCCCAGCCATCCGGCCCTGGAGCGGCTGTTCGCGCGGGCGGCCGGCGGCGACGCCGCGACCTGCGCCGCAGTGGACGCCGCCGGACGCCAGCTCGGCATCCTCCTGAACAATCTGTGGGCCGGGTTCGACCCGATGGCGATCGTCATTGGCGGACCGGCCTTGCAGCTGGGCGACGCCTTCATCGAACCGGCGCGCCACGTGCTCGCCGCCTATGCGCACGCGGCCATGCTGGCGCCGCCGGCATTGCGCACGTCGCACTTCGGCCCGCAGGCCGTGGCCGTCGGCGCGGCCGCGCTCGCGCGCTGGCGCGTGACCCGTCCGCTCGACGCACCGCGTCCGGACCGCGCCCCCGGCCGCGCCGCCGTGCGCGCCGCGGACCTGGCGCTGCGGCACTGACGCGCCCTTCCCTTTGCACCGACAACAACAGGAACACCATGACCGCTGACACGATCAACGTTGGACTCATCGGCTACGGCTTCGCCGGCCAGGTCTTCCACGCGCCGCTGCTGCGCACGACCCCGGGCCTGGCGATCGCCGCCGTCGCGAGCCGCAATCCGGACAAGGTCCGCGCCGATCTCGGCGCCGTGCACGTCCACGCGGAGCCCGCGGCGCTGCTCGCCGACCCCGCCGTGCGCCTGGTCGTGCTGGCCAGCCCGAACGCGACGCACTACCCGCTCGCGCGCGCCGCGCTGGAAGCGGGCAAGCACGTCGTCATCGACAAGCCGTTCGCCGACAACGCCCGCCAGGCCGCCGAACTGGTGCGCCTCGCCGAGGACAAGGGACTGCTGCTGAGCGTGTACCACAACCGCCGCTGGGACAGCACGACGCGCACCGCGCAGCGCCTTCTCGCCGAGGGCCGGCTGGGCCAGGTGCGCCACGCCGCGATGCACTTCGACCGCTTCCGCCCGCAGCCGCAGGCGCGCTGGAAGGAAGACACCGAGGCCGGCGGCGGCATCTGGATGGATCTCGGTCCGCACCTGCTCGACGAAGCGCTGCTGTATTTCGGCGAGCCCGAGGCGATCGCCGCCGACCTGCCGGCGCTGCGTCCGGGCAGCGGCTGCGAAGACCAGTTCCAGGTGCGCCTGCGCTATGCCGACGGCCTGCGCGTGGACCTCGGCGCCAGCATGCTGGCCGCGCTCCCGCGCCCACGCATCGCGCTGCATGGCCTGGAGGGCAGCTGGGTCAAGCAGAGCCTCGACCCGCAGGAAGCGGACCTGATCGCCGGCCGCCGGCCGCACGGCATTGCCGCCGACTGGGGCGTCGACCGCGAGACCGGCACCCTGTCCGCGCTGCGCGACGGCACCCTGCAGACGCAGCCGCTGCCGACCGAGAACGGCGCCTACCCGTCGTACTACGCGGGCATCCGCGACGCGCTGACGGGCAAGGGACCGAACCCGGTGCCGGCACGCCAGGCGCTGGCCGTGATGCGGCTGCTCGATGCCGGCCGTGTCAGCGCGGCGGAGCGGCGCGAGGTGCTGTTTTCCGAAGTGCGGGGGTGATGGGTCGGCAGGATTGACGGGATCCTGTCGCCATGCCGGCACAGAATGGCCATCCTGCCAATCGAAGGTGCGCCGAACAAACCAGGTACGGATTCACGCTGACTGGTAGAGCGGCCCTTCGAACTAGTCCACTTTCTTGCGACGACGAACAACGCCAGCGATACCAAGGGCGCCAACCGCAAGGAGACCCAGAGTCGCGGGCTCGGGCACCTGGCTAGGGTCGTAGTACGGGTAGATCTTATTTACGGGCAGATAGTTCTGGGGATCATTCAGGACCGCGACCAAGGTCGGGTTCACCGGAACCTCGGTGACGGAACCGGACACGGTGTAGTGCCGGCGGCCGTTATACCAGCTCGGCCAAGACGCATAGCGCCCGGGACCGATGTCAACGGACAGGGTATAGTCAAATACGCCTGGCTTACCCGCATCGTCCTCGCGGAACATCAACCGACCCCATTGTTTATTGTCCTCGATCCACTCGTCGAACAACAGCATGTTGGTAGGGCCCAAACCGGTAAAGCTGGTCGTAGTTGAAACAAGTCCCGAATTGTGATAGTGGTCCATCGGGTCTTGCATGGCAAAGCCATGGAAAGAGTAATAAACGACGGCTTTTGTCGTGCTATCAATTAGCATCGTTCCTTGATTGCCATCGAAGCTGTACTGGACAAGTTCGGCGGAAGCGTGAAGGGAAAATACGGTGCCGGCAGCGAACGCTAGAAGTTTTTTGATCATGGTGTCTTATGACGGGTTAACGATGAGCCAACACTTCAAGCAAAAACCGTTCCAAAAATAAGAACCATCATACAATCAAGGCACTGCATTCGATGATCGTCGGCCGCGCTGGAGACGATGTAAAACTTTCCGACAATATCTCAGCATCCTCTCAAGCGCCGGGCGACGAGCCAACGGTCCAACGAGGGGCAATCCAAACTCGCAGCCGAGTCTCATATCAACGTCGCTACCGTACGCGTTTCGTTACGCCCCCTGCATATCGCCTTCCAGATTCGCCTGCACCCGCCCCAACAGCGCCAGCAGGCCCGCACGCTCCGCCTCGTCCAGCCCCGCCAGCGCCGCCTCGGCCAGCGCGCCGTCGTGCCGGTGCAGCGCCGCGTACATCTCCTGCCCCGCCTGCGACAGGGTCAAGCGCGTGCTGCGCTTGTCGTCCGCATCCGCCGTCGCGTCCAGCAGCCCGCGCTCGCGCAGGCCGCGCACGAGGCGCGCCAGCTGCGCCTTGTCGCGCCCCGAATGCGCGGCCAGGTCGCTCTGCGTCGCCCCAGGACGGCGCGCAAAGAATCCCAGCACCTTGATTTCCATGTGCGCCAGGTCGTGCGGCCCCGCGCGCAGGCCGCGCTGCTGCGCCGAACGGAACAGGTGCATGATCGCATGCACGCGTTCCAGCACCTCGACGGCGGGCGCCGGAGAATTTTGGTTGACTTCATCAACTATATTTCGCATAATGAGGCACTTAAGAGGACATTATCAACTAATTTTGGAACCATGATGCCACATACCGCAGACCATCCAGAAACCCAGGTGCGCCGCGTGCGCCACGAACTCAAGTTGCGCGAACTGACCGTCGCGCGCATCGAACCGCTCGGCACCGGCTTCGTCGCCCTCACCTTCACGGGCGAGGCGCTGGCCGACTTTGCGTCGGACTCGTTCGACGACCACGTCAAGCTCATGATTCCGGGTGCGGACGGGCAGCAGGCAAGGCGGGACTATACCCCACG
>Ga0308166_1005137_pt1 | contig 10103 bp, 8 predicted proteins | sample PhyCR2_2_FD_202137 | JGI IMG/M metagenome (GOLD analysis project Ga0308166, IMG submission 202137) | Phyllosphere microbial communities from UC Gill Tract Community Farm, Albany, California, United States - DLSLCC.R2 | ecosystem: Host-associated > Plants > Phyllosphere > Unclassified | place... | reverse complement strand
AGGCCGATACAGTACAGCTCACCGTGGCGAGTGGTTTCGATATCCAGCGAGACCCATTTCAACGGCGGCCGGTAGGTAGGGTTGGGTTTGAGACGGGCGTTAATAAGGCTGCCGTTTTGCGCGGTGCCGTCGACCCAGACGGGGGCAGTAATAAACCGCTCCATCAGAAAACGTTCTGGCGGGCGGATATCGGCTTCGTACAGCGTCACGCCAGCGTCGCGCAGCAGTTTTTCATAACGCATCAGCTGGCGATGGGCGCGGCAGTAGAGGCCATGTACGGGCTGACGGTGGAAATCTTTCAGTTCAAGCGGCGTCAGGCGCCAGCCATTTTCACCGCGCAGCAGTTGCTTTACTTTCTCAACATGATCGTTCGGGATAAAAGCCACGGACTCCTGCGGCGGCAGGGTCACGTGCAGCGGGCCGTTGTCCGTCGCCAGCCAGAATGCCACCTCGGTGCCCTGAGGAGTATCCCGCCAGTGTCGGGTAAGTAAAAAACCTTCTTGCGCCTGCGCCACGCCGCTATCCCATAAAACAAAACCAGGCTTGATTATAGCCTGGTTGAATATTTTATGCTGGGTATATATACAGTTTACTGCCCGTAATAGGCTTTTGCGCCATGTTTACGCAGGTAGTGTTTATCCAGCAGGGTTGGCTGCATATCCGGAAGCTGCGGTGCCAGCTGGCGGCAGAAGATGCCCATATACGCGACCTCTTCCAGCACAATCGCGTTATGTACCGCATCTTCGGCGTTTTTGCCCCAGGCAAAAGGTCCATGGGAGTGCACCAGCACGCCGGGCATTTGCGCAGCGTCGATACCCTGTTTTTCAAACGTTTCGACGATAACGTTGCCGGTTTCCCACTCATACTCGCCGTTGATCTCTTCATCAGTCATCAAACGGGTGCAGGGAATGGTGCCGTAAAAGTAGTCTGCGTGCGTGGTTCCGGTCGCCGGAATGGACTGGCCGGCCTGCGCCCAGATGGTCGCATGACGCGAATGGGTATGCACAATACCGCCAATGGTCGGGAAGGCCTGGTAGAGCAGGCGATGCGTTGGCGTGTCGGAGGAGGGTTTTTTCTTTCCTTCCACCACTTCGCCCGTGGCGATGCTGACGACAACCATATCTTCTGCGGTCATTACCGTGTAATCCACCCCTGACGGCTTTATCACGAAGACGCCGTGCTCGCGGTCAACGGCGCTGACGTTGCCCCAGGTCAGCGTCACCAGATTGTGTTTGGGCAGCGCCAGGTTGGCTTCAAGTACCTGACGTTTGAGATCTTCTAACATGCAATCCTCCAGGAAAAGAGGCCCGCCCTGCGGCAGGCCAAAGGTTCCCCTGTTAACGTTTTGAACCGTAATAGACTTCGTTCCAGCGCAGCGCGTCTTTGAACGCGGGCAGGCGGGTATCGTTATCAATGACGGTCAGTTCGATGTCGTGCAGTTCGGCGAACTGACGCATGTCGTTCAGATCCAGCGCGTGGCTGAAGACGGTGTGGTGCGCGCCACCGGCCAGGATCCAGGCTTCCGAGGCGGTTGGCAGGTCAGGCTGCGCTTTCCACAGGGCGTTGGCGACCGGCAGTTTTGGCAGAGAATGCGGGGTTTCAACCGCATCCACACAGTTCACCAGCAGGCGGAAACGGTCGCCCAGGTCAATCAGGCTGGCGTTGATGGCAGGACCGGTACGGGTGTTGAAGATCAGACGTGCCGGGTCGGCTTTTCCGCCAATGCCAAGGTACTGCACGTCGAGGATCGGTTTCTCTTCAACGGCAATGGAAGGACACACTTCCAGCATATGCGAGCCCAGTACCAGGTCGTTGCCGTTTTCGAAGTGGTAGGTGTAGTCCTCCATAAAGGAGGTGCCGCCCTGCAGACCGGTTGACATCACTTTCATAATGCGAAGCAGAGCGGCAGTTTTCCAGTCGCCTTCGCCGGCAAAGCCGTAGCCCTGCTGCATCAGACGTTGTACCGCCAGGCCGGGCAGTTGTTTCAGGCCGTGGAGGTCTTCAAAGGTGGTGGTAAAGGCATGGAAGCCACCCTGTTCCAGGAAGCGTTTCATGCCCAGTTCGATACGTGCTGCATCCAGCACGTTCTGGCGTTTGTCACCGTGAATTTGTGCCGCAGGGGTCAGACGGTAGCTGCTTTCGTATTCGTCGACCAGCGCGCTTACGTCGCCATCGCTGATTTCATTCACCACCTGCACCAGGTCGCCCACGGCCCAGGTATTCACCGAGAAACCAAATTTAATCTGTGCGGCAACTTTATCGCCGTCGGTGACCGCCACTTCACGCATGTTGTCGCCGAAACGCACCACTTTCAGGTGGCGAGTATCTTGTCGGGACACCGCCTGGCGCATCCAGGAGCCGATACGTTTTTGCGCATGCTGATCCTGCCAGTGGCCGGTGACGACCGCATGCTGCTGGCGCATACGTGCGCCGATAAAGCCGAACTCGCGGCCGCCGTGCGCGGTCTGGTTCAGGTTCATAAAGTCCATATCAATGCTGTCCCACGGCAGGGACGCGTTGAACTGGGTATGGAACTGCATCAGTGGTTTATTGAGGATGGCCAGACCGTTGATCCACATTTTGGCCGGTGAGAAGGTGTGCAGCCACACCACCATGCCGGCGCATTTATCGTCGTAGTTCGCGTCGCGGCAGATGTTCGTGATCTCATCCGGGGTCGTGCCGAGCGGTTTGAGCACCAGTTTGCACGGCAGTTTAGCCTCTGCATTGAGCGCGTTGACCACGTGCTCAGCATGTTTCGTCACCTGTTGCAGCGCTTCCGGCCCGTACAGATGTTGGCTGCCAATGACAAACCACACTTCATAATTATTAAAAATGGTCATTATTGTGTCCTTAATGTGTCAGGGTTGCCGTAGTGTCCGCGGTGTGTTTGGCCGGGGCGGCGACAGGGAGATAGTGAAGTTCGGCGCTTTTTGCCCATTGCTGATAGCGCTGATAAAGCTGTTCAAAACGCTGCGCCTGCTGAGCACGCGGCTGGAGGGTATTTTCGACAGCGCTCGCCATGTGCTGCTGCGCGGTCGGGATATCGGCATGAACGCCTGCCGCAACGGCCGCGAAGATCGCTGCACCGAGGGCACAGCACTGATCGGAGGCGACAATCTGCAGCGGACGGTTCAGCACGTCACAACAGGCCTGCATGATTACCGGGTTTTTACGGGCGATGCCGCCCAGTGCCATCACGTTGTTGACGTCGATGCCCTGCTCGGTGAAGCACTCCATAATGGCGCGCGCCCCAAAGGCAGTTGCGGCAATCAGGCCGCCAAACAGCGCTGGCGCGTCGGTGGCGAGGTTAAGATCGGTGATCACCCCTTTCAGGCGCTGGTTGGCAAATGGCGTACGGCGACCGTTGAACCAGTCGAGCACCACCGGCAGGTGATCGAGAGAAGGATTCTTTGCCCACGCGGCGGTGAGCTGCGGCAAAAGCTGCTTTTTACTTTCGGCAATCTGGGTCTTCAGCTCAGGATGTGCCGCCGCCAGCTGATCCAGCGGCCAGCCCAGCACGCGGCCAAACCAGGCGTAGATATCGCCAAAGGCGGACTGACCCGCTTCCAGACCGATAAACTCCGGTACGACGCTGCCGTCAACCTGGCCGCAGATGCCTTTTACCGCCCGATCGCCTACGCTGGCTTTATCCGCGGTGAGAATGTCGCAGGTGGAGGTGCCGATAACTTTCACCAGCGTGTTTGGCTGGGCACCAGCGCCCACCGCGCCCATGTGGCAGTCAAACGCCCCGCCGGAGATGGCCACGTTTTGCGGCAGACCCAGGCGCGTCGCCCACTCTTCACAAAGCGTACCCACCGGAATATCGGCGGTGAAGGTGTCGGTAAACAGCGGGTATTGCAGACTCGTGTTGATGACGGGATCGAGTTCATCGAAGAACGCCGCCGGTGGCAGGCCACCCCAGCTTTCATGCCACAGGGATTTGTGTCCGGCGCTGCAGCGTCCGCGGCGGATATCCTGCGGACGCGTGGTACCGGAGAGCAGGGCTGGTACCCAGTCGCACAGTTCAATCCAGGATACCGCGGCCTGCGCAACGGATGCGTCCGCGCGGGTTACGTGGAGGATCTTGGCCCAGAACCATTCACTGGAGTAAATACCGCCGATGTAGCGCGAGTAGTCCGTTTTACCGGGCTGGTGACACAAGCGGGTAATGGCCTCGGCCTCTTCAACGGCGGTGTGATCTTTCCACAGCACGAACATGGCGTTCGGGTTATCAGCAAACTCCGGACGCAGCGCCAGAACATGGCCTTCGGCATCCACAGGGGCAGGCGTTGAGCCGGTACTGTCGACGCCAATCCCGACGATTTCTGCCCGCTGGGCGTCGGTCAGTTCAGTCAGTACGGTTTTGATTGCCGCTTCCATCGACTCAATGTAGTCACGTGGATGGTGACGGAACTGGTTATTTGGCGCATCGCAGTAGCGCCCCTCTTGCCAGCGCGGGTACCACTCAACGCTGGTTGCTATTTCCTGGCCGCTTGTACAGTCCACTGCCAGAGCGCGAACCGAGTCGCTGCCAAAATCGAGGCCAATCGCAATTGCCATGGTGTTGCTCCATCAAAAAACAGGTATGAGAGAACATTAGAGACTGGAGGCGAAAATCGTCAGGCAGGATCCGCTAATCTTATGGACTAAATTGCTGTTGCAATAGAAAGTGTGACGCCGTGCAAATAATCAATGTGGACATTTCTGCCGCACTTATAGACACTTTTGTTACTGCTGATCTGCCCCCGTGGGCGGACAAATCAGGGGGAAAGGCTGAAACATGGCGGACGTAAAAGAGGCGTGATGCTTTTTGGATCTTTTCGCGGGCCATTTTTATACTGCTTTTATCGATATGGACAATTGGTTTCCTTCAGGACCCTTGGGAGAACTGAATCTATGGCCGAAACGCAAAACGATCCCTTATTACCGGGCTACTCGTTTAATGCTCACCTGGTGGCGGGGCTGACCCCTATCGAGGCTGAGGGATATCTCGATTTTTACGTCGACCGACCGCTCGGGATGAAAGGGTATATTCTGAACCTGACGGTGCGTGGGGAAGGGATTATCAAAAATAACGATCAGCAGTTTGTCTGCCGTCCGGGCGATATGCTGCTGTTTCCGCCGGGAGAGATCCACCACTACGGGCGTCACCCGGAGGCCAAAGAGTGGTATCACCAGTGGGTCTACTTCCGCCCGCGCGCCTACTGGCAGGAGTGGCTCTCGTGGCCGGCTATTTTTGCGCACACCGGTTTTTATCGCCCGGACGAGGTTCATCTGGCTCAGTTCCGCGAACTCTTTGCCCAAATTATTGAAGCGGGGCAGGCGGGTGGCCGGTATGCCGAACTGCTGGCGATTAACCTGCTTGAACAGGTGCTGTTGCGCCGGATGGAGGCGATAAACGCGTCACTTAATCCTCCGCTGGACAACCGCGTGCGCGACGCCTGCCAGTACATCAGCGACCATCTGGCCGACAGCCAGTTCGATATCGCCAGCGTCGCCCAGCATGTGTGTCTCTCACCGTCGCGGCTGTCACATCTGTTCCGTCAGCAGCTGGGCGTTAGCGTTCTGAGCTGGCGTGAGGACCAGCGTATCAGCCAGGCGAAGCTCCTGCTCAGCACCACCCGCATGCCCATTGCCACCGTGGGGCGCAATGTGGGCTTTGAAGATCAGCTCTATTTCTCCCGGGTATTTAAAAAATGCACCGGTGCCAGCCCCAGTGAATTCCGGGCAGGATGTGAATAAACGGTAAAAAAAGATAAACAAGCAGGTGAACTGTGGAAGCAACCTGTAAACTATTCAGACAATTGTTGTCTTGACGCGGTGCAGGGCGCTAAGCAGAATCCCTGATTCGTTTTCTGACCGGAATAGTTATGCAGGCATTGCTGGAACATTTTATCACCCAGTCCGTTATGTATTCGCTTATCGCCGTTGCGCTGGTGGCGTTTCTGGAATCGCTTGCACTTGTTGGGTTGATCCTCCCCGGCACGGTGATGATGGCGGGGCTGGGCGCGTTGATTGGCAGCGGTGAAGTGAATTTCTGGCAGGCGTGGATGGCGGGGATTATCGGCTGTTTACTTGGCGACTGGATCTCCTTCTGGCTGGGCTGGCGCTTTAAGAAACCGCTGCACCGCTGGTCGTTCATGAAAAAGAACAAAGCCTTGCTGGATAAAACCGAACACGCGCTGCATCAGCACAGCATGTTCACGATCCTCGTCGGTCGCTTTGTTGGACCAACGCGTCCGCTGGTGCCGATGGTCGCGGGGATGCTGGATCTGCCTGTTGCGAAATTCGTGGTGCCGAACATCATCGGCTGTGTTTTCTGGCCGCCGTTCTACTTTCTGCCGGGGATCCTGGCAGGGGCCACCGTTGATATTCCTGACGGAATGCAAAGTGGCGAGTTTAAGTGGTTGTTGCTGGCTACGGCCCTGCTGTTGTGGATCGCTGCCTGGCTGTGCTGGCGACTGTGGCGCAGCGCGAAAGCGAATGTTGATCGCCTGACGCGTTATCTGCCACGCTCGCGCCTGTTGTGGCTCGCGCCGTTAATGCTGGGGGTTGCCGTGGTGGCGCTGGTCGCCCTGATTCGCCACCCGCTGATGCCGGTGTACGGTGAAATTCTCTTGAAGGTGGTGAGCCGTTAATCTGTTTCCCTCTCCCGTGGGAGAGGGTCAGCCCGCACTGATGCCCAACAATGAAGACGCCCCTGCGTGACCACTGAGCAGTTCCTCTGTGCCGCCATCCCAGGCAATTCTCCCTTCTGCAATGACCACCGATCGTGGCGCAATCCGCGCGGCATCCTCGATGCTGTGTGAAACCATCAGCATTGTCAGTTGCTGACGCTGGCACACGTCCTGCACCAGGATAAGCATCTCCTGGCGCAAGGCAGGATCGAGTGCAGAGAAGGGCTCATCCAGAAGCAGTATGGGCTGCTCGCGCACCAGGCAGCGCGCCAGCGCCACCCGCTGACGCTGCCCGCCGGAGAGGGCTTCGGGGAGGCGGTCAATAAACGCGGTAATGCCCATCTGAGCGGCAATCAGCTCCAGCTTCTGGCGCTGACCGTCGTTGAGTTTCAGGCCAGGATCCATACCCAGGGCGATGTTTTGCCGCACCGTCAGATGCATGAACAGATTATTTTCCTGGAACAGCATCGACACCGGACGTCGGGCGGGTGGCGTGCGCGTATGGTCGCTGTTTTCAATCACTATCGACCCGCTGGCCGGTTGCAGAAAACCGGCAATCAGATTGAGCAAAGTACTCTTTCCGGCCCCGCTCGGACCCAGAACCGCAATCATCTCTCCCTGACGAACCGAAAGGGAGAAGCGCATTGGCAGATGCTGGTAGAGCCAGGTTACATCAGTCAGTTTTAACATTACGCCCCGGAAGTTTTTCGATAACGGTAAATAAGGCAAAGCAGAGCACCAGTAACAGCAGCGCCGTGACGGCTCCCTCCTGGCTACGATAGGAGCCAATTTGCTGGTACAGCCAGTACGGGAGGGTGCGGAAATCTTCATTACCGAAGAGCGCCACGACACCAAAATCACCAATTGAGAGCACACAGGCGAAGGCCAGAGCCTGGGCCAGCGGGCGTTTCAGCGCACGCAGTTCGATAATCTTTAGCCGCTGCCAGCCCTGCAGACCGAGCGACTGGCACAGCAGCGCGTAGCGGCTGTTGATGTCTCGCATCGGATTTTCCAGCACCTTCAGCGCGTAGGGGATCGCCATCAGGGCATTGGTGAAAATCACGATGCCGTCGGCGTTTTCCGGCAGGCCAATAGTGCTGTTGAACAGTAAAAAGAACCCCGTCGCCAGTACAATGCCGGGCATCGCCAGGATCAGCATGCCTGTCAGCTCCAGGGCGTGCCCGGCTTTACGGGCCTGACGCGCGTAAAGCTCGCGGCTGCTCCATAAAAGCATCATGGTCAGCATGACACACAGCAGCCCGGCGGCCAGCGCGATCCGTAACGAGGTCCACGTTGCCTGCCAGAGAACGGGCTGCTGCATCACGGTAACGAGATTCAGGTTCAGGCCATCGACGATGACGGCCATCAGCGGCGGAAGCAAAAGCAGCAGCGCCAGCGTGATAAGCAGCAGGTCAGCGATCCGGCTATGCATGCTGTCCTGCGGGTCGCGCCAGCCGGTTATCTGATTACTGCCCGGCGGGATGGCTTTGCTCAGACGCTGGCTCAGCAGCACAAGGCACAGGCAGCAAACCATCTGCACCATCGCCAGCAGCGCGGCGCGGCCGGGGTCATAGTCGTAACTGAGCGCCTGGTAAATTGCCAGTTCGATGGTGGTGGCCTGCGGGCCGCCGCCGAGTGAAAGCACGGTGGCAAAACTGGCGAAACAGAGCATAAAGATCAGAGCCGCAACCGGCGGGATCTGACGACGCAGCCACGGCCATTCGACCAGGCGGAAGAAGGATACGCCGCGCATGCCCAACTGGGCGGCAAGCTGGCGCTGTTCACCGGGGATGTTTTCCAGTGCCTGTAGAAAGAGTCTGGTCGCCATCGGCATATTGAAAAAGACGTGCGCCAGCAGAATGCCCTTCAGTCCGTAGGGCGAGAAGCGCCACTCCAGACCCAGCAGGCTGAAAAGTGAAGCCAGCCACCCCTGACGGCCATAGACGCTCAGGATGCCAAACACGGCCACCAGGACCGGCAGGATCAGCGTCATGGCGCACAGGCGCAGCAGGGCCTGCCTGCCGGGGAAACGGCGGCGATAAAGCGCGCGTGCCAGGAAAATGGCGGGGATAACCGACAGCAGCGCAGAGAGAAAGGCCTGCCAGAAAGAGAAACGGATAACGTGCCAGAGATAACTGTCGTGCCAGAGCGCGAACAGGTCGCTCTCTGGCGCGTTAAACCACAAGGCAAGGAATGCGCCCAGACTGACCGCCACCATCAATACGGCGGCGAGCAGCCCAGGAATTAACCAGCCGGGAATTAACGGCTGACGGCGCGTTGCCATTCACTTACCCATGCTGCTCGCTGCGCGGCAACCTGCTGAGGCGTAAACTCCAGCGAGGTTTGCGGTTTGGTCAGTTTCTCAAAGCCCGCTGGCAACGCCACGCTGGTCACGGGGTACATCCAGTTACCCGCTGGAATAGCGTTCTGGAATGCCGGGGAGACCATAAATTTCAGGAACTTCTCGGCCAGTTCGGGCTGTTTGCTGGATGCCGTGCGGGCTGCCACTTCGACCTGCAGATAGTGCCCTTCAGCAAAACTGGCGGCGGCGTAATTGTCTTTTTTCTCGGCGATGATGTGGTAAGCCGGGGAGGTGGTGTAGCTCAGAACCAGATCACTTTCCCCTTTCAGGAACAGACCGTAGGCTTCGCTCCAGCCTTTTGTCACGGTGACGGTTTTGGCGGCCAGCTTCTGCCACGCTTGCGGAGCGTCATCGCCGTAGACTTTCTGCATCCACAGCAGCAGACCCAGGCCTGGCGTACTGGTGCGAGGATCTTCATAAATAACGCGCCATTTCTGCTCGCTTTCGACCAGTTCCTTCAGGCTTTTCGGCGGGTTTTTAAGCTTGTTTTTGTCGTAAACAAACGCGAAGTAACCGTAATCGAACGGCACAAAGGTGTCGTTCTGCCAGCCGCCCGGGACGCTGACGGCATCGGTGGCGACGCCGCTTTTGGCAAACAGTTTGGTTTTCGAGGCGGCCTCCAGCAGGTTGTTATCCAGCCCAAGCACCACATCGGCTTTACTGTTTTTGCCTTCCATGCGCAGGCGGTTAAGCAGCGAGACGCCATCTTCCAGCGCCACGAACTTCAGTTCGCACTGACAGTCAGCTTCAAAGGCTTTTTTCACCACCGGACCCGGACCCCAGTCGGCTGAGAAGGAGTCGTAGGTGTAGACCGTCAGGACGGGCTTCGCGACAGCAGGCAGCGCAAACAGCGCCAGAAGGGGGAGAACTTTTTTTAACACTTTGCACCTCAAGGTTGAGTGGCAAAGGATTTTGAGTGACAGCCTCAAATCCCTTCGCCGGCGTTATCCGGATCAGGTTCGACGGGTATTATCTCAGCGCACATCAGTGATGCAGCACCCCGTTGAGAACGGCGCTATTGTAATGATTTGGCAAATATTACGAAAGTGTTATGGCTCCGGCGG
>Ga0308166_1005136_pt1 | contig 10109 bp, 6 predicted proteins | sample PhyCR2_2_FD_202137 | JGI IMG/M metagenome (GOLD analysis project Ga0308166, IMG submission 202137) | Phyllosphere microbial communities from UC Gill Tract Community Farm, Albany, California, United States - DLSLCC.R2 | ecosystem: Host-associated > Plants > Phyllosphere > Unclassified | place... | reverse complement strand
CTGGACAACGAATGGGGGATCACGGCGTACCCGTTCGTGCCCGGCCACGAAGCCATCGGCCGCGTGGCCGCGCTCGGCGCCATCGCCGCGACCAAGGGCCTCACCGTCGGCCAGCGCGTGGGCGTGGGCTGGAACGTGCGCAGCTGCCAGCACTGCGCGGCCTGCATCCGCGGCGATTTTCACCTGTGCGCCAGCGTGCAGGCGACCATCGTCGGGCACCACGGCGCCTTTGCCGACCGCGTGCGCGCCCACTGGATCTGGACCATCCCGATTCCCGGCGCGCTGGCGGCGCAGAACGCCGGACCGCTGCTGTGCGGCGGCATCACCGTGTTCGCGCCGCTGCTGCAGCTGCACGTGCCGCCGACGGCGCGCGTGGCGGTGTTCGGCATCGGCGGCCTCGGTCACATGGCGCTGATGTTCACCCACGCCTGGGGCTGCGACGTGACGGCGTTCACGTCCTCGCCCAGCAAGGTGCAGGAAGCGCTGAGCTTCGGCGCCCACCACACGGCCTCGAGCCGCTCCGACGCCGACATGCAGCGCCTGGCCGGCAGCTTCGACTTCGTATTCATCACGGCCAACGCGCCGCTCGACTGGGACGCCGTCATCGCCCTGCTCGCGCCCGGCGGCCACCTGCACTTCCTCGGCGCCGTGCTGCAGCCCGTGCCCGTGCAGGTCATGAGCCTGATCATGGGCCAGCGCGCCATCTCCGCGTCGCCGACGGGCAGCCGCGCCCAGATCGACACGATGCTGCGCTTCGCGACCCACCACCACGTCGCGCCGAAGGTCGAGCACTTCCCGATGCGCCGCGTGAACGAGGCGATGGACCATCTGCGTGCCGGCAAGGCGAGCTACCGGATCGTGCTGGACGCGGATTTCGCCTGACGACGACAGCGCGGCTGGACCGATTGCAACATTGGTCCAGCCGCTCTACAATGGTCCGACGACAGGCTGCCCACCACGGAGACCATGAAACTCGCGTTCCTCGCCGTCCTCGCCCTCTGCACCCCGGCCGGTGCCGCCACCCCGTTTCCACCGAACGGCGCCACCGGCGTCAATCCGGACACGCACCTGGTACTACGCTTCGCCAGCCCGCCGACGATCGGCCACGCCGGCAGGATCCGCATCTACGACGCGGCCGACGACAAGCTCGTGGACGAACTGGACCTGGGCATCCCCGCCGGTCCCACCGAACGCGCGCCCGGTCCGTATCCGCCCTACCTCGCCACGCCGTACGACTACGGCGGACCGCGCCGCACCAATGCCGATACGACGCCGGGCACGCCGTCCGCACCGGGCGTCCAGCCTGCCGCCGGCCACTACCAGCTGACGATCATCGGCGGCTTCACGGACGGTTTTCATTTCCACCCCGTGATCGTGCACGGCAACGCGGCCACGATTTACCCGCACCACGACCTGCTCAGCTACGGGAAATCGTATTACGTGCGGATCGACCCGGGCGTGCTGACGGTCGCCGACGGCAGCTTCAAGGGCGTCAAGGACTGGCGCTTCACGACGAAGGCCCATGCGCCGGCCGCGGATGCGCGCCGCGTGACCGTGGCGGCGGACGGCAGCGGCGATTTCGATACCGTGCAGGGCGCGCTCGACTGGGTACCGGACCGGCACGCCGGCCGCGTCACGATATTCGTGAAGAACGGGGACTACGAGGAGATCGTCTACGCCCGCAACAAGCGCGACGTCACCATACAAGGCGAGAGCCGCGACGACGTGCGCATCCATTACGCGAACAACGAGGTGTTCAATCCGCATCCGCCGAACGTGGGCACGAACGAGTTGCCAGGCAGCTTCCCGTCGCGGCGCGCGGCGTTCGCGCTCGACCACGTGCACGGCATGGTGCTGGAAAATCTGACCATCGCGACGACGGCGAACGGTCAGGCGGAAGGCCTGCTGCTCAACGGCGAGCGCACGATCGTGAAGAACGTCACGATCGAAGGTGCGGGCGACGCGCTGCAGACGAACGGCAGCGCGTACTTCGAGAACATCCGCCTGACGGGCACCGGCGACACGATCCTCGGCCGCGGTCCGGCGTACTTCCGCCACTGCGAGATCGCATCGCGCGGCGCGTTCATGTGGATCCGGAATACGCAGGCGAATCACGGCAACGTGTTCGACCACTGCACGTTCCGTGCGACAGACGGCGAGACTGTCCTGGCGCGCCTGCCCGACAACAAGGGCCGCAATTATCCGTATGCGGAAGCGGTGCTGCTGGATGCGACCCTGATCGGCATCGCGCCGGAAGGCTGGGGCCCCGTCGACGGCGATGCGGCGCACGTACGGTTCCGGGAATTCAACAGCCGCGCTGCGGACGGCAGGCCGGTGGATGTCGGCAAGCGGCATCCGGCATCGCGCCAGCTCGACAAGGATCGCGACGCGGATACGATCGCGCACTACCGCGATCCGGCCTGGGTGCTGGGCGGCTGGACGCCTCACTCGCCCTGACGGCTTCCCTTGCGATAATCGGTCGGACTGCTGCCCGTCCACTGCTTGAAGGCGCGGCAAAAACCGGTAGCGTCGGCGAAACCCAGGTCGAACGCCAGCGCCGCCACGCCCGTGTTCGAATTCGCCAGCCGGTGGACGGCGATGTCGCGCCGCAGGCCGTCCTTCACCAGCTGGAAGCGCGTGCCCTCTTCCGCGAAGCGCCGGTTGAGCGTGCGCACGGAGACGTGCAGCGCCTGCGCCAGATCCTGGATCGTCACCGGCTGCGCGATGTGCTCCTCGAGATACGCGCGCGTCCTGGCCATCAGGGTGCCGCGCTGGCCCGCGCTGAACGTCCAGTCTTCCGGCGCGCGTTTCAGGAATGCCCACAGCTCGTGCTTTTCGCGCCTGAACTGTTCGGCGCAATCGGCGTATGAAAAATAAATGCCCGTCACGTCCGCGTCGAAGCGGACCTCGCCGGGGAACAGGAACGCATGGTCTTCCGCGTGGCGCGGGTGAGAGAAGCGGAATTCGACGCGGTGCAGGCCGAGCTCCCGGCCGAGCAGCCACGATGCGATCCCGTGGATCAGCTTCATCATCAACTCGTGGGCCAGCGGCGTGACGGGCGTCCCCGGCGCCCGCTCCACCAGCGCCAGGCGCACCAGGTCGTTCTTCGTCGAGATCTGCAGCCGGTAATCGTCCAGCAGCAGGTTCCAGAAGCGCACGAGGCGGTTCAGCGCGACCAGCACCGTCGGCGCATCCAGGAGGCTGAGCATCAGGTATTTCAGCGTGCCGCCCCGGATCGGCCGCGACCACAGGCCCAGCATCTCGTCGTCGAGCGTCGCCGCGATCGTCCGGTACAGCGCGACGTATTGCTGACGCGTGAGCCGCGCGTCGGGCTGGTCGAGCAGCGACGGCGGAATGGCGGCGCTGGCGAGCGCTTGCGCCGCGACGCCGTCGCCATGCCGGGTGCGGATGGCGTGCAGCATCCCGTGCAGGAAGTGGGCAGAGAGGGTGATCATGCCTTGATTATGGCGCGTTTTGCATACTGATTGGCGCGATGCACCAACTTTTCGTGCGCGACGTCCCTATACTGGCACTTGAATCCTGCGCCGCATGGCGCATTTTGCAAACCGTTGGGGAGCATGGAATGACTGCGAAACGTATCGTCGTGACCGGCATGGGCCTGGTGTCGCCGTTGGGCTGTGGGGTCGAGGCCGCGTGGGCGCGGCTGTTGAGCGGCGAGTCCGGCCTGGTCGGCCTGTCCGAGGAGATCACGGAAGGGATCGCGGCGAAGGTCGCAGGCGTCGTGCCCGCGCTGGCGGAAGACCGCCCGTGGGGTTTCGATCCCGACCGCGTCGTGGAACCGAAGGACCAGAAAAAGATGGACCGCTTCAGCATGTTCGCCCTCGCCGCCGCGCAGGAAGCCTTGCAGCAGGCCGGCTGGCAGCCGCAGACCGACGACGAACGCGAACGGACGGCCACCATCGTGGCGTCCGGCATCGGCGGCTTCGGCGCCGTCGTGGAAGCCGTCCGCACGACGGATGGCCGCGGCCCGCGCCGCCTGTCGCCATTCACCGTGCCGAGCTTCCTGGCCAATATGGCGGCCGGGCACATCTCCATCCGCCACGGCTTGCGCGGCCCGCTGGGCGCGCCCGTGACGGCCTGCGCCGCGAGCGCCCAGGCCATCGGCGATGCCGCGCGCATGATCCGCGCCGGCGAGGCCGACGTCGCCGTGTGCGGCGGCGCCGAGGCGTGCATCGACCGGGTCAGCTTCGGCGCCTTCGCCGCCGCGCGGACGATGTCCACGAGCTTCAACGACGACCCCACGCAGGCATCCCGTCCGTTCGACGCGGCACGCGACGGCTTCGTGATGGGCGAAGGCGCCGGCATCCTCGTCATCGAAGACCTGGAGCACGCGCTGCGCCGCGGCGCCGTGCCGATCGCGGAACTGGTCGGCTACGGCACGAGCGCCGACGCGTACCACATGACGTCGCCGCCCGAAGACGGCGACGGCGGACGGCGCGCGATGGCGCTCGCGATCCGGCAGGCGGGCGTGGCGCCGGAACGGATCGGGCACCTGAACGCCCACGCGACGTCGACGCCGGTGGGCGACGCCAGCGAACTCGCCGCCATCAAGGCCATCTTCGGCGCGGGCCAGGGCCCCGCCGTCTCGGCCACCAAGTCCGCGACAGGCCATTTGCTCGGCGCTGCCGGCGGCGTGGAAGCCATCTTCACCGTGCTCGCGCTGCGCGACCAGGTGGCGCCGCCGACCCGCAACGTCGTGCAGCCGGATGCGGCGGCGGAAGGCGTCGACATCGTCGCCGGCGCGGCGCGCCCGATCGCGACGGAGTATGCGATCTCGAACGGGTTCGGATTTGGCGGCGTCAATGCGAGCCTGCTGTTCCGGCGGCTCTAGTCGTCGTCCCTGCGAAGGCAGGGACCCAATTCCGCTTACGTGACCACGCCGGCAAACTTGGATTCCCGCCTTCGCGGGAATGACGTTTTGGGGCTGCAGGACTAACGTTTGCGCGCCCGATCCGTCAGCACGAGCGCGATCCCGCCCAGGATCGCAACGACGGCCACCAGCAGCCGCGTCGTGAACGCTTCATCGAGCCACAACGTGCCGCCCACGGCCGCGATCACGGGCACGGACAGTTGCACGCTCGCGGCCTGCAGCGCCGACAGCCCGCGCAGCGCCGCATACCAGATCACGTAGCCCAGCCCCGACGTGAGCGCACCGGACGCGATGGCAAGCAGCACCCCGGCCGCATCCGCATGCGCGCGTGCCGCGCACATCACACCAAGCGCCAACGCCAGCGGCGTGGCGCGCAGGAAGTTCGATGCCGTGGCCGCCAGCGGGTCGGGCACGCCGCGTCCGCGCAGCGAGTACGCGCCCCACGCGATGCCTGCCACGGCCATCAGCGCGGCGCCGGTCAAGGGCGGCGCGGCCACGCCGGGCAATACGAGAACGATGAAGCCGGCCAGCGCGAGCGCGAGGCCCGCCCAGCCGCGCGGCGCGAACCGTTCGCCGCCCGCGAGGCCCACGGCGAACATGGTCAGCTGGACGGCGCCGAACAGGATCAGCGCGCCGGTCCCCGCCGGCAAGGTGAGATAGGCGAACGAGAACGCGGCCACGTAGGCGAACAGCATGGCGGCGGCGCGCCAGTCCGGCTTCGCAGCGGCACGCGCACGCAGGCGCATCGCGAGCGCCAGCACGAGCGCGCCGGACGTCACGCGGATCGCGCCGAAGGTCGCGGGATCGATGTGCGTGTCGCGCAGGGCGACGCGGCACAGCAGCGAATTCGCCGCGAACGCGGCCATGGCCAGCGCCGTCAGGGCGATCGTGGCCGCCGGTTCCTTCGGTGTGCGCGCGCCAGGACGGTCCAAGTCAGATGTCGAGGTGGGAAATGAGCAGGCGGCGGCGTTCGCTGTCGCCCTCTGCCGCCTCACCGGCCGGGCCGAGCGAGATGCCGACGGCCATGATGTCGATGAGGAGCAGTTGCAGGATGCGCGAGATCATCGACAGGAACGTTGTGCTGTCCTCGCTGTGGTCGACGGCGAGGCACACGCTCGCCTTGCGCGCCAGCTGGGACTTGCTGCTCGTGATGGCGATGACGTCGGCACCGGCGGCACGCGCGACGTCGACGGCGTCCAGCAGTTCCGGCAGCTGGCCCGTCGTCGAGATCGCGACGACCACGTCGCCCGGTCCCAGCAGCTCGGCCGCCAGCGCGAACAAATGCGAATCGCCGTACGACGACGTCGGGATGCGGAAGCGGAAGAATTTGTGCTGGCCGTCCAGCGCCACCACGCGCGAATTGCCCATCGCGTAGAACTCCACGCGCTTGGCGCGGCGCAAAATGTCGATGGCGCGGTCGATCGAGTTGACGTCCAGCTGGTCGCGGAATTTCAGGATCGCGGACACCGTGTTGTCGATGACTTTCGCCGACAGGTCGTGCGTGCTGTCGGTCATGCGCACCTGGCTGTGGCGCACGGGGATCGTGCCCGTCAGGCTGCCCGCGAACTTCAGCTTGAAGTCGGCGAGGCCCGCGAAGCCCAGCGACCGGCAGAAGCGGATCACGGTCGGCTGGCTGACGTCGGCCAGCTTCGCGATCTCGGCGATCGGCTCGGACAAGACCTTGCGCGGATGCTCGATCACGAGCTGCGCCACGCGCTGCTCGGCCGGCGACAATTCCGCCTGCAGGTGCTGCACGCGTTCCATCAGCGTGTTCGCGCCGCTGCGGTTGCGCAGGTGCTCCGACAGGATGCTCGACACGCCGTACAGCGCGGGCGTCGGCATCATGATCACGTACGTCGGGATCTGCGCGAGGTAGCTGGAGAAGCGCCCCTTCGCTTCGAAGCGCGTGCGGAACGGCGACGTCTTGAACCACTCGGCCATGCGCGGCACGATGCCGCCGCCGATGAAGATGCCGCCGAACGCGCCGAGCGTGACGGCCAGGTTCGCGGCCGCGCCGCCCAGCATGCCTGCGAAGCATTCCAGCACTTCCAGGCACAGCGGATCCCTCTGGTCCAGCGCCGCGGCCATGATCGCGGCCGCATCACGTTGTGGCGCTTCCACGCCGTTGCGCAGCGCGAGCGCGCGATAAATGATTTCCATGCCGGGGCCGGAGATCAGGCGCTCGTTCGACACGTGCTGCCATTCGCGCCAGGCGTATTGCAGGATCGCGAATTCGCGCTCGTCGGCCGGGGCGAAGTTGACGTGGCCGCCCTCGCTGCCGAGGGTGACGAAGCCGTCCACGGTCGGGATCACGCCCGACACGCCCAGGCCGGTGCCCGGTCCGAGCACGCCGGCCACCGCATTCGCGATCGGCTTGCCGCCGCCGATCTGCAGCAGGTCTTCCGGCTTGAAGCCCGGCAGCGCCATCGCCAGCGCCGTGAAGTCGTTCACGATCAGCAGCGTCGTCAGGCCGAGCGTGCGGCGCACCTCTTCCGTCGAGAACTGCCAGTCGCGGTTGGTCATGCGGATGAAGTCGCCGCTGATCGGGTTCGCGAGCGCGAACGCCGCGTGAGTGATGCGGATATGGCCGCTCTGGGCCTGGGTCTGGGCCAGGTAGGCGTTCAGCAGCGGGACGATGCCCGGATAGTCGTCGCACAGCAGCACGGCCACGTTGCGCAGCACGCCCGGCGCGATCTCCAGGGCAAAGCGCCCATGGGTCGCGCCGATGTCGGCCAACAGGCGCGGACCGTCGGAATACGCGGCGCGGGTGTGCTTCTGTTCGGTGTCGGGCTCAAGCGTCATGGTGTTGCTCTTCTCGCGAAGGTCTCCTCTATTGCGCGTAGGATACCATTGATTGAAATGCACCAAAAAGCGATTATGACCCGATTCGGATGGTTACAACGAAATAAGCGGCCCCGCAGGACCGCTCTTTCCACATCGACAACGCCGGCGCTTATTGGCCGCGCGCTTCCGCGTCGATCTTCGACAGCGCGCCGGTATCGCGCATGAACCAGCAGACGACCAGGGTGCAGGCGATGACGGCCGTCGTGTACCAGTAAAAGCCGCTTTCCAGGCTGATGGATTTGAACCACAGCGCCAGGTACTCGGCCGTCCCGCCGAACACGGAGACGGCGAACGCATACGGCACGCCGACGCCGGTGGCGCGGATCGAGGCCGGGAACAGCTCGGCTTTTACCAGCGCGTTGATCGACGTGTAGCCGGACACGATCATCCAGGCGCAGGCGATCAGGCCGAACGCCTGCCACGGACCGCTGGCGTGGCGGATGCCGGTCAACAGCGGCACGGTGAACAGGGTGCCGAGCAGCGCGAAGCCGATGAGCAGCGGCTTGCGGCCGATGCGGTCCGACAGCGCGCCGTACAGGGGCTGCAGGCACATCGCGAACAGCAGCGACGCGGCCGAGACTGCGGTCGTCTGCGAGTCGGTCAGGCCGACGGACAGGCGCAGGAATTTCTGCATATAGGTCGTGTAGACGTAGAACGCGAGCGTGCCGCCCATCGTCAGGCCGACCACCAGCAGCACTTCGCGCGGGTGCTGGGCCAGCTGCTTCATGCCGCCCATCGGCTTGGCGCTTTTTTTCGCTTCCTTACGCGCGGCTTCGAACGATCCGGTCTCCGGCAGGTTGTGGCGCATGCGCAGCGCCAGCAGCGCGAGGCAGGCGCCGGTGAAGAACGGGATGCGCCAGCCCCAGGCACGCAGCTGCTCGGCGTCGAGCAGGAAGTTCTGCAGCACGAGCAGCAGGATCAGCGCCAGCAGCTGGCCGCCGATCAGCGTCACGTACTGGAAGCTGCTGTAGAAGCCGCGGTGCTTCGAGTCCGCCATCTCCGACAGGTACGTCGCGCTGGCGCCGTATTCGCCGCCGAGGCTCAGGCCCTGCAGCAGGCGCGCCAGCAGCAGGATGCACGGCGACAGGATGCCGGCCGCGGCATACGTCGGCGCGCAGGCGATCAGGAGGGAGCCGAAGCACATCAGCAGCACGGACGTCATCAGCGCCGTCTTGCGGCCCAGGCGGTCGCCGATGTGGCCGAACAGGATGCCGCCGATCGGGCGCACGAAGAAGCCGAGCGCGAAGATGCCCGCCGTGGACATCATCTGCGCCGTCGGGTCCTGCTTGGGGAAGAACGAGCTCGCGAAGTACAGCGCGAAGGCCGAGTAGCAGTAGAAATCGAACCACTCGACGAGGTTGCCGGCCGAGCCGATGAAGATGGCCTTCAGGCGCGCGCCGGAAATGCGTTCGCCGGCGCCGGCGGCTGCCTGGGCGCCGGCCTTGGATGTGATGGTGTTCATGGATGTCTCCTCTTTTGGTATGCCCACTATCCCAGCCGCGGGCCGCGCCCACATCCGCAACTTCCGGCGCGCCCTCCTCCGTAAAACTACGGAGGCGGTTTTCTTCGGGCCGCGCAACTGCTATCGTTGGCGTCATGCCCAAACTGCTCAACCTCCTCATCGGCGCCGGTGCGCTCGCCGTCATCGCGGCGTCGGGGAACTGGGCCGAGCGCCACGAGCTGCAGACCAAGACGGAAGGCTTGCGCCAGGCCGCGGCCGCGCACGTGCTGGGGCTGCGCGGCCTCGTCGAGAAGCACGACTTCCTGCCGCACGCGGCGGCCCGCCATCCGGACGTGCAAGACCTGCTGCGCACCCCACGCGACGGGGCTCTGCAGGCGCGCGTGAACGATTATTTCGCCGACCTGCAGGCGACGACGGGCGCCGCCGCGCTGTTCCTCGTCGACCGCGCGGGCCTCACGCTCGCGGCCAGCAACTGGAACCTGCCGTCCAGCTTCGTCGGCCAGTCCTACCGCCAGCGGCCGTACTTCGAGGATGCCGTGCAGGGCCGGCGCGGCATCTTCTATGGCCTCGGCCTCACGACGGGCCAGTCCGGCCTGTTCATCGCGGAACCCGTGCGCGCGCATGGTGCCATCCTGGGCGTCGTCGTGGTGAAGATCAGCCTGGAGCCATTGCAGGCCACGTGGATGCGCGGCGCCGACCCGGTGGTGCTGCGCGACAGCCGCGGCATCGTGTTTCTCTCCGCCGTGCCGGACTGGCTGTTCCACGCGATCCGGCCCGTGTCCGCCGCCGACCTGCACTGGATCGCCGAGCACCGCCAGTACGGCAACCGCGAACGGTTCTACGTGTTGCCGTGGCAGACGGAGTCGCGCGGGGTGGCTCCCGGCTTCGTCGTGCACACGACCGTCGGCGGCC
>Ga0308166_1005132_pt1 | contig 10112 bp, 12 predicted proteins | sample PhyCR2_2_FD_202137 | JGI IMG/M metagenome (GOLD analysis project Ga0308166, IMG submission 202137) | Phyllosphere microbial communities from UC Gill Tract Community Farm, Albany, California, United States - DLSLCC.R2 | ecosystem: Host-associated > Plants > Phyllosphere > Unclassified | place... | reverse complement strand
CTGGTGTTATGACGCAAAAAGACCAGTGGTGCCCCCGCATCCCACTCCGAAATCGGGATGTAATCGCGTGGCTGGCGGTTGAGCAAAACCTGAGGAATAAGAAAATCGAGCGTCAGCGTGGACTGCTAAATATTCCATTTACCCTGTTTTGTAACATCTGACAGCACCAGACATTGATCTTTAGCTGCTTCTGGCAGGCCAGATTTCAATTGCAACAGTTTTACCATGTCGGCATCAATGCAGGGTTGTGCGCTTTTATCTGCGGCGTCCTTTTTACGGAAACTCACCGGCACCTGACTTTTGATTTTTATGCCGTTAAGGCTGATATCCAGGACCTGCTGACCCTCGGCAATTTTTGCCTGTTTTTCATTGAATTGCTTGAGGTCCACGCCTTCTGCAAAGCCTGAACCCGCCAGTAAGTGACTGTCGAATCGGTATTCTTCGGCGTAAGCAGCCTGTGCAAACAATGCGGCTTTTACGACGCAACTAATGACAGCCAGACGAAAGATTATTTTTTTATTTGTGAATTGGATACTCATGCGTCACCGTTGCCCCATAATCATTCACTAATCCGATTTCTATTCCCTGGGCGCTACCTGTTGTTTTCCCTTCAACTAATGCCACATCAACTGTGGTAAACGGCGCAATCATGGGCGGAGCTTCTTTTGCCACTGCATTTCTGACTGCCACCTTACTTAACGAAATGTAATAAGGTGATGTATTGGTGATTCGTATGCCTGATGAAGAAATATTACTAAAGGTTAAGTAATCAAAAATTTTCTTAGTGTTAGTTTTAAGTGAGGCCGGACGGTAAAAGAGTTTCATTCTGTTTTTTAGTAAAACCACCATCTGGTTTCCTTTATCGCCAGCGATGTTACCTGGCGGAACCTGCAGGAAGTTAAAATAAAAAACGGATTCACGATCCAGTGGTAAAGAATTACCTCCTGTAAAGAAAATACGTAATACCTGACCATCATTTGCTGAGATCCGGAATGTTGGCGGGGTGACTACGAATGGTGCTTTACCGGTAGCAGGCGTAGATTTATTATCGCCACTATCAAACCATGCCTGGATCACATAAGGAAAGTTATCGTTATTTCGTAATTGCACATCGACTGATTTTGCATCAGAAGTATAAATGACGCGTGATCCTGTCATCACCACGCTAGCGAATGCAGACTGGCAAGTGAAGATACAAAACAGAAATAATAAAAGGTTATGCCATGATGAATGATTTATAGTTAAGCGAGACATAATAGCTATCCGTATTAAAAATACTGCCAGATCCTGAAAACATTAAGGCAGACCATCCATGGCCCTATTTAATCCAAATGGTGTTTAGGAAAAATTCACATCCCTGCTGGTTTATTTATTAGTTGTAGCTCACTGCATATTGCATGGTAGCTTCAACAGCACCTGCAGTTGATACACCGGTAGCGTAATATTGCGCGGTATAGGTTGCAGAAGCGGCTTTTACACCTGCGGCCAGTTTCAGGTCGCCTGCGCCGTTGAATGAACCCTTATTAAAGTCGATGACAGTACCCTTAGTATCCAGAATCTGGATTTCAACGTTAGATGCCGCATCCGTGGCTGCAACGTTGGTCAGGTTACCTGCGGTGCTCACACTGTTACCGGCGAACACGGTAGAAACAGTCGTTTCAGTGGTAGCATTACCAGTACAACCAGTTACACCGATATCGAAGGTTGTCTGACCGGCAGACTGGCCACTAGCTGCCAAAGCTGAAGCATTGACAGTTGGCAGCAGTACCAGTGGTTTCGCAGTGTTACCATTAACTGTTACCGAACAGGTTTCAGAGGAGACGTTGCCCTGAAAGGTAATAGTGTTATCAGAAAGTGCAAATGCCTGAGACGCGAACAGAACAGACACTACAGATGCAGATAAAAAGGCCAGTTTTTTCATATCAAATTTCCCTATTAAAAATCTTAGACTGCAGACTGCTTTGGATTAAACAGAATATTGAATGCCAGGATAAAGCGAATCCGGCGAGAAAAGATTAAAGCCTGACAGTCTTCGTTGCACATGAAGAAATCTTAATGTTTCTTAACTTAACTCATAAGGCGCTCCATCATCCCCATAATAGTGAGATGATGGAGCTACTTTAAACAATTTGTAGTTTGTAATTAGTCTTTATATTTTTATTTTTAACTTGTTAGTCTTTGTTGGGGAATATTCAGGAATATCAGGGTATTATGGGGAGGTATAAAATATTGTATACTTTTTAACACATCATTAGTTCAAACCTTGCATTCATTTAGGAGCTGTGACCTGCTCCCCGTTGAATAAGACACACCGATGTTAGTAATGTCATCATAAGCCATATAAGGACATCCCCATGAAGAAGCGTTTTTCCGACGAATAGATCATCAATATTCTCCGCGAGGCCGAAGCCGGGGTTTCGGCCCGGTATTTACCTGCTGCGTACTCGAACAATAGGATTTTTGAGCATGGCGCAGAGCTGCGACTTATCCAGCCGGTTAAGCCAACGCAGTATCAATTTATTTAGAGTTTCAATGGCCGTTTTCGGGATGAATGTCTGAATGACCAGACTCCAGCTGAATTTGCAGCAGGTTGGAGAAAGGATAAATGAGAAGGTAAACAAAACGATATTACTCACTGATCGCTGAATCTGATACTGGGGGCAGGTCAGCTGTGCTTTTGGCAGCGATGTGAGAATGGCTGGCGTAATTTATGACGTTGGATAGTCATTTATGAGGCGGATACAACAGAGCCTGCCCTTTTCAGTGTTTATAGCCGATGATCAGTGACGTTATGTGTGGCTCATAAGGATTAATGAGAACACTTTAAATGATAGACAAAGAGTAAAGCCCTGACTAACACATACTCATCTGAAATTGATGCTTCCTAATACCCCCCTCTCCGCTGCTTATCAACTTAAGTGTAGTGCCACCTAAAGGAATTAAGATAAGTTAAGGGTGGTTATGTTAATTTTTAGCACGTCATAACGAGCTTTTTTACATATTGTTAACCTTTTGTTCGATTTTAGGATTGTCCATGTAATGGTTTTTCAACTGTTATTTGGATTGATTTTTAATATTCAGAACAGGGGGGATATACAGGCTGAACCCTGTGTGAAGGTAAGGGGGCTGTACTGATAGTGTTCCTATAGGGAAGGTATCAGTGAGTTGGAGATGTCATGCTTATCAATATGATTTTATCGTTAAGAATTTATTCTCATATCTGCTGATGATCCAAATGGGACAAAAAAAGACAATCCCATTGTTAAGAATATAAAACTGTAAATGCACTTTTAATCAGAGTATAAATCTAAATAATAAATCATTTTCAATTTAAATGTCCATATTGACATCGCTATGGTTTAATCCTTCCCAAGAAATACGGCTAATTACTTTTATTTTAACGAGGGGGGGTAACAATGAAGACAATATGATTAGATTCTTATATTCATAATCTTTTCTTGTTGTTTTTCATGCATGTTCTGATGCTGATGAATCATCTTTATAACATTGAACTTCAAATGATTATGATGGATTCTCTTTTTCAAAAAAAAGTTAAAAGACTATCAGTAAGATAGTGCATATTGAAATAATCTACTGAAATAAAAGAGTTTTAACGGCGTAATATCTGTTTTTAGTGCTTGTTACTGGCATTATTGACTCCCTTTTTGCCTGTTTGCGGTGTTGAGTTTTATCTCAATGGTTTTAATATAGTGAAACCAATAAAAGGTTTTCATTATGCTCGGATTGTGGAGGCGAGCAAAAAGATTGCAGCAGTACACCAGGTGAAAAAAAGAGACTATAAAAACAGATTTTACAAATTTTGCTACTAATCACTAACCTTGTGTTAGTTAGATTGAGTTGATTATTATGTATAGAGTGACTGAAAATCATGAAAGAATCATCGAGGCATTAGCGGAATATACGCAGATTGCTAATCCAGACGAGATCTCACGCGGCAAACGGCGTTATCATCTGACTAAAGATAATGTGCGTCGTGTCATGTTTATTCTTGATGGCGATTTTTTACTCAAACTCAAAAGCGAAAATAAGGTTTTGAATATCTTATCAGCTCCTTTTGTGATTGGCGTTACACCCGCGTTGGATGAGCCACCGGTTTATCTGGAGAGAGTCGATTACGGTAAGGTCAGTTTCATTGATTATGATGTATTCTGGCGACTGATCTTTGAGAAAGATCTGTTTAATGACGCGATGTCCATTTTGTCGGGCCAGTATTCAGATCTGATGAACTACATCCAGTTGCCTAAAAGTAACTCACGTGATGAGGTTCTTTCTTTGATTGGCCGTTGGAAAAAGTTACCGCCACACTTGAAGAAACGTTTCTCCGCGCTTTATTTGATTGAACATAGTTCGCATCTTTCTAAAAGCTCCATCTGCAGAGTACTGAAAGAACTTAAAGAGAAGGGTGAGCTGGTACTGGTCAACGGGAAGTTTACCTAAATATTTTTTTGCTAATTTTGAGATGCCTAATGGAAAAAATGAATCTTAACGTTGTTTGTACAGATGAGAATTACTTCTTCAGGCTAGGCATCTCAAAAATAATTGAGAAGGCGCTATTATCAGACGCTAAAGTGAATTTTTTACCGGTATTCGATAGCCACAGCTTAAAAGTTGCAGATTTTATCCTGATAAGTGCTTCACAATGGCGTTTGTATATGTGTCAACCTGCATATCGTGAGCGAAAGCGCGGTAGCATTATATTGGTTTTTGTTGATAAACATGAAGATGTTATTCTGAAACAACTACCCGTTTGCTACCGCTCTTTGATCGTTATTTCTCGTACTGATTCAGTTCCCACAATATCTGGAAAGTTAACCCGTTTCTGGCTAACTACTCAGGGCGGGGACCAGGGCTTTCTGCCATCAGATTGTTTGCGTTGTGATTTTGCCCATATCACTGTGGTTCAGTTGCAGGTACTGAGCTTTTTGAAAAAGGGCTATAGCGTGAGACAGACAGCAAAGCGGCTTAATTTGTCAGTAAAGACGATTTATACGCATAAATACAATGTAATGAAAAAGTTCGCTTTGCGAGGTGATATGGAGTTTAACTCCTTTATCAACGATCTATCGTTGCTTGAACTGTACAAAGGTGTGATTAATTCTGTCGAAACGTAAAGATTAGGATGAACCGCACTATAGCTTGATAACCAGCCGGTTTTGGCTGAAGAGTTATAGCATTCTACATGCTTTGTTCATAAACGTTATAACCAATGGGGCTGTTCACGCTGAATGCACCCATCAATATGGGCGCAGGCAAATTTCAGTTTTCTGACAACTATACAGTGGCTTCAGCAGAGAGAGTTAATGCGACCTGGGCAGGTGGCAGCATTGAAGTTGACGCAGATAAAGACGTTCTGTGGCAGGTTAATGGGTTAGCTGGCGATGCCCTGCATAAAATCGGCGCGGGACCTTGCATATCAATGCAACTGGCAAAAATCCAGGTTCACTGAATGTGGGAGAGGATACCGTTATCCTCGATCAGCAAGAGGATGCCTCTGGCAAAAAACAGGCTTTCTCTTCGGTTACTGCTGGTCAGCGGTCGGCCAACCATAGTGTCTAAGGATGCAAATCAGGCGAGTACAGACCAAATCTTCTTTCGCTATCGTGGTGGTCGATTAGATGTAAATGGTAATACGATTAACGTCATTAAATTAATCACACTAACAGTGGGGCGCGACTGGTTAACCATGGCCAGGATGCCTCTACGGTGAATCTCAAGGGTATCATTCTGAAGATATTGCCATTAACATTCTCGATACTAATAACCGTAATGGTACGCCTGGGTCAATTTACTATTATAAAAAAGCCAATCAACCTGCTGAATATTTTTAACTTCAGAAATGCAAATATCTCTATTATCCTTAGTCCAAAAAGACGACGTCGGAATGGACCTGCCTGGGCACAGACCTGTATGAAGCGATTAATTACCGCCTGACCCAGCTAAATGTTCAACTGTTTCGACCTTATTTGGTGAAATGCTGTAAAATGAGCTTAATGGGGTGATGAATGTCAATGTTCTTCCTGAACAAGCTTCAGCACTTACGGCGCTAACCGATGGTATGAATTTGAACGGTAACCTGAGTGTGGAAAAAGGAACCACTATTCTCTCAGGTCAGCCTGTCGCACACGCGGGGGCGTTGGGGTTGATGACGACTGGAACACTTCACTGTTCAAAGCCGATCAGATCAATGCCGGCAACGGTGAGCATTTCCAGGTGGGAGAATACGCGGGTGTGAAAGCGAATATTGCCACCGCTGAATCTGCAACCCTCTCTCTGAGATACAACGACAGCGCTCAGGCAGGGGAAAAAAGCTGGCGCTGTTATTCTGCGATCTATTCTGATGATGTTTCCTGCAGTCAGCCAGTGCGTAGTGCAGATACACTGGCGCTGCTAACTGCCAGTAAGGTTGAGGGAAATATTCAGCTGGCAAATAACAGCTCTCTCTATCTGGTAAAGGTGAATTATCAGGGTGCGGTGACTTCTACCGGTGGCAGCCTTATGACGCTGGATGCTAATGCGAACTGGACGATGACAGGCAACAGTAATGTCACCTCACTACTGGCGCAACGTGGATCAACACTTTCGATGGTTCCTTCAGGCAGTTGCAGCGCTAAAACGCTGAGCGTTGATTCACTGGATGCTACCGGCTTGAATCTGATGTTAATTGTTAAGCCGTCTGCGCTGGAAAGCGACAAACTGATTGTAAAAACTCAGTGGGTGGTGGCGATAACCTTCTGGCTGTAAGCCTGTTAGTGAGCAGCGAAGAGCAGGTTGCTCTAACCCAGGATCTGTTGAGGGTTGATGCACCTGCTGGCACGTCGCACAGCTATTTCTCTTTTGCAGACAGCTACAGCGCATTCAGTGTTTATACGACGAATTATCAGGTGAAAGAAGATAACGACCGCGTGCTGTGGATGCCCGAAAGTCACAAATCGGCTGAACCTGAACCCACGCCGGAAGTAATACCTGAGCCAGAACCGACGCCAGCGCCGGAAGTAACCCTGAGTAAGTAACACCTGCTGAAAACCCGGTGGATGATAGTACTGCTGTTCAGGCTGCTGCTGAGAAAGCAAAAACCGAAGCCGACGCAAAAGCGAAAGCAGAGGCCGAAGTCAAAGGAGAAGCCCATGAAAAACATTGGCTGGGCACGGTTGGCACATATTATTTATGGCAGTCTGATGCCGGGTGAATTGTGGATGCTGCCAGTCGCTATATGTATCTGAACCATGAGTTGACGCTGGATCCTGCCCTGCATATCAACGGCATTAAAACGGATAGTCAGATGCTGGCAGGAAGTCTGCGGACGAGATATCAGTTCGGTCTGGCTGACGATACGCTGTTTATTTCACCCTACGTGGGAGTCAGCGGCGGCATCATGTCAGGTTACACCCTGAAAGGAGAGGATGCAGAAGTGGTATTGAGCTCAGCAAAGCCTTACTTCACGACCACCGGCATTATGGCGCAGAAACGCGTCTGGGTGTCTGGCTGCCAAACGTGAACCTGAGCGCGAGCATTAAGTATCAATATTCGCCGGGTAAAAACGGCTCAAACACGACGCTTTCAGACCGTTAGTCGAATCGCCAATTCAGCGCCTGATCTGACACCCGCTATCGCAGCAGCGTGGGCTGCAGGGTGCCATTACGCCTGACCACTCACTCATCGCGAAAGTCGATACCAGTTTTGGTTGTGAGTCAAAAAAGGATCACAACGGTCTGGTCGGTTTCGCCTGGCACTTCTGATATCGTTCAACAACAGAGCATCACTTTCATAAAGCATGATGCTCTGTTTATTAACGCACGGTATCATTCATCAGTAATCTTCAGAAATATAATGTCTGCAAGCGTTATTAATGAGACACAGGAACGTTAATACCTGAATAATAATTTAACGTCATTAATTCAGACGCCGTTTCACTGGATTAGCATACCAGTCGCCACACTTCAGCAGGCACTTCGCTATAGGTCTCATTCATTATCAGCTCGGCTTTTCGATGATCATATGCGCCTTCAAAAGATGAGAGGTCGTCAGAAGGAAGCTTTTTTCGCATATAGCTTGTCACGATATCAAGAATATCGGTTGATGGGCAGTTTCTTAATTTATTCAGATAATAGATCTTATTCATAATTTTCGCCGAATTTAACCTGTAAAAATGGGCTTATGCGCGATCTTAACTTTATCTAAGCTGACTCGCTGTGATATCAATGCTGCCAGGAAAAATAACCAGGGTCCTGACAACAGATATACGTGTATCCTTACGCACTGGATGCATTCAGATGCACAGTTTCGCATCTGACGCTTCACTTACCCGGTTAAGCGGAAGGTTAATAAATCAATATGCCACCTTGAATACTCATAACTTAATGAATTTATTATTTTTTTTTGTGTGGCTCTGCCGTAATCCCATATCAGATTGAAAAGATATGCATAGACCAGAAAAAAGATCACCAGTCCGCATTCGAGTTTCAGCGCTTCGGGTAGCGTAATATCCAGACACCATGCTGCAAAGGGTATCAACACTAATAAAAGACCGGCCTCAAACAAAACGGCATGGAGGCATCTCATTCGCCAGTCTTTTTTAAAACCTGTTTTTAGCTGAACACTGTCAAATATCAGGTTGAACAGATAGTTCCATCCCATAGCCAGCGTTGATGAGACTATAGTTAAAAGTGTCGATTGCGCAGGCGCTGCAGAAGCCCAGCTAATCAGGGTAATAAAAATCAGCACATTAGCAGCAACTTCGAAAATAACCGCGTGCAGTACTCTCTCTGTAGTGGTACGTACCGGAGATAAATAGTGTTCCAAACCAGACTCTCATTAATCAGCCAGGCACTCTTCCTGGTGCAGGAAATTTCAGGATAACCATCTCGTCAACACAGTTTTAAAAAAGGTCTGCAAGTTGCCCTGTTTTAAACGGATGAGAATTTAGCATCGCACCCGCAGAAAGTGAAAATGTAACGCGACTCCGCCATTAAAAACCCAGCCATGCTTGATATTTATCAAATCTTATACAAAACGTGCTTTATCAGTTCCCCGCCATCGCGTATCAGCACCGCTATTGCTCATTTTGCTCAGCTCTCCAGTGCCAGGGAGGCTAAGCTGATAGGTTTTTTCGTTGCAGCGCAGTGTCGATCTACTCGATTCGAGGCGATGATAGCAACTCTGGGTTGGAATGAAGCATTAAAACTAAAATATGCACATATATAGATTTATATTTTTATATTTACATCAAAATCAGTTTTTAAGTCTGATTAATGGCGGTGCTTACCATTCTGAAGCTCTTGCTGATTAAGGCGAACAGGGGTAAAGATGAAGCTGTATAAAATTAAAATCGCGTTATCCGTTGGGCCTTCGCGAGGGCATTCAACAGATCTCATCAGCGTAACCTTCACAACAAAAAAACCGTGCCCTCGCTGGATAGCCTGACCTGACGGTTTGGTTCATATTGAGTTCTCGGCGGTATAAATTATGAAGTCCACTTTCCCGCTGACATACTCATCGGGTTTCTCTCCCTGCTCCAGATAATTCAGCATCAGCTGCAGCGCAAGCTGGGCATGCTGCCGGGTGTTTTGATCCAGTGTCAGCGCAACGCTCTGCTGCGCCATCAGTGTGCGGGTGGTGGCGTAAAGCTCATGAGTGATCCAGATGCACTGATTCAGCCGACGATGTCGTGCCAGTGCCTGCCCGATCTCGGTATTCCCCAGCCCGGTGTTATAAATGCCCTGGAGATGACCGCTCTGAACCAGCTGTTTCTCCAGCAACTTACTAAGGGTGTCGCGATTTTCCTGAGCGGCCAGAACTTCACGTAACTGAAGGTGGGGAAACCGACTGGTTATCAGGTCACGAAACCCTTCAATACGCTGGCGATGCGCGCTGTAATCCCGGTGCCCACTGACCATCAACACCTCACCGGGCTGATGCAGCATTTTGCCCATCAGCTGAGCGGCTGTACGTCCGGCCTGCAACTGATTGATCCCCACATGACAGAGCCGGGCGGCACCGGGTAAGTCGGTGACCAGCGAGATCACCGGTACGCCACGTGCCTGGCAATGGTCCAGCGCCTCATAGATCGCCGGATGTTCATGAGCAAAAACGAT